>ERZ827492.201-NODE-201-length-62256-cov-6.926271_pt1 | contig 62256 bp, 57 predicted proteins | sample MGYA00519704_ERZ827492 | MGnify/ENA primary metagenome ERZ827492 (study PRJEB31778, sample SAMEA3449325) | human gut metagenome | biome: human gut; feature: human-associated habitat; material: faeces | place: United Kingdom | collected 2010/2012 ... | reverse complement strand
AGCCGCACGCCCCTGTTTTTTTATCGGACGCCGACGATCTTGCTGAGGCATTCTCTGTAAATTTGCGAGGTCTTGGAAATGACTTCGTCGGGAAGGGCGGGTGCAGGCTCCTTGCCGTTGAGGCCATTTTGGATCAGCCAATCCCGAACGAATTGCTTATCGTACGATTTGGGAGATTCGCCAACTTTGTAGCAGGCCGCATCCCAGAACCTGCTGGAGTCCGGGGTGAAGATCTCATCTCCCAGCGTCAGCTCGCCGGAGGGAGCAAAGCCGAATTCGAACTTCGTGTCCGCGATGAGGATGCCCCGCGTTTTCGCATGCTGATAGCAGCGATGGTACAGCTCCAGGGAAAGCGCACAGATCTTTTGGGTCAGCTCTTCCCCGATTTCGTTCTGGAGCTGCTCGATCGAGATATACTCATCGTGTCCGGCAGCCGCCTTTTTGGAAGGCGTGACGATGGGCTCGGCGAGCTGCTCCGCCTGCTGATACGTCCCGGAAAGCCTGCGGCCGCAAAACGCCTTCCCCTGACGGTAGGCCTCCCACATGTTCCCGAACAAATACCCCCGCACGATGAACTCATAGGGAAGCATCTGGAGCTTCTTTACAAGTACGGTGCGATCGCGATAGAATTCCGGATTCTGCTGAAATTCCGCCGGAAAATCGCCGAGCGAAGCGGAGACCAAGTGATTGGGTACGATGTCGCTTGTATAGGAAAACCAGAAGTTGGACAGCGAATTGAGCGCAACGCCCTTTCCCGGGATTTCGCTGTTCAGAATCACATCGAATGCAGAGATGCGGTCGGTTGTAACGATCGCGAGGTGTGCATCGTCCACCTCAAAGACATCCCGGACTTTTCCGCGAATGATTTTTTTCATGTGCGTCCTCCCTTCGTCTATCGTTTGTCGATCCGAATACAGCATAGCGAAAAGGGATGGGGAAGTCAAGCCTCTGTTTGTCCCCCCTCCCGGCTTTTCGGCCGCCCTCCCGCGGCCGGCCTTTGTCCCTACGGTTTGTTCATGAGCGCAATGAGGATGCTCTCGATGGAGGACTCCTGAACCTGTAAAGACCGGATGGGGACATTTTGGCTTGTCAAGTGATACAGAGCCTCTTCCGGGTTCACGTCGCGCCGATCGCTCTCCAGCACGTATTTACAGCCCTCCTGCGAGGCGATGCGCAGCCCCGGCAGCCGAATGGACAGCGGCGCCGCGCTCTCCAACGCAATGGTGTAGTGGCCGCCATAGGCGTTCTGAAACGCGGGAAGCGATCCATCGTACAGAATCTCCCCCTGGTGAAGGAAAATCAGCCGGTCGCAGATCTGCTCGATATCCGCCATATCGTGCGTGGTGAGCATAACGGTGACCTGCTTTTCCCGGTTCATCGCGCGGATGAATTTGCGCACATTGCTCTTTGCCACAACGTCCAGTCCGATGGTCGGTTCGTCCAGGTAGACGACCTGCGGATCGTGCAAAAAGGTGAGCGCCAAATTGGCGCGCATCTTCTCCCCGAGGCTCAGCTGGCGCACGGGCCGGTGGAGAAACTCGCGCAGGCCGAGAAGCTCCACATAGGTTTCCACGTTCTCCCGGTACCGTTCGCTCCCGATGTCGTAGATCCTGCGGTAGAGCTCAAAGGAGTCGGTCATCGGCAGGTCCCAGTTCAGCCGCGATCGCTGGCCGAAGACGACGCCCATCTGCCGCGCATTCTCGCTCCTGCGTTCGTAGGGCACGATGCCGTTGACCGTTATGCGCCCCGAAGTCGGCGTCAAAACGCCGGACAGCATCTTGATGGTCGTGGACTTTCCGGCGCCGTTCATGCCGATATACCCGACCGATTCCCCCTTCTCGATGGAAAAGTTTATGTTTTTCACGGCTTTTTTGCAGACATAGACGGGGTGGAACAGCGATTGGATATAGCCTCCAAATCCATTTTGCCTCTGGAGGATCTGATACTCCTTGCAAAGGTCTTTGACTTCAATAAAGGGCATGTTGTTTCCTCCTGTTACGACCCGGTGCTCTGATATTTCTTCAGTCCCCAGTTCCAAAACCAGAGGCTGAACCCGAACGCGGCCGCGCCCACCAACGGCGTCAGATACTGAAAGAACGGGCTGAATATCGAAAAATCCGTCTTCCCGAGAAAGAATTGCGCCGGGAAAAAGTTGATAAACGCATAGGGAAGGACGCACGTCAGGATCACTTGCAGGAACAAGGGATAGATCGTGATCGGGTAGCGAATGAAGGGGATCGACTCATAGTAGAAGAAATCCACGATTCCGGTCCCTCGGACCATCCAAAGATTCGGGGTGGAAAAGATCAGCTGCGCCGCAGCGCAAATCAGCGTCCCGCCCAATATGTCGACGATCAGCAGGACGACCTTCCAAAAGTTGAAAGAAAGATTCAGCCGCACAACAGCGAAGAGGAAGCATCCAAGCGCCAAAACGAAGTGACGGATATAGTCCGTCGTAAAATGATTCAGGACCTCATACAGCAGCGGGGGCATGGGCAGCGTGAGCGCTTCATCAAACTGCCCCGATTGGATTCGGTCGCTCAGGGAATTGCAGCAGCCAAAGAAGAACGTCCCGGCCAGCGCATAGGTCAGGAGCTGAAAGGAGTACAGCAGCACGATTTCATCGGCCGTCCACCCGCCCAGGTTCTGAAAGCGCATGACCAGCACCCATAGCAGCAGCAGTTCCGTGCTGTAATGCAGGATCTGCGAAAACGACGCGACCCAGAATGCCGCCTTGTATTCAAGCAGGACCTTGTACTTCATGACGAGAAACGTTTTGATCAAGGAAAGGTGTCTCATCGCCTAACCTCCCTGTACGAATACTCTGTTTGCGGCCTTCCGCCAAATGATTTTTTCGATCAAGACAAGAACGATCAGGGAAATCCATTGCATCATCAGGCAGTGGAGAATCTCCACGCCCTGAATGTTCCCCAGGAAGATCTGGATCGGCTCGTACGTGATAAAGCGGAACGGGAGAACATCGCTCATGGCCTTGAGCCAATCGGGATAGAGCCAAATCGGGATCACGCCGCCCCCAAACAGCCTCGTCAGCGCGATGACTAGGGTCTGAATGTACCAGGGCTTCGTCACCCAAAATGCGCTCATTGCAAACAGATACAGGATATGGTAGGAGATGAGGACGCCGAAGAGAATGGACAGGAGAAAACCCGCCAAGCAGATCGCGCTGGCCGGACCTGCCGCCCGATACAGCAGAAGGGCAACCACCATGGAGAGGACGCCCGAGAACAGGAAGTTGAACAGATTTCCTCCCATGTTTTCAAAAAATATCTTCCACTTGAAGCGAATCGGCAGGATCAAATCCGATGCGATGGAACCGTCGTCAACCCGCTGCGAGATGACGCTCGTGGCGTTGAAAGCCGTAAGATATCCAACCAGGCTATTGATGATCACATACGTAATCATCTCCTGCAGGCTCGCATCGGCATAGCCCGTCGCAATCAACGCCGTCCAAAGACTCCCCTGCAGGAATACAAACAGGCCCCCATGCAGAATCTCCATCCACACCCCGGCGCGATAGGCCATTCTTTGCCGGAAGGACGTGGACAGAAGATACCCGTAGATGCGCAGATTCTGCGCAAAGCGTTTGACATCCTTCATCGCAATCCCCTCACCCTGTCCCCCTTCGGGTTGGAAAACGGCCTCCGCGCGCCGCGCGTCCGGCCCGGACGACTCTGTTTCTGTCATTTACAAGTTTTGTTATAGTCTCGCATAAAAATTGTGAAAAGTCAATCTTAAGTTTTTGTATCCTTACTTGCATCCATTGCGGCATGGCATTCCCGCAAGTGCGCGAAAAAAACCGGAACGGCATGGCTTCAGCCATGCCGTTCCGCGAGCCCCGCAGGGAGATGCGGGATTCTTTTTTTGCACGTCCAGGGGGGATGCGGTTACTTGGACTTGTAGCTGGCGCAGTTGGTCTCGCTCTCGGCGCGGCCGTCCCCGCAGTTCATGCAGGGCTTGACGTCGATGGCCGACAGCGTGCAGGCGCACGCCTGGCGGTCGTTGTAGGCACAGGAACTCACGTGACAGTTGATGCACTGATGACCGGTAGCTTTGTTCTGCATGTGTTTTGACCTCCTTGCTGTTTGGTGCAAGGTTAGTATGCGCAGCGCAGCGCGCGGCAATCCGGAAATCCCAGGCATCGTTTCCATTTTTTGGGCCGCGGCTCAATCCTCCCGGGGCAGCGCGCAGAAGGGGAGGGGATCGGCGGGCGCGTCCTCGCGCGGGCGGAGCTCCAGGCCGTACCACTTGACGTCGTGCCACTGGCCCAGCTTGTAGCCCGCCTTGGCGAAGGTGCCGATCCGGGAAAAGCCCAGGGACTCGTGCAGCTTTTCCGAGGGCAGGTTCGGGCAGCCCAGGATCGCGATGGCCTCGCAGAAGCCCTGGGCGCGCAGCGTGCGCAGAAGCCGCTCGTAAAGGCGCGTGGCGTAGCCCTTGCGGTGGAAGCCTTCGCCCACGTAGATCGTGGTCTCGCACACCCATTGATACGCCTTGCGCGGGTGGAAGAAGTGCGCGTACGCATAGCCCGCGGGCACGCCGTCCTCCTCCAGGATGTAGAAGGGGAAAAAGCGCGTGATCTCCTCGATGCGGGCGCGGTATTCCGCGACGGAGGGCACCTCGTATTCGAAGGTGACGCTCGTGTTTTGCACATAGGGCGCGTAGAGGGCGACGATGGCGGCGGCGTCCTCCGGGGTGGCAAGGCGGATCGACGTAGACATGGGCAAGACCTCCTCTAAGGCAGAATCCAAGAAAAAAAGCACAGCGCAAAGGCACGCCCTTGTGCGCTGTGCTGCGGGGAATCGTTATTCGCGGAAGATGCGGTCGTAGGCGGCGTCGATGCGGGCGAGCTCCTCTGCGCTCAGGTCCCAGTCGCCGGCCGCGGCGTTCATGATGGCCTGGTCCACGTTCTTGCTGCCGGTCAGCGCGCAGGTCATGCCCTTCTGCTGGGAGACCCAGTTGATGGACACGTGCGTCACGGGCTTGTCGTGCTCCTCGGCGATGGCGCGCAGGGTCTTGAGCAGCTCCTGCGTCTTGGACCAGAAGGGCTCGCTGAAGAAGGGATAGAAGTTGGCGCGCTTGTCGCCGGCCTCGGGCTTGGGCGGCTCCTTGAACTTGCCGGTGAGGATGCCCGCGCCCAGGGAGCCGTAGCTCAGCACGCCGATGTTGTGCTCGCGGCAGAAGGGCAGCACGTCCGCCTCGATCTCGCGGTCGAGGAGGGAATACTGCGGCTGCGTGCTGACGATGGCGCCGCAGCGGAGCGTGCGCTCCAGCAGCGGTACGTCAAAGTTCGAGACGCCGAGGTAGCGCACCTTGCCCGCCTTCTGGATGCGGAGCAGCGCCTCCATCGTCTCCTCGATGGGCGTGTTGACGTCCGGCCAGTGGATCTGGTAGAGGTCGATGTAGTCCGTGCCCAGGCGGCGCAGGGACTGCTCGATCTCGTACTCGATGGCGTCGGGCTGCAGGCACTTGCCCTGGCGGCCCTTCGGGTCGTCAAAGAGCAGGCCGACCTTGGTGCAGAGCACGACCTTGTCGCGCCGGCCCTTGATGGCCTGGCCCACGAGCGTCTCCGAGTGGCCCTTGCCGTAGATGGGCGCCGTGTCGATGAGGTTGACGCCGTGGTCCAGGGACGCGCACAGGGAATCGATGCACTTCTTGTCGTCGATGGCGCCGAAGAAGTCGCCGCCCATGGCCCAGGTGCCCGCGCCGACGGCGGAGACCACCAGGTCGCTGTTGCCGAGTCTGTTCATTCTCATTGGTGTTGCCCCCCTTGTTCTGTGGTTCTGTTTTCCAAGGTGATTATACCACACCTTCCCGGCGCCTGTACAGAGCGCAGCCCGCGCCAGAGGGGCCGGGAAAAATGCGCAAAGAAAAGGCGGCGCCCTTTCGGACGCCGCGCAAGCCATCGTTTTTCTATTGATGGCACCCCCCATTGCCGCTGTTGCAGCACGCCTTCCATCTGCAGCGCCGCGCGGCTTTATCTATAAAAATATATCTATTTATCTGTGGTTCATAACGGATACCTGCCCGGCGAAAGCGATACGGTTTTACGGAAAGTATCGTGATTTTAATCCGATCTTCTCCCGGGCCATCTCCCTTTCACAGTGCTTATTATAAAGGCATTCTACGTTTCTGTCAATTATATGATTTTATCATATAAAAGAATATGAAGGTAAAACCTTGGGGCGGGGGCCAGGGCGCAGGGGCCCAAAAAACGCTTGAAAATCGCGTTTTTTGGGCCCCGTTCCGAGAGACGGAAAAGCCCCGCGCCCGGGAAACAAAGAAATTTTATCCGGGGAACGCGGGGCGGGGGCTGTGCAGGTCAGGCGTCGTGCAGGTGTTCCCGCGCGACGGAGAGCATGAGCTTGATGCGGTTCTCCTGGTTGACGCGCGTGGCGCCGGAGTCGTAGTCGATGGGGACGATGTTGGCCTGGGGATACATCTCGCGGATCTGGCGGATCTTGCCCTTGCCGACGATGTGGTTGGGCAGGCAGCCGAAGGGCTGGGCGCAGACGATGTTCTCGTACCCGGACTGGATGAGCTCGATCATCTCGCCCGTGAGGAACCAGCCCTCGCCCATCTTGCAGCCGTAGCCGACGAGGGGGCGGACCATCTCCTTGACCTCCAGGTAGGAGGCGGGCTTGTGGTAGCGCTTGGAGGCGGCTACGGCGTCCAGGGTGTACGTCTCGAACACGCGCAGGTAGTTGAAGAGCGCCTGCACGACGAACTTCTTCAGGGGATTGCCGCCGTAGAGCTGGATGTCGTCCAGGCGGTTGTCCACCTTAAAGAGCATAAAGCCCATCAGGCCCGGGACGTTGACCTCGCAGTCCTGGGAGCGGAGGAACTCCTCCAGGTGGTTGTTGGCCAGGGGTGAATACTTGGCGTAGATCTCGCCCACGATGCCGACCTTGACCTTGCGGACCGGGAGGAGCTCCACGGTCTCAAAGTCCGCGACGATCCGGCCGAGCTGGGCCTTGATCGCCTTGGGCTGGAAGCCCTTGCCCTGGAGAAACTGGCCGCAGATCTCCTGGACCCAGCGGTCCACGTGCGCGTCGGTCTCCCCGGGATTTTTTTCGTAAGGGCGGGTCTGGTTGGCCAGGAGCATCAGCAGGTCGCCGTAGGTCAGCGCGGCCAGCGCCCGGCGCAGGAGCGGCAGCGTGATCTGGAAGCCGCTGTTCTTCTCCAGGCCCGAGAGGTTGACCGAGATCACCGGCACCTGGCCCATGCCCGCGTTCTTGAGCGCCTTGCGCAGCAGGAAGATGTAGTTGGAGGCGCGGCAGCCGCCGCCGGTCTGCGACATCATCAGGGCGACGTGGTCCAGGTCGTACTTGCCGCTCTTGAGCGCGGAGATCATCTGCCCGATGGTGAGCAGCGCCGGGTAGCAGATGTCGTTGTGGACGTACTTGAGGCCCTCGTCCACGACCTCCTGGCCGTCGTTGGTCAGCAGCTCCACGTTGTAGCCGTAGGCGCGCAGCACGTTCTGCAGGATGCGGAAGTGGATCTCCGCCATGTTGGGGAAGAGGATCTTGTAGGTCTTGCGCATCTCCTTCGTGAACTCGATGCGGCCGCGCTCGTCCGGAACGCGCTTGTCAGGCATGGGCATAGCCTCCCTTCTCTCCGATGGCCGAGAACAGCGAGCGCAGGCGGATCTTGACCGCGCCCAGGTTCGTGATCTCGTCGATCTTGATCTGCGTATAGATGCGGTTCTTGGATTCGAGGATCTTGCGGACCTCGTCGGTGGTGATGGCGTCCACGCCGCAGCCGAAGGAGACGAGCTGCACCAGGTTGATGTGCGGGTCCCCGGACTCCGCGATGAAGCGCGCCGCGGCGTACAGGCGGGAGTGGTAGGTCCACTGGTTGAGCACGGTGGTCGGGGCCTTGACGTACTCGTCGCCCAGGGAGTCCTCCGACACGACGACCGCGCCGCTGTCGGCGATGAAGCCGTCGATGCCGTGGTTGATCTCGCCGTCCAGGTGATAGGGGCGCCCCGCCAGGACGATCACGGGCATGCCCTTTTCCCGCGCCATGGTCAGGTACTCCTCGCCCTTCTGGTGGATCTTGCGCATGTGCTCCTCATAGGCGGCGTAGGCGGCCTTGGCGGCGGCCTTCACCTCGCGCAGGGTGATGTCGTCCCCGAAGTGGCGGGTGAGGATTTCGTGCATCTTCTTGGGGAAGTCGTGCGGCCGGTGGATGCCCACGTAATCGTGGATGAACTTGACCTTCTGCACGGACTTCATGTTGGAGACGATGACCTCCGGGTAGTAGGCGACGACCGGGCAGTTGTAGTGGTTGTCGCCCAGGTGCTCGTCGATGTTGTAGCTCATGCAGGGGTAGAAGATGGCGTCCACGCCCGCGTCGATGAGGGCCTGCACGTGGCCGTGCATGAGCTTGGCCGGGTAGCAGGCCGTGTCCGAGGGGATGGAGGCCTGGCCCAGGTGGTAGAGCTGCTTGGTGGTCTTGGGCGAGACCGCGATGCCAAAGCCCAGGTGCGTCAGGAACGTGTGCCAGAAGGGCAGCAGCTCAAAGAAGTTCAGGCCCATGGGCAGGCCGATGGTCTCCCGCTTGCCGGGCACCGAGCCGTAGGCGTCCAGCAGCTCGCGCTTGTAGTCGTAGAGGTTGTAGCGCACGGCGGCGCGGCCGCGGTTCAGGGGCTTTGTGCACTGGTTGCCGCCGATGAAGGTCTTGCCGCCGGCGAAGGTGTTGATGGTCAGGCGGCAGTAGTTGGTGCAGCCGTTGCAGGTGACGGCGCGCACCTCGTGGGTGAAGTTGGCCAGGTCCTCGGCCGTGAGCAGGCTCGACCACTCGGCGCGCTGGTTCTGCTTGGCATAGAGCGCCGCGCCATAGGCGCCCATCACGCCCGCCAGCGAAGGGCGGATGACGTCGTGCCCGATCTCCTGCTCAAAGGCGCGCAGCACCGCGTCGTTCAGGAACGTTCCGCCCTGCACCACGATGTGCTGGCCCAGCTCCTCGGCGTTGCCCACGCGGATGACCTTGTAGAGCGCGTTTTTGACCACGCTGATGGACAGGCCCGCGGAGATGTTCTCCAGGGAGGCGCCGTCCTTCTGCGCCTGCTTGACGGAGGAGTTCATGAACACCGTGCAGCGCGAGCCCAGGTCCACGGGCTTGTCGGCGAACAGGCCGGCCTTGGCAAAGTCCGCGATCGAGTAGCCCAGGGCCCCGGCGAACGTCTGCAGGAACGAGCCGCAGCCCGAGGAGCACGCCTCGTTCAGGAAGATGTTGTCGATGACGCCGGAGCGGATCTTGAAGCACTTGATGTCCTGGCCGCCGATGTCGATGATGAAGTCCACCTGCGGGTCGAACTTCTTGGCCGCGGTGAAGTGCGCGATGGTCTCCACGATGCCAAAGTCCGCGCGGAAGGCGTTCTTGATGATCTCCTCGCCGTAGCCCGTGGAGGCCGCGGCGCGGATGGCGATGTTCGGGAAGCGCTTGTAGACCTCGGCCAGGAAGTCCTTGACCAGGGGCACGGGGTTGCCGCTGTTGGGCAGGTATTGGTAATAGGCGATGTTCTCCGCGGAGTCCAGGACCACGGCCTTGACCGTGGTGGAGCCCGCGTCGATGCCGATGTAGGCGATGTTGTCCGGCTGCAGGCAGCCGGTGACGCGCATCTCATCCCGGTTGTGCCGCTCGGTAAAGTCCGCGTACTCCTGCGCGTTTGCAAAGAGCGGCCGGCAGCCGACGTAGGCGCCGCTGGCCGTGTAGGCCCCGATGCGCCCGATCAGGTCGGAGAGGACGAAGCCCTCGCCGTCGGCCTGCAGCGCCGCGCCCAGGGCGACGTAGTACAGGGAGTTCTCCGGGAGGAGGCCCTCGGTCTTGAGCGTCTGGTCAAAGGCCTTGCGCAGCTCCGAGAAGAAGGTCAGCGGCCCGCCCAGGTACACGACGTGCCCGGCGATCTCGCGGCCCTGCGCCAGGCCCGCGATGGTCTGGTTGACCACGGCCATGAAGATGGAGGCGCAGATGTCCTCCTTGCGCGCGCCCTGGTTGAGCAGGGGCTGAATGTCCGACTTGGCAAAGACGCCGCAGCGCGAGGCGATGGCGTAGATCTTGTTCTGCCGCTTGCTCAGCTCGTTCATCTCCGAGGGCGTCAGGTGCAGGAGCGTGGCCATCTGGTCGATGAAGGCGCCCGTGCCGCCGGCGCAGCTGCCGTTCATGCGGACCTCCATGTTGCCGGAAACGAAGAGGATCTTCGCGTCCTCGCCGCCCAATTCGATCACCACGTCCGTCTCCGGCAGGTTGCGGCGGATGGCGACGCGCGTGGCGTAGACCTCCTGCGCAAAGGGGATGGACATGCTCTCTGCAAACCCCATGCCGGCCGAGCCCGACACGCAGAGCTGCACGCGCTCCTGCTCCGGGAACTGGTCCCGAACCTCCGAGAGCATTGCGGCGGCCTTTTGCGTGATCTGCGAGTAGTGCCGTTCATAATTTTTGTACAGGATCTCATCGCGGTCGTTCAGAACGACGCATTTCAGCGTTGTAGATCCCACATCCAAACCAATTCGTATCATTTCGGTCTCTTCTCCTTGATCGGCGAGAAAAGCATTAATTCGACATTTAACAGTATACACCACACAGGGGGGGATAAGTCAATTCGAAATGAAATTTAACATGCGGTTTCCGGGAAGTTTTCGGAAAAGAAGAAGAAAATGGGAAGCGAATTGCATTCCGCTCCCCGTTTGTTCTGCAATCTACTGTTCTGCATCCGAATCATCTGCGCTCGCCAGAATGTGCGCGTGCGCCCGGAGAAAGTGCTGGAGGAAGCGGACGAGCCCGAGCTCCTCATAGGCGCGGGGCGTGAGGTTCCCCTCCTCCATCTCCAGGATGGCCGCCTCCGGGATGGCCGCGAGGATCGGGCTGTGCGTGGCCAGGATGAACTGGCTGCCATCCCGCACGGCGTCCTGGATGAGGTAGATCAGCGCCAGCTGGTTGACATAGGAGAGCGCGGCCTCCGGCTCATCCATCAGGTACAGGCCGCCCGGCAGCAGGCGCGAGCGGAAGAACTCGAGGAACCCCTGGCCGTGGGACTGCCGCTCCAGCGGCGCGCCGTACAGGCGCATGAGCTCGTCCAGTGTGCCGCTGTAGGGCTGCGCGGCCAGCGAATCGGCGTAGGCGCTGCCGTACTTGCCGGAGATCTCCCGCAGCGCCTCCTGCGCAAAGCGCTTTTCCGCCTCGACATAGCCGACATAGCGCGTAAAATCCTCCGCAGCAAAGAAGAAGTGGTGCGCCGGCCGGCGCGCGAGCGAGGGGCGGTAGCAGGGCGCCGCCTGCCAGATGCGGCGCTGGGCGTCCGTGCGGCCGGCGGGGGACTCGCCCCTTGCGGGCTGCGGGGGCTCGATGCGGTTGATCCGAAGCGCCGCGGCGATCAGCTCGATCAGCGTGGTCTTGCCGCAGCCGTTGTCCCCGCAGAGAACCGTCACCGGCGCGGTGAAGTCCAGGCGGTCCAGCGCCTGCAGGAGCGGCGTGCAGAAGGGGTATTCCGCCTCCGCGCCCCGGCGCAGACGGGAGAGGCTGCGAAGAAAGATCACGGGGCCGCGCCCCCTTCCGCAAGGCGGGCGAGCAGGGCGTCCAGCCCGCTCTCGCCGAAGACCTCGATCCCGTTCTCCTGCAGAAGCGCCGCCGCGACGCCGCGGCCGGGGACGAGCGCGCCCGTGAAGCTGCCGTCGTAGATCGCGCCGCAGCCGCAGGAGGGGCTGCGCTCCTTCAGGAGCGCTGTGCGGGCGCCGAGCAGCTGCGCAAGGCGCAGCGCTTCCTCCGCGCCGCGGCGGTAGTTCTCCGTCACGTCGCGGCCGTCGAGCGCCCGGACGCGCTCGCCCTGGCGCTCGGCGGGCATGCGCGGCGTGGGTAGCCCGCCGAAGACCTCCGGGCAGACGGGCACGAGGGAGACGGGCAGGGCGAGCAGGCGCTCCAGCCCGTCCATGCGCTTGGACTGCCCATCGTACCGGCAGCGCAGGCCCAGCAGGCAGGCGCTGACGAGGAGCACCATGTAATCACGCCTCCTCTCTGGGCACGTTGCTTTTACAGGTGTATTCCTCCACGTCGATGCGGAGAACCGCCACGTTTGCAAGGGCCTCCGGCGCGAAGTCCGCGCGGCCGGCAAAGCCCATGTGGTGCAGGAGCGCCTCCAGGGCGAGGCGCTTTTCCTCCGGATCGGTCAAAATCGCGGCGCGGCCCGTGCCCAAAAGGCTGCGGTAGCGCGCCGTCCAGGCGCAGGGGCGGTCGGCGCGCACGGTCTCCACCAGCGCGGAGATGGCAAAGCCCACGCGCGCATCCCGGCGCAGGAGGTCGAGCTTGCGCCCCTCGGCCGCGCAGTGCAGGTAGAGGGTGAGGCGCCCGTCGGGCGCGAGGGCAAAGCCGTAGTTCATGGGGACGACGTAGGGCGCGCCCTCTGCGTTGCAGGAGAGGTGCACCGTCCGGCACTCCTCAAGGAGCGCGGAGATGGCGGCAGGGTCTGTGATCTGGCGGTCGCTTCTGCGCACTGTGCTCCCTCCTCGTTTTTAGAACTGCTCGGCCTTGCGCTGCTTGCGCAGCTCGCTGCGGCGCTTGCCGGCCTCCCACTCGGCGCGCTCCTCGTCGGTCTCCAGGAGCAGGGGCGGCACGGGCGTGGAGTGGTCGTTTTTGTCCAGGGCGACCAGGACCAGGTAGGCGCGGTTGATCATGTGCCGCTCGCCGTTCAGGTTCTCGACGAACGTGTCCACGCGCACCTCCATGGAGGTGCGGCCGACATAGGTGACCACGCCCTCGAGGAGGATCGTGTCGTTGACATAGGCGGGGGACTTGAAGTGCAGCGTGTCGATGGAGGCCGTGGTCACGTTGCAGCCGGCGTGGCGGCGCGCGGCGACGGCGGCCACGATGTCGATCCACTGCATGAGCTGGCCGCCGAAGAGGCGGCCGGAGCCGTTGATGTGCTGGGAAAGGAGAATCTGGGTCTGAATCGTCCGCGAGGCGGACGCGGGCTTGGGCGCAAGGTCCATGAAATTCCCTCCGTAGATGGTCTTAGAGTGTGCGGGCAAGGTCCGCGAAGCGCTGCATGGCCTCGCGCGTGCTCTCGCGCTGGCCAAAGGCCGTCAGGCGGAAGAAGCCCTCGCCGTTGACGCCAAAGCCCGCGCCCGGCGTGCCCACGACGTTGGCCTTCTCCAGCAGCAGGTCGAAGAACGCCCAGGAGTTAAGGCCGCCCGGGCAGCGCAGCCAAATGTAGGGCGAGTGGATGCCGCCCGTGTAGAAGATGCCCAGCTCGTCCAGCGTGCCGGCGATGATGCGCGCGTTTTCGCGGTAGTAGTCGATGGACTCCATGCACTGAGACCAGCCCTCCGGGGTGAAGACCGCCTCGGCGGCGCGCTGGACGATGTAGGGCACGCCGTTGAACTTGGTGCTCTGGCGGCGCAGCCACATGGCGTTCAGGCTCATGCCGCCGAATTCCAGCTCCCGGGGGACGATGGTGTAGCCGCAGCGCGTGCCGGTGAAGCCCGCGGTCTTGGACAGGGAGCAGATCTCGATCGCGCAGCTGCGCGCGCCCTCCACCTCGTAGATGGTGCGCGGCAGGGCGGGGTCGGAGACAAACGCCTCGTAGGCCGCGTCAAAGAGGAGGAGCGCGCCGCGGCGCAGCGCGTAGTCCACCCACGCGGCAAGGCCGGCGTGGTCGTAGACCGCGCCCGTGGGGTTGTTGGGCGAGCAGATGTAGACCAGGTCCGCGTCCAGATCCGCGTCCGGCAGGGGCAGGAAGCCGTTGTCCGGCGTGGCGTTGACATAGCGCACGCGCCGGCCCGCCATGACGTTTGCATCGACATAGGCGGGATAGACCGGGTCGGGGATGAGGACGGTGTTGTCCGCGTCAAAGAGGTCCAGCAGGTTGCCCAGGTCGCTCTTTGCGCCGTCGCTGATGAAGATCTCCTCCGGCGAGAGGGTCACGCCGCGCTCGGCGTAGTGGCCGGCCACGGCCTCCCGCAGGAAGGGGTACCCCTGCTCAGAGGGGATGTAGCCGTGGAATCCCTCCGGCGTGCCCATCTCCGCGACGGCGCGGTGGAGCGCGTCGATCACGGCGGGGCAGAGCGGGCGGGTCACATCGCCGATGCCCAGGCGAATGATGCGCGCGTCCGGGTGCGAGGCGGCGTAGGCCGCGACCTTTTTGCCCACGGTCGAGAAGAGATAGCTGTCCTGGATGTTGCGATAGTTTTCATTGATGCGCATGCATTCTGCCTCCCTCAAAGGCGGTTTTTGCGACCGCAAAATTTCTCCTTCTATCATAACCGTTCGCGCGGGAAAGCACCATCCCTTTTTGGCTTGCACCGCGCTTTTTGGGTTAAAAAATGGAAAAACCGGAGGGGAGCGCGACGGCGCTTCCCTCCGGCAAGAGCGCGGGAGGAATTGGCAAGGGGAATGGTGGAAAACGGACTAGCCCTTGATGCCCGAGAGCGTGAAGCCCGACATGATGTACCGCTGGAAGAACAGGAACAGGATCGTCGGCGGGATGATGGTGAAGATCAGCGCCACGACCTGGATGTCCTCCGAATACCCCGAGGAGCCGGCCATGTAGAAGATCTTGACCATGACGGTGTAGAGCTCCGACCGGGAACCGAGCACGAGGTAGGGCCAGAAGAAGTCGGACCAGCTCGCGTTGATGGTGAAGATGGCGATGACCATGAGCACGGGCTTGGACAGCGGCAGCATCACGCGGAAGAAGATGCCCAGGTTCGTGCAGCCGTCCAGGCGCGCAGCCTCGATCAGGGACTGGGGAATGCTGTCAAAGAAGGACTTGAAGATCAGCACGTAGAACGCGTTCGCCCCGGCCAGCAGCCACATGGGCAGGTAGCTTTCCGTGATGTTGATCCCCAGGATCGGCAGCGAGAGGAAGTTCTTGAACAGGGGAACCTGGCTGACGGACTGCGGCAGCATCAGCGTCCACAGCACCAGGGAGAGCACGAGCTTATAGCCGCGCGGGCGCAGGCGCGAGAGCACGTAGCCCATCATGCCGTTGCAGACAAGGGACATGATCAGCGAGCCGCACAGCACGAAGATCGTGTTGAGGTAGGCCTGGCCGAAGTTGAGCATCTCCCAGGTCTCCCACAGCTTTTCCGGGTGGAAGGAGCGGGGGATGATGGTGGCGGGGACGGAGAAGAACTCCCGGCTGTCCTTCAGCGCCGAGGTCATGCACCACAGCGGCGGCACGAAGCAAAGCAGCACCGCGAGGATCAGGAAGAACCAGATCAGGCCGTAGAGCACCTTGACGCTCGGGTTCTGCATGTCAAACTTGCTGATGATGCCCATGGCCTGGGCGTCTTTTTTCTTGTCGAATTTGCTCTGTACGATTTCAGACATGAGGCGTTCCCTCCTTTCGTCAGTTGTCGTTCTTGCGCTGCAGGTAGAAGTAGAGGAAGGTCAGGCCGATCAGGAACAGGAAGGTGATGGTGCCCACCGCCGCGGCCCTGCCCGCCTGGTAGAAGCGGAAGCCGTAGAAGTAGCTGGTGAGCATAAGAGAGATGGAGGCGTTGTTCGGCCCGCCGTCCGTCATGGTCAGCGGCTCGTACATCACCTGGAAGACGCCGATGATCTGCATGACCAGCATCAGGGAGAACATGCCCGAGATGGAGGGCAGGGTGATGTTCCAGAACTTGCGGAACACGCCCGCGCCGTCGATCATGGCCGCCTCGTAGAGCTCCTGGTTGACGCCCTGCAGGCTCGCAAGGTACAAAATGGCGGTCGAGCCGAAGCCCTTCCACGTCATCATGATGACGATGCAGGGGATGACCAGGTTCTGGTTCTGCAGCCACGGGATGGCGTCAATGCCGAAGATCGAAAGGAGAGAGTTGAGAAGGCCGGAGGTCGGGTGGTAGATCAGCGACCACAGGATGGCCGCGGCAACGCCCGGCACGATGGAGGGAAAGTAGACCGTGAAGCGGAAAAACGCCTTGAAGCGCTTGACCTCGTTGAGCATCACGGCGGTGAGGATCGGCAGCGGGAAGCCCAGGACGAGCGACCAGAGCGTGTACTTAAACGTATTGACAACCGCGGCCCGGAAGGACGATTCCTGCACAACGTCAATAAAATTCTGCAGGCCGATGAAGCGCACGGGATCAAAGCCCTTGGTCTCAAACATGGAGAGGATCAGCCCGTTGACCAGCGGCTGCCATACGAAGAAGATGAAGAGGATCAGGCTGGGCAGCATGAGCACCCAGGCGCTGATGTCCTGCCGGAAGGCGTGGAGAAAGCGCTTTCCCAGCGGTCTTTTCTTGCCGGTGGCAAGTTGCATAGTTCATCCCCCTTGCTGTAAAAGTCGTTCTGCGCCGCCTGCCGGAAGGCGGGACCGCGCAGCGGAAGCGGGAAGTCTTACAAAATGGGGAGGGCAGGCTGCCCTCCCCGGCTTTCTTTGTTTGTGCCACCCCCGTCTTTGGGGAGGAGAAAGCTTACTGCGCCTCGGCGCCGGAGTTGTACTTGTCCAGGTAGTCGCGCTGGAAGTCCTCAACGGCCTTGTCCAGCAGCGCCTGCGGGTCCGCGTTCTCGTCCGTCAGCACGGCCTGCACGCAGGAGTCGAGGATCTTGTACATCTCCTGGCAGTAGACCGGCGGCTCGGCGTGCAGCTCGTAGGTGCCGTTCTCACAAGCGTCGGTGTACTGCTTGTAGAGGTCGAGGTCCACGGTCACGTAGTCCGCGATGGCTTCCTTGCGCTGGCTGATGTAGTCGGGATCCGTCCAGGCGGGCAGGCCCAGCACGCCGACCAGCTTGCCGTTCTCCTGGTCCACCATGGCGTTGTCCGCGAAGGACTGCAGCGTCTCCTCGGTCAGGTTCGGGGTGGTGCCCTCCAGCTCCATCCACTGGAAGCAGGCGTTGGCCTGTTCCGCCGTGGCGTTGGGCGCGATGACCTCAAAGGTGCCGCCCAGCAGGCCGATGCTCTTGCCCTTGCCGTTGTCGCCGGGGACGATGGTGCCCATGCCGAAGTGGGTGATGTCGCCGTTGTAGTTGGTGACAGAGTTATTGAGCTGGTCCTGGGCCATCTGCGCCATGGCGATCTGGTCCAGCGCGAAGAGCTTGTGCGCCTCGGTCGTGTCGCAGAGGATGTTGTCCTGCACAACGTCGTACTTCCAGCGCATGTCCTTGAGCCACTGCAGCGCGTCGACAGCCTCCTGGGAGTTGAAGATCGCGGTGTAGGTGTCGTTCGCCTCGTCATACTGCTCCATGTCGCCGCCGAAGGACCAGACGAGCTGGGTGAACATCCAGCCGCCCTGGTTGTTCTTCGTCGGGAAGAAGTAGGCCTTGTAGCCGGTGGCCTCCTTGATCTTCACCGCCATCTCGGCAAGCTCGGTGGAGTTGGTGGGGTAGGTGGGATTGCCGTTCTCATCGACCAGGCCCGCGGCCTTGAACATCTCCACGTTGTACCACATGCCCAGCGCGTAGCCGCTGGAGGGCAGGCCGTAGATCTTGCCGTCGCGGGAGATCAGCTCCAGATAGGCAGGGTTGACCTTGTCGGTGTAGCCCCACTCGTTCATCAGGTCCGTGATGTCCAGCGCGAAGCCCTGGGAGATGATCTTGTTGGCCTCGGTGAAGAAGGTGTTGTAGAGCGTGGGCAGCTGGCCCGAGGCCGCCTTGGGCAGGAAGGTGTTGACGTCATAGGGGAAGTCCACGACCTCGACGGTCACGTTCGGATACTTCTCCTTCATGGTCGCAAGGCGCGCTTCCATGATCTGCTTGCCCGCGGTGTCGGTCTCCTTGGGCAGGCCGCGCACGGAGATTTCGATGGGCTCGCCTTCGGCAGCGGGCTCTTCGGCCGCGTCGCCGCCGTCGTCTGCCGGGGTCTGGGCGGCCGCGCCGCCGTCGTCCGCAGGCGTGCTCTCCGCCGGGGCGGAGCACGCGGCCAGGGCCAGCACCATCAGGAGCGCCAGCACGAGTGACAGTACCTTTTTCATGTTGAGAATCCTCCTCATTTTGTATTTTACATGCCGGCTGTGCGGCATATAAATCGTAAGTCGTTCACCGGGTGCTCTCGCGCACCACGAGGGACACGGGCGTCTGGCGGAGCTTCGCCGGCGCGCCGCCGCCCTCCATGGCGGTCAAAAGGAGCTCGCCGCTGATCTGGGCCAGGGCGGAAAAGTCCTGCTGCACCGTCGTCAGCGCCGGAGAGGTCCGCGCCGAAAGCTGCAGGTTGTCAAACCCCGTCACCGCCACGTCCTCCGGCACGCGCAGGCCGTTTGCCTGCAAAAAGGGAAGGAGGGACACGGCGATCGGATCCGTCGCGCACATCAGGGCGACCGGGCGCCGCGCGCTGTGCAGATAGGCCAGCAGGTTCTGGTGCGCCGGGGTGTCCATCCGCTCCGCGTTCTTCAGCAGGAGCAGCGAGGTGTCGCGCACGCTGCGCCCCGAGTGCAGCAGCGCCATGACGTAGCCATGGTACCGGTCGCGCAGCGAGGTCGCGGAGGAAAGCGGGAGGTTTGTCACAAAGAGAATCTGTTCGTATCCGCGGGAGAGCAGGTAGTCCGCCAGCATCCGCCCGCCGGACACATTGTCGCTCACGGCGACCGGAAAGCCCTGCACCAGGTGCGCGCGGTCGATCAGCACCAGCGGCAGGCGCATCTCCCGGATCAGCAGGAGCGCCGGGACGTTTCCCAGCGAGGAAACCGGATACAGGAGGATGCCCTTGACCTGCTCAGCGAGGGCCTGGCGGAGCAGCTCCCCCTCGCGCGCCTCGCTGTCGTCCGAAAAGTGAACGCCGAGGTAGTATCCGCGCCGCTCCAGAAGCGTGTAGAGCGTTGCGATGAACTCCGCGGCCTTGGTGTAGTGGCTGTCCTTGGGAAAGATCAGCATCACGCGGTCCATCTGTTCCGAGGAAGGCTTGCCCGCGGAGGGATTTGCCACAAAGCTGCCGCGGCCCCGCTCGCGCACGGCCAAGCCCTGGCGCTTGAGCTCGTTGAGCGCGCGCCGCGCCGTGATGTTGGAGACGCCGTAGAGCTGCGCCATCTGCGCCTCCGAAGGGAGCGGATCGCCCGGAACGAGCATGCCGCTCTCGATTCGCTTGCGGTAGTGGTCGAAGATGGCCTGGTAGAGCGGGAGATTCTTGGGGTTGTCCATTGTGCTGGCCGTCCCTTCTGCAGGCGCGCGGCCCGTCGGTATGGTTCCTGGAAAAATTTGGATTTGCTGACGGGAATAGTATACTATTTCTTTTGAAGTTATGCAACACTTTTTTTAACAATATGAATTCTAAATTAACTCGGGCGGGGTTTTTGCGGCAGTTTTAACAATATTGTGATTTTTTGACTGACTTATCTGCGGGAATTTCTGCATGAAAAGCACAAAAAAACGCCTCGCTCTTTCCGAAAGCGAGGCGAAAACGAGGGCATTTTGAATGGAAATCACTCCGAAAGAACGGTCTGTTTCTCTGCGTTGATGCGCTGGAAGTCCAGCGCGGCGCGAAGGAACCCGGCGAAGAGCGGGTGCGCCTTGTTGGGGCGGGACTTGAACTCGGGGTGGAACTGCACGGCGAGGAAGAAGGGGTGGTCGGGCAGCTCCACCGCCTCCACCAGCCGGCCGTCCGGGGAGGTGCCGGCGATGCGCATGCCGTTTTCCGCAAAGGCCTCGCGGAAGGCGTTGTTGAATTCGTAGCGGTGGCGGTGGCGCTCGCGCAGGGAGGCCGTTCCATAGATTTGGCGCATGCGGGACCCTTCGGCCAGCTCGCAGGGATAGGCGCCCAGGCGCATGGTGCCGCCCTTGGGCAGGTTGCCCTGCTGGTCGGGCATCAGGTCGATGACCGGGTGGCGCGTATCCGGGGAGAACTCCGTGGAGTCCGCGTCGGCGTAGCCCAGCACGTCGCGCGCAAATTCGATGGCCGCGATCTGCATGCCCAGGCAGATGCCCAAATAGGGGACGCCGTTTTCGCGCGCGTACTTTGCGGCGAGCACCATGCCGGGGATGCCGCGGCCGCCGAACCCGCCGGGCACGAGGATGCCGTCCGCGCCGCCCAGGCGGAGCGCGGCGTTTGCGGGGGTCAGGGTCTCGGAGTCGATCCAGTCGATCTCGACGCGCGCGCTGGAGGCAAAGCCGCCGTGGCGCAGGGCCTCCGCCACGGAGAGGTAGGCGTCGTGGAGCTGGACGTATTTGCCCACCAGCGCGATGCGCACGCGGCGGTGCAGGTTCTCGATGCGCTCGAGCATCTGCCGCCACTCGGTCATGTCGGGCTCGGGCAGGTTCGTCCAGTTCAGCTCGCGGCAGACGATCTCCGAAAAGCGGCTCTTTTCCAGCATCACGGGCGCCTGGTAGAGCACGGGCACGGTCAGGTTCTCGATGACGCAGTCGGGCTTGACGTTGCAGAACAAAGCGATCTTGTCGCGGATGCCCTGCTCGATGGGCTCGTCCGAGCGGGTGACGATGATGTCCGGGAAAATGCCCATGGAGCGCAGCTCCTTGACGGAGTGCTGCGTGGGCTTGCTCTTGTGCTCGCCCGAGGACTGGATGTAGGGCACGAGGCTGACGTGGATGAAGAGGCAGTTGCCGCGGCCGAGCTCCAGGGAGACCTGGCGGATCGCCTCGAGGAAGGGCTGGCTCTCGATGTCGCCCGTGGTGCCGCCGATCTCGGTCAGGACCACGTCCGCGCCGCTCTTTTCGCCCACGGAGTAGATGAAGCGCTTGATCTCGTCCGTGATGTGGGGGATGACCTGCACGGTCGAGCCCAGGTAGTCGCCGTTGCGCTCCTTGGTCAGCACGTTCCAGTAGACCTTGCCCGTCGTCAGGTTGGAGAACTGGTTCAGGTCCTCGTCGATGAAGCGCTCGTAGTGGCCGAGGTCCAGGTCCGTCTCCGCGCCGTCCTCGGTGACGAAGACCTCGCCGTGCTGGTACGGGCTCATGGTGCCCGGGTCCACGTTGACGTAGGGGTCCAGCTTCTGCGCGATGACCTTCAGACCCCGCATCTTGAGCAGGCGGCCCAGGGACGCGGCCGTGATGCCCTTGCCCAGGCCCGAGACCACGCCGCCGGTGATGAAGATGTATTTGCTCATGGGAAAAAACGCTCCTTTCCAAAGCGAGAAGGGGGGAAATGGCCATGAAAAAAGGGGCGGATGCCCCCGAAGAAAGCGGTTCTTATGGATCGTAGAGCCCCAGGATGGAGCGGGCGACCTCCCCGCGGGTGACGCGGCGGTCCATCGCCTGCTTTTCGATGTAGCGGTGCGCCTGGGACTCGGTCATGGAGAGGTATTGGATCAGCATGCACTTGGCGCGGTCCACCAGGCGGATCTCCTCGATCTTGCTCTGCAGCTTGCGGTTCTCCTGCTTGAGGCCCAGCACGCGCCGGCGCGCCGCGGCGACCATCTTGAGCGCCTGGTAGAACATCGCGCGGCCGAGGGGCTTGCCCAGGACCATCACGCCCACGTCCTCGACCTTTTCGGCGATTTCGTCCGCGGTCTCGGCGCGCACGAGCAGCAGGATGCCCGCGGAGGTATCCATCGCCAGCGTGCAGGAAAGGCCGTCCCCCAACTCGTCGGAAAGGGGGGCGTTGATGACGACGAGGTCGTACTCCACCTCGGCGGCGAGCCGGCGGGCCTCTGCGCCGCTGGCGGCGACGGCGGGGCTGATCTCGGGCACGCCGCGCATGAGCTCCCGGAGCATCTCCCGCCCCTTTTCCGAGCTGGAGACGAGCAGCGCACTTACCATGCTTTTCGCTCCTTTCTCAAGCGACGCGGGGGGTCAGCGCGCTGTGGCGCGCGCATAGGCCGCGAGCGTGTGGCTGGGCAGGGCCGCCTGCAGAAAGGGCGAGGCGGCGGCAAGGGCGGCGGCCTCCTGCAAACTCGTGGGCAGGGCCGCGCCAAGGGCGGTCTCCGGCTCCGGGAGCGGGAGCTGGCGGTGAATGCCGTCCAGGCCCGCAAGGAGCGTCAGCGCGTAGACGATGTAGGGATTGCAGAGGTTGTCCGGCGAGCGCAGCTCGATGCGCGCCGAGTCCCCCTGCGGCGGGGGCAGGCGCAGGATCTGGCCGCGGCCCATGCGGCTCCAGCCCACGCCCTTGGGCGCGTTTTTGCCCAGCAGCCGCGCATAGGAGGCGGAGGCCGCGTTGCAGAACACGGTCATCTCCGGCATGTGGGAAAGCACGCCCGCGATGAAGCTCTGCGCCTCGGGCGAGAGCGCCCCGTCCGCCTGGGGCAGAAACAGGCTCCGCCCGGCGCGGCTCAGGGAGAAGTTGATGTGGAAGCCGCTGCCGTTCTCCTCCGGCAGGGGCTTGGGCCCCATGTCCGCATAGAGCCCGTTGCGCGCCGCGATGGCGCCCACCAGGTTCCGGAACGTCACGCAGTGGTTCGCCGCGGTCATGGGGTCGGCGGGCGCGATGGAGATCTCGTTCTGGCCGGGGCCCATCTCGTGGTGCGAGGACAGGGGGCGGATGCCCATCTCCTCCAGCGTCAGGCAGATGTCGCGGCGCACGTTCTCCCCGCGGTCCAGGGGCGCGACGTCCAGGAAGCCCGCGCGGTCGTGCGGGATGGGCGTCGGGTCGCCGTTTTCGTCCAGGCGGAAGAGGTAGAACTCGCACTTGGCGCCCACGCGCGCGGTATACCCCTCCTCCAGCAGCGCCTGCAGCGCGCGGCGGAGGATCTGGCGGCCGTCCTGCTCAAAGGGCTCGCCCTCGCCGGTGGTGATGTCGCAGTAGAAGCGGGCCACGCGCCCGGTCTGCGGCCGCCAGGGCAGCACCTCCAGGGTGGAGGCGTCCGGGTGCAGCACGAGGTCCGCGCGCGGCAGGTCCGCAAAGCCGTCCACGAGCCCGGCGTCAAAGGCCACGCCGTATTCAAAGGCGCGGGGCAGCTCCTCGGCCATGATGGAGATGTTCTTCAGCGTGCCGTAGACGTCGCAGAACGCCAGGCGGATGAACTTGACGTCGTTGTCGATGACGAATTGCAGCACTTCGTTGTCGGTATTGCTCATGCTTGCGCCCTCCCTTGCGCGGGGACGGGGTTTGCCCCCGAAAAGCGGTCCATTTTGGGAAGAAAGGGGTTGTTTTTTCCCAATTATACAATCCCTAGTTCTGCGTGTAAAGGCGGTGGTAGGGGTTGTGCGTGTTCGGGCGCAGGACGTAGAACCGGTGGTCCATCACTTGCGCCATGTCCAGGGAGAAGGCGCGGCAGAAGTCCGCCACGTGCGGCCGCAGGAAGGCGAGGTCCGCTTCCTCCGCCTGCACGGCCATGACCTGCGCGGGCAGGTCCTCCGGCAGGGCATCGGCCCGCAGGTACAGCACGCCGCCGTGCATGCCGGTGGCGCAGAAGTCGCCCACGGGCGCGCGGCCGCGCGTCTCCAGCCCCAGCACCGCGATGCAGCCGCCGGCCTGGTATTCGCCCAGGAAGCTGCCCGCCTCCCCGCCCACGATCAGCACGGGGATCTTTTCCTGGTAGGCCTTCATGTGGATGCCCGCGCGGTAGCCCACGTTGCCGCGCACGAAGATGCGGCCGCCGCGCATGGCGTAGCCCGCCGCGTCCCCGCAGGAGCCGTGGATGACGATCTCGCCGTCGTTCATGGTGTCGCCGGTGGCGTCCTGCGCGTTGCCGGCGACCTCGATGCGCGTGCCGTCCAGGTACGCGCCCAGCGCGTTGCCCGGAACGCCCTCGATGCGGATGCGCCGCCCCGCGGAGCCCGCGCCGATGTAGCGCTGGCCCAGCGCGTGCTCCAGGAGCACGTCCGCGTCCTTTGCGGCGGCGATGGCCTCGTTGACCTGGCGGAAGCTCAGGCCGGTTGCGTCGATGCAGGTCATGCTTGCACACCTCCCAGCATGTGCGCGCGCTCGGCCCGGCTGAAGGCGGCGAGCTGCGGCTTTTCCCGGATGAGTTCGTAGTCGATGGAGGAGAGCGGCGTCTGCTCGCGGATGAGCGCCGTGTAGATGCCCGCGCGGGACACGTCGCCCACGAGCAGGAACCCCACCAGGCGGCCGTCCCGGCGGACCAGGCGCTTGTAGCTGCCGCCCTGGCGCACGATGTCGCTCTCCCCGTTCAGGTCCCCGGCGGAGACCACGTGCAGGCCGAAGAACCCGCCCGCGTTCATGGGGATGGCCTTGTCAAAGGGGACGTCCTCGCCGGCCATGCTGCGGCCCGCGGTCTCGCCCTGGAGATAGGCGTTGGGCAGGATCGCCAGGATCTTGTCCGCGCCGGTGCTGATGTCGTGGCTGCGCGTGCAGTCCCCCGCGGCGTAGACGTTGGGCAGGCTCGTGCGCTGGCAGGCGTCGGTCGCGATGCCGCGCTCCACCTTGCCGCCGGTCGCTTCCACAAGTTCCGTGCGCGGCCGCACGCCCACGGCCAGCACCAGCACGTCAAACGGGATCTCCGCCCCGCTTTGCAGGTGCGCGAGGTTCTTTTCGAACCGGGCCACGCTGTCCGAGAGGCGGAAGGCGATGCCGTGCGCCTCCATGCGCCGCTGCACGAGGGCGGCGGCCTCCTCGTCCAGCACCGCGGGCAGGATGCGCGGGGCCATGTCCACGATGGTCAGGCTCCGGCACAGGTGGCGGATGCCCTCGGCGCACTTCGTGCCGATGAGCCCCGCGCCCACGATCAGCACGCGGCTGAGCGGGGTCAGCGCGGCGGCCAGGGCGCGCGCGTCGTCCAGCGTCAGGAAGGAGAACTTCTTCTCCACCTGGTCCAGGCCCGCCATGGGCGGGACAAAGGGGCGCGAGCCGGTCGCGACGAGCAGCTTGTCGTAGGGGACGTCCCGGCCGTCGGCCAGGCGCACGATCTGCTTTGCGGGGTCGATCGTTGCCGCCGTGCAGCCCAGCAGGGGCGTGACGCCCATCTTTTCATAGTAGTCCCGCGGGCGGTAGAGCATGCGCTCCTCGTCCGTCTTGCCCCAGAGCAAGTAGGAGATCAGGGGGCGGGAATACGTGTGGTAAGGCTCGGCGGAGATCAGCGCGATGGGGGAGGCGGCGTCCACCCGGCGGATGCCCTCCACCCCGCCGATGGCCGCGGCGGAATTGCCGATGATGACGTAACGCATGGGTTCACCTCTCCTCATAGACGATGGCGCGGTTCGGACAGCCGCGCACGCAGGCGGGGCTGCCGGCGGAGGTCTCCAGGCAGAGCTCGCACTTCTGCACCGGCCCCTCCTGCGTGGGAAGGATGCAGCCGTAGGGACAGACGAGCACGCACGTGTAGCAGCCGACGCACTTGTCCCGGTCCACGCGGATGACGCCGTCCGCGCTGCTGAGCGCGCCGCTGATGCAGGACTTGACGCACAGCGGCTCCTCGCAGTGGCGGCAGGAGACCGCGTAGCAGACGCCCCGGCCCTCCTCGATCTGGATGTTCGGGTGGATGGGCGCGTCCTTCAGGGCCTTGACCATGTCGCTCAGGCCGCTCTGCGCAAAGGCGCAGTTGTATTCGCAAAGGTGGCAGCCCAGGCACCACTTTTCCTCGACGTAGATGCGCTTCATGCCGTTTCCTCCTATTCGCCCGCGTGCTTGACGCCCAGGATCGCCAGCTCCCGGTCCGTCAGGTTCACGCCGCGCAGCATCAGGCGGTTGCCGCGCATGGCCTCGATGCTGTTGATGCCCATGCCGCCCATGATCTCCATGATCTCGTGGTTCCAGGCCGAGACCAGGTTCACCAGGCGCTGGTGGCCGATCTCCGGGTTCAGGCGCTTGACCAGGTCCGGCCGCTGGGTCGCGATGCCCCAGTTGCACTTGCCGGCCTGGCAGGTGCGGCAGAGGTGGCAGCCCAGCGCCAGGAGCGCGGCGGTGGCGATGTAGACCGCGTCCGCGCCCAGGCAGATGGCCTTGACCACGTCCGCCGAGGAGCGGATGGACCCGCCCACCACCAGCGAGACATTGCCGCGGATGCCCTCCTCCCGCAGGCGGGAATCCACCGCGGCAAGGGCCAGCTCGATGGGGATGCCCACGTTGTCGCGGATGCGCGTGGGCGCCGCGCCCGTGCCCCCGCGGAAGCCGTCGATGGCGATGATGTCCGCGCCCGAGCGCGCGATGCCCGAGGCGATGGCCGCCACGTTGTGCACCGCCGCGATCTTGACGATGACGGGCTTTTCGTAGTGCGTGGCCTCCTTTAAGGAGTGGACGAGCTGGTGCAGGTCCTCGATGGAGTAGATGTCGTGGTGCGGCGCGGGAGAGATGGCGTCGGAGCCCTCCGGGATCATGCGCGTGCGGGAGACGTCGCCCACGATCTTCGCGCCCGGCAGGTGGCCGCCGATGCCCGGCTTTGCGCCCTGGCCCATCTTGATCTCGATGGCCGCGCCCGCCTGCAGGTAGTCCTTGTGCACGCCGAAGCGCCCGGAGGCCACCTGCACGATGGTGTTGGCGCCGTATTTATAGAAGTCCTCGTGCAGGCCGCCCTCGCCCGTGTTGTAGTAGGTGCCCAGCGCCTGCGCGGCGCGGGCCAGGGATTCGTGCGCGTTGTAGGAGATGGAGCCGTAGCTCATGGCGGAAAAGAGGATCGGCACGCTGAGCTTGAGCTGCGGCGCGCACGCGGTCCGCAGGCTGCCCTTCTCGTCCCGCTCGACGCGGTCGGTCTTGCGGCCGAGGAAGGTGCGCGTCTCCATGGGCTCGCGCAGGGGGTCGATGGGCGGGTTCGTCACCTGCGAGGCGTTGAGCAGCAGGCGGTCCCAGTAGACGGGGTAGTCCTTGGGGTTGCCCATGGAGGAGAGCAGCACCCCGCCGGACTCCGCCTGGCGGTAGACCTCCTCGATGGCGCTGCCGGGCCAGTTGGCGTTCGGCTTGAAGGTGTGGTCGGTCTTGACGATCTTGAGCGCGCGCGTCGGGCAGAGGGACACGCACCGGTGGCAGCAGACGCACTTGCTCTCGTCCGCGACCATGCGCTTGCGGTCCGGGTCGTAGCGGTGTACCTCGTTTGCGCATTGCCGCTCGCACACGCGGCAGGCGATGCAGCGGTCCGCGTTGCGGACGACTTCGTATTGGGGATAGAGGAATTGGATGGCCATTATGCTTCACCGCCTTTGCTGGAAATGAGGACCGGCTCGCCGCCGCGGGGCGACCAGAGCGCGTCCAGGTTCGGCTCCAGCGCGCGGATGGCGCACTCCTCGCTGGCGATGTAGACGCGGTCGCCCTTTTCGCCCACGACCATGGAGCGCAGCTTCAGCCGGTCGTTGAGCGCCATCAGGCCCCCCGTAAAGCCCACCAGGATCGAAAACGGCCCCGTGATCAGGAGCGAGGAGAACATGCAGCGCAGGTAGGTGAGCTTCTCGCGCTCCGCGTCCGGCAGGCGGTCGATGCTCGACCAGAAGGGCGCCGCGATCACCGAGGCCGTCTCCTCTAAGGTGAGCTGCTTTTTGCGCGTCAGGAAGTCGAGGATGTAGGTGATGACCTCCGTGTCCGTCAAAAGCGTGCACTTGTAGCCGTACATCTCGATGAAGCGGCGGTTCGCGTCGTAGGAGCTGATCTCGCCGTTGTGCACGACCGAGAGGTCCAGCAGCGAGAAGGGGTGCGCGCCGCCCCACCAGCCCGGCGTGTTCGTCGGGTAGCGGCCGTGCGCCGTCCAGCAGTAGCCCGCGTATTCCTCCAGGCGGTAGAAGGCGCCCACGTCCTCCGGATAGCCCACGGCCTTGAAGACGCCCATGTTCTTCCCGCTGGAAAAGACGAAGGCCCCCTCGATTTCCGCATTGATGCGGATGACGCAGCGGGAGGTGAACTCGCGCTCGTCCAGCTGGGAGGACTCGAGCTTTGTGTGCAGGGGCCGCACGAAGTAGCGCCAGATCATCGGCTCGTCCGTGATGGCCGGGATCTTGCGCGTCGGGATCTTGGAGAGGTTGACGATGTCAAAGTGCTCCTCCAAAAAGTCCTCGCACGTCTTGCGGGCCGCGGTGTCGTCGTAGAAGATGTGCAGGGCGTAGTAATCCTTATATTGCGGGTAGATGCCATAGCCCGCAAAGCCGCCGCCCAGGCCGTTGCTCCGGTCGTGCATGGTGGCGATGGAGCGCACGATTTCGCTCCCGCAGATGCTGTTCCCCTCCCGCGAGATCACGCCGGAGATGGCGCAGCCCGCCGGGATGCGGATTTGCCCTTCGCGCTGCATGTGCAAGCCTCCTTTTCCCTGTTTCGCAAAAAATCAAGAAAGAAAAAGGGGTTCACCAGCCAGCCTGCCGGGCGCGCTCGCCCGGGGGCCGACTGGTGAACCCCTTTGTTCACCATGATGGAACAGTATACACAACTTTGCCCGCGCCGTCAAGTAAAAATGCATGAATTCTTTCGGAATCCTGCATTTTGCCGGTCCGCGCCGGCGCGGGAAGCAAAATTTTGAAAAGATTGTGTAAACCCATTGACAGGGGAAACGCGCGGTGCTATCCTGACTCCATTCACAGCAAGGGCGCTGTGGGCCGTTTGGCCCGCGGCGCCCTTTTTGCATTTCTTTCTCCGTTTCCTGCATGGGCGCGAAGAGCCCGATTCGCTTTTTTTAAGGAGGATTGCAGCATGACGAACGTCCCGGAACTGTTTGGCAGCCTGGTCTTTGGCGACGCGGCAATGCGCGAGCGCCTGCCCAAGGACACCTATAAAGCGCTGCGCAAGACCATTCAAGACGGAAAGCCCCTGGACCTGGAGGTGGCCAACGTCGTGGCCAACGCCATGAAGGACTGGGCGATCGAAAAGGGCGTCACCCACTTCACGCACTGGTTCCAGCCCATGACCGGCATCACGGCGGAAAAGCATGACTCCTTCATCTCGCCCACGCCGGGCGGCGGGGTCATCATGGAGTTCTCCGGCAAGGAGCTCATCAAGGGCGAGCCGGACGCCTCCTCCTTCCCCAGCGGCGGCCTGCGCGCGACCTTTGAGGCCCGCGGCTACACCGCCTGGGACCCCACCTCCTACGCCTTCATCAAGGACGGCGTGCTGTGCATCCCGACGGCCTTCTGCTCCTATGGCGGCGAGGCGCTGGACAAGAAGACCCCGCTCCTGCGCTCCATGGAGGAGCTCTCCCGCCAGGCCATGCGCATCCTGCGCCTGTTCGGCAACACGACGGCCAAGCGCGTCGTGACCACCGTCGGCCCGGAGCAGGAGTACTTCCTCATCGACCAGGACGTCTACGACAAGCGCCGCGACCTCATCTACACGGGCCGCACGCTCTTTGGCGCAAAGCCGCCCAAGGGCCAGGAATTGGAGGACCACTACTTCGGCGCGATCAAGCCCCGGGTGGTCAAGTACATGGAGGAGCTGGACCGCGAGCTCTGGAAGCTCGGCGTCCTGGCCAAGACCAAGCACAACGAGGTCGCGCCCGCGCAGCACGAGCTCGCCCCGGTCTTCACCACGACGAACGTCGCGACCGACCACAACCAGCTCACCATGGAGATCATGAAGAAGGTCGCCTCGCACCACCACATGGTCTGTCTGCTGCACGAAAAGCCCTTCGACGGCGTCAACGGCTCGGGCAAGCACAACAACTGGTCCATCTCCACCGACGACGGAAAGAACCTGCTCGAGCCCGGCGCCTCCCCGTATGAGAACGCGCAGTTCCTGCTCTTCCTGTGCGCGGTCATCAAGGCCGTCGACGAGCACCAGGACCTGCTGCGCATCTCCGTGGCCTCCGCGGGCAACGACCACCGCCTGGGCGCCAACGAGGCCCCGCCGGCCATCATCTCCATGTTCTTGGGCGACGAGCTCAGCGAGATCCTGGAGGCCATCGCCGACGGCTCCGCCTATGTCGGCAAGGAAAAGACCGAGATGGAAATCGGCGTCAAGGTCCTGCCGCACTTCTTCCGCGACAATACGGACCGCAACCGCACCTCGCCCTTTGCCTTCACGGGCAACAAGTTCGAGTTCCGCTCCGTCGGCTCCACCTTCTCCATCGCCGGGCCCAACGTCGTGCTCAACACCATCGTCGCCGACGAGCTGCAGCAGTTTGCCGACGAACTGGAGGCGAGCGAATACTTCCCGGAGACCGTGGCCAAGATCATCCGCCGCACGGTCTGCGAGCACAAGCGCATCCTGTTCAACGGCAACAACTACGCGCCCGAATGGGTGGCGGAGGCTGAAAAGCGCGGCCTGCTCAACCTGCGCACCACGCCGGACGCCCTGCCCTACTTCATCCGGCAGGAGAACATCGACCTCTTTACGCGGCACGGCGTCTTCTCCAAGACGGAGATGCTCTCCCGCTACGAGATCCTGATGGAAAACTACGCAAAGATCCTGCACATCGAGGCCCTGACCATGCTGGACATGGCCAAGAAGGACATCCTGCCGGCGGCGCTCAAGAGCGCGGCGGATTTGGCCGGCGCCATCCTCGAAAAGGAGAAGGCCGGGCTCACCGCCAAGACCGAGCGGGCCCTGGGCGCGAAGATCTCCGCCCTGGCCGACAGCCTCAGCGAGCGCATTGAGGCGCTGGAGGCCGCAGCGGAGGCCGAGGAGGCCTGCGCCGAGGCGCCGGAGGCCGCGGCCTTTGCCCGCGACAAGATCCTGCCCGCCATGGCGGACCTGCGCGCCGACGCCGACGCGCTCGAGATGCTCGTGCCCAAGAAGGACTGGCCCTTCCCCACCTACGGCGACATTCTCTTCAGCGTCCAGTAGGGCGCCCATCGATACCTCCTCTTCCCTCCCTTAGCGAGCCGGCCCCTCCCGCGCGCAAGCGCCGCGGGAGGGGCCGGCTCGCCGTTGGGCGCGAATACTTAACCTAAGAAAACGAAAAATTACTGGCCATTCCCCGCGCGAGGTGGTATGCTTTTTGCGTGGAAAACAAGAGTGAAGGAGGGGGCGAGACCCTTGGGGAACCTGCATGAAGAATGCGGCGTGTTCGGCATCTACAACCGGACGCCCGAAACGATGGATACGGCAAAGACCGTCTATTACGCGCTCTATGCCCTGCAGCACCGCGGGCAGGAGGCCTGCGGCATCGCCGTGAACGACAACAATCTCATCACGCTCGTCAAGGACCTGGGCCTTGTGCACGAGGTCTTTGACGAAAAGACGCTCTCGGCCATGAAGGGCTCGATCGCCATCGGCCACGTCCGCTACTCCACGACCGGCGGAAACAACCGGCGCAACATCCAGCCCCTGGGCGTGGACTACGTCAAGGGCAGCCTGGTCATCGCGCACAACGGCAACGTCTCCAACGCGGCGGCCCTGCGCGCGGAGCTGGAGGCGCAGGGCGCGGTCTTCCAGTGCACGTCCGACACGGAGGTCATCGCCTTTTTGATCGCCAAGGAGCGGCTCGCCAGCCCCTCTGTGGAGGAGGCCGTGGCCCGCGTCGTGCCGCGGCTGGAGGGGTCCTTTTCGCTCCTCATCATGAGCCCGCGCAAGCTCATCGCGCTGCGCGACCCCAAGGGCATGCGCCCGCTGTGCATGGGGCGGATCGGGGAGAGCGTGGTCTTCGCCTCGGAGAGCTGCGCGCTGGACAGCATCGGCGCGGAGTTCGTGCGCGACGTGCAGCCCGGGGAGCTGATCGTGGCCGAGCCCGAGGGCGTGCGCTGCCTCACCGCGGGGGTCAACCACGATCCCGCTTCCTGCGCGATGTGCATCTTTGAGCACATCTACTTTGCGCGGCCGGACTCGGTCATCGACGGGCAGAGCGTGTACCAGGCGCGCATCGAGGCGGGAAGGCTGCTGGCGCGCACCCACCCCGTGCAGGCGGACCTGGTCATCGGCGTGCCGGATTCCGGCCTGGTTGCGGCCCTCGGCTTTGCCAAGGAGAGCGGCATCCCCTACGGCGAGGGGCTCATCAAGAACCGCTACATCGGCCGCACCTTCATCCAGCCCACGCAGGACAGCCGCGAGAGCTCGGTCATGATCAAGCTCGCGCCGCTGCGCCGGTCCGTGGAGGGCAAGCGCGTGGTCATGATCGACGACTCCATCGTCCGCGGCACGACCATGCGCCAGATCGTCGCCCTGCTCCGGCGCGCGGGTGCGGCGGAGGTCCACGTGCGCATCTCCGCGCCGGAGTTCCTCTGGCCCTGCTACTACGGAACGGACATCGACGAGCGCAGCCAGCTCGCCTCCGTGCAGCATTCCCCGCAGGAGCTGTGCAAGATCCTCGGCGCGGACAGCCTGGGCTTTTTGCCCGTGGACAAGGTCGAGACCATCGCGCCGGACAGCCGGCTGCACTTCTGCAAGGCCTGCTTCTCCGGCCAGTATCCCTACCCCGTCCCCGAGGTCGCGGACAAGACGGCCTTTGAGTGAGAAAACGCCCCGCTTTCGAAATTCGAAAGCGGGGCGCTTTTTTGCAGGGTTACAGGGAATTGACGGCCTCGATCACCCACTGGATGCGCTTTTTGTCGATGTCCGCCGGCAGCGTACAGTCCGCGCCGATCATGTAGCCCGTGTCCTGATCGAAGGAGGAGACGAGCTTGCGGACAAAGGACTGCACCTCCGCCTTGGAGCCGGTGTAGAGCACGCCGGTCTTGCGGTTGTCGCAGCCGCCGAGCACGGTCTTGCCGCCGAAGAAGGCGCGGCCGCGGACCAGGTCCATCTCCTCGATGAACACGGCCCAGTTGATGACCTTGGCCGGGTAGTCCTGCCAGTTCTCCAGGCGGTTGGGGATGCCGGCCCAGCCGCAGCAGTGCAGGATGTTGTAGGGGCTGAACTTGTTGGCGTGGGAGAGGACGGCCTTGTCCGAGGGGGTGACGTAGGCGCGGTAGGTCTCGCCCGTCATGCGGTCCTTTTCCCCGCCCTGCACGCAGTAGTAGATGCCGTCGCAGCCGGCCTCGGTCATCAGCAGCTCGCACAGGGTGGAGTTGTCTTCCGCGATGATGCCCAGGGCATAGGCCACGGCCTGCGGGTCCTCGCGCAGGTGCGCCATGACCAGCTCGTCGCTCGTGCCGTAGCGGATGGAGGAGAAGGGCGCAAAGACGTTGTAGAACACGCACATGTCGTCCTTGAGCCCGTCCTTTACGGCCTTGGCGCGGTCGACCTGCTCGCGCAGGAAGGGGTGGTTCTTCCCCAGGGGCTTGAGGTGGTACCAGTCCGACGCCTTCTGCACGGACTGGGCCAAGGGGTTCGGATAGTCGAAGTACCCGTCGCACATGATCTTGGCCAGGTCCACGTCGACGTGGTTGTAGTAGTCCAGATGCGCCTGCACACAGGCGGCGCCCATCTTCTGCTCGTCGGAAAAGTGGAACCAGAAGCCCACAGGCGGACGATCCACGGTCAGGTGATTCATACAGGCCAGAACACGTTCACGCTTGTCCATCGTCGATCCCCCAATTCTTGATGCTGAAAATTTGAAATGAAAAAAATCGTCTTTCGCTCGCTCGTTCTTAGTATACGACAAATTAACCAAAATTTCAAATCATAATTATAATTGGGAAAGTCCCGACAGCGCCTGCGCGCGGCGCAAAAAAATCTTGACTGGAAAAGACTCGAAACATGCCGTATAATGGAACCCAAAGGATGTGGGAGAAGATGCGGAAGATTCGGCTGGGGGCAAAGGGCGGCGCGGTGGCGGCATTGGTGCTTGCGAGCCTTTTGCTGGGCGGCCGGGTCGGGGAGGAGATCCCCTCGCCCCTGCTCGCGGTCCTGCCCGCGTTTCTCCTGCTGGCCTCGGATGTGGTGGGCGAGCGGCCGGTCTTCCGCCGGGCGCCGCTGCTGACGGGGGCGGGCCTTGTCCTGATCTACCTTGTGGGCGCGTGGGGCGGCGGCGGCCTTTGGCGATGTCTTCCCTACGCGGGTATGGCCGCCCTGCTGGTGTGCAAGGCCGGCTTTTTCCCGCATGGCCGGGGCAAGCGCCTCGCCTGCTTCTTCTGGGGCGCGCTGCTCGCGGCGGCGGCGCTGCTGACGGCCCATCCCCCGCTGCGCGACCCCGAAACGGCCGGCGCCCTTGTCGGCATGATGGAGATGGGCATCCTGCCGCTGCTGCTCTCCTTTGGGCTCGCGGCGGCCTGCCGGCCGCTCCTGGTCCGCCGCGGGGGGCTCTGCGCCGCGCTGCTGCTGCTCGCCTTTGTGCTGATGACGCTGTCGATGGGCGCGCTGTGGTACGCCGGCCTGCTCAACTTCCACCGGGGCGAGCTGCAGGAGGGATTCATGCGGCACACGGCGCTGCTCTACTGGGATCAGCCCCTGCTCTACTTCACGCTGCTGGAGCTGTTCGCGCCCCTGTCGGCGAGTTATCTGAAGAGCGCGCGCTACCTGCGCAACAACCGCGCGGGGAGGCCGGCAAGGGAATGACGCGCCGCCGCCCCTTTTCTGGGCAGAACATCCAAACAAGTCAGAAATAACGGAGGAAAACGCAGATGAACAAGATCGCACAGACGCCCCCGATGGGCTGGAACAGCTGGGACTGCTACGGCTCGGCCGTGACGGAAAAGGAAGTCCGCAGCAATGCCGAGTACATGGCCAAGCACATGGCCAAGCACGGCTGGGAATACGTGGTGGTGGACATCCTCTGGTTTGATCCGGACGCGGAGGACTCGCAGTACACGCCCTACGGCGACATCTGCATCGACGAATACGGCCGGGTGATCCCGGCGGAGAACCGCTTCCCCTCCGCGGCGGGCGGAAAGGGCTTCGGCCCCCTGGCGGACTACGTCCACAGCCTGGGCCTGAAGTTCGGCATCCACATCCTGCGCGGCGTGCCGCGCAAGGCGGTCTACGCGCGCTGCCCGGTCAAGGGCACGGACCTGACCTGCCGCGACATCGCCCACCGCAATGACAACTGCCCCTGGAACACGGACATGTACGGCGTGGACTGCATGCGCCGCGGCGCGCAGGAGTATTACGACTCCATCTTCGAGCTCTACGCCGCCTGGGGCGTGGACTATGTCAAGGTGGACGACATCGCCTCCCCCTACCACAGCGGGGAGATCGAGCTCGTGCACAACGCCATCGAGCACTGCGGCCGCGACATCGTCCTCTCCCTTTCCTGCGGGCCGGCCCCGCGCGACAAGGCCGAGCACCTGTGCCGCTTTGCGAACCTGTGGCGCACCACCGGCGACTTCTGGGACGATTGGAACGACCTCTACCACGCCTTTGAAATCTGCCACGAGTGGGAGGGCGTCGGCGGCCCGGGCCACTGGCCGGACGCGGACATGCTGCCCTTCGGGCACCTGGCCATCCGCGCCACGGAGCGCGGCTGGGGCGAGCGCTGGACGCACTTTACGCAGGACGAGCAGATCACCCTCATGACGCTGTGGTGCATCTTCCGCTCGCCGCTCATGGTGGGCGCGGAGCTCAACGACAACGACGAGTTCACCCTGAACCTGCTCACCAACGACGAGGTGCTCGCCCTGCTCAAGGACGGACGCAATGCGCGCCAGGTCTACCGCGAGGAGCGCTACAACTACGCGGGCGAGGTCATCGTCTGGAAGGCCGAGGACGAGGCCGGCGCAGCCTACTGCGCGGTCTTCAACTGCGGCCCCAAGGCGCGGGACCTCGCGGTGCAGCTGCAGAGCACCCTGGACCTGCCCGAGGGCAAGTACGCGGGCCGCGACCTCTGGGCGCACGAGGAGGTGCCCGTCGGCGCGCACGCGCTGGAGGTCGTCGTGCCCAGCCACGGCGCGCGCCTCATCAAGCTCACCCGCGCGGAATAGAGAAAGAAGGAAAACCCGATGCAATGCCCATTCTGCGGCAGGGAGATGGAGCACGGCTTTTTGCAGAGCGGCCGCACGGCGTTCTTCACGACAAAGCGGCGGCGGTTCCTGTTCTGGCCGGATGAACAGAAGGGGGACGTGGAGCTGACGCAGCACAACTGGACCAGCCCCATCGCCCCGGCCTGGATCTGCCGCTCCTGCAGAAAGGTCGTCATCGACTGCGAAGAGACCCTGTAAAGCGGAACAAATCCCAACAAAGAAAAAACGGAGGCGCAAGTATGCTCTACGAGTACAAAGACCTACAGTCCCGCGCCGCCAACGGCGAAAACCAGCGCGGCGAAAAGGGCCAGGGCGGCATGGCGCGCGGCGGCCGCAAGGGCTGCCCGTCCATCTCGCCCATGCGCGCGGGAAAGACCTATACGCTCCTGGACGCGCAGGGCTCCGGCATGGTGCGCCACATCTGGTGCACCTTCCCGCCCGGAGATCCCAAGATCCTGCGCAACCTCATCCTGCGCATGTACTGGGACGGCCAGGCGCAGCCCAGCGTCGAGGTCCCGCTGGGCGACTTCTTCGGCCTGCCGCACGGCGCGGCGCGCGACCTGCAGAGCGAGTACGTGCAGGTCAACGGCGGCACGGCCTACAACTGCTGGATTCCCATGCCCTTCCGCACGGGCGCGCGCATCACCGTGGAAAACGACGCGGGCTGCGACATCCGGCACCTGTTCTACCAGGTGGACTACACCCTGGGCGATGCCATCCCAGAGAACGCCTGCTATTTCCACGCGCAGTTCCGCCGGCAGAACCCCTGCCCCATGCACGAGGACTACGAAATCCTCCGCACGAGCGGCCGGGGCGTGTACCTGGGCACGGTGCTGGGCGTGCGCTCCCTCTACACCGAGAGCTGGTGGGGCGAAGGGGAGATGAAGTTCTACCTCGACGGCGACAAGGACTACCCCACCATCTGCGGCACGGGCACGGAGGACTACATCGGCTTTGCCTGGGGCATGACCGAACGGTGCACGCCGCAGGCCGGCTGCCCCCTGTGCGACGACGAAAGGGGCCGCTACGCCATCTATCGCTTCCACGGCCGGGACCCCATCTACTTTGCCAAGGAGCTGCGGCTGACCGTGCAGCAGATCGGCTGCGGCTCGCGCACGGCGGCCAAGGCGGCCTTTGGCAAGGATGCGGACATCTACAGCGCCTGGGGCGAGGCGGAGGACGCCGAAACCTGCTACTACGAGCGCAGCGACGACTACTGCTCCACGGCCTATTGGTACCAGACGCTGCCCTCGCCCGCCTTCCCGGAGCTGCCGGACCGCGCCGCGCGCTCGGCGGACCTGTGACGGCGCGCAGAATTTGTGGTTGACAGACGGGGAAAATGGGTCTATAATGCAAGCAATCGAATAAGCGACCTTCCAAATGCGACGATAGAGAGGAAGCAGGAATCGCGTGCAAAGAGAGCCGGTGGTTGGTGGAAACCGGCGTCGGGTTCTTGTGGAGATCACTCTTGAGCAGATGCGCAGAAAGGGATTCCGAGTAAGCGCATACGGGTCTGCCCCGTTACAGGCAGGAGGCTTGATGGAGTCTCCATGAGTGGACTTCGCCGGAGTGGGCGATGTCAAACTTGGGTGGTATCGCGTGGCGTAAAAAAAGCGCCCCGTCCCAAACTTGGGACGGGGCTTTTTGTTTTGCCGGCGGCTCTTTGCTCCATCGAATTCGAGAAGGCAGAAACAACGAAGGAGGCATGTGAAATGACGGAACAACTCAAGGAAATTGCGATTCGGCTCAAGACCCTGCGCCAGATCATGGACGTCAGCGAGGAGGAGCTGGCCGAGGTCTGCGGCGTGAACCTGGAGGAATACCGCGCCTATGAGCGGGGGGAAAAGGACTTCTCCTTCTCGTTCATCTACAACGCGGCAAACCGCCTGGGCGTGGACGTGGTGGACCTGATGAGCGGGGATTCGCCCAAGCTCTCCAACATGTGCGTGGTGCGCAAGGGCAAGGGCTTCAAGATCAACCGCCGCGAGGCTTACGACTACCAGCACATTGCCTACACCTTCCGCAACAAGAAGGTCGAGCCCTTCGTCGTCACCGTCGAGCCCAAGCCCGAGGAGGAGGTCCCCGTGCTGCACGAGCACGAGGGCCAGGAGCTGAACTTCGTCATCGAGGGCAGCATGGAGTTCTACCTCGGGTCCTCCACAACCGTGCTCAACGCCGGCGACAGCGTCTACTTCAATTCCGGCATCCCGCACGCCATGCGCGCCCTGAACGGCGAGCGCGTGCAGTTCCTCGCCGTGGTCATGGGCGAGCCCAACCGGTAAGAGAATTTCCCCCCCGCAGTTTACAGGGAAGATGGAGACAAAGGAGTAAAAGAGCCATGCCGCTTTATGAAAAATACGTGGGCCGCAGCCGCGACGACTTTGCGACCCTGGAGGATTTGCAGAAGAACTACAAGGTCACCGTCGGCGACGACTTCAACTACAGCTACGACGTGGTGGACGAGATCGCCCGCCAGACGCCGGACAAGCTCGCCATGCTCTGGGTCAGCAACGAGGGCGTGGAGCGCCGCTTCACCTTTGAGGACCTGCGCCGCCTCTCCAACCAGGCGGCCAACCTGCTGACGAGCCTGGGCGTGGGCAAGGGCGACTGCGTGATGCTCGTGCTCAAGCGCGGCTACCAGTTCTGGTATACGCTGCTGGCGCTGCACCGCATCGGCGCCATCGCCATCCCGGCCACCCACCTGCTCACCGCCAAGGACTACGTCTACCGCGCCAACGCCGCCACCGTCAAGATGATGATCATCACCGGCGACGGCGACGCCACCGACCACGTCAACGAGGCGATGCCCGAGTGCCCCACCGTGCAGTTCTACGCCGTGACCAAGCACAAGCAGGCGGGCGAAACGTGGATGGACTATGACGCCCTCGTCGCCCAGCAGAGCGAGGAGTTCGCCCGGCCCACCGGGGAGAAGGCGAACAAGTCCTCCGACCCGATGCTCATGTTCTTCACCTCCGGCACCACCGGCTATCCCAAGATGGTCTGGCACGACTTCACCTATCCCCTGGGCCACATCCTGACCGGCTGCTTCTGGCATCGCGTGGAGGACGGCGGCCTGCACTTCACCATCTCCGACACGGGCTGGGGCAAGGCCCTCTGGGGCAAGATCTACGGCCAGTGGCTGGGCGGCAGCGCGGTGTTCACCTACGACTTCGACCGCTTCCACGCGCCGGAGATCCTCCACATGATGGAGAAATACCGCGTCACCACCTTCTGCGCGCCGCCGACCATGTACCGCTACATGATCAAGGAGGACCTGAGCCAGTACGACCTGAGCGCCCTGAAGCACTGCACCACCGCCGGCGAGGCCCTCAACCCCGAGGTCTACAACCAGTGGTTCAAGAAGACGGGCCTCAAGATCTTCGAGGGCTTCGGCCAGACCGAGACGACGCTCTGCTGCCTGACCGCCTATCCCTGGATGCAGCCGCGCCTGGGCTCCATGGGCCTGCCCGCGCCGGGCTGGCGCCTGGTCATCTGCGACGCCAACGACGAGGAGGTCCCCGCCGGCGTCACGGGCGAGATCTGCGTGCGCACGGACGGCGGCAAGCCCTTCGGCCTGTTCGGCGGCTACTTCCGCGACGAGGAGCTGACGCGCAAGGCTTGGCACGACGACCTCTACCACACGGGCGACACGGCCTACAAGGACGAGCTCGGCTTCCTGTGGTACGTGGGCCGCGTGGACGACGTCATCAAGTCCTCCGGCTACCGCATCGGGCCCTTTGAGGTCGAGAGCGCGCTGATGGAGCATCCCTCCGTCCTGGAGTGCGCGGTCACGGGCGTTCCGGACCCGGTGCGCGGCTTCGTGGTCAAGGCGACGATCGTGCTGGCCCGCGGCTACGAGGGCAGCCCGGAGCTGACGCGCGAGCTGCAGAACCACGTCAAGCGCGTCACCGCGCCGTATAAGTACCCGCGCATCATCGAGTACGTGGACGAGCTGCCCAAGACCATCTCCGGCAAGATCCGCCGCGTCGAGATCCGCCAGAACGACATGGCCAAGCACCAGGCCGACAAGCCCAAGTAAGCCCGCGGCCCCGCGCATCGAGCAAAAGGGAGGCGCTGCACCATGCTCACAGACAGCTTTGACCCCCGGACCCCCGCCAAGATCAACCCGGCCCCGTCCCCGGACGCGCTGCCGGTGGACGCGTGCATCCTCACCTTTTCCCGGAAGATCGCGGACTATGTCCTTGCGGCCTACCCTTGCAGGCAGATCGGCTGGAGCCGCTCCGCCTGCGGGGACACGCCCATCTACTGCCTCGACCGGGCGGGGAAGCGGTTCGCCTTCTTCCTGAGCTACATCGGCGCGCCCGCGTGCACGGCCATGATCGAGGAGACGCGCGCCGTGTTCCGCACGGAGAAGTACGTGCTCTTCGGCGGCGCGGGCTGCCTCGACAAGGAGATCGCCCGCGGCAAGGTGATGGTTCCCACCGCCGCCTACCGCGACGAGGGCACCTCCTACCACTACGCGCCCGCCGCGGACTACATCGACCTGCCGGGCGCCCGCGCGGTCGCGGCCTTCTGCGCGGAAAGCGGCCTGCCCTACGCGCTGGGCAAGACCTGGACCACGGACGCCATCTTCCGCGAGACGGAGGGCAATTTCGCCGCGCGCAAGGCCGAGGGCTGCATCTGCGTGGAGATGGAGTGCGCCGGCGTGCAGGCGATGTGCGCCTTCCGCGGTCTGCAGCTCTACGCCTTCTTCACCAGCGGCGACCTGCTCGACGCGCCCAAGTGGGACGCGCGCCTGGCCGCCGGCCAGGTGAAGCACACGCAGCACGACCCCGGACACTTCGAGATCGCGCTGGCGCTGGCGGAATTCGTCGCCGGGAAATGACAACCAATTCCATTTGCAAAGGGGGATTGCGGCATGTCCGCGTCCCCCTTTGCTGGTTTTGGACAACATTTGCGGGTTTTGAGACGGAACCCCCTTGACGCACCCCCGAGATCTGCTATACTCGAATCAAAGAGGAAAACAGAATAGGAGGGGTCTACGATGACAAAACGGAGAATTGCACCCATCGTTGGCGCGGTCCTGTTGGCAGCGGGGTTGCTCGCCGCGCCCTACAGCGTCTGGCTGACGGCCCTGACCTGGGCGGCCGCCTTCTTTCTGCTGGGCCTTGCGGAGGCGGAGCATGGCGCGCTGACCTACTTCCTTCCGGCGCTTGCGGCAGGAATCTGGTGCGCGCTGGCGCGCTGGAGCGGCGCTTGTTTCCCCTCTGGGCGCGCTGCTTCTGTTGTTGTGCGCGGGCCTGGGGGGAATGGCCCTCTTGCGCGGCAAGGGCTGGGGTCTGGACGGCGCGCAGGCCGTGGGCTTTGCCGCCATGCTGCTGTTGGCTGCGCAGGCGCAGGCGCTCCAGCTGGCGCTGCGCCCGACGGCCGAGGGATCGCAGGCGGCGTTCACGGCGCTGCTCTGGGTTCCGCAGCTCTATGGCGCGCTGGCGGCGCCGTTTGTCAACCGCAAGCTCCCGCGCGCGTTGGGACTGGGGCTGGTCCTGGCCGGAGCCGTGCTGCTTGCGGCGCACGTGGGCGCGACATACGCCGGCCTGCGGCCGGGCACGGTGCTCTTCTTTGCCAAGACCTGCCTGCAGAGCGCGCAGGCGCTGCCGGCGGCGCTGCTCTTTGCGGGCCTTCGGGGGTTGACAAACGCCGGGGAGGCGCATAGAATAGAGCATAGGTGAAGAACGAGCAGAGTAGCTGCGCGCACCCGGCACAAGAGAGGGTGGGCCATGGGCTGCAAGCCCGCCCGGCAGGGAACGGAGGGAAGTGCGCTCGGGAGCCCTTCCGCCGAAGCGAAGTAGGCGGGACGTAGGCACTGCGTTAAAGTGGAAAAGTCATCGGAGGGAGCGATCTCTCCCGTGAAAAGAAGAGTGGAACCGCGCTTGGATCGAGCGCCTCTTTGCACAGACGGCAAAGGGGCGCTCGTTTTGGTTTCCCGCAGGAAGAGAGGTTGCTTATGGCCAAGGCATCGTATTTTGCGCGCCGGCGGCGGGACATCGAGTCCGTGCTCCGGCGCGACCCCGCGGCGCGCAGCGCGCTGGAGGTGGTCCTGTGCTACCCGGGCTACAAGGCGGTGCGCCGCCACCGGCGCGCGCACTGGCTCTGGACGCACAACTTTAAGCTGCTGGCCCGCCTAGTCAGCCAGCGGACCGTGCGCAAGACCGGCATCGAGATCCACCCCGGCGCGGTCATCGGCGAGGGCCTGTTCATCGACCACGGGGACGGCGTGGTCATCGGGGAGACGACCGTCATCGGGGACAACGTCACCCTCTACCAGGGCGTGACGCTGGGCGGCACGGGCAAGGACACCGGCAAGCGCCACCCCACCATCGGGGACGACGTGGTCATCGGCGCGGGCGCAAAGGTGCTGGGGCCGTTCACCGTGGGCAAGGGCAGCAAGGTGGGCGCGGGCTCCATCGTGCTCAAGGAGGTGCCGCCGAACTGCACGGTCGTCGGGAACCCCGGCCGCATCGTGCGCAAGGGCAGCGTCCGCTGCGTGGGGCCGGATCTGGACCAGATCCACCTGCCCGACCCGGTCAAGGACCGCGTCGAGGAGCTGCAGCGCCGCATCGAGCAGCTCGAAACCTGCCTGACGCGCCGCGCGGAGGGCCTGACCTGCGACACCTGCGCGCAGAGCGATACCGAGGACTGCCCCAAGAACGCAAAGGAGAAGGAGAAGACGTATGTGGATCTATAACACGCAGACCCGGAAGAAGGAAGAGTTCCAGCCCCTGCACGAGGGCAAGGTGGGCATCTACGCCTGCGGCCCGACGGTGTACAACTACATTCACATCGGCAACGCGCGGCCGCTGATCGTCTTTGACGTGCTGCGCCGGTACCTGGAGTGGCGGGGCTACGATGTGACGTTCGTGCAGAACTTCACGGACATCGACGACAAGATGATCAACCGCGCCAACGAGGAGGGCACCACCGTCAAGGCCCTGGGCGAGCGCTTCATCGCCGAGTATTTCCAGGACGTGGAGGCCCTGGGCGTGCGCCGGGCCACCGTCCACCCCAAGGCCACGGAGCACATCCCCGAGATCATCGCCCTGGTGCAGAAGCTCATGGACAAGGGCCTGGCCTACAAGAGCACGGACGGCGTCTACTTCGACACCGAGGCCTTCCGCGGCTACGGCAAGCTCAGCGGCCAGAACCTCGAGGACCTGGAGAGCGGCGCGCGCATCCAGGTGGACGAGAACAAGAAGCATCCCATGGACTTTGCGCTCTGGAAGGCGCGCAAGGAGGGCGAGCCCTATTGGGAGTCCCCCTTTGGAGAGGGCCGTCCCGGCTGGCACATCGAGTGCTCGGCCATGAGCATGAAGTACCTGGGCGAGACCATCGACATCCACTGCGGCGGCCAGGACCTGGTCTTCCCGCACCACGAGAACGAGGTCGCCCAGTCCGAGGGCGCGACGGGCAAGCCCTTCGCCCGCTACTGGATGCACAACGGCTTCATCAACGTCAACAATGAAAAGATGTCCAAGTCCGCGGGCAACTTCTTCACCGTCCGCGAGATCGGCGAGCAGTTCGACCTGGAGGCCGTGCGCTATTTCATGCTCGCGGCGCACTACCGCAGCCCGCTGAACTTCTCCCGCGAGCTGATCGAGCAGAGCAAGGCCGCGCTCGACCGGCTCTACAACGCGCGCGACAACTACGAGTTCCTGCTCAAGAAGGGCGGAACCGTGGACCGCGAGCCGAACGAGGCGGAGCAGAAGTTCCTGGACGGCATCCCCGCCATCCGCGAGCGGTTCATCGCCGCCATGGACGACGACCTCAACACCGCCGGCGCCCTGGGCGCGCTCTTTGACCTGGTCAAGGAGGGCAACATCGTCGCCGTGACCGGGGCCTCCACCAAGGCCGTGCAGGCCGCGCTCGGCGCGCTGAACGAGCTCACGGGCGTGCTCGGCCTGCTCTACCGCAAGGAGGAGACGGCGCAGGACGACGTCGAGGCGCTGGTGCAGCAGCGGCAGGAGGCCCGCAAGGCCAAGAACTGGAAGGAGGCCGACCGCCTGCGCGACCTCATCACCTCCATGGGCTACATCCTGGAGGATACGCCCCAGGGCGCAAAGGTCCGCAAGGCGTAAGGCCATTGAAAACGGAAACGTGCCCGGCGCGCAGTTGCGCGCCGGGCACGTTTTTGATTTTCCCTGGAAAGATCAGCGCTTGGCGGCCCAATTCACCGCGTTGCGCAGGAGGCGGAGCATGCCGTCCGAGAGCAGGACCTCCGTCGTGTGGCCGGGCGTGATGCCCACGACGCGGCCGTTGCCGCACTCGTGCGCCCAGACGCCGACCTGCTCGCCGTGCTGGGACTGCGTCGTGGCCAGCACGTTCGTCTTGTCCCACATGCCCTCCATCTGGTAGTGCTCGTCGTCGATGGTGAAGTCCGTCACGCCCTCGGTCACGGGGTGCTGGGCGGCGATGTGCACGGTCACCGGGCACTTGGGCGGGTGATTGAGGAAGCGCCCGCGCAGCAGCTCCGTGTAGATGGGGCTGTCCTGCGGGATGTTGGCCAGGCCGCAGTGCACGCCGATGAAGCCTGCGCCGCCCATCTCCACCAGGAGCTTGTGCGTCCACGGACTCCACGCGCCGGCCGCGTACCAGTTGGGCGTGGGGATCTGCGTGTTGGCGATGCCGTCCTTGAAGTTCATGAGCAGGTCCGGCGCGGCGGAGACGGCGCCGATGTAGTTCGGGTCGTCCGTCACGCGCACATTCCACTCCGAGTCCGGAAGGATCTTCGGCAGCAGGGGCAGGATGGTGTCCGCCGGGTGCCAGTAGTCGTCCAGCAAAACAATCGCGTATTTTTTCATGTCTGTTTTCCCCCATTCGATCAATTGAGAAGCGCCCGCGCTCAGGATTCCCTGGCCGTGTAGCAGAGGACGCCCCAGCGCTCGGGTCCGATCTTGGGCACGCCCAGCAGCGAGGGACGGCCGATGTGCAGCACGTCCGCAAGGGCGCCGGCGAACAGCCCCGTGTCCTTGGCGATGGCGTTTTCGATGAAGACGTCGCCGTCGATGTTCTCAAAGATGCGCACGGTCGGCTGTGCGCCCTGGCTCAGGTAGCGCGTGGTGGGCTGGCTGAAGTTGAAGCCGCCCAGGTGCGCCGGCTTGGTCGAGGAGCAGAGCACGCGGGTCAGCCCCTCCTGACCGATCTCGCCCACGATGATGTCGGGCAGGCGGCTGCCGGTGAAGTTGCCCACGATCAGCACGCCGCAGTCGTTGATGTTGTCGGAGAGGACCTGCTCCTCCCAGGGCGCGCAGATGTCCACCCCCTGGCGGAAGACGGAGAGCGTCGCGCCGGAGAGCTCGTGCTCCGCGATGGCCGCGCGCTCGCAGACCACGATCTCCAAGTCGTCCTTGCCGTCGACGTCGCCCAGCGCGACGCGGCAGGAGACGCGGTCGTTGCAGTAGCGGTGGCAGGCAAAGGCATCGCCCTCGCGCTTGAACCAGTAGTTTCCGCAGACGAACTCCAGGTGCCCGTCGCCGTCCAGGTCGCCCACCGCAAGGCCCGTGGAGGGAGCGCTGATGCCGTATTCGGCGTTCTCGTCCATGAGGCCGGAGGCAAGCACCAGGGGAGCGGGCCAGGTGGACTTCGCATCCGCGGGCAGGGGCGCGCAGAGCACCTGCGTGCCGTCCGGGCAGAGGTTGGTCATCAGCAGGCAGCGCCGGCCGTCGCCCAGCAGGTTGTCGGCCAGGACCATGTCGGCAAAGCCGCAGTTCCCCGTGGCAAAGGCCACGCGCTTGACCCATTCGCCCTCCTGGTCCGCGCCGGGATTTTCATACCAGACGACCTGGTCGCTCGTCTCGTCGCCGCAAAGGACGATGTCCAGGTAGCCGTTGCCCGTCAGGTCGCAGAGCGCGGCCGCGCCGCCGACGCCCTCGACGTTTTCGTCGAGGATATAGCGCTCCCAGCGGCGATAGCGCTCGCCGTTCTTCAGCAGCGCCAGGCGGCCGTTCTTGCCGCAGACGACGATGTCGTTCCAACCATCATTGTTCATATCGCCGGCGAGCAATACCGTGTTGCAGGAATCCGGCCCTACCTCGTTCCGAAGAACGCTCAGGATTTGCTTCTCAAACATCATGTGTTCATCCCTCCGCGAACCATTATACCAAAGAAACGGGCGCTTGCCCATGCTTCCCGCGCGGATTTATGTTAAAAATCTCGCGGATTTCAAAAGTTTTTTCCGCGCGCGGCCCATGCGCCGCGCCCAAAACGCGCCGCCGCCCGGCCGGGCGCGCGCCCTGCCGGACGGCAGAGAAGAAAACGGGAAAAATGATTGCGAATGAAGGTCAGTCCTTGTGGATGGTCAGATACCCGATCGTGCCCGGACCGCAGTGGCTGGAGATGGTCGCGCCTGCGCGCTCGACGAGCACCTCGTCAAAGTAGTGGAGCGCGCGGATCTCCTCCGCCAGGCGCTCGCCGTGCTCCGGCGTCAGGGTGTGGGTGACGAAGATGCGGCCCGGCTCGATGTGGTCGAGCTGGTCGATCACCACGCGCTGCTTGTAGAGCTGGATGCAGTGGTCGAGCTTGCCGCGGAACTTTTCGCCCGCGATCATCGCGCCGTCCACCATGTTGATCTGCGGGTGCAGCTTGAGCACGGACCCCGCAAGGTAGGCGATGGACGAACAGCGCCCGCCCATGTGCAGGTACTGCAGGGTGTCGACGACAAAGTGCGTCGAGAGCTTGGGCACCGTGCGGAGCATGTCCTCCTCGACCTCCTGCGCGCTTCCGCCCTGGCGCAGGATCTCCGCGCCGCGCAGCAGCAGGTGCGCCGTGCCCGAGGAGAGCTGCTTGGAGTCCACGATGTGGACGCGAGCCGGGTCGTACCCCGCCTCCCCCAGGCCGTCCCGCGCGAGCAGCGCGTTCTGGAAGGTCGAGGAGAGCTTGGAGGACAGCCCCGTGTAGACGACTTCGTCATAGCCGGCCTCAAAGGCCTCCAAAAAGGCGGCCTGGAACTCCGCCACGCTGATGGCGGCGGTCTTGGGGAGCTGCTTGTTCTCCTGCGCGTAGGCGAAGAGCTGCTCCTGCGTCACGTCCACGCCGTCCAGATGGTCTACGCCCCCGAGCATCACGTGCAGCGGCAGCGCCGTGATGTCCAGCGCCTCCCGCCGCTCCTTGGACAGGTCGCAGGTCGTATCCGTAAGGATTTTGGTGCGCATCGGATTCCTCCTTTCTTATGGATTTCTCTTGGCGTACGCTCATTATACGCCTTGTCCGGCCGTCTTGCAAGAGAGGGGGAGCGGGGCGCGCGACAAAATGTGCGGAATTTGTCATGCCGCAAGCAGGGCGCGCGGGAAGCGCCGGCGTTGTATCCCCGGGCGGGATTTGGTATACTAAGGGCAAAGGAAAGGCGGTGAGGAAACGCATGGATTTTTCGGACATGCGAGCCTATTTTGAGGCGGGAAGGACGCTGGACCCCGCCGCGCGGATCGAATCCCTGCGCGCGCTGGAGGCGGCGATCCGCGCCTCCGAAGGGGAGATCTGCCAGGCGCTCCAGGCGGACCTGGGCAAGGCCCCGCTGGAGGCCTATATGACGGAGGTCGGCATGGTCCTGGAGGAGCTGCGCTACCAGATCCGGCACGTGCGCGCCTTTTCGCGGCCGCGGCGCGTGCGCACGCCCCTGATGCACTTCCCCGCGGTTTCGCGCGTCTACCCGGAGCCCTACGGCCTGGTGCTGGTCATGGCCCCGTGGAACTATCCCTTTCAGCTCTCCCTGGAGCCGCTCATCGGCGCGCTGGCCGCGGGCAACTGCGTCGTGCTCAAGCCCTCCAACTATGCGCCGCACACCGCGCGCGCCATGGAGGCGCTCCTCACCCGCGCGCTCCCGCGGGAGCTCGTGCGCGTGGTGCAGGGCGGGCGCAAGGAGAACGCGGCGCTCCTGGACACCCGGTTCGACTCGATCTTCTTCACCGGCGGCAGGACCGTCGGCCGCCTGGTGATGGAGAAGGCCGCGCAGTTCCTCACGCCCGTCACGCTGGAGCTGGGCGGCAAGAGCCCGGTGCTCGTGCTCGAGGACGCGGACATCGACCTTGCCGCGCGCCGCATCGCCTTTGGCAAGCTGCTCAACGCGGGCCAGACCTGCGTTGCGCCGGACTACGTCCTGGTGCAGCGCGCCGCGCGGGAGCCGCTGATCGCCGCGCTGAAGCGGGAGTTCCGGCGCATGCTCGGCGAGGAGCCGCTCAAGAACCCCGAATACCCGCGCATCGTCAACGAAAAGCACTTCGCGCGGCTGCAGGGACTGCTCGCCGGGGGCGAGATCCTCTGCGGCGGGCGGACGGAGGGGCTGCGCATGGAGCCCACCCTGCTCCTGGCCGAGGGCCGCGCCGCGCCCGCCATGCGCGAGGAGATCTTCGGCCCCATTCTGCCCATCCTCACCATGGACGGCCTGCCCCAGATGATCCGCTTTGTCAGGGCGGACGAAAAGCCCCTGGCGCTCTACCTCTTCACGCGCAGCCGCGCCGCGCAGCGCGAGGTCCTCGGCAGCCTGTCCTTCGGCGGCGGGTGCGTGAACGACACCATCATCCACCTGGCCACCACGGAGATGGGCTTTGGCGGCGTGGGCGCCTCGGGCATGGGCGCCTACCACGGCCGCAAGAGCTTTGACACCTTTTCCCACGAAAAGAGCGTCGTCCACCGGGGCGCATTCCCGGACGTGGACGCGCGCTACCACCCCTATACAGAAAAAAAGGAGAAGCTGGTGCGCTCGCTGCTGCACTAGCCCACGAGAAAACGTCATGCTGCACGATATCGCTCCCCACGTCTATTCCAATGCGTTCCATCCCCATCCGGCCCGGCTGGAGGACAAGACCCTCTGCTTTGCGCAGGGGGGCGTCTACCTGCGGGAGGACGGGTCCTTCCCCCTCCGGCGCGACTATCCGGCCGAGGCGGAGGTGCTCTACCTCTTTGACTACGACGGCGCGGGCGTCTACCTGTCCCGGGAGGCGCCCCTGGGCTGCACGCTGCGCCCCGTGCGCGCCCTGCGCGAGCTCGCCCAGCCGGACGCCTTCCTGGGCGGAACGGCGCAGCACCTCTCCGATTGGTATGGGATGACGCGCTTCTGCGGCCGCTGCGGCGCAAAGATGACCCACAGCGCGACCGAGCGCGCCATGGTCTGCCCGGCTTGCGGCAACACGGTCTATCCGCGCATCTCCCCGGCGGTGATCGTGCTCATCACCTGCGGGGAGCGCATCCTCCTGGCGCAGGGCAAGCACTACGCGGGAAACTTCTACTCCCTCATCGCCGGGTATCTGGAGATCGGCGAGAGCCTGGAGCAGGCGGCCTGCCGCGAGGCGCTGGAGGAGACGGGCCTGCACATCCGCGACCTTACGTACTTCGGCAACCAGCCCTGGCCCTTTACCGATACGCAGATGGTGGGGTTTTTCGCCCGCGCCGACGACCGCGAGCCCATCCGCCTGCAGGAGGAGGAGCTGCGGGACGCGCGCTGGTTCACGCGGGACGACATGCCCGTCACCGCGCCGGGCATCTCCATTGCCAGCGCCATGATCGACGCCTGGCGGAAGGGGACCGGCCCGATCCTGCCGCCGGAGGGAGATGCGCATGGCTGAGACGATGGAGATGAAGGTCATCGCGCGCATCCGCAGCGACTTTTCCTCGAAGTTCGGCATCCCCCGGCAGAGCGGGCTGGTGGAGTCGCTCCGCGCAGAGGTCGTCTTCGCCCCGGAGTACCGCAGCCCGGACGCCGTCCGCGGCCTTGCGCTCTACAGCCACATCTGGCTGGTGTGGGGGTTCTCCCAGGCCGTGCGGGAGGGCTGGTCGGCCACGGTCCGGCCGCCGCGCCTGGGCGGCAACGAGCGCGTGGGCGTCTTCGCCACGCGCTCGCCCTTCCGGCCGAACCCCATCGGCCTGTCCTGCGTGCGCCTGCTCGGGGTGGACCTGGAGGCCGAGGAGGGGCCGGTCCTGCGCGTCGGCGGCGCGGACCTGCTGGACGGCAGCCCCATCTTTGACGTAAAGCCGTATCTGCCCTATGTCGACGCGCACCCCGAGGCCTCGGGCGGCTTTGCCCTGCAGCAACAGCAGGGGTCGCTGCGCGTGGACGCCCCGCCGGATCTGCTGCGCCGCATCCCGGAGGATCGGCGTCAGGCGCTGCTGGACGTGCTCGCCCAGGACCCGCGCCCCGGCTATCAGCACGATGCCGCGCGCGTCTACGGCATGGAATTCGGCGGCTTCGACGTGCGCTTCACGGTGGAGGACGGCGTGCTCCGCATCCGAGAAATCGTGCCGCTCCCCTGAGAATTTGCGCAGAGAACAAGGCCCCGCGCTCCCTCCGCGAGCGCGGGGCCTTTCTGCGCCTGCGGAAGAATTAACACAATCTACGTGGAGAATCCCAATGGAGAGCGGTATAATAGAAGGCGTGCTTTGTACGAATTCGTACAAAAGGGGGATGGGAATGGACAAAAGCAAGGAGCGGATTCGGAAGCTGATGTCGGCCGATGTGCGGATGGGCGAGGCGTATTACCTCTTTTCGCGCCGGCGCGGCGTCAAGGAAAATGAACTCAACGTGCTCTACGCCCTGGACGACGGGGGCGCGCACACCCAGCAGCAGATCGTCCGGGACTGGCTCATGCCCAAGACCACCGTCAACACCACGGTCAAGGCGCTGGTCCGGGAAGGATATGCGACGCTGCTCCCCCAGGGAGGGGGCCGGGACAAGCAGATCGTCCTGACGGAGGAGGGGCGCAAGCGGGCCCAGGAGATCCTCCGGGACGTCTACGCCGCCGAGCGCGCCGCGATGGAGCGCACGTGCAGCCGCTTTTCCCCGGAATTTGTGGAGGCGGTCGGGTATTTTGCCGACTGCCTGTTAGAAGAACTCAGTCAACGGGGCGGCCAAGGCGCCGCCGGAAAGGGCAACGAAAGAGAGGAGGACGTTCCTTGAACTCCAACGAGCTGTTTATCAAAACCCCGCCGCTGCGCTTGTTCTTTGTCGCGGCGCTGCCCGGCGCGATAAGCATGCTGGCTTCGGCGCTATACCAACTCATCGACGGCATCCTGGTGGGGCAGTACCTGGGCGATACGGCCTTTGCCGCGCTCAACCTGGCCATGCCGTTTGTCATCATTAATTTTGCCATTGCAGACCTTGTGGGCATCGGCTCGTCGGTGCCCATCTCCATCGGCCTTGGCGAGGGCGATCAGGAGAAGGCGAACAACTACTTCACCTGCGCGTGCCTGATGATCGTCGGCGCGGGCGCTGCGCTCGGCGCAATCCTCTACGCGGCGGCGCCGGGGCTCATGGCCCTGATGGGCGCCACGGGGGACTTTGCCGAGATGGCCGTGCAGTACCTGCGCACCTACGCAATCTGTTCCCCCGTGACCACGATCATCTTTGCCATGGATAACTTCCTGCGCATCAGCGGCAAGATCAAGGGCAGCATGCTGCTCAACATCCTGATGTCCGTGCTGATCGTGGTCCTGGAGTTCGTCTTTCTCTCCGTGTTTCACTGGGGAATCTGGGGGGCGGCGCTGGGCTCGGCCCTGGGCATGGCGATCTGTGCGATCATCGCCTTCATCCCCTTTGCGCGGGGAAAGATGCTGCTCCGGTTGACGCGCCCGCGCTTCAGCAAGCGCATGTTCCGCCAGATCGTCGCCTGCGGCAGCCCCAACTTCCTCAACAACATCGCCGGCCGCATCACCTCGATCCTGATGAACCTGATGCTCGTGCGCATGGGCGGCGAGACGGCGGTCTCGGTCTACGGCATCCTGATGTATGTCGATGGGTTCATCCAGCCCCTGCTGTACGGCATGTGCGACTCCCTGCAGCCCGCCGTGGGCTACAACTGGGGCGCGCGCCGGCTGGACCGCGTCAAGGCCATCGAGAAGTGCTGCTTTACGGCTAGCGCCATCGTCTCCCTGCTCTCGACGGCCGTCATCGCCCTCTGGCCGGAATTCCTGGCGCGCCTCTTCGTCAGCGGGGACGGCGCGGAGGTCCTGCCCATCGCCGTGGGGGCGCTGCAGATCTTCAGCCTGACCTACATCGTGCGCTGGTTTTCCTTCGCCGCGCAGAGCTACATGCTCGCCGTGGAAAAGTCGCTGTACGCCGCGTGCATCTCGGTCTGCACGGCGCTGGTCTTCCCGGTGCTGCTGATCCTGGCCCTCTATCCGCTGGGCCTGACGGGTCTGTGGATGAACTTCCCCGGCACGGCCGTGCTGGCGGCGGTCTTGGCCGCGTGGGTCCTGCTCCGCTTCCGCAAGGAGTTCCGGGAAAAGGAAAAGCAGATCGCCAACGACCCGCCTGCGCAGCCCGTGGGATAAACTGCAGAAAAAGACGGCGCCGGAGCGCCTCCCCCCTTCTGCCGGGAGACGCCCCGGCGCCGCGCGTTTTTGGGGCCGGGAAAACCGATTGCGCCGCGGTCCGGCCTGGGGTATAATGAAAAAAGCCGTTATATCCGTTCATTTCGTGGAAGGGAGGGAATTCCCGTGTACAATCCGCAGCTGGAGACGTTTCTCTGCGTGGCGGAGGCCGGCAGCTTCAACAAGGCGGCCGAGCGGCTGTACATCTCTCCGCCGGCGGTCATCAAGCAGATCAACCTGCTGGAGGAGAGCCTGGACCTGCAGCTCTTCGTCCGCACGCATCGGGGACTGCAGCTGACGAGCGCTGGGCGGTCCCTGGTCCAGGACGCCAAGTACATCATCCAGTACTGCAAGGACTCCGTCACGCGGGCGAAAAACGCCATGCAGGCGGGCGAGAGCGTGATCCGCATCGGCACCTCGCCCATGACGCCGGCGCAGGTGCTCGTGGACCTGTGGCCCAGGCTCCAGGAGGACTGCCCGGGCACCAAGTTTCAGCTCGTGCCCTTTGACAACACGCCGGAGAACGCGCGGGAAATCCTGGGCAACCTCGGAAAGAACATCGACGTGGTCGCGGGCATTTTCGACGAGACGATGCTCAACCTGCGCCGGTGCGCGGGGCTGGAGATCTCGCGCGAGCCCATCTGCTGCGCGGTCTCCGTTCACCACCGCCTGGCCGGGAAGGACCGGCTGACCGTGCAGGACCTCTACGGGGAAAACCTGATGCTCATGCGCCGGGACTGGAGCCATTACGTGGACATGCTCCGCGACGACATCTGGAAGAACCATCCGCAGATCCACATCGTCGACTTCGACTTTTACGACGTGGGCGCCTTTAATCAGTGCGAAAACAACAACTGCGTGCTGATGGCCGTGGAAAATTGGCGCTACGTACACCCCCTGCTCAAGATCCTGCCCGTGGATTGGAATTACACGATTCCCTTCGGACTGCTGCACGCGCGCGAGCCCTCGCCCCTGGTGCAGAACTTCCTGCGCGCGGTCGAAAAGGCGACGCGGAACAGAAAGACTGTAAACTCATAAGTAAATACTGAGTAACGAATCGAGACTTCTTTGGAAGCCTCGATTTTTTTATAATGAGGGCCATGAAGGGAGCGTGAAAGGCGATGAAGGGAAGGGCGATCCTCGCATCCGCGCTCTGTCTGGCCCTGAGCCTGACCGGGTGCGGCGCCGGGGGAGCGGACCGCGCGCAGACCGCACAGCAGGAACCCGCGCAGCAGGAACCTGCACAGCAGGAACCCGCACAGCGGGAACCCACAGGCCCGTTTACGGCGGACACGCCGGTCGAGGCGGTCCTGCAGGACGAGGTCTTTGGGGACTATGGCCGCCTGCTCTTCCCGGTGGACACCGGGTATTGGAGCGGCGACACGCTGGGCGAACTGCAGCTGACCTGGTACAACAACATCGACCCGGAGGAGACGGTGGAGATCGTCAACACCCTCTGGCAGCGGGCCGAGGCGGGCGAGACGGTGTTCTACGACATCTATACCGAGGCGGAGAAGGCGCAGGACCCGGACAAGGCGGACACCGGCCTGTTCTTCTTCAAAGGGGAGGCGGGCGCGCCCTTTGCCGTCTGCAACGCGGGCGGCGGCTTTGCCTACGTCGGGGCCATGCAGGACAGCTTCCCCCACGCGCTGGAGCTCTCCAAGCGCGGCTACAACGCCTTCGCCCTGATCTACCGCCCCGGCGCGCAGACCGCCTGCGAGGACCTGGCCCGCGCCATCGCCTGGATCTTTGCCCACGCCGGGGAGCTGGAGGTGGACACGGAGGGCTATTCCCTCTGGGGCGGATCGGCCGGCGCGCGCATGGCCGCATGGCTCGGCTCCTACGGCCCCGGCGCCTTTGGCGAGGAGGACCTGCCCCGGCCCGCGGCCGTGGTCCTGCAGTACACGGGGCATGCGGAGTACACGCCGGAGGACCCGCCCACCTTTGCCTGCGTGGGCGAGAGCGACTGGATCGCGAACTGGCGCACCATGGAGCGCAGGCTCCAGGCCCTGCAGGACCTGGGCATCCCCACGGAGTTCCACCACTATCCCGGCCTGCCCCACGGCTTTGGCCTGGGCACCGGGACGGTCGCCGAGGGCTGGCTGGACGAGGCGGTCGCCTTCTGGGAGGCGCAGAGAGCGCCGCAATCCTGACGAAATCAAATGGATATTTTGGCGGAAAGGAAGCGCTTTTCCATGAATAACTTCATCTTTCAGAACGCAACGAAGGTCTACTTTGGGCGGGGCTGTGTGAAGGAGTACCTGGCCTGCCTGACCAAGGGCGCAAACACCATCCTTCTGGCCTATGGCGGCGGGTCCATTCGGCGCAACGGAATCTACGACGAGGTCACGGGCATCCTGCGCGGCGCGGGCAAGACGGTCGTGGAGTTCCCCGGCATCCTGGCCAACCCCACCTATGCCAAGGTGCTCCAGGGCGCAAAGCTCGCCCGGGAGGCCCAGGCGGACATGATCCTGGCCGTGGGCGGCGGCAGCGTCATGGACTGCTGCAAGGCGATCTCCCTCGCCGCCCGCTGCGACGGCGACATCTGGGAGGAGTTCTGGGCGCGGCCCGGGGTCATCGACTTTGCGCCCCTGCCCCTGGGCGTGATCGTGACGGTCGCGGGCACGGGCAGCGAGTGCAACGGCGGCGCGGTCATCACCAACGAGGAAAAGAAGGTCAAGACCGGCCGCGACTACCCCCAGCTGAACCCGGCCTTTGCCCTGCTGGACCCCGTCTATACCTACAGCGTGCCCCAGCGCCAGATGATCTCCGGCAGCTTCGACATCCTGAGCCACATCCTGGAGACCTACTTCAGCGGGCCCGACGAGGACAACGTCTCCGACGACATCATGGAGGCCCTGATGCGCAGCGTCATCCGCAACCTGCGCGCGGCGATCCAAAACCCCGAGGACTACACCGCCCGCTCCAACCTCATGTGGGACGCGACCATGGCCGAGAACCGCATCATCAAGATGGGCAAGAAGTGCGACTTCGAGTGCCACAACATGGAACACCAGCTCGGCGCGTACACGGACTGCAACCACGGCTGCGGCCTGGCGGTGCTGCACCCCGCCTACTACCGCCACATCTACCGCGAGGGGCTGAAAAAGTTCGTCCGCTTTGCCGAGAACGTCTGGGGCATCGCCCGCCAGGGCCGCAGCGACGAGGCGCTCGCCGAGGCCGGCATCGACGCCCTGGCCGCCTTCATCCGGGAGATCGGCCTGCCCACCACCCTCAAGGAGCTGGGCGTCCGAAGGGAACAGCTCCGGGAGATCGCCGACTCCTGCGGCATCTCGCAGGGAAGCTACAAGCGCATGACGCACGAGGAGATCCTCGCGATCTTTCACGAATGCTACGACAAGGAGGCATAGAGCGATGAAAAAAATCTCTGCTTGGATTCTGAGCCTGGTCCTGCTCCTCAGCCTGGCCGGCTGCAGCGCGCAGGCGCCCGCCGCAACCGCCGCGCCCACCGCGGAGGCGGCCGCAGAGCCGGAGCCGACCGCAGCGCCGACCCCCACGGCGGGGCCCGAGGAGACGGCCGCCCCCGAGCCCTCTCCCGAGGCGAGCGCCGCGCCGGAGGCCTCGGATGCGCCGTCGGGCGGAAAGACGCTGGTGGTCTACTACTCCGCGACCGGCAATACGCAGGAGGCCGCCAACCGCATCGCGGAGCTGACGGGCGGCGATCTCTTCGAGCTGGAGCCCGCGGACCCCTATACGGACGAGGACCTGAACTACGGCGACGAAAACAGCCGCGTGGTCTATGAGCACGACAACCCCGACGCCCGCGACGTGGCCCTTGTGCAGGACACGGTCGACAACTGGGAGGAATACGACACGGTGTTTCTCGGCTACCCGATCTGGTGGGGCATCGCGGCCTGGCCCGTGGACGACTTTGTCACGGCCAACGACTTCACCGGCAAGACCGTGATCCCCTTCTGCACCTCCGCCAGCTCCGGCCTGGGCGAGAGCGGCGAGCTCCTGGCCGAGATGGCCGGCACCGGCGATTGGCTCGAGGGGCAGCGCTTTTCCTCCCGCGTGAGCCAGGAGGATGTGCAGACCTGGCTGGACGGCCTCGGCCTGTAAGCCGGGGAAACGAACCCAATTGAGGAGGAGTTTGCGATGAAAACGATGCAGAGGCGGCTCGCCCTGGCGCTGCCCGCAGTCCTGATGATGGCGCTGCTGGCCGACTGCGCCAGCGGCGGGTTCCTCCATCCTCATCGCCTACTTCACCATGCCGGAGGACGTGGACCCCGCGGGCGCGGACGCCGTCGCCGGCGCGAGCATCGTGGTGCGCGACGGCGAGATCCTGGGCAATGTCGAGTACATGGCCCAGACCATCCAGCAGGCGGTGGGCGGGGACCTGCTGCGCATCGAGACGGTGGAGGAATATCCCCCTGGAGCACGAGGCCCTGGTCGACTTTGCCGCCGAGGAGCAGGAGGCCGGCGCCCGCCCGGAGCTCGCCACGCAGATCGAGAACCTCGAGCAGTACGACACGATCTTCCTCGGCTATCCCAACTGGTGGGGCGACATGCCCCAGGCGCTCTATACCTTCCTGGAGTCGTATGACCTTTCGGGCAAGACCATCATCCCCTTCTGCCCGCACGGCGGCAGCGGGTTCTCCCGCACGCAGAGCACGATCGCGGAGCTGCAGCCCGAGGCCACCGTGCGCGAGGACGGCCTGACCCTCTCCCGCAACGACGTGGCGGACAGCGCGGAGCAGGTCACGGCCTGGGCCCAGGGCCTTGGGCTGTGAGCCGGCCCGGAAGGAAGCAGATGCGATGCGAAAGACCATAGCGGCCCTGCTGCTGCTCGCCGTGCTGGCCGGCAGCCTCACGGCGTGCGCCAGCGGGGAATCCTCGGAGCCGACCACTAGCCCGGAGCCGACGGCCAGCCCGGAGCCCACGGTTGGCGCGGGGGAGGCCGAACCGGCGGGGAGCGGCATCCTGGTCGCCTACCTGCCGGAGGAGAGCGGCGCCGTGGCGCAGGCGGCGGAGGCGATCGCCGGCACCGTGGGCGGAACGCTCGCCGACCTGTCCGCGGGCGGCGGCTGGAACCTGAACGCGTATGCGTTTGTGCTGCTGGGGTTTGCGGCGCAGAACAGCGCCCTGCCCGCGGGCGTGCAGACCTTTTTGCGGGGAAACGACCTGGGCGCGCGCACGATCTATCCCTTTGTCCTCGGCCAGGGCAATGCGGAGGACGCGGTCTTTGCCGCGATCTCCGACCTGGAGCCCGGCGCGCTGCTGGGCAGCAGCGCCCTGCTCCTGACGGAAGGGGCGGACGCGGAATCCGCCGCCGCCTGGGCCGAGGGCCTGTCCCTGGCGGCGGGCGCGGCCGCGCCGCAGGCCGGCGGGAACAACACCGTGCGCACCGCCGCGGTGACGCCCGGGCAGAGCCAGACGCTCTACCTCTGGGAGGAGGGAAACGCGCCCGCCACCACCGTCTACACCGAAAACAACGGCGGATACTTTGACGACCCGGACTTCCGGCCGTACCTGACCGATTCCCCGGTGCCCGCGGGCACGGCGGTCAAGGGCGCGGTGCTCATCTGCCCGGGCGGCGCCTTCCAGTTCCGCAGCGACCAGCCCGAGGGCGTGGACGTGGCCGAGGCCCTGTCCGCCCTGGGCTACCAGAGCTTTGTCGTGGACTACCGCCTGCGGCCCTATACGCAGCAGGAGGGCGCGCTGGACCTGGCGCGCGCGGTGCGCTTTGTCCGCGCGCACGCGCAGGCGTACGGAATCGACCCCAGCGACATCGCCGTGATGGGCTTTTCCGCCGGCGGAATCCTCAGCGGCGAGATGCTGCTCCACTACGACGGCGCGGTGGCCCCCACGGCCCTGGACGCGTCGTACGCGCCGGACGAGCTGGACCGCGTCTCCGCGGACGCGGCGGCCTGCGGGATGATCTACTCCTTTTACGGCCGGCTGAGCGTGGGGACGACGGACGTGGAGCTCCTGCGCTCCGGGGATCTCCCGCCGACCTTCTATTGCTACGGCACGCGGGACCCGTTCTACGACCAGTTCCTGGCCAACGCCGACGCGGCGGAGGCGGCGGGCGTCGCGGTGGAGCGGCTCCAGCTCGACGACATGCCCCACGGCTTCGGCGCGAGCGGCGGCTGGATTCCGACCTATGACGCCTGGCTGACGGAGGTCTTTGCAGCCAACGACTGAACAGCGCGGTCCCTTCCGCCCGGCGGCGGAGGGGACCGCATGGATTTTTTGTGGAAAGAGGCGCATGTTTCGTGGAAAAGCCGTCGGACACCTATTTGTTTGCGGAGATGCCCGTCCCCCGGGCCGTGGCGACGCTGGCCGTCCCCACCATCATCAGCCAGGTGGTCACGATGATCTACAACCTGGCCGACACGTTCTTCATCGGGCAGCTCGGCGACCCGGCGATGGTCGCGGCCGTGTCCCTGGTCTCCCCGTGGTTCAACCTGCTCACGGCCCTGGGCAACCTGTTCGGCCTGGGCGGCAGCAGCCTCATCTCCCGCATGATGGGCGCGCAGAACCGCGGGGAGATCAAGTTCGTCTCCGCGTTCAGCATCTGGGGCGGCGCGGCGACGACGCTGCTGTTCTCCCTGGGGACCTATCTTGCGCGCAGGCCGCTGCTGGGGTTCCTCGGCGCGAGCCCGGATACCTATGCCTACGCGGAGGACTACCTGCTCTGGGTCGTGGTGCTGGGCGGCGTGCCCACGATGGTGAGCCTTGCGCTGGGCCACCTGCTGCGCAGCGAGGGCCACGCCCGGCAGGCCAGCGCGGGCATGATGTTCGGCGGCCTGCTGAACGTGGCGCTGGACCCCCTGCTGATCTTCGGCTTCCACCTGGAGGTCGCGGGCGCCGCGATCGCCACCGCCGTCTCCAACGCCGCCTCCGTGGCGTTTTTCGCCGCGCAGTACGCCCGCCTGGGGGAGAGGACCAGCGTCTCCCTGCATCCGCGCGACATCTCCTTCCGATTCGTGCGGCCGATCTTCTCCGTGGGCCTGGCCTCGGCGCTGGCCACGGCCTTGGGCAATGCCTCCAACATGGGGATGGTGCACCTGGCCTCCGGCTACGGGGACATCCCGGTGGCGGCCTACGGCATCGTCAAGCGCATCGACCAGTTCCCCCTGAACGTGTCCATGGGGCTGTGCCAGGGATTCATGCCGCTCGTGGGCTATACCTTCGCCGCGAAGAACTACAAGCGGATGCGCAGCGTGTCCGTGTTCTCCTGGACGGTCGCCCTGGCGCTCTCGGCCTGCTTTGTCGCCTGCTTTGCGGCCTTTGCGCCGCAGATCCTGCGCCTGTTCATCCCGGAGGTGGAGACGAGCGCCCTGGGGGCGCGCTTCCTGCGCATCGCCTGCCTGGCGGTGCCGCTGACGTCGGTCAACTTCCTCATCAGCTATACGCTGCAGGCCATGGGCAAGGGCGTGCAGTCCGCGGCGCTGACCTTCAGCCGGCAGGGGCTGCTGAACATCCCGCTGCTCCTCCTGATGAACGCGCTCTTCGGCCTGTACGGCATGATCTGGACGCAGCTGGTCGTGGAGGTCCTCATGCTGCCGGTCTCCCTGGGCATGTACGCGCACACCTTCCGCCGCCTCCGGAGCGCCCCGCCGGACAACGCCCCTTCGCCCACGGCGTGAATCGACGGAAAAGCGGCGCAGCTGCGTCTTGCGGGGACGAAAAAACTGTGCTATACTCTTCCTCAGGAAGATGTCGAAAAACCAGAAGAAACTTGATGCGTAAAAACGGAAAACGAACCCTCCTCCCCGAAATTTTGCGGGGGGTGGGGGTACTTTTTTTACAAATCGTGAGGAAAAATTTCCTGCGCATCGCAAGGGAGAAGCTGGGGGATTCCCTTGGAAGAGGAGGAGGCGAAGCGGTGAACCAGGTCGCGCTGTATTCTTTGACCCTGTGGTACGGGCTCAAGTCCAAGCTGACCTACCGGCTTAGCTCCGTATTCGAGCTGCTGGGCAAGTTCCTGGAGGTCTTCGCGCAGATCCTGATCTGGGTGGCGCTGCTGGGCAGCGGGGCGCGCTTTGACACCACGCTTTCCCAGATGGTGACGTATCTCATCCTCACCCGCGTGGTCTCCACGCTCTTTGCCACGCAGGCGGGCAACGAGATCAGCGACAAGATCAACGACGGCTCCATCGCCAACGATTTCGTCCGCCCGCTGAACTTCAAGCTCTACCTGCTCTGCAACGACCTGGGCAACAACTTCTTCAAGGTCCTGGTCGTGTTCCTGCCCATCGGCGTCATCGCGGGCCTGCGCTATGGGTTCCTGCTGCCGCAGACCGCGGCGCAGGGGGCCGCGTTTCTCGTCTCGCTCGCGTTCGGCGCGCTGCTGACGTTCTACTACAGCTATATCCTGGGCCTTCTGTCCTTCTGGCTCATCAAGAACCCCTTTCTGCGCTGGCACTTCCGCAACGTGTAGCAGATCTTTTCCGGCCAGTTCTTTCCCATCTGGCTCTACCCCGCGTGGCTGAGCGCCATCACCGAGTTTCTGCCCTTCCGCTACTTCACCTATGAGCCGCTGGCGATCTACCTGGGCAAGACGCCCGCGAGCGAGATCCCGCGCGTACTGCTGATCCAGGCGTTTTGGCTTGTCGCGCTCTACGCGGTGGAGCGCATCCTGTGGCGCCGGGCCTGCAAAAGAGTCTTAGTACAGGGGGGTTAAGCATGAAAAAAACATTATCCATATTGTTTTTTTATATGCGCATAAAGATAAAAGGTAAGTACGAGTATCGTGCAGCCTTTTGGTTGGATACTCTGAGCTTTATTTTGGGCTATGGTGCACAGGCACTGCTGATGTTTTTGCTCACGCAGAAGTTCGACACCATCAACGGCTGGACGCCCTTGGAGGTCATGCTGCTCTACGCCTACACGCTGGCCTCCTACACGCTGGCCAACGCGTTGCTGAGCGACGTCATGTGGAGCCTTTCCCGGCGCATCCGCACCGGGGACTTTGACCAGACGCTGACAAAGCCGATGAAGCCGCTCACCTACGAGATCGTGACCGGGTTTTCGCCGTATTACTTTCTGCACTTCTTTTTGGCCCTGGGGATGGTCGCCATTGGCGTGACGCAGCTGCACGTGCCGGTGACGCCGCTGACGATTCTGCAGATCGCCTGCGGCATCCTGGGCGGCGCCTGCGTGCAGGGCGGGGTGCTGCTGCTCTTTGCCTCCGCTTCGTTCTTCTGGATCAACAACCCGCTGACGGGAAACTTCTACACCAACATCCGGCCCCTGATCGAGTATCCCATCTCCGTCTATCCCAAGTTCTTCCAGGTCCTGCTCACGACCCTGATCCCCCTGGCGTTTGTGAGCTTCTATCCGGTGCAGCAGATCAGCGGCCGGCAGGATTTCGGCCTGTTCCCGCCGGTGGTGCGGCATCTGTCGCTGCCGGTCGGGATCGCGTTTCTGCTCATCGCCTACGCGGTCTTTGCCGCGGCGTCCAAGCACTACAAGAGCACCGGATCGTAAGGAGGTCTTTTCGATGATCGAAGTTGCGCACGTCTCCAAGTCGTTTAAGATCTACAAGAACACGAAGGACTCCAAGCACAAGCTGCGCTCGCTCTTTGCGCGGGAATACGAGATCAGCGGGCGGTGGACGACGTCAGCTTCACCGTCGGCGACGGCGAACTCGTGGGCTACGTGGGCCCCAACGGCGCGGGAAAGTCCACCACCATCAAGATGCTCTCCGGAATCCTGACGCCCACGGCGGGGAAGATCCTGGTGGACGGCCGCATCCCCTACGAGCAGCGCCAGGAGAACGCCAAGCATATCGGCGTCGTGTTCGGCCAGCGCTCGCAGCTCTACTGGGACCTGCCCATGACCGACACCTTCCGCCTGCACCGGCGCATGTACGAGATCCCGGAGGAGACGTACAAGCGCAACGTCGACCTGTTCATCGAGGTTCTGCAGATGGGCAGCTTTCTGAACCAGCCCGTGCGCCAGCTCTCCCTCGGGCAGAAGATGCGCGCAAACATCGCCATCGCCCTGCTGCACGATCCCGAGATCGTCTTCCTGGACGAGCCGACGATCGGCCTGGACATCGTGGCCAAGAGCCGCATCCGCGACTTTGTCAAGGAGATCAACCGGCGCAAGGGCACGACCTTCCTGCTCACCACGCACGACATGGACGACATCGAGCAGATCTGCGGCCGGCTGATGCTCATCAACCACGGCCGGCTGGGCTACGACGGGAGCCTTGCGGAATTTCAGGCGCGCTACGGCGATCCGTACCGGCTGTATGTCACATTGCAGCCGGGGGAGCGGCCCCAGCACCCGCATTTGCAGCTCCTGGATGCGCAGGAGGGGCGCTTCACCCTCGGGGGCAGCAAGGCGGAGCTGCCCATCGGTGAAGCAGTTTCCTACCTGTCCACGCACTACAGCGTCCGCGACCTGCGCATCGAGGAGAGCAGCCTGGAGAGCATCCTCAAGGCCATGTACTGAGAGTCCGGCTTCGCCCCGTGCTGCCTTTCGGCGGCCCGGGGTTTC
>ERZ827492.181-NODE-181-length-65713-cov-8.903546_pt1 | contig 65713 bp, 66 predicted proteins | sample MGYA00519704_ERZ827492 | MGnify/ENA primary metagenome ERZ827492 (study PRJEB31778, sample SAMEA3449325) | human gut metagenome | biome: human gut; feature: human-associated habitat; material: faeces | place: United Kingdom | collected 2010/2012 ... | reverse complement strand
ACTATATATTAACATGTTTTTGGCTTAATTTCAACATAAATCGTTCGACAAATTTTTTAATTAATCTTTTGCTAATACATACGGATTTTCTTGTGTTCCTGTACCGCCATCAATATATACTCCATCTTCCATATCTATTATTAATCTAATTCCCATACACCCATCATAATAAGATGTACTATAGTAATTATCCCTTCCGCTCTTCGTAATATAATACATAGAATTATAATATTTCGAGTGCAATATTAACGCTGTCGATAACCAATAAGATGCTCCTGTACTAAACAATTTATTTGAAGCAGAACTTGTTGTTATTCCATTTGCTTCCTCTAATGTCATAATATGTATTCCTTTAATCATTCCTTTATTATCCAAATCTTTATCTCTATATTCATTCCAATTTCTATAATTAATTTTTAATCCACTTGGAATTGTATTATACTGTTCTAATCTTGTTCCACTTGATAGTATATATTCAGCTCGTCCACCATCTTGAGAATCAGTTGAAGCTGGTTGAAACACAAAATTTTCTGACGCTCCAACATGTATTAATTGTTTTACATATGTTTTATTATTTTCTTGTATACTTGTAAATACTTGCCAACCTTCACTATATTTTGTATTTCCCTCTCTAGAACCTGGTGAAACACTCTGATTTCTACTTGTTATAATTTTTCCATTATTTATATATTTTTCATTTTCGTTATCTCCATCATATGTAAAACCTCCAAAGGTTAAATTTAATCCACTTTCACTTTCTAATCCAAAATCGCTATTATAACTATGATTAATATTTATATTATATAATTTTTGTTCTTTTAATTTATCTATTTCTTCTTTTGTCCATTTTCCTGCATCATATTTAACCAAATTAGTAGCAACTTCAAATTGATTAACCTCAACATTTTTTTGAATCTCTACTTTTTTTCCATTATATTGTGCTGTTATTACAAATTTATAATTTCCATTTTTAGTTATTAGATATGGTACTTCTGGATCTATTGCTAAAATAGCACCATTTACATTAGTACTTGCCTTTAATTTTATATATGCATTACTACCAGCAGTTATTGAATTTTTTTCTTCACTTTTTCCTCCAAAAGACGTACTAGTATTAACAACCTCCTCTGTTATGCTTATTTCCATTTTTTGTGTTGTTACAATTATTTGTATATCTCCAGTTACTTTTTCTGTAGAAATTCTTCCTGTGGTATTATCAACCTTTAATGTTCCTCCATCTATTGTCGCAGTTATGCCAGTTATCACATAATCTCCTGTTGCCGTTATTGTATTTTCATATGCTTTTCCATAATCTGTTATAATTGATTTATTGCTCATTTCTGCACCATCAGAAAGTTCTACCTTTACATCGCAGGGAATTGAATCTACTCTAATTTTTTCATTGTCTATACTTTCATCTTCTGATATTATTTTTATAATATACTCTTGACCTAATTTTATTGTATATTCTATCTCTTTTTCATGTTCGCCATTATAATCTATTATATTTCCATCTGGCATTTCTATTGTTTTTAAACCTTTTTCATCATTTATAACTGTTATTCTTATTTTTACTGTATTATCTTTAAATGTCGTTTTATCTACAGTGTATGATATTCCTACTGCTTTACATATTGTAATATTCATATTTATATCTATTAGACAAGTTAAAGATACTCCATTTTTTTTCAATCTAATTTTTTTACCATTGTTATCATTTAAAATTATTGCATTATATCTTTCAGATAATTTTTCATTATTTAACCAATCTTCATTTATATCATTTAAGGTTGCTCCACCTAATTTCTCAGTTTGTAATCCTTGTATCGCTATAGATATTGCTTCTTGCATTTCTGCTTTTATTGATTTTTCCTTTGCCAATTTTGCATTTGCGAATAACCCTGTATTTGTTATTGCTTGTATACTTATTCCTGCTAAAATTAATAAAACAATTATCGTAATTACTAGTGCTACTAGTGTTATTCCTCCTTCTTTAAATTTGCATTTGTTCATTTTTTCTCCTCCTATGTATATTTTCTGACATTTATGTCATAAATAAGATATCACTAATTAATTTTGTTGTCAAGGTTCTATGATATTTTTCTCATACTTTTTTTATATCATTTATGACATAATTATCACAATAATTTAATTTACGGAGGCTTTTATATGATTAAAGAATATAGATTAAAAAAAGGCTTTTCACAAGAATATTTAGCTGAAAAAATTGATATAAGTTGGAGACATCTACAACGCTTAGAACATAATGAATCAAATACTACTGTAAAAACTTTAAAAAAATTAATTAAAGTTCTAGATATTTCAGATGAAGATATTTTGACATATTTAAAGCAATAATAAACAAAAAAATTGCCACAAGGTTATTTACCTTTGGCAATTTTTTTACCCAAATATTCCTCTCTTTTTAATAGGAGGTTGCTCATTCATAGTTTTTGCAAGTTCTGTTAACAAATCTCTTTGTTCTTTTGTTAATCTCTTTGGAGTTTGAACTTGTACTGTAAATACAAAATCTCCCTCTGAACTAGAATTTACATATTTGAAGCCTTTATTTCTTATGGTAAATTTAGTACCAGTTTGTGTTCCTTCTGGTATTCTATATTTTTCTTTACTTCCATCTACCATAGGAATTTCTAATTCGGCTCCTAATGTTGCTTGTGTTATTGTAATTGGAATATCACATAAAACATTATTTCCTTTTCTTGTATAGATACTATGTTTTTTTATTCTAAGTGTAATATATAAGTCTCCTTTAGGTCCGCCTTTTGTTCCAGGTTCTCCTTCTCCTCTTAATACTACAGTTTGATTATCATCTATTCCAGCTGGTATTTTTACTTTTATTTTTGGTTGTTTTCTTACTGTTCCTTTACCTTTACAATTATCACATACATCAGTAATAACCTCTCCTGTTCCATGGCATTTGCTACATGTTCTAGTTGTTTGAACTTGACCTAATATTGTGTTTTGTACTTGTGTTACTTGACCAGTTCCATGACAATCAGGACATTTTATTGGATTAGTTCCTGGTTTCGCACCAGTTCCATGGCATACATCACAAGTTTCATTTCTTGTAATTACTACTTCTTTTTCTACTCCCAAAAATGCTTCTTCAAATGTAATGTCCATATTAAGATTTAAATCAGCACCTTTTCTTGGTCCATTATTTTTTCTAGCAGATTGTCTGCCTCCAAAACCTCCACCAAAAAATGATGAGAATATATCTCCTAAATCACCGAAGTCACCAAAGCCATCAAATCCTGATGTTGAATATGAATATCCACCACCAAATGGTCCTTGACCTCCGCCAAAACCTTGTGGATCTGCTGTTCCAAATTGGTCATACATTCTTCTTTTTTGAGGGTTTGAAAGAGTTTCATATGCTTCATTTACTTCTTTAAATTTCTTTTCTGCTTCTTCTTTATTATCTGGGTTTGCATCTGGATGATATTTTTTTGCCATTTTTCTGTAAGCCTTTTTTAGTTCATCATCTGTTGCAGTTTTACTTACTCCCAATACTTCATAATAATCTCTTTTTTCTGCCATCTTTTCCTCCAAAAATATTTATATGGAAAAAAGGGGAATCCCCTTTTCCATATATTACTATTTTAATTATTTATTGTCATCTTCTACTTTGTAGTCTGCATCATATACATTTCCATTGTCTCCGTTTGCACCATTATCTGTTCCAGCTCCTGCTGCATTTGGATCTACTCCAGCTCCTTGTGCTCCGTTTGGATTTGCATTTTTGTATAGTTGTTCTGACATATCATAGAATACTTTTGTTAATTTTTCTGTTGCTTCTTTGATTTTTTCAGTGTCATTTGTTTCTAATGCTTTTTTAGTATTGTCTATTTCTGTTTCAACTTTTGCTTTTTCTTCTCCACTGATTTTATCTCCTAAGTCTTTTAATGTTTTTTCACTGTTGTATACTAAGCTTTCTGCATTATTTTTAACTTCGATTTCTTCTTTCTTCTTTTTGTCTTCTTCAGCATGTGCTTCTGCATCTTTAACAGCTTTATCAATATCTTCATCAGTTAAGTTTGTTGATGCTGTGATTGAAACATCTTGGCTGTTTCCTGTTGCCATATCTTTTGCAGATACATGAACTATACCGTTTGCATCAATATCAAATGTTACTTCAATTTGAGGTACTCCTCTTGGTGCTGCTGGAATTCCTGTTAATTGGAATCTTCCTAATGTTTTATTATATGCAGCCATTTCTCTTTCACCTTGTAATACGTGAACTTCTACTGATGTTTGACCATCTGCAGCTGTTGAGAATATTTGTGATTTTTTAGTTGGTATTGTTGTATTTCTTTCGATTAATTTTGTAAATACTCCACCATATGTTTCAATACCTAATGATAATGGTGTTACATCTAATAATACTAAGTCTTTAACATCTCCAGATAATACACCACCTTGAATTGATGCACCAATTGCAACACATTCATCTGGGTTTATTCCTTTATCTGGTTCTTTTCCTGTTATTCTCTTAACCATTTCTTGTACTGCTGGAACTCTTGTAGAACCACCAACTAATAATACTTTATGAATATCATTTGCTGTTAATCCTGCATCTTTTAATGCTTGGTTAACTGGTCCAGCTGTTGCTTCTACTAAATCATGAATTAATTCTTCAAATTTAGATCTTGTTAATGTTACATCTAAGTGTTTTGGTCCTGTTGCATCTGCTGTGATAAATGGTAAGTTGATTTGTGTTTGTTGAACACCTGATAATTCTATTTTAGCTTTTTCTGCTGCTTCTTTTAATCTTTGCATTGCCATTTTATCTGATTTTAAATCAATTCCATTTGATTTTTTGAATTCATCTACTAGGTAATCTATAATTTTGTTATCAAAATCATCTCCACCTAAATGTGTATTACCACTTGTTGATAAAACTTCGAATACTCCATCACCAATATCTAGTATAGAAACATCGAATGTTCCACCACCTAAGTCATATATTAATATTTTTTGATCTTGTTCTTTATCCATTCCATAAGCTAAAGCTGCTGCTGTTGGTTCATTTATAATTCTTAATACTTCAAGTCCTGCAATTTTACCAGCATCTTTTGTTGCTTGTCTTTGGCTATCATTAAAGTAAGCTGGAACTGTAATAACTGCTTGAGTTACTTTTTGTCCTAAATAATTTTCAGCATCTGCTTTTAATTTTTGTAATATCATTGCTGATATTTCTTGTGGTGTAAAGCTATCTCCTTCTATTTTAACTTTTTCAGCTGTACCCATTTTTCTTTTTATTGATATAACAGTATTATCTGGATTTGTAACTGCTTGACGTTTTGCTATTTGTCCTACTAATCTTTCTCCATTTTTTGAGAAAGCAACTACTGATGGTGTTGTTCTATTACCTTCAGCATTTGGTATTACTACTGGTTCTCCTCCTTCCATAACTGCTACACATGAGTTTGTTGTTCCTAAGTCAATTCCTATAATTTTTCCCATTTTTATCATCCTTTCTTCTGTCAAAAGGGACGGACTTTTTTGACACCTTTTAATTTTTTAAAATTTTATAAATATATTTTTCTAATCATAAGTTGTCAATATTCCCCGTCCCACTTGACAACTTTTAACAAAATTAATAACTAATTTGCGACTACTACCATAGAATGTCTAATAACTTTATGTCCTAATTTGTAGCCTTTTCTATATTCTTGAACAATTTCTTTTTCACCTTTTGTATCATCTTGTACACTGCTAACTGCTTCATGTAACTCTGGATCAAAAGTTTCTCCAACTGTTTTGATTTCTTCTACGCCTTTTGATTTAAGTACATCTTGAAATTGTTTTAATACAAGTTCAATTCCTTTTTTGTAATTTTCATCTTCTGTTTGAACTTTAGCTGCATTTTCTAGGTTGTCTAATATTGGAAGCATTACTTCTACAACATCACCTAATATTGAATTATATAATCCTTCTCTTTCTTTTTGACTTCTTTTTTTATAATTTTCAAATTCAGCTAATATTCTTTTGTATCTATCTGTTAAGTCATCTAATTCTTGTTGTTTCTGTTGTAATTCATTTTTTTCTTTTACTTCTTTTGTTTCTTCTACATTTTCATTTTTTTCATTTTCTGCCATTTTATCGCCTCTTTCTTTATATTCCTTTATCTTTTAATTTTTTGTTTATATATTTCATAACTGAAATGACTTTTGAGTAATCCATTCTTTTTGGTCCTATAATTCCTATTGTTCCCATATCTTTGTCTCCAACTTTATGTTTAAAGGTTATTACACTAAAGTCTTTTAATTCTTCTTTTTCATTTTCATCGCCTATATAAACATTTATATCTTTTGCGAATCCTGAATTTAATATATCTGTCATTAATTCTTTTTCATCTATTATATTAACGAAGTTTTTTGCAACTGCTAAACTATTAAATTCTGGTAAGTCAAATGATTTATTTGCTCCTTCTAAATATATTTGTCTATCTTTTGAAATTACTTTTTTTATTTGTTCTATTATTGGTTTTATTACCTTTACACTGTATTTCATTTCATTAATCAAATATTCCTCTAATGGAGCATCTATAATTTCTAATGGTTGACCTTTTAATTTTTTGTTGAACATATAATTTATTGTTTCGACTTGTTTGTCTGTTATGTCCTCATCAAATTTTATTATTGTTTCTTTTACCATTCCTGTATTTGTAAGAATTATTGCCATTAACATTCTTGGGCCTAATAGTACGAATTTTATTTCTTCTATTAACAAATCCTGTGTACTTGGTCCTATTGCAAGTGTTGTATAATGTGTAATTTCTGATATTGTTGTTGTTGCAATTTTTGTTAAATCTTCGATTTCATTTACTTTTGTTTCTAATTTATCACTTATGTATTTGATTTCCTCTAAGCTGATATTATCATCTTTTAGTAATTCATCTACATAGTATCTATAGCCTTTTTCTGATGGTATTCTTCCACTTGATGTATGTGTTTTTTCTAAGTAACCTGCTTTTTCTAAGTCTGCCATTTCATTTCTTATTGTCGCACTACTATACTTCAAGTCTTCATTTTGTGTCAAGGCTACTGAACCAACTGGTTCTGCTGTATTGATATATTCTTCTACTATTGCTTTTAATACTTTCTTTTTTCTATCATCTAGCATTTTCTCACCTCTTTTAGCACTCATTATGTCTGATTGCTAATCTTTATATATATTATAACCTTTTTTAGCACTTGTCAATACATTGTGCTAATTTTTTTTGTGAATTTTTTGTGAATTTTGTTTTTTTATCTATACAATTGAATTTTATATGATATAATGCATAAGCTAAAAATATAGAATAGAAAAAGGAGAACGTTGACATCATGAAAATATTTAAACTTTATATACTAATGTTCAAATTTGAACGCTCCAATAACGTTTTTGATTATACGATAAAACGCAGATTATTATTTTCCTGGTTTTGCAATCAAAACGTAGCACTGGTTACTATTATTCCTGAGAGTTCTTATTCATTAATATCTTTGGAAAACTTAAGTCCTAGTGCAGTTCAATATATTTGCTATAAAATAAGAAAAATTGCAAATATATAATTTTAAAAAATCCAACACTATGTACTGAAGCCAAAAAATCAAATATTTTTGACTTCAGTACACTTATGTCGGATTTTTTTATTACTTCTATAATATACTTGTTATCAATATTCCAAGTGTCTGAATTGCAAAAAGATTTAAAATATTTGAAGTAAGCAAATTATTAGTTGCTTCTACAACTCCAAGCATATCATCATCTTCCTTTTTATAATGTTTTTGTGATTCAAAAAATGTCATTAACTCTGGAATACTTGTTATAAAACCTAGCAATATTCCAATAATAGCCTCTGATATATTAAATAATTTACACAACGTTTCTAAAGTATTTCCTAGTTTATCTCCAACAAAATATAATAAAAATCCTGTTATTACTAAATAAATAATATATTTTATTGTTTGAAATCTATTCTTGCTTTCCTTTTCTTCTTCAACTTCAATTTCATGTTCTATTTTTTCATCTTCACTTTTTAAATACATCTTATGAACATTATCATTAATAACTCTAAATAATATATACAAAATAACAAAAATTGGTACAATCATTATATTTAATTCAATATTCATCTTTAACAAAACTATTGGAATCAAAATTGTAAAAATTACTAATATTATATCTGTAATAATGGCTCTATTTTTTATTTTATCAACATTTTTATTTAATAAAATTGCTCCAATATATTGAATAAAATTTATTACATTTGAACTTATTATATTATAAACACTTGCGCCAGATAGTCCTCTTAAGCTTGATGTTGTTATTGTTAAAAGTTCTGGTATAGATGTTGCATATCCTGCAATATTTCCAACTGTTTTAGGTTTTAACTTTAAACTTTCAGCTAATTTTCTTAAAGTTGTTACTAAAATATATTTTGATATTAAAACTATTAAGGCTGAATAAATTATAAATTTTATTATTTCTAAAAACATATACTTTCTTCTCCTTTTTTGGTTAGAGTGAAGTTTTGATGAATTGGGATTTGAATATGTTGAAATCCCAATTCATCAAACTTTCACTCAAACCACCCTACTTTTTAGAATTTTTCCACATTTTATTGATATTTATACAAAAATATTATATAATATCTGTATTATTTATAGATATTGGAGGCAATTATGGAAGAAGTACAAATTGGAAAAGTTTATCGCCATTTTAAAGGTAACTATTATTTTGTAGAAAATATTGCATACGATTCAGAAACAACAGAAAGAATAGTAGTATATAAACCTTTATATGAAAGAGCTGATAAAAGACAACTTTTGGTAAGACCTGAAAAAATGTTTTTGTCGGAAATCCCAATAGATAGACCTGATAATATAACAGGTCAAAAACATAGATTTGAAATAGTACAAGATATTGAAAGAGATTATTTAAAATAACAATTTTAATATTTTTAATTGGAGGTAAATTATGATAGATATAAAATTTTTAAGAGAAAACCCTGATGTGGTAAAACAAAACATAAAAAATAAATTTCAAGACCACAAACTTCACTTAGTTGATGAAGTAATTGATTTAGATAAAAAAAATAGAGAAGCAAAATTAAATGGAGATAATTTAAGAGCTGAAAGAAAATCTTTAAGTGCTGAAATTGGAAATCTTATGAGAAATGGGAAAAAAGATGAAGCTGAAAGTATTAAATCTAAAGTTCAAGAAATTAATTCTAAACTTGAAGAAAATGAAAAATTAGAAACTGAATATTCAGAAGAAATCAAATCAAGAATGATGAAAATTCCAAATATTATGGATGCATCTGTTCCTATTGGTAAAGATGATAGTGAAAATGTAGAAGTTGAAAGATTTGGAGAAGCAACTGTTCCAGCTTATGAAGTTCCTCATCATGCAGATATTATTGCAAGATTTAATGGATTAGATAAAGAATCTGCTGGACGTACAAGCGGTGTTGGTTTCTACTATTTAATTGGTGATGTTGCCAGACTACATGAAGCTATGCTTGCATATGCTAGAGATTATATGATTAATAATGGTTTCACTTATGCTATTCCACCATTTATGATTCGTAGTGATGTTGTAAATGGTGTTATGAGTTTCGAAGAAATGGATGCAATGATGTATAAAATTGAAGGTGAAGATTTATTCTTAATTGGTACATCTGAACATTCTATGATTGGAAGATTTAAAGAACAATTAATTAAAAAAGATGAATTACCAATATGTATGACATCTTATTCACCTTGTTTTAGAAAAGAAATTGGTTCTCATGGATTAGAAGAAAGAGGATTATATCGTGTTCATCAATTTGAAAAACAAGAAATGATTGTTTTATGCGAACCTGAAGAATCAATGGAATGGTACAATAAAATGTGGAAATTAAGTGTTGACTTATTTAGAAGTTGGAATGTACCAGTTAGACAATTAGATTGTTGTTCTGGTGATTTAGCTGATTTAAAAGTAAAATCATGTGATATTGAAGCTTGGAGTCCAAGACAACAAAAATATTTTGAAGTTTGCAGTTGTTCTAACTTAGGAGATGCTCAAGCTAGACGTTTAGGAATTCGTGTAAAGAGTGAAAAAGGAAATTATTACTTACACACATTAAATAATACAGTTGTTGCAACACCTAGAGGACTAATCGCTGTAATAGAAAATAATTATAATGAAGATGGAAGTGTAACAATTCCAGAAGTTTTAAGACCATATATGGGTGGAGCTGAAAAAATAGTTCCTAAAAAATAAAAAGAGAGGAAAAATTTTAAATGATAATAAATAATCCAAAATTTGAAGTTTCAGCAGTAAAACCTGCTCAATACCCCAAAAATGATTTTCCTGAAATTGTTTTAGTTGGAAAATCCAATGTTGGGAAATCTAGTTTTATAAATACTATGATAAATAGAAAAAAATTAGCAAGAACAAGTAGTGAACCTGGAAAAACAAGACAAATTAATTTTTATAATATGGATGAAAAGTTTTATTTTGTTGACTTACCTGGTTATGGTTTTAGTAAAATGTCTAAAAAAGAACAAGAACAAGTTGGTAATTTTATCGAAGAATATCTTTTCAATAGAAAACAAATTACATTAATAATATTTTTAGTTGATATTCGCCATACACCTACTGCAAATGATAGATTAATGTACGATTATGTTATTCGTTCAGGTCTTCCTTGTATAATTTTGGCTAATAAAGCTGATAAAATTGCAGTTACTAAAGTATCTGCTGAAGCTACAAAATTACAAAAAGCTTTAAACCCTATTGGAGATATTCCTACTTTTCCTTTCTCTTCTGAAAGAAAAGTTTATATGGATGATGTTTGGAATGAAATAGAAAAATATATTTAGAATTTAAAAAATAAAAAGTTTGGGAAAAATGGCTATACCATTTCTCCCAAACTTTTATTTTTTAATTTTAGTGACAGCATTTTTCTTTTTTGTCTTTCTTTCTATTACAAATCATTATTATTATTGATAATATTAAAAGTAATGCAAGAATTACAGCTAAGACTATTATTGCAGCAAAAGATGCTAAGATTTCTGAAGCTATAGCAGCAGCACCAACTAATAATCCTACGACAAAAGCTAAAGCTATTGCTAATATAATAGTAACAATACCGAAGCATTTGTTATTATTACATTTTTCTTTCTTTTCTTTACAGTAAAATACTTCTTGTGGCTCCATAAAAGTCACCTCCATATAACACCTTATTTTTTATGATGTTATACTATATATTATGTCGAAATTTGTAAAATATTACCTTTTATCTTTCTTCTTCACTTTCCTCTTTACTTTTTGCTACTTTGGCATTATTATTGTTTTCAACACTTTCTTGACCATTTTTTATTGAGTCTCTTACTATATGTGTTAAATATTTATATTCTGAATATTCACCATCAGAAGCTTTTACTAAAGCATTTCTTACATAACCAAAATTTTCTAAAATTAAATTTCTATCCATTTTAAATCCATGCTCTTCAGCAAATCTAAAAGCATATGTAATAATAGTTCTAGTATTTCCATCTCTAAATGGATGAACTTGCCATAATCCAGCAATTAATTTTGAAAATTTTAAAGCTTTATCTTCTAATTCTATATTATTCCAATTTATACTATTTATTTCATTTATGTACTTTTGAGCTTTTGGAATTATCTCTTTTGGGTAGGAATATCTAACTGTATCTCCACCTAATACTTCTTCTGACTTTTCCATTGGAACCGTTCTAAACTCTCCAGCCCAGTCATAAATATCGCCTAAAACATATTTATGAATATTTTGAATATATTCTAAATCAAATTTGTGACAATCTACATTAGCATCTACACTTAGCAATTTTACAAAAGATATATCTGACTCTGCTTTTCTAAGTTCTTCATAGTCCTTTATTCCTAATTTATTTATTAATGTTCCTGTATCTTTGTATACATATGGATCTTCCATTATTTATTACCTCCATTTGTATATTTTTCTAACACCTTCTTTTGAATTTTTTCAATTTCAATTTTACCATCAATATATTGCTTAGCTAATTGCAGAACATCATCACTTGGCATATTTGCTCCTAATAAAGAAATCCCTAGTGCATTTTTCACTATTTCTTTTCTTTCTTCTTTTGTAGTCTCTGAAACAAGATACTTCTTTTCCATATATTTTTTCCTCTCAACAAATACTATTTCTTAATTTTCTTCTTTTTCTATTTTCTTAGTAATTGCTTTCAATGCCTTTTCTCTTGGCAACAATATTATATGTCCGCACCCTTGACATTTCAATTTAAAGTCAACACCTATTCGTGTAACTTCCCACAATTTACTTCCGCAAGGATGCTGTTTTTTGGTTCTAACAATATCTCCAACTTCATATTTATTATATTCCATAATTTTCCTCTACTTTTATAATAAATTATATAGCTTTGTTAAATCTTTGAGCCATTCTGTCTTTTCCTAATATTTGCATAATTTCATACATATCTGGAGTATTTGTTCTTTTTGTTAAAGCTATTCTTAATACTGTACTTACATCTCCAACATGAGCTTTGTACATATCTGGATTTGCTTTAAATTCTTTTACCTCTTTTGCATAACCCATTTCTCCAGCTAATTCTTTTATTTTATCAAACCATGCTTGTTTATCATCATTTTCATCATAATATTTTTCTACATATAATTTTAATATTTTTGAAATTGATTCTTTATCATTTATAACTTGATAAGGGTATTCATTTTCATCTTTTGCAAATTCTTCATCATACATATAAGAAATATTTTCTTTTACATCTGACCATTTTGAAATATCTTTTCTTGGCTTTTTGTTTCCTCTTTCTATTCCAAAAACTTTTAAAGCATATTCTTTATCTTCTAATAAATTTTTTAATTCTGCATCATATTTTGTTGCCCACATATTAGCATTTTCATATACTTCTTCAGCAGTCATTTTTGATATTACAGTTTTTGATACATCTAATAATTTAACCATATCAAATAATGCACCACTAACACTCATTTTATTTAATTGTAATTCAAATTCATCTAATTGTTTATCTGGATTAGCTCTTCTCCAGTTTTCAAAATTAGAATTTGCAATATTTAATAAATATTCTTTAACCGCTTCTGCTGGAATTCCTTCTTCTGCATAATAACTTACTGCAGCCTCAGGATCTTTTCTTTTACTTAATTTTCTTTTATTACCATTATCATTTTTCATAATTGGTGCAATATGTGCATATTTAGGAGCTTTAAATCCTAACTCGTTGAATAATTGTAAATGTAGTGGTACTGATGATAACCACTCATCTCCTCTTATTACGTGTGTTGTATGCATTAAGTGATCATCAACTGCATGTGCAAAATGATATGTTGGTAAACCATCTGCTTTTATAATTACTATGTCTTGGTCATTTTCTGGGAAATCAACCTTTCCTTTAATAACATCATGATGTTGTATTTTTCTATCTTCTCTTCCAGGAGATTTAAATCTTATTATATAATTTTCTCCATTTTGAATTCTTTTCATAGCTTCTTCAACTGGAATGGTTCTACATTTTGCCCAAACACCATAATAACCAGGTCTTATTTTAGCAGCTTCTTGTTTAGCTCTTATTTCTTCAACATCTTCTGGAGTACAGAAACATGGATATGCTTTTCCTTGTTCAATTAAGTATTTTGCATATGCTTGGTAAATTTCTTTTCTTTGACTTTGTTTATATGGTCCATAATTTCCTTTTCCTTCATTTTCAGAAATCATTCCTTCATCTGGTTCAAATCCAAAATCTTTTAAAGAATTTACTATTCCGATAATTCCATTTTCAACTTCTCTTTTTTGGTCTGTATCTTCTATTCTTAAGAAGAATACTCCATTTGTTTGATTTGCTAATTTTCTAGCTATTAACCCTTGATATAGCCCTCCAATATGAACAAATCCTGTAGGACTTGGAGCAAATCTTGTTACTATTGCTCCTTCTGGTAAATTTCTTTCTGGGTATTTTTCTTCATAATATGATATTTCCTTTGCATCTGGAAATATTAAGTTTGCTAAATCTTTATAATCCATGTTTATTTCTCCTTTTTCCCTCCGAATTAAACCTCCATTATAATTGGTATAATCATCGGATTTCTTTTTGTTTTTACAAATATATAGTCTCTTAAGTTTTCTCTAACTGTAGATTTTATTGTAGACCAATCTCTAATTTCTTTTTCTTCACATTTTTTAATTTCATGTCTTACTACACTTTTTACTTCATCCATTAAGTTTTCTGATTCTCTAACATATACAAATCCTCTTGAAATTACATCTGGTCCTGCTACTACTTCTCCTGTTGAAGAGTCCATTGTTAATACTATTACTATTAACCCATCTTGTGATAAGTGTTGTCTGTCTCTTAATACGATATTCCCAACATCTCCTACTCCTAGTCCATCTACTAATACTCTTCCATTTGGAACCATTCCAGCTAGTTTTATTTCATCTTCACTTAGTTCTACAACTCTTCCGTTTTCCATTAATACTATATTTTTAGCTGGTATTCCCATACTTTGAGCTGTTTCAGCATGTGCAATTAATTGTCTATATTCACCATGTACTGGTATAAAGAATTTTGGTTTTGCTAATGCAAATATTAATTTTTGTTCTTCTTGGCAAGCATGTCCAGATACGTGAACATCTGCTAATGCACTATATACAACTTCTGCTCCAATTTGCATTAAGTCATCTATTACTTTTGATACTAATTTTTCATTTCCTGGTATTGGATTTGCAGAAATAATTACTAAGTCATTTGGAGTTATTTTTACTTTTCTATGGTCTCCTGCAGCCATTCTTGTTAATGCTGACATTGTCTCTCCTTGACTTCCTGTTGTAATTATTACTAATTGTTCATCATTGTATGTTGACATCATATCTATGTCTATAAATAAATCTTCTGGACAATCTATATATCCTAATTCTCTTGCTGTATTTATCATATTTATCATACTTCTACCACATACAGCAATTTTTCTTTTATATTTTACTGCTGAGTTTACTATTTGTTGAACTCTATGAACATTTGATGCAAATGTTGCTACTACTATTCTTTTTGTACATCCATCAAATAAGTTATCAAATACTGGCCCTATTGAACTTTCTGACATTGTAAATCCTTTTCTTTCAGCATTTGTACTATCTGACATTAAGGCTAGTATTCCTTCATTTCCTAATTCTGCTATTCTTCCTAAGTCCATTATTTTTCCATCTATTGGTGTGTAATCAACTTTGAAGTCTCCTGTGTGTAATATTGTTCCTACTGGTGTTTTTATTGCTAACATTACAGAATCTGGTATACTATGTGTACTTCTTATAAATTCTACTTTAAAGTTTTTTCCTAATGTAATTGTTTCTCCTTGCATTACTTCTATTAATTTAGAACTTCTTAATATTTTATGTTCTTCTAGTTTATTTCTTATTAATCCCATTGCAAGTCTTGGTGCATAAACTGGGATATTTATTTGTTTTAATACATATGGTACACTTCCTATGTGATCTTCGTGTCCGTGTGTTATTATTAATCCTTTTATTTTATCTACATTTTTTTGTAAATATGTTATATCTGGTATAACTAAATCTATTCCCAACATATCATCTTCTGGGAATGATAATCCGCAGTCTACTACTATTATTTCATCTTCATATTCAAATACTGTTATGTTTTTTCCAACTTCGTGTAATCCTCCTAATGGGATAATTTTTAATTTTCCTTTTTTAAATACACTATTATTATTTGTTCTTGATTTTCTTTGCTCTCTTTTTTCTATTCTTTTTCCTATTTTATTTTCAATTTTTCTTTCTCTCTTTGCTGTTGTTTCCTCTTTTTTTTCTCCTTTTTCTGTTTTTTCTTCTTTTGCATTTTTTGTAGTTCTAGTACTTCTTGTTGTTCTTGCATTTCTTGTTACACCTGTATTTTTTCTTGGTGCTCTTGTTCTTCTCTCTGTTTTTCTCTCTACTTTTTCTGTCTTTTCATCTATCTTTTTGTCTAAATTCTCTTGTGCCATTTCTTCTCCTCTCTTTCTTTTTATTAATTTATTTTGAATTTCATTAAATCCTTTTAATCGTTTAAATTCTTCCATTGAAAAATGAAAGCACAAATAATTTATTATAACTTCTCTGCTTATAATAATTTCCTTTTTATTTAATTTTTAATCCGTTCTTGTTATTTCTTTTCTCTCTTTATATATTTAAACTTTTTAGGTTTTAAAAAAATCTCATTTTTTTGCCCTTTGGCAATGTCTTGGTTATTATACTATAAAATTTGGAAAAAGTCAAATATTGGAAAAATTAAATAGTGTATAAATTGCTTTAAAATTGTCTTTTCTCTTCCAACTTACATTTTCTTTACAGAATTTCATTTAACTTTTTAGTTGACAAAATAAAAAAAACTTTATCTACTAATCATAATTTATTTTAGTATAATAAAGCTTTATTTTTTAATAATTTGTATACGTACTTGTATATGTTCCATTTAATATTTGTCCTACTGAAATTGAACCAGTTCCTCCTGCACCACCTTTATAACCAGTAGCACACATTGCTATTCCACCATCTGCAGTTATTGAACCATTATTTTCTGTATAATTATCTTTATAGAATATATTTATCGAACCGCCTCCTGAGCTTCCTCCTCCAGCATTCCAATACCCTGTTCCTCCATTACTTCCATTTGCTTCTATTATTGAATTGTTTATTATATTATTAGCATATATTATAAGCAATCCACCAGTTCCATTACTTCCCTTTGAGCCAATATTCCCATCTGTTCCACCAGGATTTCCAGCTCCACTTCCGGCATTTCCTAAATAATTACTCTTACTTTTTCCACCTTTTCCGCCATTTGCAGTTCCTGATTCCGCTGTATATCCTGAATATAATACTTCTCCTAATGCTGATCCACCACCTGTTCCACCAGAATATGATGTTCCTCTTGCACCAGCCCCAGATTTAGAATTGTATACATATGAACCACTTCCATTGGCTATTGCTGCACCAGAGCCACCTCCTGCAGTTTGTCTATTAATTGAATTATTTCCTGCTTTTCCAACTGCTGAAAATGTTCCTCCCCAGAAACCTGAGGTAGCTATTTTTGCACTATCAGCACCACTAGCACCAACTGCCGGAACAAATTCATAACTATTATCACTATTTTTCCATAAATAAACATCTTGTCCTTCTGCCTTAGCTCCTCTTGCAGTCATACTTATTGTACCATTATTTGTTAATGTTCCTGTACAATAAATCATCATTCCTTTTGGTCCACCATAACCATTTTTACTAGCGTATGCTGTTAATTTTGCCTCTTCATTTATCGTTAAATCTCCATTTACTTTTAAAACTACCATACTTTTAGCATTTTCATTTTCTGTTGCAACATCTTTTTCTGAACCAATTTCTGTGTTAGCATCTATTTCTAAATTTTGATTAAATGTATGCACTTTTAAATTATATGTTTCTTCAGCTACTTTTACAGTATATTCTCCATCATCCAAATTATATTTTTCAACAGCATCTATTAAACTATCTGCTTCAAGTGAGGATTGTGTTGAAGTTGTATTAACTTCATACTTTTGACTAACAGTAACTACATCTTCTAATTTACTATCTTTGTCTATTTCATTTACTATCTTTGCATAAATTGTTACTGTATTATCTTCTTCATTTACCTTACCATTTTGGGTTAAATCATAATCTAATGTTGATATTTTTCCTTTTCCTTCTACCCAATCGCCATTTTCGCCTATTTTATAATAAGTTTTAAATCTATCTGCCATTAAACTAAGATTATTTTTTATTTTGAATATTTTATAGCCTTCAATATCTTTTATCTTGCTGATTGATACAGAATTATTACTTATAGTCTCATCATTTAAAGTTATATTTTTTGATATTTCTTGCTCTCCATTTGTTTTTACTGTAAATGATAAATTACTATTTTTAGCTGCAACATATTCTAATGATACTTGTGTTTTTCCATTACAATTTATTGTTTTTCCATCTGATTCTTTTATATATTCTATTCCTTTTTCATCATTTACTTCTATTAACATTTTTATATTTTTTTCATCTTGATTATCATAAATTATATATGAAAATAATTCTGGTGTTTCTGGTTTTATTGTTTCACTCAGCTTTTGTAATATTCCTACTTTACCTAAACAAATATATATAATTAAAGTTAAAATTATAGCTATTACTATTATAAATAATATTTTGAAATTAACTTTTTTGGATTTCATTTTTTTCTCCTCTGTATTTTATTTTACTATTAATATAGTATCATATTTGATTTTTAAAGTAAATATTTTTTGGTTTTATTCTTTAATTTTATGTAAAAAGTAGTACTCAATATTAGATTTTTTCATTTAATATTGGTACTACTTTTTTATTTTAACAATTTTTATTTAATATTTATTTGCAATTATATATATTAATTTAAAAATAAAGTAGCTCGAAAGCCATCATCACTAAACCCAAGAGTAATATTATAGCTTTTGCACTTTTCATAAATAATTTTTCTATTATATTATATTTTATTTTATATAAATTACTGGTCTAAATCCATCATTTGTCCCTGCGTGAGGTGCACAAGAAAAGCAACGATAACAAGCTGATCTATCTGTATATGAAACATTAAAAGAACCCCCACGAAGATTATATGTGTTGTATGATGTATTATAGCCTAAATTTGCATAATAACAAGCTTCTTGTGTCCATTCCCATAAATTTCCTGCTACATCATATAATCCTTTTCTTAATACTTTTTCTGTTGAGCCAGTTGTTAATATTACATATGATCCTATTCCTAAATTTGTTGTTAAGCTATTTGCATCTTTGAAGCCATCAGTTAAACCATTTGATGAATTTACATTAGTATAATATCCTCTTAAATTTGACAATGCTACATCATCATAATTTCCCCATTGAGTACTTTTTATATCAGAATAATCTGATGTATCACTTAAAAATTTCATCATCACATCCCATTGTGTTCCTGTTATTAATCCACTTTGTACATACAAATTATTATTATATAATCTTTCACTCATTTCTACTGCTGTATAATAATCTGCATGATAATATGGTATACTGTTTGCTTTTTCTACTATGTTTCCTGTTGCTTTGTTTTGGTAATTTGAGTCTGTTACTACTTTTCCTCTTGCTATAAAATTATAATCTTGCCATGTCCATCCATTTATTCCTGATTGTATTTCTAATGCATTAAATAATGATGCATTATTATTGAATGTTACACTATCTTTGAAAGTACCTGTTTCTTCATCTAATGTAGAAACACCTGCTTCATATCTTCCTACATAAAATCCGCCATATTTTGATATTTGTGTTTCTTCAGCAGTATTCGTTTCTCTGTCCCATGATGCCATGTTTTGCATTCCAAAATCTATTTTTGTATATTCATCTATTGTACATGGTATCCATACGAATTGATTTCCTTTTAATTTTGTTGCATATTCGTGTGTTGTTTTATCTATTTTTCCATCATATTTATCAGCTTCGTTGTCTGATATTATTACTCCGGAATTCATGCTTCCACCTACATAGAAAAATCCTTTTGGTACTGGTACTGTTTCTCCATTTCCTACTGATACCGCATATACTGTTGATACTTTCTTTGTATCTTTTATTTCTGTTCCATTTGATGTTTTTATTATTCTTATTGTCTCTTCTCTCCATTCATCTTTTAAGGCCACTTCTGTTCCTGCATCTTGTGGATTATCTTTACTATTCTCTGGTAAATTATCTTGATTATTTCTTCCTACACATGTTACTGTTCCATATTCTGTTATTGTGAACTCATAGCCATCTACATTTACTTTTAAGTCCCATGTTACTTCTGTTACTTTTGGATTTATTCCTTCTGTTTTGTTTAAATTATCTTTTAAATATTCTTTATTTAATGTTCCTCCCGCATCATATGATGTCATTACTGCTATTTTTACTTTTTCCTCTGCATTAGCATATTTCGTTTCTTCTACTGCTTTTCTTGCATTAGCAAATAAGCCTGTGTTGGTTATTGCTTGTATGCTTATTCCTGCTAGAATTAATAGAATAACAATTGTTATTACTAATGCTACTAGTGTTATAGCCTTTGAATTTTTCATAGCTAAATCTCCCTTTTAATTATTGTATTCTTCATTTATTATTTTATATAAAGCACTGGTCTAAATCCGCAACTTGTATACGTACTAACTACATAATGATAAAAACGACAACAAGCCGATTCACTTGAATATAAAAAGTGAAAAGAACCACCACGAAGAATTTGTGTGTTGAATGTTGTATTATAGCTTAAATTTGCTATATATGATGCTTCTTGTGTCCATTCCCATAAATTTCCTGCTAGATCATATAATCCTTTTCTTAATACTTGTTCTGTTGAAGCTGTTGTTAATAGTACATATGAATTTGTTCCCTCATTTGTTTTTACGTCACTTGTATTTTTAAATCCATCTGTCGAACCATTTAATGATACATTTGTATAATACCCTCTTAAATTTGTTAATGATACGTTATCATAATTTCCCCAGTTTGTACTTTTCATATCAGAATAATCTGATGAATCACTTAAAAATTTCATAATCATGTCCCATTGTGTTCCTGTTATTAGTCCACTTTGTACATATAAACTATTACTATATAATCTTTTACTCATTTCTACTGCTGTATAATAATCTGCATGATAATAAGGTATACTATTTGCTTTTTCTACTATATTTCCTGTCGCTTTATTTGAGTAATTTGAGTCTGTTATTACTTTTCCTCTTGCTATAAAATCATAATTTTGCCATCCCCAATTATTTATTCCTGTTCCTGCCGTTACTGAATTAAATAATGATGCATTATTACTAAAAGTTACACTATCTTTAAATGTATCTGTCTCTTCATCGAGTGTTGATACTCCTGCTTCATATCTTCCCACATAAAATCCGCCATATTTTTCTATTTGTTCTTTTTCAGCTGAATTTGTCTCTCTGTCCCATGATGAAGCATTAGACATTCCAAAATCTATTTTTGTATACTCGTCAATTGTACATGGAATCCATACGAATTGATTTCCTTTTAATTTTGTTGCGTATTCATGTGTTGTTTTATCTATTTTTCCATCATATTTATCTGCTTCATTGTCTGATATTATTACTCCTGTATTTATACTTCCACCAACATAATAAAATCCTTTTGGTACTGGTACTGTTTCTCCGTTTCCTACTGATACAGGATATACTGTTGCTACTTTTGATATTTCTTCTGTTTCACTAATTTTTTCAGATTGTTTTGATATATCTCTAGATAATCCTGTATTTATTATTGCATTAATTATTATCACTATTATTAATATGATACAAATTACACTTACTAATTTTACTAATGTTATAACATTTTTCTTCATACCATCCTCCCATTTTTTCTTTTTATTCTTTTACAAATGTTCCTTCAAGAATTCTTCCAATGGTAACTGTTCCATCTCCACCTTTTCCGCCTTTTCTTTTTGCACTTTTTATGTTGGTTTGAACAGCTTCTCCTCCTTCTGCAGTTATCTCTCCATTATTTTCACATTTGTTCCCATAAAATATGTTTATAGAACCTCCTCCTGAGCTTCCTCCTGGAGAATCCACTGCTGTTTTATTCACTCCTATAGAACCATTTGATGCTATTTTTGAATTATTAACTATATTATTTGCATACATTATTAGTAATCCACCAGATCCACAACTTTCAATATTAGATTCATCTATTGTAATTATTTGATTTTTAACTCCTGAAGATGAAGCACTTTGAATATTCCCATCTTTAATTCCTACACCACCACTAGCATACCATGTTAAACCACCAGAACTAGCATAAGCACTTCCGTTTCCTCCTTTTCCCCCTGCAATTCCATTTTCTCCGTTTACTTCATTTGTCCTAGTTACAGCTCCACCGCCTCCGGCTTCCTCCTGCATAACTAGTTCCTTCACTCCCAGCACCAGCAATAGCTTCATAACTTGTATAATGTACTGTCGCAGAACCAGCTCCACCGCTTCCAGTTTGTCTTCCTATTCCATTATTTCCAGTAATTCCATATTTATGATATCCGCTTGATCCATTATAATTATAACTAAAATCATATTTTTTATTACTAGCTACTGTATTTTGAGTTTTACTTGCTCCGAACCGCCGGAATATACTCATATTCTCCATTTAGATTTTGCCATAAATATACATTTTGTCCACTAGCTTTAGCTCCTCTTGCTGTCATACTTATTGTACCATTATTTGTTAATGTTCCTGTACAATAAATCATCATTCCTTTGGGTCCGCCATATCCATTATCACTTTTACATGCTGTCAAAGTAATTCCTGAGTTCACAGTTAAATCACCATCTATTTTTAAAATTACCATATTTTTAGCATCTTCACTCTCAGTTCCTATATCTGTTTCTTTATTGCCAAATTCATATTTATTTTGTTTTAATTCTGCTCCATCTACTTGTTTAATTCCATCTAATATTAAATCACCTTTATACACTAATATATTAGCTGAATATTTTTCACTTTTTACAGAAATATTTCTTATTTCACTTTTAGTAGCATTTTTTACTATTCCTATTAAACTTTCATTTGTTTTTTCGATATCTAAATTTGGAATTATTTCTTCTATTTTAATTAGTTTTTTTCCGATTTTTATATCAGTTATATTTCCTACTTCATTTTTTACTACTTCTGCATTCGAATTTTTTACTATATTTTCTAATTCTTCAGTTGTAATTTTACTTCCACTTTCTTGTAATTCCATTAATTTCATATTTACCGCTTCTTTTATTGCAGCTATTTGTGTTAATTCACTTGTTTTTTGTGTATTTTCTATTATTCCTCCATTTTGTAAAATAGCATTAATACTTATTCCAGCCAAAATTAATAAAATTATAATTGTAACTACCAATGCTACTAATGTTATCCCCTTGATATTTTCTTCCTTCATACTTTTCCTCCTATTTTTCTTTTGCATATTACACAATTTATTATGTATTAAAATTATATCAAAAAGAGATTTCTTAATCAATAAAAAACAATATTTTTACATAATTTTTAATGTATATACAAACACTTAATAATTTTTTTGTTAAAATTTATCATAAGAGTTTACCAATAAATAAATTCTCTCTAATTGCAAGTTAGTTTATTTGTTGATATTTCTAATATTATTGTATATTAATTAGGAGGTTCTAGTGAAATTTAAGAGAATAAAAGATTTAAGAGAAGATAATGATAAACACCAAAAAGATATAGCTCAATTGCTAGGAATATCTCAACAATATTATTCAGAATATGAATGTGGTAATAGAACTATTCCAATAATTCATTTAATCACTCTAGCCAAATATTATGGTACTTCTATTGATTATATTGTTGGACTTAGCGATGAAAAAAACATATTAAAAAGAAATAAAAAAACAAGTTAATTTAATTAATCTCAAACCATTAATTACAATAACTTGTTTTTTATTTTATATTTCCATTTGACTTGCTAAAAATGTTGCTGCTGATTGTGCTACTTTCTTTTCTACTTCATTCATCTTCGCATTTGAGTCTTTTGACATTAATATTACTGTTCCTATTGTATCTCCATTTGAAATTATAGGATATACAATTTGCGCATTATATTTTCTTTGATTATTATCATTTTTTGTAATTGGCATTGCCATATCGCTATTTTCTTTACTTGTATATACTTCCTTATCATCCATTAATTTTTCTAATTCTTGACTTACATCTTGTTCTAAATATTCTTTTTTAGAACCTCCAGCTACTGCTATTATTGAATCTTTATCTGTAATACATGCAATATGTCCTGTTGTTTTTGCTAATGTCTCAGCATAACCTGTTGCAAATTCTGATAACTCACCAATAGGAGAATATTTTTTTAATATTACTTGTCCTTCTCTATCTGTAAATACTTCAAGTGGGTCTCCGCTCTTTTATTCTTAAAGTTTTTCTTATTTCTTTTGGTATTACTACTCTACCTAAATCGTCTATTCTTCTTACAACACCTGTTGCTTTCATAATTTTCCTCCTTTAATTTCAAGTCTACTTTTATTATCTCAAAAGAGGAAATTTTTATACATTTTTATTTATTTTTTTAAAAAGGAAACAAACTAGGACTAACCTAATTTGTTTTCTTCTTCTTCTTTTTCTTCTTTTTTTGGCAAGAAACTTGTCTTATATTTATCTAATATTACTCCTAAACTCTTTGAAAATTCTTTAAGCATAACAATTTTTATGCTTTGTCCTTTTCCTTTTAAATAATCATCTATAACTTGTTTTAGTTGTTTGATGTTTTTCATTTCTGGTTCTATTTGTTTTGTATATTTTTCTGCCCTATTTAATAATTTTTCTTTTATTAGAACTATATCTTCATTACTTGCACAAGATATTCTTTGGAACATTTGATATACATCATAATATTTAAATATTGGTATGTCCATACATTCTCTATCAAATTTTTCATAGAATTCTTCCATTTTCATTGGGATACACTTGAATACTACTTCTGCTTTTTCTTTATACATTTTATCTAATAATTGATTATTTAACATATGGAAATGTTTGATTATTTCTTCCATATCTTCTTCAAATTGTTCTATTGCTATTTTTGAAAGTTCCTCTTCAACGTTTTTACAATATTGTGATTTTAAAGAAGATAAATTCATTCCATTGAAAAATACATTTTTTAATGTTTTTATATCATAATCTATTAATCCTTTTCTTGAAAAATAGCTAAAATATGCATATATTTTTACTGTATCTATTAATTCTATATTTCCTTGTTTTACTTCTTCTAAAACTTCTTTTATTACTCTATCAAATTCATCATCAGAAATTTTCCAATATTCTTCTGTAAGTAATCTTTTATAACCAGGCAAGTTTTCTGTATCTACTGTATTTCTTATAGTCTCCATATTTTCTTTGAATAATTTCATATCAAATATTCTTGTTCTTACATAATATTCAATAAATTTAAAGAATCTGTATTCTGCTTTGAAATTGTAATAATAGTTATTATCAAATTCTTTTATATAGAATTGTCTATTGTCCATTAATATTCTTGATGATACTAATAATGATTTGTATTCTTCATTGTCTTTTACATTTATAAATTTATCCTTTGTTATTTTTCCAGCTTTTATTTCAAATGATATAGCTATTGTAAATATTAGCATTGTTTGCATTACTCTATTATTTGTATTTGGGTAATTTTTTTCTACCATTTCATATATTTTTTGGAAGTCATTTAAAGCGTGTTTTAAAATTCTTAAGTTTCTTGTTCCACTTCTTTCAAATGTTAAAATTATAAGTCTTGTATTTTCTCTTAAAAATCTTATTAAATCCGGATTACTTTCATATCTCATCAAAATTCCATTTATTATATAATCAAATTTTGGAGCATAATCAAATGTTTCTCCTATTAATTTTTCTTTTATTCTTTCATAATCATTTGCTTTATCAAATACATGCTCTATTTTATTTTGAATTTTTTCTACCATTGGCTTGTCCGTAGTATTTAGTTCCCCTTGTTTATCTAACAAATATGTTGCTATAAATGTTTTCATTTCTAGATTTGAACTTTTTAATTTTGTAGATAATTCTTTTTCATTACATATTATTATTGTTTTTATATGATCATGTTCAACAAAATTATTTATATAACCTAAGATATCTATAACATCCACATTTGCTCTTTCCAAGTCATCAAAACATAGAACCTTGTCATCTGTTGAGAAAAATTCTCCATAATCTAATTTATCTCCATTTTGTGTAACTCCAAAGAAATTAGCCATATCTAATCCTGTTTTTGCATATTCTGGTATAGTTGTTTGACCTGTTTGTTCCATAAATTTTCTTAAATTTTTGTCCATTAATTGGGTTGTTTCAATAAATATTTTTTTACTAATATCTTCTAAGTTTGAGATACCATATAATGACATATATATTGTTGTATATCTCTTACCATTTAACTGCATTGATTCTATTTTTTTTCTTATTTTATTATTCCAGAAATGAGTTTTACCAACTCCCCATTCCCCATTTATCATAATTGCATAGTCTGTATAATCCGACCTTACATAATCTAATATACTTTCTACTAAATCTTCCATTTTTCCCTCCATATACGACTTTTAATCTTTTGCTAATACTAGTACACCTATTTTCTCAGGATTTGCCTTCCTTAATATTCTACTACATTCATTTACTGTACTTCCTGTTGTATATATATCATCAATTAATAAAATTTTTTTGTTTTCTACTAATTGCTTATTTTTTAATTCATAAACTCCATATATATTTTGAGCTCTATCTTCTTTATTTAATTTACTTTGTTCTATTATATTTTTTGTTTTTATTAAACAATTATTCATTAATTCCAAATTTGTTTTGTGGGCTATTTCTCTTGCTATAAGTAAACTTTGATTATAACCTCTTTCTTTTTGCCTTTTGGGACTAATTGGAACTGGTACAATTGTATCATATTTTTTTATATTTTCAAATATTTTTTTATTTTTTAACAAAAAATTCACAAAGGTTACATATATGTATGATTTTTCATTAAATTTGTAGTCTATTATTATTTTTCTTATTTTCCCCTCATATCTAAATATGTACATTAATTCATTAAAATATTTGTCTTCTATTTCTGTTCCTTCCTTTATTATTTGATTTTCTGATTGTTTGTTTAAGTTTATTTCACATTTTTTGCATAATGCTTTTGGGGTTATTTTTCCACATATTCCACACGTTTGGGGATATATTAGCTTTAGAATTTTTTCTTGGATTTTTAAAATTTTTATTCACTCTTTTCTTCATTTAAAATAAAAATAGGGAATTAGATATTAAAACTAATCCCCTAACTTTTTCATTCTCCGTTTCTTTTTTGGTGGAGTTAAAACCGCTTTTTCTAACTTATATAAGTTAGTTATTATTAGTATACTCATTATAATCTATTTTATGTAGATTGTCAACAAAAACATTTCGACAAATTATGACATCAACTATTAAGCATTCTCATCTTAAATTCCAACCCCGTATTTCTCTTCTTACTATCTACATTTTGAACCATATAATCCACAACACGTCCACTTCCAATAATTATAAGTAATTTTTTTGCTCTCGTAATTCCAGTATACAATAAATTCCTTGTAAGTAACATGGGAGCTGATTGAGGAGCTAGCATAATTACAACATCAAACTCACTTCCGTTGTGCTTTATGGATTGTTATAGCATAACTATGTTCTATTTGTTCCAATTCTGTAAAACCATACCAAGCTATTTTTTCGTCATCAAATTGGATTTTAATAACCTTTTCTTTTTCATCTATTTCTAATATTGTTCCCATCTCTCCATTGAATACACCTGTTCCAATTTCTGGTTTTTGTGAAATTTTATAACCTCCAATATTATATTCTTGTTTTTGGTTGTTTTCTTTTTCCCAAGTTATATCATAATTATTTTTAATTTGCATTATTCTATCTCCAACTCTAAAAATTGCTCCTCCATTTACCTTTTCTGGTAATTCATCTATATTGGGATTTAATACATTTTGCAAAGCTTTGTTTAATTCTCGTGTTCCTAATGGTCCTTTTTTAGTTGGTGTTAATACTTGTATGTTTTTAAAGAAATCATAATTACCAAATTTTTCTAATCTTCCTGTTGATAAACTTATTACTTCTTGTAATATTTTGTCTGTTGAATTTTGTTGTATAAAGAAAAAATCTTCTTTTGTATCTTCTTCTATTTCTTCATCTTCTTTGGTTAGAAATTTTTGACCGTTGTTTACTCTGTGTGCATTTAATATAATCTTGCTTTTAGCAGCTTGTCTAAAGATTTTATCTAATTTTACTGTATTTATAACTTCAGAATTTATTAAATCTTTTAATACACTTCCTGGTCCTACTGATGCTAATTGGTCTACATCTCCTACTAGTATTAATTTTGTTCCTTGATATATACATTTTAATAAATAATTCATTACAAACATATCTACCATTGAAAGCTCATCTACTACTATTACATCTGCATCTATTGGTGCACCTTCGTAATCACTATGTCTTGTATATATTCCCTCATCATCTAATTTTCCAAGTCCTAATAATCTATGCAATGTTGAAGCTTCTTTATCTGTTGCTTCAGTCATCTTTTTGGCTGCTCTTCCTGTTGGTGCTGCAAGTACTACTTTTTTATTTTTTTCTTCATATAGGTCTATTATTGTTTTTATTATTGTGGTTTTTCCTGTTCCAGGTCCACCTGTTATTATTGTAACATTTTTTTCATTTATTGCTTTTATGGCTTCTTTTTGTTTTTCTGATAATTCTATTTTGGATTTTTCTTCTACTTTTTTTAATGCTTTGTCTATATGTTCTATTTTTTTCATGTTTTTGCTATTGTCTAATCTAATTATTCTTGTTGCAATTTCTTCTTCCACTTTATAAAAATTGTATAAATAAATCCATTCTACTCCATCTCTTTTTTCTATAACAATTTCATCTTTTGCTTTTAGTCCGATTAGATTGGCTTCTATACATTCAGTTGTTACATCTAATAAGGTTATTACAAATTCTATTAAGTTTTCTTTTACAACACATGAATGTCCATTATAAGTTGCTTTTATTAATGCATATTTAATTCCACTTTCAACTCTTTTTTGATTATCATAACTTATTCCTAAGTCTAATGCCATTGCATCAATTTGTTTAAAATCAACACCTCTAGCTATATCTATTAATATATATGGATTTCCTTCAATTTGTTCTATTGCATTAACTCCTAATAGATTATAAACTTTTTTTGCGTGTTCTGCCCCAATTTTAAATCTTTCCAAAAATCCAACTATTTGCCATACTTCCCAATTTTCTAAAAAACTTTGTGACATTTCTAAGGCTTTAGCTTTGGTTATGCCTTTTATTTCAGCTAATCTTTCTGGTTCAAATTTAAAGATATTTATAGTGTCATCTCCAAATTTTCTTATTATTTTTCTTGCAGTTACTTCCCCAATGCCTTTTACATTACCATTTCCTAAATATTTTTCTAGTGCTGATAAGGTTTCTGGCATTATTTTTTCAAATGTATCTACTTTGAATTGTCTTCCATAATCTTTATGTTCCACAAATTTTCCAAACAATTTTAGAGTATCTCCACTTGTTATAAATGGTAGATACCCTACTATTGTTACTAATTCATCTTCTGTTTCAAAAGTTGATATAGTATAGCTATTTATTTCATTTTGATAAATTATGTCTGCTACTTCTCCTTTGATTTCCAATTTTTTCTCCTTGTTCTTAGAATATTCTTAAAATATCATTGTATGTGACATATAATGATAATGCAATTAATAATGAAAATCCTATTAATTGTATATTTATTTCTGTTTTTTCGTTTAATGGTTTTCTACGAATTGCTTCTATTATAAGTAATAATATTTTTCCTCCATCTAATGCTGGTATTGGTAATAAGTTTGTTACACCTAATGATAAAGATATTAATGCTAACATATATACAAATTCTTTAAATCCATTTGTTTTTGCTACAACTTCAGAAATTCCAACTGGTCCCATCATTTGGTCTACACTAACTCCTCCTGTAAATAGCATTTTTATATTATCTAAAATTGAAAATGCAAATTTTTTTGTTTCCATTCTTCCATATATTAAGTGATTTATTAAATTTTTGTCTGATTGTTTTAAAGTTACTCCTAAATAATATGAAGATACGTAATCTGGTGTTAGTTCTACTGTAATTTCCTGTTTGTTTCTTTGAATTATTAATGTCATTGTGTTTAGACCTTTTTCTTGTATAATTTGTACTAATTTTGAAACATCTTCATTTATGTTTTCTCCATTAATTTTAATTATTTTATCATTTGCTTGTAATCCTTGCTTTTCTGCTGAGCTTCCTTTTTCTACTGATAATATTTTGCAATTATTGTCTAAATATATTCCTGTATTTTTATTTGTTACTTCTGTTGGTTTTATATTAAATTCTAAAATTTCATCATTTCTTTTTATTTTTAGATTTATTATTTCTCCATTAGATTTTTCCATAATTGAATTTAAATCTTCTTTGTTTTTTATTTTTTTACCAGCTAATTCAACTATTTTATCTCCTTTTTGTAATCCGATTTCTTCTGCTACATAATTATTTATTGTTCCATCAATTTCATTTGTTATATAAGTACTTGATGTTGACATTAAAATAAAGTAAACTAATAACCCAAAGATTATATTTACTGTTGCTCCTGCTATTACTATTGCTATTCTTTTTGGAATACTTGCTTTTGAAAAAGAACCTTCATTTTCAGATCTTTCTTCTTCTCCTTCCATACTGCAAAATCCACCTAATGGTATTAATCTTAAAGCATATTTTGTTTCTTTTCCTTGTTTTTTCCATATTGTTGGTCCAAAACCAATAGCAAATTCATTTACTTTTACTTTGCAAAGTTTTGCAACTATTAAATGTCCTGCTTCATGGATTAGTATCAAAAATCCTAATAAAAATATTATTTTTAAGGCTGATATTATAATTGTCAAATTAACTTCCTCCTTTAACAATTTGAACAAAAGAAGGATTGTTAGTCCTTCTCTATATAATCCTTCTTTTAAAGTATTGTAAATAATAAATAAGCAAATGGTGCTAAAAATAGAACACTATCTATTCTATCTAACATTCCACCATGTCCTGGTAATAAGTTACTATAATCTTTAATATCTACATATCTTTTTATACAAGATGCTGAGAAATCTCCGATTTGTCCTATTAAACTTAACACTATTCCAACTATTATTACATACATATATGAATAATTAAATTGGAAATATCTATTTAGTATAACTGCATATAAAACCATTATTAATACTGCACCTATTGTACCAGCTATACATCCTTCAATTGATTTTTTAGGACTTACTTTGCTAAATTTGTGTTTTCCAAATTTTTTACCTATTAAATATGCAAATACGTCTGTACCCCATGCTGATATTAATATATAGCCAATTAAAATTTTTCCATTTTGCATTGCATCTATTAATGTTAAAAATGATATAAATACTGGAATATAACATATTCCTAAAAGTGTGTAACTCATATCTTTAAATGAGATTTTCATATCTGTTGCAATTACATTTGCAAATAAGATTAACATTATTGATGGTAAAAACATCATTATTGCTTTTAGCATATTTTGTTCTGGTATAAAGTTTACGGCTACAACACTTAAGCAACTAAGATATGCTACCCATTTTATTGGTGTACATACTTTTGATATTGCTTTTAAGTATTCATGCATTGCTACTAAAGCTATAATTGCAAGTAATAGTCCAATTACATATTTGTTTGGTATTAATAACATAATTGCTACTGATATAGCAACAATAAAACCTGATGTAATTCTTTTTAAATCCATATTATTCATTCCTTTGTCTTTTATTTTATTATTTTGCTCCAAATTTTCTATTTCTTTGTTGATATATTTTTATAGCATTTTCTAAATCTTCTTCTGAAAAATCTGGCCAATATTTTTCTATAAATAAAAATTCTGAATATACTAATTGCCAAGGTAAGAAATTACTTAATCTTATTTCTCCACTTGTTCTTATTAATAAGTCTGGGTCTGGTTGACCTTGTGTATATAAATTGTTTGATATTGTTTCTTCTGTTATATCTTCAATATTTAATTTATTTTCTTTAACTTGTTCAGATATATTTTTTACAGCTTTTAATAGTTCATCTCTTCCACCATAATTTAAGGCTATATTAAAAGTAATTCCTGTATTGTCTTTTGTTCTTTCCATACATTTTGATATACTATCTTTCATTTTTTCTGATAGTCCATCTCTACTTCCAATTATTTTTACTTTTATATTTTCTGAATCTGCTCTTTTACTATAATCATCTAAATAGCTTTGGAATAATGTCATTAAAGTTTTTACTTCTTCTTCAGCTCTTTTCCAGTTTTCTGTTGAAAAAGCATATACTGTTATATATTTTATTCCTCTTTTATTTGCATATCTTACTATTTTTTCTAGTGTTTTTGCACCTTCTTTATGTCCTAGCCCTACTGGCAATCCTCTTTCTTTGGCCCATCTTCTATTACCATCCATAATAATAGCTATATGTTGTGGCAAATTTTCTTGTTCCATATTTCCTCCTATTTAACTGTCTTATTTGTTTCTTTCTTTAATATATATTGCAAGTTGTTTTAAAAATTCTGCTTTTTCTCCATATTGTTTTAAATCATCTATTGCTTCTTGTGTTATTTTTTCTAGTTTGTTTTTTGCTCCATCTAATCCATATTGAGATACATACGTACATTTTCCTAATTCTTTGTCATTACCAACTGGTTTACCTGTTATTTTAGCATCTCCTTCTTCTGATAAAATATCATCTTTTATTTGGAAAGCTAATCCTATTCTATCAGCATATCTAGAAAGTTTTTCTATATCTTCTTCACTTGCATCTGCAAGAACTGCTCCCATTCTTACACATAGTTTTAATAATGCACCTGTTTTATTAACATGTATATATTCTAATAATTCTGGTGATATTTCTTTTCCTTCTAATTCTGTGTCAATATACTCTCCTGCAATCATTCTATCAACTGCTTTGGAAAATTCATTAAAAGCTCTTACTTTGTTTTTTAATACTGCACAATTTCTATTTTCATCATTTACTGTTTTTGAGATTTCATCACTTATTACAATATATGCTTGATTTAATAATCCATCACCAGCAAGTATTGCTGTTGCTTCATTAAACTTTTTGTGATTTGTTAATTTTCCATGTCTAAAATCATCATTATCTATTCCTGGTAAATCATCATGAATAAGTGAAAAATTATGTACCATTTCTATTGCCATTGCATATGCCATACATTTTTCATAATCTTGTTTAAATAATTCATATGTTGCTATTACTAATATTGGTCTTAATCTTTTTCCACCTGCCATTAAGCTATATTCCATTGATTGATTTAAAACTTGTTCTGGACATTCTTGTTTTCTTATATATTTTTCTAGTTCACTATTTACAATATCTTGATACTTTTTTAAATTTTCTTTGAATTCCATTTTTGATAGTCTGCTAGCTTTATAGTTAGCATTCCCCTTTCCACATTTGATATTTTATTATACTGACATTACTTCTTTTTCTTTGTTTGCTAATATTTTATCTATTTCTTCTACACTTGTATCTGTTAGTTTTTGAATATCATTTTCTGCTTGTTTTAATTCATCCTCTGTCATATTTCCTTCTTTTTGTTCAGCTTTTGCTGTTTCTATTCCATCTCTTCTAACTGCTCTTACTGCTACTTTTGCTTCTTCTGCCATTTTTTTGATATCTTTTACTAAATCTTTTCTTCTCTCTTCAGTTAATTCAGGGAAAGCTAGTCTTATTACTTTTCCATCATTATTGGGGTTAATTCCAATATCAGATGCTAAAATTGCTTTTTCTATGTCTTTTAAAACACTAACATCCCATGGTTGAATAACTATTAATCTAGCTTCTGGTACTGAAACTCCTGCTACTTGATTAATTGGTGTTGGTGTTCCATAGTAGTCTATTCTTATTTTATTTAATATTGCAGGGTTTGCTCTTCCTGCTCTTACTTCTGCTAATTTTTCGCTATATACGCTTATTGTTTTTTCCATTTTTTCTTTTATATTTGTGTAATCCATAATCATTCTCTCCTTTTAATTTTTTATTTTACTAAAGTTCCTATATGTTCACCTTTAACTGCTCTTACTATATTTTCTGGGTCAGCTATTCCAAAAACTAATAATGGAATATTGTTATCTCTACATAGTGCTGTTGCTGTTGAATCCATAACTTTTAAGTCTTTTTCTAGAACTTCTAAATATGAAATTTTATCATATCTTTCTGCATTTGCATCTATTTTTGGATCAGCTGAATATACTGCATCAATTGCTTTTCCTAATAAGATTATATCCGCATTGATTTCTGTTGCTCTTAATACTGCTGCTGTATCTGTTGTAAAATATGGATGCCCTGTTCCGCAAGCAAATATTACAACTCTTCCTCTTCCTAAATGTTTTTCTGCTTTTCTTATTATGAATGGTTCTGCAATTTCTCTCATTTCAATTGCTGTTTGAACTCTTGAATTTACTCCTCTTGCTTCTAAAGCATCTTGAAGTGCTAATCCGTTCATTGCTGTTGCAAGCATTCCCATATAGTCTGCTGTTGCTCTTTCCATTTGGTGTCCGTTTCTTCCTCTCCAGAAGTTTCCTCCTCCTACTACTATTCCTACTTCAACTCCCATTTCTGTTACTTCTTTTATTTTATCACATATTTTTCCTATTGTTTCAGCATTTACTCCTGTCTTGTTTTCTCCTGCTAGTGCTTCTCCACTTAATTTTAAAAGCACTCTTTTGTATTTTGCTTCTGACATTTTTACACTCTCCTCTAAATTTATTTTGTTTTTCTTTCGTATTCTATCATATATTTTTTTAAAAATATACCCTTTTGAGGAAATTTTTGGAATTTAATTTTGGAAATTACTTTTTTAGTTATAAATAATATTTCGAAACAAAAAAGAAACACTTTTATTTTTTAGTGTTTCTTTTTTATCTCTTCAATTATTTTAATTGGTTCATAACTTCTTCTGCGAAGTTTTCTTCTTTTTTCTCAATTCCTTCACCTTTTTCAAATCTAGCAAATGCTATAACTTCTGCATCTTTTTCTGCTAATAATTGAGAAACTTTTTTATTTGGATCTTTAACAAATGGTTGGTCTACTAAACAGATTTCTTCATAGAATTTTCCAATTCTTCCTTGAACGATTTTTTCAGCTATTGCTTCTGGTTTTCCTTCATTCATTGTTTGAATTTTTAAGATTTCCATTTCTTTAGCAACTCTTTCTGCTGGTACTTCGTCTTGTTTTACATATTCTGGTCTAGCTGCTGCTATTTGCATACAAATATCTTTTGCAACTTCTTCTGTTCCTTTTGCCATATTAACTAAAACAGCTATTTTACCATCACCATGAATGTATTTTGCAACTAATCCTTCTGATTCGAATCTTGCAAATCTTCTTATTGATAAGTTTTCTCCTATTGTAGCTATTTTTCCAACTAATGCTTCTTGAACTGTTTTTCCTTCTTCGAATTCTGCTGGTTGTGCTAATAATTCTTCAACATCTTTTGGATTTTTATCTACTACTTGTTTTGCAACGTTTTGAACAAATGCTTTGAATTCTGCATTTTGTGCAACGAAGTCTGTTTCTGAGTTAACTTCTACTATTGCTCCAACTTTTGCATCTTCTGATATAGAAGCTTCAACTAATCCTTCTGCTGCAACTCTTCCAGATTTTTTAGCTGCTTTTGCAATTCCTCTTTCTCTTAATAATTCCATTGCTTTTTCCATATCGCCATCTGTTTCTGTTAAAACTTTTTTGCAGTCCATCATTCCTGCACCTGTTTTTTCTCTTAATTCTTTTACTAAACTTGCTGTAACCATTTTTTAATTCCTCCTTATTATTTTTATAAAAAATATCTAATTTTAAAGGGCTAGCTCGCTACGTCCGAAATATTATCGTACGAGCGTTGCTCGCCCTTTTATAATTTATAATTATTCTTCTTCGCTACCTGCTACAACTTCTTCCATTGATGCTGGTTCTTCTGAAACTTCTTCTGTTACTTCTTCAGCTTCGAAGCTTTCTCCTTGTCTTCCTTCGATTATTGCATTTGCCATAACGTCTGCTATTAATTTAACTGCTCTTATAGCATCATCGTTTCCTGGTATAGCATAATCAACATCTTCTGGATTACAGTTTGTATCAACTAATCCGATTACTGGTATATTTAATTTTCTAGCTTCTAATATTGCTATTCTTTCTTTTTTAGGATCTACTAAGAATATAACTCCTGGTAATTTGTCCATTTCTTTGATTCCACCTAAGTTTCTTTCTAGTTTTTCCATTTCTTTTTTTAGTAAGATTACTTCTTTTTTAGGTAATACTTCAAAAGTTCCATCTTCTTGCATTGTTTCTAAATCTTTTAATCTTTGTACTCTTGCTCTGATAGTATCGAAGTTTGTTAACATTCCTCCTAACCATCTTTGATCAACATAGTACATTCCTGATTTGATTGCTGCTTCTTTCATGCACTCTTGTGCTTGTTTTTTAGTTCCTACAAATAGAACTGTTTTTCCTTCTTCTGCTTGTTCTTTTAAGAAAGCATAAGCTTCATCTAATTTTTTAGATGTTTTTTGTAAATCGATTATATGGATTCCGTTTCTAGCTTGGAATATATATTCAGCCATTTTAGGATCCCATCTTCTTGTTTGATGTCCAAAGTGAACACCTGCTTCAAGTAATTGTTTCATTGCAACTACTGCCATTTTAAATTCCTCCCTTTTTGTTTTTACTTCCATAAAGTTCTACGTTTAAACCGGACCAATTACTTGGCACACCCTTTCAAACTTGCTTTATGTGATTAATACGTTTTTTATTATACCAGCATTTTCCAATAAATGCAAGTGTTTTTTTTATTTTTCTACACCTTCGTCAATTTTTTCTTCATTTTGTTCTAATTTTTGTGTATCTTTCTCTGTTTTTTCTTTATTTGAAGGACCTAATATAATCTTCATATCATTTTTCAATATTTCTACTGGTCTTTCAAAATTCATCTTTATATTAGCTTCTATTTCATCACTACTCATATCTAAAATTAATGTCTCAGAGCCATAATCAATAAAAGATTTTATAGATCTAAAAAATTCTATATCATTTTCTTGTAAAATTCCATTATATTTACTATTTAAGTAATTATAATAATACATATACTTCTTTTCAATTAATTGTTGTTTTTCTTTTTGATATTCTTCTTCAGATATTGCTTTTTTTCTTTCTTTTAAATCATTCATATATTTATTAGTTTGTTTTACAGCATAATCTCCATAAAATCTCTTTTCTGAAATATCTACTATTACATTTTCTTTTTCAAAAGCAGATAAACATTCTAAATTATTTGTAAAAAATAGTCTCTCTTGTATTTTTCCTATATTTGATACTATTATTTCAAGTTCTGTTTCTCTAAACTTCTCATAATTATCACCTTTAAAAATACTTGGCTCTAATACTTGTTCATTTTCTCCATATTCTTCATTAAATACACTCATATTTCTTGATGCATATCTCAATGCTTGAAATGATAATATTACATATTCTTTTAATGATCCTATAACTGTTTGAATATCACCAAAATCCGAATTTTCCTCATAGCTTTGTTTATATTTATTTATTTCTGAATATATTTTTCTATATTGCTCTTGTTCTTGTTCAAATAATGTTTTTAAAATATTGTTTTCTAATATAAATTTCTCATCAATTGCTTTTCCTTCATTTTCCATTTTTGCAATTTCTATTAAAAAAGATACTATTTTATGGTTTATTGATATTATTTTGTCTAATGCCTCATTTACTTCTTCCATACGCCTTCTCCTTATACTTTTTTAAGATTTTATCATATTTTTGCATATTTTTCAATATTTTCTTTGCTTTTTATGTAAATCAAATTTTTTTATTTCTAATATCTTCCAAAAATTTTTCTTTTATATCTGGTGGCATTAATGGAATTCTTTCTATATCTTCTCTTTTAACAATTTCTGGTATATATTTTCCACTATCTATGTACTTAGGATCATTCGAAAACTCAGGTCCTGTACCAGTTCCAAATTCTCCGCTTACATATTCACATAAATAATAAATTGTTGTTTGATTAAATTTTTCTGAATATTCTTCATATAATTTTTTGACTATTTTTACATTGATTCCAAATTCTTCTTTTATCTCTCTTAATGTTCCCTCTTCGTAAGTTTCGTCACCTTCTCTTCCACCACCTGGAAAAACATAATATTCTTGTCTATCCGGATTTTTCATTACATCTTTTCTATGCATTAATGCAAAACCATTTCCCATTGGAATTATTCCTGCTAATCTTATTCTTTGCATATTCATCTCTCCTTTTAATTTTTTGTTAATTATAATCTTTTGTCTTTTTACAGTCAATCTTTATGAACTAATAATTTTAAAAATATTTATTATTTCCCTTGAATTTTTTTCTAATTTATTATACTATATATAGAAATAAAAGAGAGAGTACATAGGAGGAAAAAATGCCAAAAAAATTAGAAGAAACTAAAGAAATAAAAGACAAAAAAAATACAACTAAAACTAAAAGTACAAAAACTTCAACAACAAAAAAAACTACAAATAAAAAAGAGACCTTAAAAGTTTCAACTAAGCAATCTACAAAAAAAGGAACAAAATCAACAACTAAAAAAACTTCAAAGAATTCAACTACTGCTAAAAAATCTGTAACAAAAAAGATTATAAAACCTACTCCAGTTGAATATTACGATTTACCTTATTCATATAATCAAACTGTAGTAAAAGTATTAGCTCAAACTCCAAAAACATTATTTGTTTATTGGGAAATTTCAGAAGACGACAAAGAAAAATTCAAAGAACAATATGGAGAAAACTTCTTTGAAACAACAAAACCTGTACTAATCATTCATAACGAAACTTTAAACTATAGTTTTGAAGTTGATATAAACGATTTTGCAAATAGTTGGTATTTACACGTGAACGATAGTAAAGCTGATTATAAAATAGAACTGGGTAGACGTTACTTTGATAATTCTAACAATAATATTTCAAATAATTATGTGTATGTTACTTCTTCAAACGAAATAGAATCGCCAAATGATCATATTTTATTTGATAAATCACAAAATATGTTTTATTTTAGAAATGTAAAAACAAATGTAGAAACAAAAAAAGATGTATCTAGCTTATCTTTTATCAAAAATATGGGCAAAATATATAATATTTACGACTTATATAAAAAGATTTATAAAGAAGAAAATCCATTTTCTAGTTCATCTTCTCAATTTAAATAATATAAATACTATTACAAAGGAGAATTATAATGCAACAAAAAAAAGGTTATGTAAGTTTTGTATTACATGCCCACCTTCCATTTATTCATCATCCAGAAAGTGATGATTATCTAGAAGAATCTTGGTTATACGAAGCTATATCAGAAACATATATTCCATTACTTACAAATTTTCAAAAACTAGTTGATGAAGGGGTGGATTTTAGAATTACAATGTCTATGACTCCTCCTCTTCTTTCCATGTTAGATAATAAATTATTACAAAGAAAATATATTAAATATTTGAAAAAGCTAATTGAACTTTCAAAAAAAGAAATTGAAAGAACTAAATTTGATAAAAGATTAAATAAACTTTCTCATTATTATTTTGATAGATATTCAAATGATTTACATTTATTTAGAGATATTTATAAATGTGATTTGATTAGTCAGTTTAAACACTTTCAAGATATTGGTGTTTTAGAAATTATTACTTGTGGTGCAACTCATGGTTATTTTCCAATTTTATATGTTAATGAAAAAACTGTAAAAGCTCAAATTGCTGTTGGTGTTCAAACTTATAAAAAATATTTTGGCAGACAACCTCGTGGTATTTGGCTTCCTGAATGTGGGTATGTACCTGAAGCAGATAAATATTTGAAAGAATTTGGTATTGAATATGTTATAACAGAATCTCATGGTATTTTATATGCTGATCCTACTCCCGTTTATGGAACATTTGCTCCAATCGTTTCTCCAGAAGGCGTTGTAGCTTTTGGACGTGATATTGAATCTTCTAGACAAGTTTGGAGTTCTATAAATGGTTACCCTGGAGATTTTAACTATAGAGAATTTTATCGTGATATTGGTTATGAAGCTGATTATGATTATATCAAACCATATATCGCACATAATGGTGTTAGAGTTCATACTGGTATAAAATATTATAGAATTACAGGAAAAACAGAACAAAAAGATTATTATGATATTCAATGGGCTAAAGATTCTGCTGAAAAACAAGCAGGACATTTCTTAAATTGTAGGACACAACAAATAAATAATTTAGCTCCATGTATGGACAAACCTCCAATTATTTTATGTCCATATGATGCCGAACTTTATGGTCATTGGTGGTATGAGGGGCCATATTGGTTATACATCTTATTTAAAAAAATTTATTATGATGATTGTAATTTCAAATTAATAACACCATCAGAATATATTGATAAATACCCAGAAATTCAAATAGCTTCCCCATGTCGTTCTAGTTGGGGTGCAAATGGTTATAGTGAAGTATGGCTTAATCCATCAAATGATTATGCACATAAACATCTTCATGTTGCTGGTGACAGAATGTGTGAACTTGCTAATCTATACCCAAATGCAAAAGGCTTAAAGAAAAAAGCTTTAAATCAATGTGCAAGAGAATTATTATTAGCTCAAAGTAGTGATTGGCTATTTATCATAACAAATGGAACTATGGTTGATTATGCTAAAAAACGTATAAAAGACCATATTGGTAGATTTACAAAATTATATAATCAAATTAAATCAGATACAATTGATGAAGAATTTTTGAAAGATATTTCTAAAAAGGATTGTGTATTTCCTGATATTGATTATCAAATTTATAAATAATTTTTATGTCCTAGGCAAATTCGCTTAGGACATATTTCGTCTTTAAAAAAATCTCATATAATATGGTATAACTTTTAAAAATTTAGTAGATACTAATTTAGAAAGGAGATTTTCATGAAATCAATATGTATTAAAACAAATGATACTCACTTACTAAATTACCTACTAAATGAATTTGATTATATAGAAATTGATAAAGTTTGCATTTCTACTAATCAATTCAAAAATTATAAAAATATAATTATTCACTATACTGGTAATGATATTTCTGCTTTTATTCATGAAATTTCCTGTATACTTTCCTGTTTTGTTATTGATGAAATTGAAGAAAGTATATTAAAAAGGTTGATTTTAAAAAATTATTTTTATTTTGAACCTTTAGAACGAAAAGAAATTTTAGATGTTTGCTACGATATCTTTGCTGATGAATTTAATGAATATTTTGATAAAAAATATAATTGTTTAATTAAAGATTTTTCTTCTTACTTAGCAAAAAATAAATCTATTATTTTATATGGATTTATAAATTTTAGGATTAAAGATTATGTTGAAATTTTAGAAGATGTTGTTGATGAGGCTGTTAATTCATATGTTATTGAAAAAGAATATATGGAATTTGTTTCTCTTTTAAGGCTTTATATTAATTCTCAAACTTCTAATTGCAGTCTAGTTCATCTTATTTACTCTAATGAAACTTCAATTTTGTTAGATAAAAATAAAAATATTATTGATACTGATAGTAATTTTTTTAAAGCAAAATATTTGTCTGATATAACTTTTTCTTCTAATGATTATGCTTTAAATACTTTACTTACTTTGCTTCCTAAAAAAATATATATTCATTTGCTTGATAATTATGTTGATGAATTTGTGCATACATTAGGGTTGATTTTTGATGGTAGAGTTGAGATTTGTACTGATTGCGATATTTGCAAATTATATAAAAATAAAGATTTAAAACTTAGTCATAATATTATTAAAAAATAGTAAAAACAGAGAATTCTCTGTTTTTTTACCTTTATTTGTTTTTTATTTTTTCTATTTCTTCTTTTGTTAGTTCTGTTATTTCTATAATTTGTTCTAGTGGCATATTTAATTTTAATAATTTTTTTGCTATTTCCATAGATTTTTCTTTTTTCCCTTTTCTTGTAGCATGATTAATAGCACTTACTCTGTCCATTTCCCATTTTTCTCTTAATTCTGCAATTCTTCTTGTTTCTGCTTCTCCTGTTAGATAATTCATTTCTATTCTTGCTTTCTTTAATTTATCATTCTTTTCTTCTGCCACTTTAACCATCTCCCTATCATAATCATCTATGAATGCTAACCATTGATTTATTTTTTCATTCATATCTGGATTTTGTTTTCTAAATTTCGGTAGCTCTATAAAATACCATTTGATTCCTGTTAATACTTCGTATTCTCTATGTTTTTCTAATACTATTGCTGTTTCTGATATGTAATCCTCTACATCTAAGAAATTATACCCCAATATATTTATCATTATTACTTGTTTTATATCATCATAGTCTGTTCCTCTTTCTGTTTCTCTTGACATTACTTTTCCACTATATAATGTTGTTCTTTCTTCTATATTATATTCATTTCTTAGTTGCATTTCTATTGATATTATTGTTCCATCTTCTAGTTTGGCTTGTAAATCTAATCTTCCACCTTTTTCTTCTCTACTTAATCTTTCTAAGTTTACTTCTTCTCTTATTTCTATTGATTTTATATCTTTTTTGAGTAATCCATTTAAGAAATCTATCAAGAATTCTTCATTTCCTTTTCTTGCAAAAAATGTTTGGAAGATTACATCATTTTTTAAGTTATATGTTTTTTCTTTTGTTGGTTTTAATTGTTCTTTATTTTGATTTTCTGTCAAATCTTTTCCTCCCTTATTTTACCAAATTGTTTTGCTTTTTGCAATACTATTTAGTAAATTTTTATTTTATTGTGCTATTTATTTTGACAATGCGACTTTTGCTTGCCTCCCTTCATTTTTTGTTTTATCATTTTTTGTGTTGGATTTTCTTTTCGATTTTTAATCTTTTTTAGAATTAAAATTTCTTGATTTTCCATTTTCTTTTTGTCTTTCCTAAGTTGTTTGATTTTAAAAAAATTATTAAAAAAAATATAGCCATGCAATGTCAAAAAAATTGCATAACTATATATTAACATGTTTTTTACTTGATTTCAACATAAATCGTTCGACAAATTTCGAGCTTTGTAATCAATCTTCACATCAACAATTTTTAATTACATTGCCATATTTATTCCTTTAGCTACAACTTCACTCATATTCTCAATCAAATCATCTATTTCTTTTGGTGTAACTATTAAATTATATTCTTTTGGAATTAACGCCTCTTTTATTGTTTCGTAATTATCTTGCTCTTTTAATTGATTTAAATACTCATTTGATTTTGCTTCTTCTTGTAATTTTGTTATGAATAAATCTAAACAATCATTTACAAGCACTGCTGTTTCAACTACTGTAGGAATTCCTATTGCAACTACTGGTATTCCTAAAGTTTTTTCACTCAATTCTGCTCTTGTATTTCCAACTCCTGCACCAGGAACAATTCCTGTATCAGATAATTGAATTGTACTACTTATTCTTTCTATACTTCTTGAAGCCAATGCATCTATTACTATCACTAACTTTGGATGTGTATTATCAACGATTCCTTTTAAAATCTCTAATGTCTCTATTCCTGTTGTTCCAAGCACTCCTGGTGATATAGCACTTACCATTCTTGTTCCTTCTTCTACATATTGTGGCAGATAATTTATTATATGTCTTGTCACTTCTATTTCATTTATTACTTTAGGTCCAAGTGCATCTGGTGTTACATAAATATTTCCAAGTCCTACAACTAGGATTTCTCCTTGTTTATCTATGTGTGAGTCTATTATTTTTTTTAGTTCATTTGATAATATTTCTGATGATTTTTCTATATCTTCATCTTGTGCTATTCTTAATTGTTTTATATCCATTGTTATATAGTTTCCAATGGGTTTTCCTATTGCATTTTGACCTTCTTCATTTGTTATTTTTACTCTTTCTACTGATATATTTTCGCTTAGTTCTTCTTTTTCACTTTCTATTCCATTTATTTCATTTTCAATGCTATTTGCTTTTTTGAATATGTCTCTTCTCTCTGATGCTAAGTCTGTTCTAAAATTAAACATAAAAACCAACTCCTACTTTTTTAGTATTTGTTGGTTTTAGTTTTTTATTCATTTTTATTTAACTATCTCTTTATATTAACAATGTAATCATATATATCAGAATAATCTTCTGTTGCTTCTATATTTAATTGTACTGTTTCTCCTGGTTTTATTGTTCCTAATAATCCATCTAATTTTTCTATTTCTTTTTGATTACTATCTACTAATGTTATTTCTAGTTGAATCATTTGTATTGTTGTACTTCCTACATTTTTTACATCTGCTAATAAGATTGTTTTTCCTTCTTTGTTTGTTAATTGTGAATTACTTATTTCTAAATTTTCTACTTTTTTTGTTTCTAAAAGTTTTGTACTTGTATTTAGTTTTGTTCCATCTTCTAGTGTTTGTACCAATATCTCTTGATTATTTTCTGTTATTTCTTGGTTATTTTGCTTTTGGTCTTTTTTTATTGTAATAAAGATTATTAAAACTAATATTATTAGTAATGCTATTATTATTGTTTTCTTATTCATTTTCTTCCTCCATCTTTAGTCTTTTACAAATATTCTTAATTCTGGTCTACCATCTTTCATTATCCATGTATTTTCGAAATCCCAGCCTACAAAGTTACTTTGTTCTGCAAATTGTGATGTTGTTAGGCCTGTTGTTGATGGTGTATTTGTTGTTATTGTGAATTTTTCTTTGTTATAATAACAATTGGAGATTGTATATTTTATTTTTGATAAATTGTCTGTATTATTATTTTCATTCATTGCTTTTATTGGTCCTGTTCTATAAGTAGCATTTATTTTTCCATCAAAGTATGAATTACTTATATTATATGAAAACTGTTTATCTCCTGGTGCTAAAAGCCCTCCTGCATCATAATCATCTAAACTTGTAAGATTAGCATGTGAATAACAATTCTCAATTTTTAGATTATTATTTACAAGATAAGATGTCACTAACGACCCAACATTTCCTTCTCCTATAATATTTCCATTTTCTACTCCAATATTTAATAATTCTACTTTAATATTATGCGAATCAAACTCTGCTATAATAGTCGATGCCTCATAAGCATTACTTGAAATATTTACATTTTTAAATTTTATATTTTTTATAGTTACATTTACACTTTTATCAGGTATTTTTTTTATAAATGCTATATTACGATTATTGCTATTTTCATTTATAATTGTCATATTATCAATACTATGTCCATTTCCATCTAATGTTCCCCAGAACTGTGGTATCGGTGTCCAATTTTCTCCACTCAAATCTATATCATTCATCAAAATGTATGAACCACCTGGATTATTTCTTATTGCATCTAACTCCGCTCTTGTGTATATTAAACTTCCATTTAATATTTGTATATTGCACGTTTTACTTATATTACTTCCATCATTTGTTGTACATGTTATTATTACATTTCCCTCTTTTTTTGGTGTTACTAATCCTGTATTTGATACTGTTGCTATTGTATCATCTGAACTACTCCATGTTAAACTTTTATCATCTGCATTTTCCGGTTTTACTGTTGCTGTGATTTGTAATGTATTATTACTTCCTATTTTTTCATTTTCTTTATCTAATGTCATTTCATTTACTAATATTGGACTTGCTGTTGTTATCTCTTTTTCTATTGTTCCTACATTTTCCATTTTGTCTTTTGTTTGTACTTTTACTATATATTTTGTGTTTGCTTGTAAATTATCATATGTTATTGTATTTGCTATTTTTGTTTCTAATAATTTTTGATTATCCTTTGTTGTTCCTATATAATATTGATATGTTATTGTATCTGGCATTCCTAATTCATTATCTTTTGACTCTACTTCTATTGTTATTGTTTTTGAAGTGGTTGTTTGTTTTGTTATTGTTATTTGTGGTCCTATATCATCTATTACTTGTACTTTTATTGTAAATGCATACCCTATTTCTTTTGTTGTTATATTATAAAATCTTCCATATATTGTTGTATTTTTATTTACTTCAAACCCTTCTGTTGTGTATGTTGTCCAATTATTTATATCTCCAACACTATATTGTAAGATTGTATTTGCATTTTCATAACTACTTTTTATTGTTACTTTTACTTTTTCTTGCCATTTTTCATTTGGTGTTATTACAAATTCTGCTTTTCCTTGTGTTAATTCACTTAAGCTTATTGTTCTTGTTTTTATTTTTCTATTTGTTGTTCCATATTCATTTGTTGCTTGTACTGTTATTATATATGTTTTTCCCATTTCCAAATTTTCAAAGGTATATGTTAAGTCTGATATTTTTTCACTTTCTTTTATTATTTCTGTTTCATTTTCTTTTTGTATACTATATTTTATTTTTGTCCCTTCTTCTGTTGATTTTTTTAGTTCTACATTTACTTTTATTGTACTTCCTTCTACTACTGCTTCTACTTTTGAAAATCTTGGCATTAACATTGCTGTTCCATCTGCTTTTCCTATATATTTTATTGTAAATCCTTCTTCTGTGTTTATTTCGTATTCTCTTCCATTTAATGTTACTGTTCCTATTGTTTTGCTTTCATTTTCGTAATTTACTATATAACCTTTTTCATCTAAATATTCTAAAAATGTTTTCTTTTCTGTACTTGTTGTCTGTTCTATTGTATAACTACTGTTTTCTAATTTTATTGTTTCCATATCTTCTGATATTTCACTTTGTTCTTGTGCTTTTTTTGCATTTTCAAATAGTCCTGTATTTGTTATTGCTTGTATACTTACTCCTGCAAGTATTAATAAAATAATAATTGTTATTACTAGTGCTACTAAAGTAATTCCTCTTTTGTTTCCAATATTCATTTATATTCCTCCTTATTCTGCAGGTTGAACCTGTATTTTTATTATAGCATTTAAAGTGTTACTTTTCAATCATTTTTCATTATGACATATAATTGTAAAAAATATGAAATATTTTTGTAACACTTACAGTTTGTTCCTGTAATTTTGTTTTTATTTTTATTATAAAATATACCCAAATAATAACTTTTAATTTTATTTAACATGAAAGGATATCATAATGAAAGTAAAAACTTTAAATGGAAATTTAAATATTGTAGGAAAAAATCTAAAAAAATATAGAAAATTAAAAAAAATATCTCAACCAGAGATTTGTCGTAAATTAGATTTGTTAGGTGTTACAATGTATAACTGTGATATTTATGAAATTGAATATGGAAAAAAGACCGTTAAAGATTTTGAAGCTTTAGCTTTTTGCAAAGTTTTAGGAATTACTTTAGAAGATTTATATTCTGACACAGATAAATATTATGAAGCTTAATTTTTACACAAAAATAAGAGCCCTAAATAGGGCTCCATAGGAATTTTCATCTACTACTCCTTATTGCTATTTTTCTCCTTAGTTTTTCTTCATATTGGAGTATCTCCTTGTTTTTATTGATGTACTCTTTTCTTGCTTTTAAGCCAATAAGATATTGTTGCATTCTCTTCTTCAGTTTTGGAGTATTAGCAATATACTCTCTCCATTGTCTGTATATTGGTTGATCATGAATTGAATATAATTCACCTTCAATTTTAGGTGTTCCTCTATTACCGAATAATGCATAACCAGTAATTTTTTCAACAGCAGTTTTAAATATCAAATATGGTTCAAGTCTTACTAATTCTTTCTCGATTATTTCATCAATATTATTTTTTAATAATCCTTCATCAAGAATAAGTAATTTCTGTAGCTTACCTTTTTCAATTACAGCAATTTTGTCTCCATAACAAGCTATTCTCCGTTTGTCTACCTTTGATGTCATAAAAAAATTCCTCCTAAAATTTAGTATATTTATATTATAACACTTTTTTCCAAACTTTTCAATCTACATTTTTCGACATTTATTGACATTAAAAAATCCCACTAATATTTCCATTATTATCAATATCTATATTTTCAGCAGCAGGTACTTCTGGAAGCCCAGGCATTGTCATTATTTTTCCTGCCAATGCTACAACAAACCCAGCTCCTGCTTTTAGTTCTACATCTCTTATTGTTATTGTAAATGGTTCTTTACATTCTAAATTTTTACTATCATCAGAAAAAGAATATTGAGTTTTAGCAATACATACTGGTAATTCTTTATAACCCAATTTTTCTATTTGTTCTATATTTTGTAATGCTATATCTGTAAATTCTACTCCTGATGCTCCATAAATTTTTGTTGCTATTTTTGATATTTTTGTTTTTATATCATCATTTAAATCATAAATATATCTAAATTGATTTTCTTTTTCTGATAGTGCAACTATTTTTTCCGCTATATCTATAGCACCCTCTCCACCTTTTGCAAAAGCTTCTACTAAACTTAATTCTACATTTTTTTCTGCTAATTTTTCTTGTATTAAATTTATTTCTTCTTTTGTATCAGTATCAAATTTATTAATTGCTACAACAACATTTAATCCAAATTTTTCTTTTATATTTTCTATGTGTTTTAGTAAATTACCAACTCCACCATGATATTTTAAAGCTTTTATTGTTGCAACAATAACTACTACATCTGGCTTAATTTCAGTTTTTCTACATTTTATATCTAAAAATTTCTCAGCTCCTAAATCAGCACCAAATCCTGCTTCTGTTACTGTATAATCAGCTAACTTCATTGCTAATTTTGTTGCAATTATACTATTACATCCATGAGCTATATTTGCAAATGGTCCTCCATGAATTATTGCTGGTGTATGTTCTAATGTTTGTACTAAATTTGGCTTTATTGCATCTTTTAATAATACTGCCATTGCTCCATCTGCTTTTATATCTCTTGCATAAACAGGTTCTTCTTTTGAATTATAACCAATTATTATATTTCCTAATTTTTGTTTTAATTCTTCTATATTTTCAGATAAGCATAATATTGCCATTATTTCTGAAGCAACAGATATATCAAAAAAATCTTCTCTTGGAACTATTTTTTTTTCTCCTGAAAGCCCTGTTTTGATTTTTCTTAATTGTCTATCATTTAAATCAACACATCTTTTCCAAGTAACTTTTTGTATATCTAATTTATTTCCATAGTAAATATGATTATCTATCATAGCTGATAATAAATTATTTGCAGAGGTTATTGCATGAATATCTCCTGTAAAATGCAAATTTATATCTTCCATTGGTGCAACTTGTGAATAACCGCCACCTGTAGCTCCACCTTTTATACCAAATACTGGTCCTAAAGAAGGTTCTCTTAATGCTAATATAGATTTTTTTCCTATTTTTGCCAATCCATCTGCAATTCCAATTGAAATTGTTGTTTTTCCTTCTCCTAAAGGTGTTGGAGTTATAGCTGTTACTAAAATTAATTTTCCATCTTTTTTATTTTCTAATTTTTTATATATTTCATTAGAAATTTTAGCTTTGTACTTCCCATAACATTCAATATCATCTTCGTCAATATTTAATTTTTTTGCAATATCTTCTATTTTTTCTAATTTTACATTTTTAGCAATCTCTATATCTGTCATATAATCTACCTCCTTTATTCTAAAAAAGTGGAATTAAGCAATTAATCCCACAATAACACCTATCAAAGCTCCAACAACAACTTGAGTTGGTGTATGCCCTAAAACTTCCACCAATCTCTCAGAAACTTGAACTCCAGACAATCCAGGTGTTTCTACAATCTTATTTAATAAAGCTGCTTGTTTTCCTGCAGCTCTTCTTACACCACAAGCATCATACATAACAACAAATGCAACAATTAATGATAAAGCAAATATTGGTGTATCTACTCCTTCATATTTTCCTATTAAAGTTGCAAGTCCTGTTACAATAGCTGAATGAGAACTTGGCATTCCACCAGCTCCCATTATTCTTTTAAAATTAAATTTCTTTGTTGTTACTAAATCATATATCACTTTAAATGTTTGAATTGCAAACCACAAAAAAAATGGTATATATATATATTTGTTTTGAATGAATCCTAATATATTGTTCACTTTCTAATCCCCTCTTTGCATTATTCTGCTGTAAAATTTTCTTCTTCTATATTACCATCTTTTTCTAATAATATAGTTATCTTTTTTTCTGCTTCTTCTAAGATTTTATTGCATTCTTTTGAAATTTTTATTCCTTCCTCAAATTTAGATATTGAGTCATCTAAATTTAATTCACCTTTTTCTAATTCTGTAACTATTTTTTCTAAGTTTTCCATATTATCTTCAAAATTTGCTTTTGCCATAATTATCTTCCTTTACTTTTTATTATTCTGTAACAGCTCCTGTTTTTACATTTACTTGATATACTGTTACAACATTTCTATCATTTTGATTTCTTACTGTTACCTCAAATGTTCCATCTGAGTTTTTTTCTGCTTCAAAGATATATGCATCTACATTTATTCCCCATTCTTTTTTTGCTAATTCAATTGCAGTGTCTTCGTCATTTGCTGATGTGTTTTCTTTTTGGCTTTCTTGTTCTTCTTTTCCAACTATTGTTGTACTAGATGTGTTGTTAACTACTGTGTTTGTAGTTGTTTTATTTTCACTTTCTGTTGTATTATTTACTTTGTTTTCTACTTCATTTGTCATTTCATTTTCTACAACATTTTCTTCTACATTATTTTCTTCTTTATCAGAATTTAAATATTCATCCATTATTGAAGTATTGTTTTGTTGTGTGTTTTGTTGTGTTTCTTTACTTTTATTTGCTCCAGCTCCTACTATTATCCCTGTAATTATAGTTGCAACAACTACAATTCCTATTAATATTTTTGTTCCGTTTGTCATTTTCTTATTCCTCTCTTCTGTTTTTTTCTATATAATTAGTATGAATTTACAAAATTTCTGCATTTTTTTGTCCATCACTAAATCTTAGTTTTATTTTATCTCCTGTACTCAATTGTTTTGAACTTTTTATAATCTTGTCATCTGTTTCTACAATTGAATATCCTCTTGTTAGAGTCTTTAATGGGCTTAGTGCATCTAATTTTGATATTAATTCTATATATTTTGTTTTTTCTTCTTTTTGTTTGATTTTTATTGTATTTTCTAATCTTTTTATATAATTGTCTATTCTTAAGTAATTATCATTTATATTTCTAGTTGGTTCTTTAAATACTCTACTGTTCATACATTTTTCGTATCTAAGTTTCATTATTTCAACTTTTTTTACTAATGACATTCTTAATCTATTTTGATATACATTTATTTTTTGTTTTATTTCATATATATCTGGAACAGCAAGTTCTGCTGCTGCAGATGGTGTTGGTGCTCTTAAGTCTGCTACAAAGTCTGATATAGAAAAGTCTGTTTCATGCCCTACTGCCGAAATTATTGGTAATTTAGAATTATAAATTGCATGTGCTACTATTTCTTCATTAAATGGCCATAGGTCTTCTAATGAACCTCCTCCTCTAGCTAAAATCAAAACATCTGCTAAATTATTTTCATTCATAAATCTAATACCATCTGCAATTTTTTCTGCTGCCCCTTCTCCTTGAACTGGAACAGGGTATAATCTTATTTGTACATTTGGATTTCTACGTGTACTTACATTTATTATATCTCTTATTACAGAACCTGTTTGTGATGTTAATACTCCTATTACTTTAGGCATTAATGGTATTTTTTGTTTATGGCTTTCATCAAAATAACCTTCTTCATCTAGTCTTTGTTTTAATTCTTCATATTTTTTGTATAGAATTCCAACTCCATCTTCTTGCATTGCTTTTACATATATTTGATAAATTCCATCTCTTTCAAAAACAGATACTCCACCTAAGACAAAAACTTTCATTCCATCTTTTGGCATAAAATCTAATTTTTGTGCATAACTTTTGAACATTATGCATTTTATTAATGAATTTTCATCTTTTAAAGTGAAGTACATATGTCCTGTATAATGGTTTTTAAAGTTTGATATTTCACCTTTTATAAGAACATTGTTTAAATATTCATCATCTGCTATTTTATTTTTTATATAACTATTTAATTCGCTAACACTTATAGCCATATCTTCATAATTCATAAATTACATATCCTTTACTATGCTTGCTAAAACTCCATTTACGAAATTTTTAGATTTGTCTTCTCCATATTTTTTTGCAAGTTCAACAGCTTCGTTTATTGCTACTTTATATGGTGTTTCTGTATATTTGATTTCATAAATTGCAAGTTTTAAAACAGATAAATCCATTTTTGATATTCTGCCTAATTTCCAATCTGATTTTAAGTTATTCTCAATATTTTTTAATATTTCTTGTTCATTTGCTTGAATTCCCAATACTGCATTTTTTATATATTTTTTTGCTTCTTGGTCTACTATGTTATTACTTTCAAAAAATAATTCTATTTGTTCTTCTAAATTATTGCTTTGTTGAATTTCTAAACTATATATTAATTTAAAAGCATTTTCTCTACTTATTGATCTATTCATTTCTTCTTTCCTTACCCTTTACATTTTGTCTATAAATTTTTTTGTTTTATCTTTTACTTCATCTTTATTTTGTTGTATATAATTTCCTACAAATGCACCTGCTAAAATTAGTAATATTCCAACTATTACTTCATATAATCTAGTTGCTAAAATTATAATTGCTACGATTACTCCAATAATTGCACCTTTGTATTTACTTAAAAAATTCTTTATATCTTCCATTTTTTTGTTTCCTTTCTATTTTATCTATGCTTGCTCTATTTTACGTTGTTTTTCTTGGACAGCTTTTTTTATTGTTATATTTACTTCTTTTACTTCTAAGTCTGCTGATTGTTTTACTTTTTCTTTTATTCTATTTTGTAAATCTACTGTTAAGTCTTTTATTATAGTTTCTGAACCAACTATTAAATTAACATATATATTTACATTATTGTTTTTATCTAGTTCAACTCTAGAAGATACATCTTTTGCTTCTTTATATTCTTTTGTTACTGCTTCTACTAAATTTTCTATTGTTTCTTTAGATATCATTAATTTTCCATTATCATTAGCAAGTAATACTCCTTGTTTATCTTTTTGCTCTTGTTTTGAAGTTGGGTCAAAGAATATACATCTTATTGATAATAAGATAAATACTACACTTACTCCTAAAATTATTCCTGATGATTTTTCTCCTATTAATAGTGCTTTTGCTAAATTTGCTACAACATTTGCATCTAGCCATCCAAATACTAATAAACATAATATAACTGACATTATTAATATTATATTTGAATATAATATTAGTGTGATTTTTTCTATAATTTTCATTTTCTTTACCTCTCTTTTTTCTTTTTGTTTTTTTATTATTCTTTATCTTCTTTGTTTTCTTCTACTTGTTCTACTGGTTTTTCTTCAGATTTTTTAGCAACATCTGTATTTACACCTTGAACGTGTACATTTACTTCTTCTACTTTAAATCCCGTCATACTTTCAACTGCTTTTTTTACTCTATTTTGAATTTCAAAAGCAACATCTGGAATTCTTGAACCATATTCAACTATAATATTTACATCTATTTTTGCAGTAGTTTCTGTTTTATCAACTTTTATTCCTTTTGCCATATTTTTCTTTCCACTAAATACTTCTGAAATGCCTCCTGCAAAACCTCCTGCCATTCCAGCTACACCTTGTACCTCAGATACTGCTACACCAGCAATTACTGCGATAACATCTGTTGATATTTCTATTCCGTTTTCCTCTTCTTTAACATCTTCTTTTATTTTTTGTTCATTTTCTTGATTTACTTTTTCTTCACTCATGAAAATACCTCCTTTTATATCTTGTTTTTCTCTACATTTTTAGCAAGAAAAAAAGATATACTTATTTATGTTATAAGTATATCAATTTTTGGTATTTTTTACAACCTTTTTTATTCAAAAACTTCAAATTCTTCTATACTATTTCCTCTTAGAAAATCTCCAATACTCATTCTCTTTGCATTTTCACCCTGAATCTCCAAAACCTTTAATATTCCATCTTTGGTTTTAATGAAAAGTCCATCTTTAGGATTTGATAAAATTACAGTTCCATTTCTTAATATTTCTATATTATCTGCAATAATTTCATCTTGTTTTGCAATATCAACTTTCCAAAATTTTATTTTCTTTTCATCTAAAAATGTATATGCTCCCATAATAGGATTTAACCCTCTTACAAGATTTTTTATGTTTTGAGCTGTTTGTTCGTCCCAATTAATTTTTGACATTTCCTTATTTAACATTGGAGCCATAGTAAACTCTTCTCCTTGTTTTTCTCTAGGAGGTGTTCCATCTTCTATTTGTTTTAAAGTTTCTACTAATAATTTTCCACCTATTTTAGAAAGTCTGTCCCATAATTCTCCTGTTGTTTCATCTTCTCCAATTTCTACTTTTTCTTTTAAAATTATATCTCCTGTGTCCATTCCAACATCCATATACATTGTTGTAACACCAGTTTCTTTGTCTCCATTTAAAACTGCCCATTGAATTGGCGCTGCGCCTCTATATTTTGGAAGTAATGAACCATGTACATTTATACATCCATATTTAGGAATTTCTAATATTTCTTTTGGTAATATTTTTCCATATGCTACTACGCAGATTACGTCAAGATTTAGGCTTTTTATTTTTTCTATAAACTCTTCATTTTTTCTTACTTTCTCTGGTTGATAAACGGTTAATCCCTTTTCTAATGCAAATTCTTTTACTGGAGATGCTACCATTTTCATTCCTCTTCCTTTTGGTTTATCTGGATTTGTAACAACTCCTAAAATTTCATAACCAGCATTGTAAACCGCTTCCAAACTCTCTCTTGCAAAATCTGGTGTACCCATAAATAATATTCTCAACATTGTTAAACCTCCTAGTTTTCTGGTTCTACATACTCTAAAGTTCCAGGCAAAATTTTATCAATAAAAACTTCACCATTTAAATGGTCTACTTCATGGCAAATTGCTTGAGCTAATAACTCTTTAGCTTTTACTCTCATTCTTTTACCAGTTCTATCTGTATATTCAGCTACAACTTCCTCTGGTCTAATAACTTTTGCAAATTTATTTGGGAAACTTAAGCATCCCTCTTCTACTTCTCTTTCTCCTTTTGTTTTTAAAATAACTGGATTAATTAAAACAATTGGACCATTATCATCATAAATATCTATTACAACAAGTCTTTTTAAAATTCCAACTTGAACTGCAGCTAAACCTACACCATTATATTTATGCATTGTTTCTATCATATCATCTATTAATATTTGTAGTTTGTCATCTATTGTTTCAACTTCTCTTGATTTCTTTTTTAAAATCTCGTCTCCTTCTAATCTTAAATTTCTAATAGCCATTTTTACTCCTCCTTTTTCTTTATTAACTCATATTATTTGGATTAACATCTATTGTTATTTTTGTATTTTTATAATTTTTTTGATATATTTCTTTTAATGTGTCATTGAAGATTTTGTTTGCTTCTTCTGTCATCTTTCCTTTTATGATAATTCTCCATCTAAATTTGTTTTGTATTTTATCTATTGGTGATGGCATTGGCTTAAAGATATTGAATTGTTCTTTATTTATTTTGTCTTTTAATTTTTCAAATATCTCTTGTGATACTTTCTTAATTTCATCTTCATTTGTACTATTAAATCCAATTACTATTATATCGCAAAATGGTGGATATTTCAACTGTTTTCTTAAGGCTATTTCTGTTTCATAAAATTTATTATAATTTTGTTTTTGTGCTTCTTGTATACTAAAATTTTCTGGATTATAGGTTTGAATTATAACTTTTCCTGGCAAATTTTCTCTACCAGCTCTTCCTGCGACTTGGGTTAAAATTTGAAATGTTCTTTCTGTTGCTCTATAATCATCTATATTTAGAGAACTATCAGCTGCAATGACACCAACTAAAGTTACCTTTGGAAAATGATGTCCTTTTACTACCATTTGAGTTCCTATTAATATATCAATATCTTCGTTTTTGAATTTATTTAATATTTCCTCATGTGAATTTTTCTTTGTTACTGTGTCTACATCCATTCTAATTGTTTTTGCTTGTGGAAATTGTTTATGAATTTCTTGTTCTAGTTTTTGTGTTCCTGTTCCAAAATATCTTATTTTATCGCTTCCACATTCTGGACATATTTTTACTAGTTTTTCTTCATAACCACAATAATGACATTTTAATTTATTTTCATAACTATGATAAGTCATACTTATATCACAATTTTTGCATTTAACAGTATACCCACAATTTCTACACATTATAAATGTTGAATAACCTCTTCTGTTTAAAAATAGAATTGTTTGTAATTTATTTTTCAAATTTTCTTCTATTGATTGATATAAATCCATACTAAGCATTGATCTATTGCCATTTGCTAATTCTTGTTTTAAATCTACAATTTTTACTTTTGGAAGAGCTGAATTATTTGCTCTTTTTGTTAGTTCTAATAGTGTTATTTCATTCTTTTCTTTTGCTTTATAATATGTTGTTAAATCTGGTGTTGCACTTCCTAAAACTAAAGGAATATTATTTTCTTTTGCTACTTTTTTTGCTATTTCTTTTGCATTATATTTAGGTGTTGATTCTGATTTATATGAACTATCGTGTTCCTCATCTATTATTATAATACCAAGATTTTTTATTGGAGCAAATATTGCAGACCTTGCTCCTATTACAATTTTGGCTTTTTCTTCTTTTATTCTTTCCCATTCATCATGTCTTTCACCAATTGATAATTTACTGTGTAAAACTGCAATTTGTTCTTTTCCAAATCTTGCGATAAATCTATCTAACATTTGTGGTGTTAGCGATATTTCTGGTACTAATACAATTGCCGTTTTATTATTTTCTATTGCTTCTTGTATTAATTGTAAATACACTTCTGTTTTCCCTGAGCCTGTTACACCATATAATAAAAACTCTTCAAATTGATTTTGTTGCATTGTATTTTGGACTTTTTTAAAGGCATTTTCCTGTTCGTCTGTTAGCTTTAATTTTTGATTTTGTTCTATATTTTTATTTATTAATGGATTTCTGTTAATTTTCTTTTCTGTGATTTCTAAATATCCATTTTTTACTAATGTATTTACAATTGCTCTTGAACAATCTGTAAATGCCTCTATTTCAGCTACTGTACAACCCTCATTGGATTTTACAAAATTTAATATTCTTTTTTGTTTTTCTGATTTTATCTTTCCTGCTTCTATACAAAATAATATTTCATCATATTCTTTTTTTAAATATACAACATTTATTTTTTTGTCTTGAATTCGATTATTAACATTTTTTGTTCTTGTTCCAGGTGTTTGCATTAATTTTATACATTCAGAAATATTACAAAAATATCTATTTGCCATCCAATTTGCCATTTCAATTTGCTTATCTGTTAGACCTGTTTCTACTTTAGCTATATCTTTGATTTCAAATTGTGATTTTTCTTTTATTTTTACTACATGTGCTTCTTCTAAATTTTTCATTTTTCCAAATGGTACTAACACTTTTGTTCCAACAAAGACCATATCTTGATATTCTTCTGGAATGTTATAGTCAAAGGTTCTATTTAATTTTTTTGCTGAACTATTTATTATTACTTCTGCTACCAATTTTTTCTCCTTTTGTCTCTTTTTTTGTGATTTTATTTTACTATATTTTTTGGTTTTAAGCAAGATTATTTTTTCCAATATAAAAAGTGTCGATTTTATTTTCGACACTTTTTTATATTACTTATTTTCCGTAATAAGCTCTTAAATACATATCTTTTATTTCACTTATTAATGGATATCTTGGATTTGCTCCTGTACATTGGTCATCAAAGGCTTGCTCGCACATTGCATCTAATCTATCTAAGAAATCTTTTTCATCTGGTACGTAGTCTTTAATTGCTTTTTTAATTCCTATTTTTTCTTTTAATTCATCTATAGCTTTTATTAAATTATCAACTTTTTCTTGATCTGTATTTCCACCTAATTTTAAAGTATCTGCAACTTGTGCATATCTATTTAGTGTATGCGGATGATCATATTGTGGGAATGTTCCCATTTTTGTTGGTACTTCTTCTGAATTAAATCTTATAACTTCATCTATTAATAATGCATTTGCTATTCCATGTGGTACGTGATGGAAAGCTCCTAATTTATGTGCCATTGAATGACATACTCCTAAAAATGCATTTGCAAAAGCCATTCCTGCCATTGTTGAAGCATGAGCCATTTTTTCTCTTGCTTCTACATCATTTTGACCATTTTCATAAGCTCTTGGTAAGTATTCAAAAATTACTTTTAATGCTTCTATTGCTAATCCATCTGTAAATTCTGTTGCCATCATTGATGCATAAGCTTCCAAAGCATGAGTTACTGCATCAATTCCTGAAGCAGAAGTTAGTCCTTTTGGAGCACTCATCATCATATTTGTATCAACTATTGCCATTTTAGGTAATAATTCATAATCAGCTAATGGATATTTTGTACCAGTTTTATCATCTGTTATAACTGCAAATGGTGTAACTTCTGAACCTGTTCCTGATGATGTTGGTATAGCTATAAAATATGCTTTATCTCCCATATGTGGAAATGTATATACTCTTTTTCTTATGTCCATAAATCTCATTGCCATATCCATAAAATCAACTTCTGGATGTTCATACATTACCCACATTATTTTAGCAGCATCCATTGCTGAGCCTCCACCTATTGCTATTATGCAATCTGGTTCAAAGTCTCTCATTGCTTTTGTTCCTTCTTCTGCACAGCTTAATGTTGGGTCTGGTTCAACATCAAAAAATGTTGTATGTTCTATTCCAAGTTCATCTAATCTATCTGTTACACATTTTGTATAACCATTTTTATAAAGAAATGTATCTGTTACTATAAATACTTTCTTTTTATTCATTACATCTTTTAATTCTTGTAAAGCTACTGGTAGACATCCTCTTTTTATATATACCTTTTCAGGTGCTCTAAACCAAAGCATATTTTCTCTCCTCTCTGCTACTGTTTTTATATTTATTAAATGTTTTATTCCTACATTTTCTGCAACTGAATTTCCACCCCATGAACCACATCCTAAGGTTAATGATGGATTTAATCTAAAGTTATATATATCACCTATTCCACCTTGAGAAGCTGGTGTATTTACTAATATTCTGCAAGTTTCCATTCTGTTTTCAAATTTATTTAATTTTTCTTGTTCTTTTATTGTGTCTATATAAATTGAAGCAGTATGTCCATGTCCTCCATCGCAAATTAGTGTATTTGCTTCTTCTATTGCTTCTTCAAAAGTTTTTGCTTTATACATTGCAAGTACTGGAGATAATTTTTCATGAGCAAATTCTTCTGAACTATCTACATTTTCAACTTCTCCTATTAATATTTTTGTACTTTCTGGAACTTCAACATCTGCAAGTTTTGCTATTGTATAAGCTGTTTGCCCTACTATTTTTGCATTTAAAGAACCATCTATAATTATTGTTTTTCTAACCTTTTCAATTTCTTCATCATTTAAGAAATAGCATCCTCTTTCTTTGAATTCTTCTTTGACTTTATCATATATAGAATCCATTACTATTACTGATTGTTCTGAAGCACATATCATTCCATTATCAAATGTTTTTGAATGAATTATTGAATTTACCGCTAATACTATGTTTGCTGATTTGTCAATTATTGCTGGTGTATTTCCTGCACCTACTCCCAATGCTGGCTTTCCACTTGAATATGCAGCTTTTACCATTCCAGGTCCACCTGTTGCTAAAATTGTATCTGATTTACTCATTAACATATTTGTTAATTCTAAAGATGGAACATCAATCCATGAAATTATACCTTCTGGTGCTCCTGCCTCAACTGCTGCCTCTAATACAATTTTTGCTGCTTCTATTGTACATTTTTTAGCTCTTGGATGAGGGCTAATTATTATTGCATTTCTAGTTTTTAATGCTATTAATGTTTTAAATATAGCTGTTGAAGTTGGATTTGTTGTTGGTATAACTGCTGCTATAATTCCTATTGGCTCTGCTATTTTTTTAATTCCAAAAGCTTTGTCTTCTTCTAATACACCACACGTTTTAGCATTTTTATATTTGTTGTAGATGTATTCTGATGCAAAGTGATTTTTTATTACTTTATCTTCAACCACTCCCATTCCAGTTTCTTCTACTGCTAATTTTGCAAGTGGTATTCTTGCTTGGTTAGCTGCTAATGCTGCCTTAAAGAAGATTTTATCTACTTCTTCTTGAGAATATTTAGCAAATTCTTTTTGAGCCTTTTTCGCTCTTGCGATTGCTTTTTCTAAGCTTTCGCTGTCATTTACGATATCATAATTTTTCAAATCAGTACCTCCATAAATATATTTCCAATTACATATTAACATTAATAAAAAAAGTGTGCAACTGTTTTTTTTATTTTGTGACTCTTAGAAAATAAATTTTAATAGCTTGCGGGGTGAAATATGTTGAAATTATTACTTTTGAGTGCGATTGGAATGATTTTAGAAAATCTTAATTGATTTTTTGGGGAATGTTCACGTCGAGCGCTAGCGAGGACTAAGTGAAAGGGTCCCGAAAAATTAATTTAGATTTTCTTAAATTATGTATTGAGCCGAAAAAGTAATAATTTCAACATATTTCACCCCACAAGCTATTAAAATTTATTTGCCAGTAACCTCTTGTCCAATACTATTATATATATGCAAAATTTTTCCAACATATGTCAAAAAAACATTTTACAATTGTGAAATTATGTGATATAATGCAAAAAAACAAAGTAAGGAGTGCTATTTATGATGTCTAGTTCAGATAATACTACTGCTTTGGCTGAGAATAAAGTTCTAATTTTATACATCTTAAATCAATTAAATTCAGGAATAATTGAAGATGGACTATATAAAATTATAGCTTCAATAAATGATGTTAATTATTTTTATTTTAAAGAAGTATTAACAGATTTAATGGATTCAAAGTTAGTAGGAATATTCACTAAAGATGAAGCAGAATCTGTACTAAAAATAACAACAGAAGGAAAAAATGCATTAAACTTAACACAAGATGTACTTCCAGGATTATTAAAATTAAAAGCTGATAATGTTTTTAAAAAAGAAATTTCTTCAATAACAGATGAAACTTCTGTTATCGCTGAATTTATTCCTAAAAATGAAAATGATTATACTATAAAATGCAAAATTTCAGATAATAATGAAACTATTTTTGAAGTAAAAACTTTTGCTGGTTCTAGAGATAGAGCTAAAAGAATTGTTGATAATTGGAATAAAAATGCTTCAAAAATATATCCTAAAATATTAGATATACTATTAAATGATGAGAGTAGTACAGATTAAAAGAGGAACTTTTTAGTTCCCCTTTTTTCTTCTCATAATCCAATTATTTTCACATTTTACAGGAATATTCATTAATACTTTTTGTCCTTTAACTCCTGGACTTACAAAGTCTATTTTTTCTCCTGTTTCATAATCCCATAATTGCTCTATTTTAAATTCTATTGGTTCAAATTGTCCTGGTTTTAGTATTTCTAATGTATCTCCAACTGTTAATTTATTTTTTATTTCTATTACTGATTTTTCTTCTTTTGCTTCAACAATTTTTCCACCAAATTCATATTTATCATTGTATTGTTTTCCACTAAAGTCTTGTATATCTTCATTTTTTCTATCATTAAAATAGAATGTAGTAAATGGTCTTGTTTTTACTTTTTCTAATTCGTTTAAATATTTTGTGTAATCGTAATTTTCTGGGTCTTTCATATAGTCATCTATAGCTGTTCTATATGCATTTACAACACTTGCTACATAATATTCTGTTTTTAATCTACCTTCTATTTTTAAACTGTCTACTCCCATATCAATTATTTCTGGAATTTCTTTTATTAAGCATAAATCTTTTGATGAAAAAATACTCGTTCCATTTTCATCTGATTCAAGTGGCATTAATTGACCTGGATTGTTTTTTTCTTCTGCATAAAGGTTATATGACCATCTACAGCTTTGTGCACAATCACCTAAATTTGCACTTCTTCCACATAAAAAATCACTTAAGAAGCATCTTCCTGAATATGCAAAACATATTGCTCCATGTCCAAACATTTCTACTTCTAAGTCTTTTGGTTTATTTTCCATTATGTATCTTATTTGTTCTTTGTTTGCTTCTCTTGCCATTATAACTCTTTTAGCACCATTTTTATGCCAAAAGTTAGCTGCATGTAAACTTACAACATTTGCTTGTGTGCTTACATGGATTGGTACATCTGGAGCATATTTTTTTAATACTTCCATAACTCCACCATCTGCTGCTATTATAGCATCTGGTTTTACTTCATTTAATATTTTTGCCATTTCTATTATTTCTTCATATTTTTCATCCCATGCAAAAATATTTAGTGTTACATGTACTCTTTTTCCTATGCTATGTGCATATTTTATTGTTTTTACCAAGTCATCATTCCCCATATCTGCTCTTGTTCTTAATGATAATGATGATGTTCCACAATATACTGCATCTGCTCCATATAAAAATGCTATTTTTGCTTTTTCAAATGAACCTGCTGGTGCTAATAATTCTATTTTTTTCATTTTTTTACCTCTTTTCTCATTTTTCACTGTATTTATAGTATAACATGTAACACTGTATTTTTCAATGTTTATTTGACTATTTTTCCAATATATAGTATAATGTTATGTATACGTAAGTATATATTTTATATTTGAAAGGAGATCACTATGTCTACAAATGTGGTAAGTGAAATTATTCCGTATTTATATAAAGCATCAAGCATTCCAAATGCTATTAATATGTTTTTGATGAATGTAGATACAGAACAAGAACAATTTATTGATTTTAGTAACAAATTAACTTATTTTCAATCTCTATTAATTGACGAACAGCAGGTTACCCACCCAAAGGATTTAGATGACTTGTATGAAGGAATTTATACAAATTTTCCAACATTAAAATTCGACTTTATTAGCCGGAGAAAGTCATTTTTAAAATTCTGTTCAAAATGTTCTCTATTTTGTGAAACTGGAAAACCAATCGAAAAAGTTAGAGACATGAAAGGTTGCCGTATCATAATTTATGATGATAATCCAAAAACAGGTACTGATTCCTGTTATGCTTTGATGGAATATGTAATTAAGTTTTTTATTAGATTAAAAAAATATCAGCTCTGTGAAGCAGAACCTATGATGAAAACTGCAGGATTTAATTCAGCAGAGTTCCCTGATATTTATGTTCCGGAAACTTCAAAAGTTCCATATGCTTATCAGAGATTTGTGAAAGATTACATTTTTCATCCAAAGATTAATTTTGGATATCAATCTTTACATGTAATTCTTTTTGATCCAATCGGAAATCCAATTGAAATACAGATTAGAACTCATTTAATGGATTTACATGCTGAGTCAGGACCTGCTTCTCATAAGATTTATGACAAAATAAGATATGGAGATGACAACTTTATGAATCTCTTTGATGCGGCATCAGTTCATATGCCTGGTTTCTTACTTGATAGTGACGGTAAAATTATTAAAGATACTGCTGGGCTCGTAAATTCTAGAACATTGTTTGAAAGATCACGATTGTTTTAAAATCAACATTGTTAAAATTTCAAAAAGACACCGATTATTTCGGTGTCTTTTACTATCTTATTCTACTAATAGCCAATCCATCTCCAACTTCTAATATTTCAGTTTCAAGATTTGGACTTTCTGATACTTCTTTTATATATTCCCTTAAATTTCTTACGGCCGTACGTTGCTTATGTTTATTATAATCACTCATAACATACCCTTTATATAATATATTATCTGCAAATATTATTCCATTTTCATTTATCATCCTTAAAGCTTCTTTCAAGAAAAATGGGTATTTTCCTTTCGCAGCATCTATAAATACCATATCATATTTTTCGTTTAATGTTGGTAATATTTCTACTGCATCTCCCTCATACAATTTTATTTTTTCTTCTACTCCTACATTTTTGAAATTTATTTTGGCTTCTTTTATTCTTTCTTCATCTCTTTCAATTGTATCTATTTTTCCTCCATCTGCTAAGAATTCTGAAAAGCACATTGCTGAATATCCTACTGCTGCCCCTATTTCTAATATTCTTTTTGGTGGATTTTCTTTTAATTCTTTTTCTATTACTTCTAAAGTATCATCCATTATAATTGGTATATGGTCTTCTAATGCTTTTTGTTTTATTTTTTCTAATTCTTCTTTATTCATTTTGTTACCTCATCTTTTATATTTATAAAAAGGTTAAGCTAATGCCTAACCTTTTTGTTTTATTTGTTTCTATTAGCTCTTTCTCTTTCTTTAGAATCTAATATTTTCTTTCTTAATCTTATTGATTTTGGTGTTATTTCTACTAATTCATCATCTTGAATAAATTCGATTGCTTTTTCAAGTGACATTTGAATTGGTGGAACTAATCTTAATGCTTCATCTGAACCTGATGCTCTAGTGTTTGTTAAATGTTTCTCTTTACATACATTTATTGCTAAATCTTCTCCTCTAGAGTTTAGACCAACAATCATGCCTTCATAAACATCTACACCTGGTCCTATGAATAAATCACCTTTATCTTGAGCATTGTATAATCCATATGTTACAGATTTACCTGGTTCAAAGGCTACTATTGTTCCTCTAACACGTGCTTGGATGTCTCCCTTGTATGGTTCATAGCTATCGAATATATGGTTCATTGTTCCTTCACCTTTTGTGTCTGTAAGGAATTCTGTTCTATAACCAATTATTCCTCTTGCTGGAATTCTAAATTCTATTTTTGTATGTCCAGCTTCTGCTGGTTCCATATTAATCATTTCAGCTTTTCTTCTACCTAATTTTTCAATAACATTTCCGACACAGTCATCTGGTACGTTTACAACTAATAATTCTATTGGTTCACATTTAACTCCATTAATTTCTTTGAAGATAACTTTTGGTCTTGAAACTAATAGTTCAAATCCTTCTCTTCTCATTGTTTCAATTAATACTGATAAATGTAATTCACCTCTACCTGATACTTCAAATGAGTCTGGTGTTTCTCCATCTTTTACTCTTAATGATACGTTTCTTTCTAGTTCTTTATATAATCTATCTCTTATATGTCTTGATGTTACAAATTGTCCTTCTTTTCCAGCAAATGGTCCATTGTTTACACTGAATGTCATTGTTACTGTTGGTTCATCTATATCAACAAATGGTATTTTTTCTGGATGGTCAAAATCACATACTGTATCTCCTATGTTAATATCTGGTAAACCTGCAAATTCTATGATATCTCCAGCTCCAACTTCATCAACTTCTACTTTTTTAAGTCCAACGTGTGTATATAATTTTGCGATTCTTCCTTGTGTTATTTTATCTTCTTTTCCACATATGCTAACTGGCATTCCAACTTTCATTGTTCCTCTTTCAAGTCTTCCTATACCAATTCTTCCAACATAATCATCATAATCTATGTTAGATACTAACATTTGTGCTGGTCCTTCTAATTCACATTTTGGTGGTTCTATTGTGTTGATTATTGTTTCAAATAAACAAGATAAATCTGTTGTTTCATCTGCTAAGTCCATTTTGGCTATTCCATTTTTTGCTGATGCATATACAACTGGAAAGTCTAATTGTTCATCTGTAGCATTTAATTCAATAAATAATTCGATAACTTGGTCTACAACTTTTTCTGGTTGTGCTCCTGGTCTATCTATTTTGTTTATTACTACTATTGGTTTTAGTCCTAATGCTAATGATTTTTTTAGAACTTCTCTTGTTTGTGGCATTGCTCCTTCGAATGCATCAACTAATAATAAAACACCATCGACTGTTTTTAAAACTCTTTCTACTTCTCCTCCAAAGTCAGCATGTCCTGGTGTGTCTACTATGTTTATTTTGATATCTCCGTGCATTACTGATGTGTTTTTAGAAAGTATTGTTATTCCTCTTTCTTTTTCTAGGTCATTTGAATCCATTACTCTTTCTTGTACTTGTT
>ERZ827492.177-NODE-177-length-66707-cov-6.350882_pt1 | contig 66707 bp, 61 predicted proteins | sample MGYA00519704_ERZ827492 | MGnify/ENA primary metagenome ERZ827492 (study PRJEB31778, sample SAMEA3449325) | human gut metagenome | biome: human gut; feature: human-associated habitat; material: faeces | place: United Kingdom | collected 2010/2012 ... | reverse complement strand
CCCGCAGAGGGCGGACAGCCCCAGACCGGAGGGGCCGCGCAGGGCGGCGGGCGCGGCAGCCGCCCGCCCCGCCCGCCGCGTTCCCGCGGAGGCCAACAGGGGAACCCGCAGCAAGGGGGACAGCAGGGCGCAAAGTCCGGCGAGCCCCGCGCCCAGGGCGGCGGGGACAAGCCCGCCGGCGGAGAAGGGCGCAAGCCCTCCCGCCGGCCGCCCCGCCAGGGCGGCGGAAACGGCGGCCGCCCCCAGCCCAAGGAGCAGCGGCCCGCGCCCCGCAGGGAGGACAGCCCGTAGGACGCGCCCACGCGCTCCTGAGGGCTGCGCCGGAACGGCCGGAATTTGTCTGCGCCGTCGCAGAAGTTTTGCTTGCTTCTTCCCACGCGGAATGATAGAATAACTGCGTAGAGAGGATCTACGAATGTGTACATGGAGGTGAAACAACATGGCATTTAAGATTACCGACGAGTGCATCAGCTGCGGCGCCTGCGCGGCCGAGTGTCCCGTGAACGCGATCTCCGAGGGCGACGGCAAGTACGTCATCGACGCGGATACCTGCATCAGCTGCGGCGCTTGCGCCGGCACCTGCCCGGTGGGCGCTCCTGTTGAGGAGTAACTCCTTGGAAGGTTTGGAAAAATCCCCTGCCCTGCTTCTGGCAAGGCAGGGGATTTTTCCATGCAGGTCCAGGAGAGATGTAAACGATTTGTATATATCTGTTGCGAAGGTTTGACGCTGCCCGGAAGCGTATGCTACACTCGTATCTGTAGATTTGGCGCAGATTTTGTGGGAGGAAGGGAGACTTCCTCTTGCGTGCGCGCAATCGCTTCGGCGCGGCGGCAAAACCCGCGCAATCATTCGCCCGCGTTACCAAGAAGAAAAAGAGAGCGGCAGGCGTCGGCGTATCTTAGGAGGATTTTACGGTTATGAAACGTGTTCTCGCACTCCTGTGCAGCCTCACGGTTCTGTGTGCGGCGCTGCTTGTGGGCGTTCCCACGGCGCAGGCGGCCGTGGACGGAACGGTGCGCGTGTGGCTGAAATCCATGAACGAATATGGGACCATTCAGTCCGTGTCCATCACGCTGGACGGCTCGTATTCCATCCCCACCGCTCCGGAAGTTTCTCTCTCCACGCGCGGAACCTATTACATCGAAAACGTGGACGGGACGCTGATGATCTCCGGAACGGGCATCGACGGGCAGGTGGCCGTGGGCACCAAGTTCACCGTCAAGCAGCACAAGAACGACGACGGCTCCATCGGCACCATCAGCCTGTACAACAACCGCTACGGCAACCGGTCCTACCGCGGCGACATGCTCTTTGAGATCTACAACGGCAGCCTGCGCCTGATCAACTACGTCTACATCGAGGACTACCTCTACGGCGTGCTCGCGGGCGAGCTGAGCAACACCTTCCCGCTGGAGACGCTCAAGGCGCAGGCCATCATCGCCCGCTCCTACGTCTACAACCGCATGCTGACCAACGAGCCGAACTACGAGATCGGCGATACCTCCAGCGACCAGGTCTACAAGGGCTATAATTCCGCCAACACCAACATCATCCGCGCCGTGGACGAGACCGCGGGCATCCTTCTGCAGTACGGCTCCAAGTACGTCAACGCCTACTTCGGCGCCTCCAACGGCGGCCAGGTGGAGCTGCCCGGCAACGCCTGGTCCTCTTCAAGCTCGGAGGGGTGCTACGTCATGAAGGACGATCCCTACGACGTGCGCAATCCTTCCTCGCGCTCTGTCACCTATACCTTCACCACGGACCCCGACTCGCTGGACACCTCCTTTTACGTCCTCATTCAGGACAAGGTCTACCAGGAGCTGGGCTATTACCCCAACATCGCGGGCATCCAGGACGTGTGGCTGAGCGACCCGGTGGAGACGGACGAGCGCTCCCGCGGCATCAGCCGGAACTACCAGACCATGAACATGACCGTGACGGTGCGCGAATCGGGCTGGAGCTCCGACGACAGCAATGTGTACGATCCCTTCGCGCCCTCCGATTCCGACAGCGGCAGCGTGGAGACGGTGGACATCTCCATCGACCTGCACAACGAGCTGAAGTGGATCCTCTTCAGCGCGGATTCCGACCTGCGTCTCTTCTCCCTGGAGGAGGACGGAAACTACTACTACCTGACGCTGGCCCGCTACGGCCACGGCGTGGGCATGTCCCAGCGCGGCGCCCAGCAGATGGCCAACGAGGGCCACGACTACGAGGACATCATCTACTTCTACTTCAACGACGTCTCCCTCCCCAAGATCGACTTTGTCCGCGAAGAGCTGACGACGAACGTGCCCATCAGCGATTCGCCCATCGCAACGGCCACGGTCACGGCCTCCAGCCTCACCGTGCGCGCGGATGCCTCGACCTCCGCCTCGAAGCTCGGGTCCCTGTCCCGCGGCACGGTCGTCAACGTCTACGCGGAGCTGGACGGCTGGCTGTGCATCGTCTACAACGGCTCCATCGGCTATATCAGCACGGACTACGTGACGCTGTCCGATTACTCGGAATCGGGCGGAAGCACGACGCCCGGCACGGGCGGGGACGACGCGCTCTACCGCGCGCAGGTCACGCTCTCCACAGCGTCCTCCACCCTGAAGCTGCGCGAGTCGGGCTCCTCGTCCGCAGACGTCCTGACCTACATGCCGCACGGCACGATCGTCGAGGTGCTCAGCGACAGCGGAAGCTGGTACCAGGTGCGCACCCTGGGCGGAACCGTGGGCTACTGCTCCGCGCAGTACCTGACGCGCCTGGACGATGAGGTCACCACGACCACCACCCCGACGGAGACGTCCGGGCAGAGCGATCCGGATGCGGTCGCGGCCACGGGCGAGGTGACCGGCTCCAGCGTCAACGTGCGCTCCGGCCCGTCCACGAGCGCCAGCGTCCTGGGTTCGCTGAAGAAGGGCGACGGCGTGGAGATCATCTCCCAGAACAACGGCTTCTACCGGATCGTCTACAACAGCGGCACGGCCTACATCTCCTCCTCGTATGTGCGCGTCACCGGCACGGTGGCAACGCCCACGCCCACGGCGGACCCGGGCGACGAGGACGGGGACGCGGTCGCGGCCATGGGCGAGGTGACCGGCTCCAGCGTCAACGTGCGCTCCGGCCCGTCCACGAGCGCCAGCGTCCTGGGCTCGCTCCACAAGGGCGACGGCGTGGAGATCATCTCCCAGAACGGTGACTTCTACCGGATCGTCTACGACGGCGGCACGGCCTACATCTCCGCCTCCTATGTGCGGGTCACCGGCACGGTGGCGACCTCTACGCCCAGACCCACCGCCACGCCCGACTCCGGCTCCTCCGGAGACCTGGAGGAGGGGGAGGCCCTCATCGCCGATTCCGGAACCGCCCTCATGGGCGACCCGAGCGGCAGCGTCATCTATGAATACCTCTCCCGGAACGACGTGGTGACGATCCTCGACTCCGAGGGCGGCTATTACCTCGTCCGCACGGAGGACGGCGAGACGGGATACGTCGCAAAGTCCGCGGTCAAGGCCGCGGAGACCGAGACGCCTTCCCCCACGGAGACGCCGGAGAGCGGCGGCTCCACCACGCGCCAGGGCACGATCAAGCTTTCCTCGTCTTCCTCCAACCTGAACCTGCGCCAGGGGCCGAGCACCTCCACGGACGTCCTTGCGACGCTGCGCCACGGGCAGAGCGTGACCGTCACGGGCGAGAGCGGCGACTGGTACGCCATTGAGGTCAGCGGCTACTCCGGCTACGTCATGAAGACCTACGTCACCTTCTCCGAGGACGAGGAGAGCTCCTCCGGCAGCAGCGAGGTGTTCCCCGCCGTGATCCGCCTGAGCAGCTCCTCCTCAACGGTCAACGTGCGCTCCGGCGCGGGCACGAACTACAGCAAGATCGGCTCCCTCACCAACGGCGCCTCGGTCAATGTCGTAGCCAGCAACGGCGACTGGTACCGGATCGAGTACGGCAACGGATACGGCTATGTGATGAAGACGTACGTGCAGCTGGTGTCGTCCGGCTCGTCCGGCTCCTCCTCGGAGGACGAGGACGTGCTGACCGCCGTGACCACGGCCGCCGTCAACCTGCGCGAGGAGGGCACGACCTCCAGCGACAAGCTGGGCACCTACCCCAAGGGCACGCGCGTTGTCGTGCTGGAAAAGGGCTCCTCCTGGAGCCGGGTGGACATCTCCGGCAACGAGGGCTACATGAAGAACACCTACCTGGACTTTAACGATTGATCGGCAAGGAGCGGGCGCCGCGGGCGCCCGTTTCTTTTGCGCGGAGCGGGAGGAAGGATATGCCAGAAATTCAGCTGCGGGAGGGGGAGCGGATCGACGACCTGCAGGTCGCGGGATACCGCATCATCCAGCACCCGGGCCGGTTCCGCTTTGGGACGGACGCGGTCCTTTTGCAGAACTTTGCGCGCCTGCCGGCCCGCGCCCGGGCCGTGGACCTAGGGACGGGCACGGGAATCCTGCCCATCCTGCTCTGCGCGCGCGACCCGGCCGTGCGATTTGAGGCGGTGGAGCTGCAGCCCGCCTGCGCGGACATGGCCAGCCGCTCCGTCGCCCTGAACCACCTGCAGGACCGCATCCGCGTCCACACCATGGACCTCAAGGACGCGCCGGACCGGCTCGGGCACAGCGCCTTTGACGCGGTGCTGTGCAACCCGCCCTACGGAAAGCGCGGCGGCGCGCTCCGCAACCCCCGGGACGAATTGGCCATCGCCCGGCACGAGATCGCCACGGATCTTGCCGCCGTCGTGCGCAGCGCGGCCGCGCTGCTCAAGAACGGGGGCCGCTTTTTCCTGATCCACCAGGCGGACCGGCTGCCCGAGATCGCCCGGCGGCTGCACGAGGCCGGCGCGCCGCTCAAGCGCGTGCGGCTGGTGCACACCTCGCTCGAGCGGCGCGCGCACCTGGTGCTCTGCGAGGCCGTGCGCTTTGCGGGGGAGGGATGCATCGTCCTGCCGCCGCTCCTGCTGCAGGACGCGCAGGGCCAGCCCTCGCAGGAGCTGCTGCGCATCTACCAGGGCGAGCGGACGGTCTGAGCGGCCGGCGGCGCGCCCGCGTTTGGTTGACAGCCCCGGCGTTTTGGTGTATCTTCTTTAAGGAAAACTAAGGCAAGGACGGGAAATTCTTCGATGAGCAACGGCAAAAAATCTTTTGTGGGCGGGGCCGCCATACTCGCCGCGGCAGGGCTGATCGGCAAGGTGATCGGCATGTTCTACCGCGTGTGGCTGACGGGCCTGATCACCTCGGAGGGCATGGGCCTGTACGGCACGCCCTATTCCGTATACAACTTCCTGCTGGTCGTCTCCTCCGCGGGGCTGCCCACGGCCATCTCCAAGCTGGTCTCGGAGCGCCTGGTCGAGGGCGACCGCGCGGGCGCAAGGCAGATCCTCAAGAAGACGCGGCGCATCCTGCTGTGCACGGGCCTGATCTGCACGGCCATCATGGCCTCCCTGGCCGAGCCCATCGCCACCCTGATGGGCGACCCCATGGCCGCGCCGGGCTTTGTGGCGCTGGCGCCCTCGATCTTCTTCGTCTGCCTGCTCTCGAGCTACCGCGGCTATTTCCAGGGCTCGCAGAACATGACCCCCACGGCTATCTCCCAGATGATCGAGGTCGTGGGCAAGGTCGTCTTCGGGTTTGCGCTCGTGCGCGTCATGGCGCCGCACGGCCTGGTCTGGGGCGCGGTGGCGGCGATCCTGGGGGTCACGATCGCGGAGCTGCTGGCGCTGCTCTTCCTCATGATCCGCTACCACATCGGCCGCGACGGTCGGGCGGCTGCGGCGGCGCCCCGCGCGGGGAACGCGCCGCTTGGCAAGGACTTCTACAAGCGGCTTTTCTCCATCGCCATCCCGGTGACGATCGGCGCCTCCATGATGCCGATCGTGAACCTGGTGGACGCCTCGCTGGTCACCAACCGCCTGACGCACATCGGCTATGCGCTCGCGGATGCACGGGAAATGTACGGCGTGCTCACCGGCATGGTCAACACCATGGTCAACATGCCCGCGGTGATCACGCTCTCCTTCTCCATGTCGCTGGTGCCGGCGGTCTCCTCCGCGCAGCGGCGCGGGGACCACGAGGCCCTGCAGCGCACCACGGGCACGAGCCTGAAGCTCGCCTTCATGATCGGGTCCGCGGCCGCGGTCGGCATGGGCCTGCTCGCGCACAAGATCCTGCGCCTGCTCTACGCCTCGGAGCCGGAAAACTGCCTGGTCACCGGCGGCGAGCTGCTGACGGTCATGTCCGCGGCCGTGTTCTTCATCGCGGTGGTGCAGACGACGACCGGCATCCTGCAGGGCCTGGGAAAGCCCAGCTACCCGGTCAAGACGCTGGCCATCGGAATCGTGTTCAAGATCCTGCTCAACTACGTCCTCATCGGCATCCCGAGCATCAACGTCCTGGGCGCGGCGTATGCGTCGGTCGCCTGCTACGGCATTGCGGCGGTGGGGAATGTGTACATGGTGCTCAAGCTCTCGGGAACGCGCCTGCGCGTGGGCAGCGCGGTAGTGCGGCCGGCGCTGGCGGCCGGCGGCATGGCGGCGGTGGTCTGGGCCTTCGTGCGCTTTGCCGGTCCCCATCTTGGCAACACGACGGAAACGCTCGGCGCGGTGTGCGTGGGCGTTGCGACCTATGCGGTGCTGGCGTTTGCGCTGCGCGCCCTTTCCCCGGAGGAGCTCTCCATGATCCCGGGCGGCGGCAAACTCCTGCGCTGGATGGATAGATTTGGAGGAAAGAAAGCATGATAACCATAGTGGGGCTGGGAGTGGCGCGCGGGGACCTCACCCTCGGCGCGCTGGAGGCGCTCACGGGCGGCGGCCAGGTCCTTCTGCGCACCGCGCGCACGCCCGCGGCGGACGTGCTGCGCGAGCGGGGCGTCGCCTTCTCCTCGCTGGACGCGCTCTACGAGGAGACGGAGGACTATGACGAGGTCAACGAGGCCATCGCCCGCGCGGTGCTGCAGGCGGCGCAGGCGGGAGACGTGGTCTTCGGCGTGCTGGGCGGCGGCGGAATCCTGGACGCGAGCGTGCGCGCCGTGTGCGGCGCGGCCAAGCGCGCGGGCGTTCCGGTCCGCACCCTGGCGGGCGTCGGGCTCTACGAGCGCGCCGCCGCGCAGGCCGGCGGGCTGGACAACGCCTGCATCCTCGCGGCCATCGACCTGCCCGAGGCGGTCGTCGACGTGCGCCGCCCGCTCCTGGTGTGCGAATTTGCGGACCGGTGCACGGCCTCGGACGCAAAGCTCAAGCTCCTGGACCACTACCCGGCCGACTGGCAGGTCCTGTGGAACGGCGAGCCCATCGCCCTTGCGGAGCTGGACCGGCAGGCGCAGTACGACCACCTGTGCGCGCTCGTCGTGCCGCCGCTGCCGCTCCTGGACGCGGAGCGGTACGACTTCGCCCACCTGATGGAGATCGTCCGCCGCCTGCGCGCGCCCGGCGGCTGCCCCTGGGACCGCGAGCAGACGCACACGAGCATGAAGGCCGACCTCATCGAGGAGGCCTACGAGGTCCTGGACGCCATCGACGGCGACGACCCGGACCGCCTGGCGGACGAGCTGGGGGATCTGCTCCTGCACGTGGCCATGCACGCCTGCATCGGCGAGGAGCACGGCGAGTTCAGCGCCCAGGACGTGCTGACCTGCATCTGCAGCAAGATGATCCGCCGCCATCCCCACGTCTTTGCGCAGGCGCAGGCGGAAACCTCCGAGGACGTGCTGCGCAACTGGGAGGCCATCAAGAAGGGCGAAAAATCCCTGCGCACGCAGACCGAGGTCATGCGCGACGTGCCGCGCACGTTCCCGGCGCTCATGCGCGCGGCAAAGGTCCAGAAGAAGGCCCGTGACGTCGGCTTCGACTGGGACGAGGCGCGCGAGGCGCTCAAGAAAGTGCGCGAGGAGGCCGACGAGGTCGAGGAGGTCCTGCAGAACCCGGAAAAGCTCGCCGGCGAGCTGGGCGACCTGCTGTTTGCGGCGGTCAACGTCTGCCGCATGAAGAAGGTCCCGCCGGAGCTGGCGCTGAACGCCACGACCGAGAAGTTCATCCGCCGCTTTTCCCACATCGAGGAGGCGGCCCAGGCGCAGGGGAGGAACCTGCGCGACATGACATTGCGCGAAATGGACGCGCTATGGGAAGAAGCAAAAGCTTCCGAACGAAAAAAGTAACGGAATCTCGCGCTTCTTTAAGAAAAATTAATAAAAACGTGGAAGGATAATGCGGAAACGCGGCGAAATACCATAAGCGAAAGTCCTTTGGACTTTTGGCATACATCCTACATTCTTCAGGAGGCTTATTCCATGAATAAAGCAGAGCTTATCACCGCAGTGGCACAGAAGAGCGGTCTGACCCGCAAGGACGCAGATAAGGTTGTCGCGTCCGTTCTCGAGAGCATCACCGAGACGCTCGCCTCCGGCGAGAAGGTCTCCATCGTGGGCTTTGGCACCTTTGAGGTGAAGGAGCGCGCAGCGCATCAGGGAATCAATCCCTCCACCAAGGAGCCCATGCAGATCCCCGCGAGCAAGAGCCCGGTCTTCAAGTCCGGCAAGCAGCTCAAGGACGCGGTCAACAAGTGAGCCGCTGAGGGAGAAAACCTCTTCGCATCGCGCCGCAGGGAGCAACGCCCCGCGGCGCGATTTTTTTGCGCGCGCCCGAGGCAAACTAGGCCGGAGAAACCGAAAAGGAGAGTGGACGAAATGTCGAGAGAATTTCCCCTGTCCGACCGCTATGGCGACGAGACGCAGAACCCGGCCCTGCAGGCGCGGGAGTACGAGCGGAGCGACGCGCTGCTGCCCGAGGAGCGCGCGCTCTTCGGCCTCGGCGGGCAGGCGCGCCGCCGCGCCGAGGCCCTGAGCCGCCTCTGCGACGAAAACGGCTTTGCCGAGGAGGAAGAAGAGGAGAATTAACAAAGCCGCGCTTGACGAATCCGCCCAAAGCCGCTACGATTTAGGCGTAGACTTCTCAAGGACTGGCGGTAGGAAACGTGGAACACCACGGTGGACTTGAGAAGAAAAATCGTTTTTCGCCGACCGCCTGGGCAAGTCCCGGGCGGTCGTTTTTCTTTTGGCCCGCGCGTTATCCCCGTGCAAAAGGCGGGTATTTCCAAAGAGGAAAAACCGCTGCCCGAACAGGACGAAGAGGAGGCAAAACCATGGACCATCGTTGGAACGGATTTCTCGGCGGCGCATGGACCGAGAGGATCGACGTGCGCGACTTCATTCAGCGCAACTACACGCCCTACGAGGGCGGCGCGGGCTTCCTTGCGGGCGCGACCGCGCGCACAAAGGCGCTCAACGAAAAGTATCTCGCCCTGCGCGAGCAGGAGCTGCAAAAGGGCGGCGTGCTGGACATCGACACTGAGCACGTCTCCTCGCTCCTCAACTACGGCCCCGGATACCTGGACAAGGACAACGAGCTCATCGTCGGCCTGCAGACGGAAAAGCCGCTCTGCCGCTCGGTCAACCCCTTCGGCGGCATGCGCATGGTCCTGTCCGCCTGCCGCGCCTACGGCTACGAGCTCTCTGACACCGTCAAGGAGGAGTTCAAGTACCGAACGACCCACAACGACGGGGTCTTCCGCGTCTACACCGAGCAGATGCGCAAGGCGCGCCACACCGGCATCATCACGGGCCTGCCCGACGCCTACGGCCGCGGCCGCATCATCGGCGACTACCGCCGCGTCGCGCTCTACGGCACGGACGCGCTGATCGAGTGGAAGAAGCGGGACTTCGCGGCCCTGGGCAAGAAGCCCATGGACGACGAGAACATCCGCCTCATGGAGGAAGTCTCCCGGCAGATCGACTTCCTCGGCCGCCTGTGCAAGATGGCGGAGATGTACGGCTGCGACATCTCCCACCCCGCGGCCAACGCCCGCGAGGCCATCCAGTGGACCTATTTTGCGTACCTGGCCGCCATCAAGGAGCAGAACGGCGCGGCCATGTCCCTGGGCCGCGTGAGCACGTTCCTGGACATCTATATCGAGCGCGACCTGCGCGCCGGCATCCTCACCGAGGAGCAGGCCCAGGAGCTCATGGACCAGTTCGTGCTCAAGCTGCGCATGTCGCGCCAGCTGCGCACGCCCGAGTACAACGAGCTCTTCGCCGGCGACCCCAACTGGGTGACCGAGTCCGTCGGCGGCATGGGCGAGGACGGGCGCACACTCGTCACCAAGAACAGCTACCGCATCCTCAACACGCTCTACACGCTCCTGCCCGCGCCCGAGCCGAACCTGACGGTGCTGTGGAGCGAGAAGCTGCCCGAGCCCTTCAAGCGCTTCTGCGCCAAGGTCTCCATCGATACCGACAGCATCCAGTACGAGAACGACGACCTGATGCGCCCCCGCTTTGGCGACGACTACGCCATCGCCTGCTGCGTCTCCGCGGCGCGCATCGGCAAGGAGATGCAGTTCTTCGGGGCGCGGTGCAACTTCGCAAAGCTCCTGCTGCTGGCGCTCAACGGCGGCCGCGACGAGAAGAGCGGCGACCAGGTCGGCCCGGAGGAGCCCGTCATCGGCAGCGGCCCGCTAAACTACGCGGAGGTCAAGGCGCGCTTTGACCGCTATGTCTCCTGGATCGCGGACCTGTACGTCAACACCATGAACGTCATCCACTACATGCACGACAAGTACGCCTACGAGAAGATCCAGATGGCCCTGCACGACACGAACGTGCACCGCTACATGTCCTTTGGCATGGCCGGGCTCTCGGTCACGGCGGACTCCCTCTCGGCGATCCAGTATGCGCGCGTGACGCCCCTCTTCGACGAGCGCGGGCTGGTGACGGACTTCCAAGTGGAGGGCGAGTTCCCCTGCTACGGCAACGACGACGACCGCGCCGACGGCATCGCCAAGGCCCTGTGCCACGACTTCATCACGGAGCTGCGCAAGCACAAGACCTATCGGAACGCCGAGCACACGCTCTCGATCCTGACCATCACCTCCAACGTGGTCTACGGCAAGAAGACCGGCAACACCCCGGACGGCCGCAGGGCCGGCGAGCCCTTCGCCCCGGGCGCCAACCCCATGCACGGCCGCGAAAAGAGCGGCGCGCTGGCCTCGCTGAACTCCGTGTCCAAGCTCTCCTACGACGACTGCCGCGACGGCATCTCCAACACCTTCACCGTCACCCCGGGCACCCTGGGCGCGGACGAGGGCGAGCGCGTGCAGAACCTGGTCTCGCTCCTGGACGGCTACTTCGCCCTGGACGGGACGCACGCCGCGCACCACCTGAACGTCAACGTGCTCAACCGCGCGACGCTGGAGGACGCCATGGAGCACCCCGAGAACTATCCCAACCTCACCATCCGCGTCTCGGGCTACGCGGTGAACTTCGTGCGCCTCTCCCGCGCGCAGCAGCTGGAGGTCCTCTCCCGGACCTTCCACGACGCGATGTAGCCATGGGCCGGGTGCATTCCATCGAGACCATGGGCGCCCTGGACGGCCCCGGGCTGCGCATGGTGGTGTTCTTGCAGGGCTGCCCCCTGCGCTGCCGCTACTGCCACAACCCCGATACCTGGGCCGCGCAGGGCGGGGAGGAGCGGAGCGCCGCGGAGCTTGCCGCCCGCGCCGCGCGATACAAGCGCTTCTTTGGCCGGGAGGGCGGCGTCACCTTCAGCGGCGGCGAGCCGCTGATGCAGGCGGAGTTCGTCCTCGAGTGCGTGCAGGCGCTGCACGGGGCGGGCATCCACTGCGCGCTGGACACGGGCGCCGGACTCTGGAACGAGGCGGCCGCGCGCCTCTTTGACGCGGTGGACCTGGTGATCCTGGACGTCAAGCACAGCGATCCGGCGGAGTTCCGCCGCCTGACGGGCGGGGACATCGGGACGCTGGACCAGGCCCTTGCCCACCTGCGCGCGACGCAGAAGCCCGTCTGGGCTCGCCAGGTGATCGTGGAGGGCTATACGCAGAGCGCGGAGCAGGTTTGCGCGCTGAAGGAAAAATTAGCAGGAATTCACGTTGCAAAAATCGAACTTCTTCCCTATCATACGCTGGGCGTGCACAAGTGGAAGGCGCTGGGCATCCCGTACGCGCTGGAGGGCGTAAAGCCCCCGAGCGCGGAGGAGATGGCGGCCCTGAACGCCCTCGTTCGGTAGGAGGCGGGGAGAGCGATGCAGGAGAAACGGCTCGCGGTCACGGTGCCGCAGAGGCTGGACGGCGCGACGGTCAAGGACGTCGCGCGCTCCTGTCTTTCGCTCTCCTCGACGCGTCTCAAGAAGGCAAAGCGCGTGCCGGGCGGCATCCTGCGCAACGGCAGGGGCGTGACGGTCGTCGAGCGCGTGCGCGCCGGGGACGTGCTCTCCATCGTCATCGAGGAGGCGGGCGCGCGCTCCGAGGACGTCGTGCCGGTCGCCGGCGACCTGGACGTGCGCTACGAGGACGAGCACCTGCTGGTTTTGAACAAGCCCGCCGGCATGCCCGTGCACCCGAGCCCCGGCCACGAGCAGGACACGCTGGCCAACCGCGTCGTCGCGCGCTACGGCGAGGTGTTCCGCCCGGTCAACCGCCTGGACGCCGGCACGACCGGCCTGATGGTCGCCGCGCGCAATGCGCACGTCCACGCGCGCCTGAGCGCGGCCCTGCACACCGCGGACTTTGAACGGCGCTACCTTGCGGTGGTGGAAGGCGCCTGGCGCGAGCGGGAGGGGACGGTCGACGCGCCCATCGCCCGCGCGCCCGGCTCCGCCATCCGGCGCTGCGTGGACCCGGCCGGGCAGCGGGCGGTGACCCATTTTCGCGTTTTGACGAACAGTGGCAGGTTTTCCCTCGTTGAACTCTTGTTGGAAACTGGCCGCACCCATCAGATCCGCGTGCACATGGCGCACATCGGGCATCCGCTCGTCGGGGACTTTCTCTATGGAACGGAGGACCGGGACCGGATCGCGCGCCCTGCCCTGCACGCGTGGAAGCTGCGCTTCCTGCACCCGATGACCGGCAGGGAGCTGCGCTTTGCGTGCGCGCTGCCCGAGGACATGCGCGCGCTGCTCACCCGGCAAGGAGGGCCTGAAGATGGCTGAGAAGATCCAAACCCTGGAAGACCTGGAGCGCGCCGTGGAGCGGATCGGCTTCCTTCCCTACAGCGGGAACCGGCGCGAGCTGCTCTTCACCCTCGAGGAGCGGACGGACAACGCCTGGCACGACGACAGCCCCAGCGATCCCTGGCTCTGGCGGTCGCAGGTGGCGGCCGGGGGACGCCTGGCATACGGCAAGTTCTTCCTGAAGCGCAGCGGCTTTGTCGCGCCGTGCTGCCTGCCCGCCTTTGTCGCCCTTCGGCGGGAGAACCGGACATTTTCGGACCTGTACGCGCGCGGGCTCGTCTCGCGCGGGGCCAAGCGGGTGTACGACTGCTTTGCGGACCGGGCGGAGTGGACCCTCCCCGCGCTCAAGAGCGAGGCGGGCTTTGCCGGCGCGTCCAGGGAGTTTGAGGCCGCGCTGACGGAGCTGCAGGGCCTCTTCTTTCTCTGCATCAGCGGGCAGACGCGCCGCGTCGGCCGGACGGGGGAGCCCTACGGCTGGCCCAACAACGACTTCTGCCGGCTGGAGGCGCGCTTTCCCGAGGCGCTGGCCGCGCCCATGCGCACGGTGGAGGCCGAGGAGTTCCTGCTCGACTGCGTGCAGCGCGCGGGGGACTTTCCCCTGCGCGCCGTGCGGCGCCTGCTCTGCGGCGGCGGAATTTCGTCAGCATAGGCAAACTGCTTCTTTTCAGGGTGGGCGTTTTGTGCTATAATACTACCAATATTCTGGGCATTGTTTGGAGGATGGCTTATGGTTGACTGCATTACGCTCACCGTTCCGGCCAAAGAGAGCGCGCTGATGGTCGTTCGCCTGACGGCTGCGGGCGTCGCGGCGCGCATGGAGATGGACTTGGAGACGCTGGACGATGTCAAGACCGCGGTCTACGAGGCCTGCTATGCGATGACGATGCAGAAATTCATCCCCGAACAGCTCACCATCTGCTTTGCACCCGGAGAACCCTTCGCCGTAAAGATCTGCGCCGAGGGCGCCTGGCGGGAGACCGCCGGGAAGGTCCCGGACCTCAAGCTGTGCTATGCGGTTCTGACCACGATGATTCCGCACGTCAAGGTCGACATGGACGAGAGGAAGATCCGCTGTATCGAGCTGCACAGATGAAGAGCGGTGCGGGGAGGGGGGCAACCGGGCGCATGGAGCAGGAAAAAAGGCAGAAGATGCTCGCGGAGTACTGCAAGACCCGCGATGTCGGCCTGCGCAATGAATTGGTCACGGAGTACATGTACCTTGCCGACATGGTCGCGCGCAAGTACGCGGGTCGCGGCGTCGAATACGACGACCTGAAGCAGATCGCGGCCATGGCCCTGATCGGGGCCCTGGAGCGCTTCTCCTGCGACAAGGGCATTCAATTTTCCACCTTTGCCGTGCCCTCCATGACGGGCGTGGTCAAGAACTATTTTCGGGATCGGTCGCGGATCATCCGCATGCCGCGCACCATCGGCGAGCGCGTGCAGAAGATCACCCTGGCGCGCGAGGCCCTCACCCAGGAGCTCATGCGCGCCCCGACCCCTCGGGAGATCGCGGAGCGCTGCGGCTATTCCGAGGCGGACGTCCTGGAGGCGACGGAGGCCATGCAGAGCCTTTCGCTGACCTCGCTGGACGCGCAGGTCGGCGAGGAGGAGGACACGCCCCTTGCCTCCATGCTCGGCCAGGAGGAGGCGGAGTTCGAAAACATCGCCCTGCGCGACCTCCTGCAGAAGGTCATGGACAAGCTCTCGGACGCGGAGAGAAAGATCCTGCACATGCGCTACTTCGAGGAGCGGACGCAGCGGGACATCGCGCGGGAGATGGGCGTGTCGCAGATGTACGTCTCCCGCGTGGAGCGCAAGATGCTCGCGCGCTTCCGGGAGGCGCTGCGCGAGGCGTAAGGGAAAAGAGGAGCGAAAAACATCCAGCGGGGGAGGAGAGCACATGCAGTACAACGGAGGATCGGGATACCGGGACGGCTCGCGCCAGCGGACCTACCTGCCCCGGCAGCAGCAGCCCGCCCCCGTGCGGCCGCCGCGCAGCACCCCCCCGAAAAAGCGAAAGAGAAAGATCGTCGTAAAGCCGCGGTTCTTTGTGTTTTTGCTGATCCTGGTGCTGCTGATCGTCGGACTGATCTTCGGCATCCGCGCCGGGGTGCAGGCCCTGGTCAACACCGAGGCCACCGTCACCTACGGCATGATCGAGGACGTGACGACGGTCGACGCCCTCGTCGTCCGGAACGAGGAGTGCGTGCGCGCCGAGGGCTATGGAGAGATCGAATACCTCGTGCCGGAGATGAGCTATGTCGCGGCCGATACGCCCGTGCTGGAGGTCTACGCGACCGGCTACTCGGGCGACAGGAGCCAGGAGATGGACGCGCTGCGCACGAGCATCGTGCAGCGCCAGCAGGAGACGGTGCTGGGCACCATCGTCAACGCGACCCTGGAGGAGTACAACGCGGAAATCGACGCCCAGGTCGACGCGATCTCCGCCGCCATGCGCGACAACCCCGCGCAGCTGGACGCGCTGAGCACGCAGCTGACCACCCTGATGGAGGCCCGCCAGGACTACATCGAGACGACGACCGAGGCCCAGGCCGACAGCACGCTGACCCAGTACTACGCGAACAAGACCCAGCTCGAGTCCCAGATCGACGCCTGGCGGACGCAGTACCGCTCCCCGGGCGAGGGGCTGGTCAGCTTCTCCTTCGACGGCCTGGAGCCCTACCTCAACATGGACACGCTCGACGCGCTGGACGCCGCGACCGTAAAGAGCCTCCTGCAGGAGAGCAACCCCGCCGTGCCGGAGGAGCTGCGCTCCCAGCAGAACCTCTACCGCCTCGTGCAGCCGAACGAGTGGTACGTCGCCTTCACGACCCAGGCCTCGCAGTGGAAGATTGGCAAGGGCGAGACCTGCGCCATCTACTTTGAATCCTACGAGGACATCACCTATACCGCGACCGTGCGCACGCTGGCCGCCAGCGGAAACGACCTGCTCGTGGTCCTGCAGATGAACGAGGACGTGTCGCCCCTCATCAACGCGCGCAAGGTGCGCGCGGTCATCGGCGGCCGCGTGGAGGGGATGATGGTTCCCTTGAGCGCGCTGCGCACGGAGAACTCGCAGCAGGGCGTATACCTTGCGGACGACAACACCTTCGTCCCGGTCCGCGTGGTCGGCCAGGACTCCAAGAATGCGCTGGTCATGCCCCTGGAAGAGGGGACGCTCACGCGCGGCGACCGAATCAGAAAGTAAGAAGAGGGGAAGCAGCCATGGAAGCGACGGAAAGAGAAATCGAGGCCTTCCGCGCGCGCGTCGCGCGCGTGCGCAGCGAGCTGGACGCCGCCGCGCAGGGAAGACCCTATACCCTGCTTGCGGCGACAAAGACCCAGAGCGCAGAGGTCATCAATCTCCTTCCAGAAGTTGGAATCAACGATTACGGTGAGAACCGCGTCCAGGAGTGGATGGAAAAGCGCGTAAAAATTGACCAAAGTCTGCGCTTTCACCAAATCGGACGGTTGCAAAGCAACAAGATAAAGTATATAATAGAGCATGTCGTCCTGATACACTCCGTAGACAAACTGGAGCTCGCACAGGACATCGACAAACAGGCCAGGCGGCACGGCCGCCGCGTGGACATCCTCTTGGAGGTCAACACGGCGCGCGAGGCGCAAAAGGGCGGCGTCGCGCCGGAGGAGCTCGAGCAACTGTATGAGAGCTGCCTCGGGCTTGAAGGCGTGCGCGTGCGGGGGCTGATGTGCATGGCTCCCAACACGCCGGACGAGGGCGTGGTGCGCAGGACCTTTGCGCAGGCGCGGTCCCTCTTTGCGGGATTGGCCGCGCAGGACAAGAATGTGGACATCCTCTCCATGGGGATGAGCCAGGACGCCAGGATCGCCTTGGAAGAGGGCTCAACGCTCGTGCGCCTGGGAACTTCGCTGTTCGGCAGGCGCGCAGGGTATGACAATACGGGAACGGAAGGAAAGTAAGGAGTGAGCCAATTGGCAAAGAAGAAGGGCATGAATTTCCTGAACTTCATCGGTTTGGGATCTTCGGAAGAGCCGGTGGAAGAAGATATGTATGACGAGGAGGAAGCCCCCGTGGTGAACAATAGACGCGACAACTATTCGAACAGCAGGAGCTATCAGCGCAGCGAACCCCCGATGCAGGAGCAGGACTACGGCTACGATTCCGGTTACGACGACGACTACCGCGATCCGCAGCCGCAGGGCACCACGACCTACGGCTCGTCCTCCAAGATCATCAACCACCCGGCCGTCGCCGCCCGCCACCGCACGATGATCTACCAGCTCGACAGCTATGAGGACAGCAAGGACGTCATCGACGACCTGCTCGAGGGCCACTCCGTGCTCATCAACCTCGAGGCGCTCGACCTTCCGGAAGCGCAGCGCATCATCGATACGCTCATCGGCGCCTGCTATGCCATCAACGCCACCATCAAGAAGGCCGCCGCGCAGACCTACCTGCTCGCGCCGGAGACGGTGGAGGTCGCCGGCACCTATGCCGATGACAGCCGTACCAGCAAGATCTTCGAGGACGGCCATCGGTAAGGGGTGAAGAGGTGCTCAACACCGTTTTATACCAGGTTTTTCGCGGCGTCTATTGGGTGCTGAACCTGTGCTCCTGGGCGATCGTTGTGCGCGCCATCCTCTCCTGGTTTCTCCGGCCGGACAACGCGGTCTACAACTTCCTGCTGCGGGTGACCGAGCCGCTGATCGCGCCGTTCCGCCCGCTGGCCTACCGGATCTCAAACGGCCGGCTGCCCATCGACCTTGCGCCGCTGTTTTCCTACATTGCCCTGATGATCCTGATGCGCCTTGTCTCCTACGGCATGGTGTATCTTCTGTACGGAATATGAACGAGACGGATCAACGCATGGAGTCGGCGCGGTTTGCGGACCTCGTCCGCCGCGCCGCGCGGGGCGTCCGCCCCGTCTTTTCTGCATTCCTTACGCCGGATGCCCGCGCGCGCCTTGCAGCCCTGGCCAGGCGCGAGGGGCTGGAGAGCGGCGACTTTGGCGCCGCCGCCGACGCGGAGCGCGCGGTCGTCGGCCTCTGGCAGCCGGGCTGCGCGCCGGAGGAGGCGCCGATCGCCGTCGTCTCCATCGCGTGGGACGGCCGCTACGCGGCACCGCAGCACAGAGATGTGCTCGGTGCCTGTTTGGGTTTGGGCCTGCAGCGCGAGACGCTCGGGGACATCCGCCTGGAGGGCGACTGCGCCTACGTCGCGGCAACGCCCGCCATCGCAGACTACCTCATCGAAAACCTGCACGAGGTCGGCCGCGCGAAGGTCTCCCTTTCGCGCTACGACGGAGAGCTCCCTGCGGCCGAGAGCGGCCGCCGCGAAGTCGTGAACGTGCCCTCGCTGCGGCTGGACGCGGTGCTCGCGCAGACGCTGCACCTGTCCCGGGCCCGCGCGCAGGCGCTCATCCGCGGCGGGGCCGTGCAGAAAAATTGGCAGATGACCGACCGCACGGACGCGGAGATCGCCCAGGGGGACGTGCTCTCCATCCGCGGGAGCGGCCGCATCCGCGTGCACAGCGTGCAGGGGGAGAGCAGAAAGGGCCGGCTCTTCCTGGAGGTGGAGACGTTTCTCAGGCCTTAGTCGACAAGAAGGGACGGTGTGCGCATGATTACCTCGGACCAGATTCACGAAAAAGAATTCTCCTATAAAATGCGCGGCTACAACGACGCGGAAGTGGACGCCTACCTCGACCAGCTGGCCGCCTTCATCGACAATCTGACCAAGGAGAACAAGGAGCTGCGCGAGCGGCTCAAGAGCACTGCCGACCAGTTGACCTACATGAAGAACCTGGAAACCACGCTGCGCGACACGCTCATCACCGCGCAGCGCAGCGCGGAGGAGACCACGCGCAACGCCAGCCTGCGCGCGGAGGAGATCCTCTCCAGCGCCAACGACGAGGCCGCCAAGATCGTCTCCGCCGCAAACGCCGAGGCCGACGCCATCCGCCGCCAGCTCGGCTCCCTGCGGCAGCAGGCCTCGACCTACCGCCAGAACTTCCGCATGCTGCTCAACGCGCAGATGCAGCTGCTGGACGAGTCCGGGCTGGGCAGGGAGCGGGAGCGCGCCGAGGAGCCCCCGACCGCGCGCATGGCCGCCATGCCCCGCATCAACCTGACCGAAAACCGCCAGGAGGCGGCAGAGAGCAAAAAGGGCCTGCAGGACCAGCCGCTGACCAGCGCGGCGCGCCGCATCGTGCCCATTCCCCAGGAGGACGAGTAATGCCAATCCTTTACATCGCCGTGATGGCCGCCGCATTCCTCTTGGACCGCGTCGTCAAAAACTGGGCGGCCGGTCCCCTGGTCGACGTCCACGGGGGCGTGCTGCCGCTCATCCCGGGCGTGTTCCAGTTCACCTATGCCGAGAACCGCGGCGCCGCGTTCAGCATTCTGCAGGGCAGAACCTGGCTGCTCATCGTGCTCACGGCGGTGATCTGCCTGGTGGGGCTGTATTTTCTGTTCTTTTCCCGGCGGAGGCTGCCGGTTTTCCCCAGCATCGCCATCGCCCTGGCCCTGGGCGGCGCGCTCGGCAATCTCTACGACCGCGTGGTGCTCGGCTACGTCATCGATATGTTCGACTTCTGCCTCATCAATTTTGCGGTCTTCAACGTGGCGGACAGCTTCGTCAACATCGGGGTTGTGATGCTCGCCATCTGGATGGTCTTCTTTGAGGAAAAGGACAAGCGCCGGGGCGACTTCCGCTGGGGCAAGCCCCTGCCGCAGGTCCAGGCGGAGGAGCGAAACGAGGAAAGCGAAGAGACACATGAAGAACTTGCAATGGATCGCGACGAAGGAAGATGAAGGCATCCGCTTGGATGCCTTTTTGTCGCAAAAGAGCGGGGAAACGCGCTCCCGCATCCAGAACCTGATCAAGGACGGCTGCGCCGCCGTGAACGGCGGGGCGCCCAAGAAGGCGGGTCAGCCCGTTTCCGCGGGCGATGCGATCGCCCTGGACATCCCCGACCCCGCGCCGCTGGAGGCCGTGCCCGTGGAGATGGACGTGCCCATCGTCTACGAGGACGAGGACATCGTGGTCGTCAACAAGCCCCGGAACCTCGTCACGCATCCGGCCGCGGGCCACGCGCAGGACACGCTCGTCAACGCCCTGCTCTTCGCCTGCGACGACCTGTCCGGCATCGGGGGCAAGCTGCGCCCCGGCATCGTCCACCGGCTCGACAAGGACACCACGGGCCTGCTCGTCGTGGCCAAGAACGACTGCGCGCACCTGGACCTTGCCGAGCAGATCCGCGTCCACAGCGCCGGGCGCGTCTACTGGGCGCTGGTGGAGGGCCGCTTTCGCACGGAATCCGGGACGGTGGACGCGCCCATCGGCCGCAGCACCCGCGACCGCAAGCGGATGGCCGTCGTGCCCGGCGGGCGCGAGGCCGTGACCCACTTCCGCGTGCTGCAGGCGTTTTCGCGCACGTCGCTCATCGAGTGCCGCCTGGTCACCGGGCGCACGCACCAGATCCGCGTGCACATGGCCAGCCTCGGCCACCCGGTCTGCGGCGACCCGCTCTACGGCTTTGCGCGCTCCGCGGCGGCGCCCTGCCCGCTCATGCTCCACGCGCGCGAGCTGCACATCCGCCACCCCCGCACCGGGGAGGAGATGAACTTCCTCGCCGAGCCGCCGGAGGACTTCGCCCGCGTGCTCGACCGGCAAAGATAGGCAAAGCCGCAAAACTTAACGTCCCTGCGCAGGCAGACCTTGTAGACAGGGGGCGCTTTTTGTGCTATAGTGGCAAAGGGTAAAGCGTTCCTTTAATTCGTTCCCGTGAGGACGGCAAGGTGCGTGTGGAAAACGAAGAAGCACGAAGTGCGCGCAGCGCGTTTTGCGCCTTGAAGGAATGCAGACCTTCAGGGCGTTTATTTTTTTCTCTCGGCAAAGGAGGAGCAGCCATGGAATTTTGCAGAAAGGCAGAGATCATGGACGAGGCGGCGATGAGCCGCGCCATCAAGCGCATCGCGCACGAGATCATCGAGCGCAATAAGGGCACGGAGAACCTGATGCTCATCGGCATCCAGCGCCGGGGCGTGCCGCTGGCGCAGCGCATCGGCGCGCTGATCGCGCAGGAGGAGGGGACGGAGCTGCCCGTGGGCACGCTGGACATCACCTTCTACCGCGACGACCTCTCCCTGCTCGACGAGCATCCCCAGGTCAAGGGGACGGACGTTCCCGCCAACGTCAACGACCAGAATGTCGTCCTCGTCGACGACGTGCTCTACACCGGCCGCACCGCGCGCGCCGCCATGGACGCCATCATGGACATGGGCCGCGCAAAGACCATTCAGCTTGCGGTCCTCATCGACCGCGGCCACCGCGAGCTCCCCATCCGCGCGGACTACGTGGGCAAGAACGTGCCCACCTCCCACCTGGAGATGATCGCCGTCAGCGTCCGCGAGATCGACGGCAAGGAGATCGTGGAGCTCTTTGCGCAGAAATAAGGCTGCGGCCTTCCCGGAAAGGAGAATGCACATGGCTTTCAAACACAAGGATCTTCTCTCCCTGCGCGACGTCGAGCGGGAGGAGATCGAGATGATCCTGTCCACGGCCGCCTCAATGCGCCAGCTGCTGGACAGCCCCACCAAGAAGACCGCGCACCTGCAGGGCAAGTCCATTGTGACGCTGTTCTATGAGAATTCGACCCGCACGCGCATGAGCTTTGAGTTGGCCAGCAAGTACATGTCCGCGGCCGCGGCCAACATCTCCGCCTCCGCCTCCTCCGTGCAGAAGGGCGAGACCCTGCTGGATACCGGCCGGACGCTGGACCGCATGGGCACGGACGTCATCATCATCCGCCACCCCATGTCTGGCGCGCCGCACCTGCTCGCCCAGCACGTGAACGCTGCCGTCATCAACGCCGGCGACGGCATCAACGAGCACCCGACCCAGGCGCTGCTGGACATGTTCACCATCAAGCGCCACAAGGGCCGCCTGGACGGGCTCAAGGTCGCCATCGTCGGCGACGTGCTCCACTCGCGCGTGGCGCGCTCGAACATCTTCGGCCTGCACACCATGGGCGCGGAGGTCGCGCTCTGCGCGCCGCCCACCCTCATGCCCGCGCAGATGGAGGAGCTCGGCGTCAAGACCTATACCCGCGTCGAGGAGGCCGTCGAGGGCGCGGACGTGGTCATGGGCCTGCGCATCCAGAAGGAGCGCCAGGAGGAGGGCAATTTCCCCTCCCTGCGCGAATACTCGGAGTTCTTTGGAATCAATGAGGAGCGCATGAAGTACGCCAAGCCCGACGCGCTCATCATGCACCCCGGCCCCATCAACCGCGGGGTCGAGATCACCAGCGACGCGGCGGACTGCGAGCAATCCGTCATCAACGAACAGGTCACCAGCGGCGTGGCGGTGCGCATGGCGCTGCTCTACCTGCTGACCAGAAAGGGTGTGCAAAGCGTATGAAGCTGCTTGTCAAGAACGGAATCCTGCCCGGCCGCGGCGCCTGCGACATGCTCGTAGAGGACGGCCGCATCGCCAAGATCGAGCCGAACCTGGAGGACGCGGACGCGCAGGTCGTCGACGCGCAGGGCCGCTGCGTCCTGCCCGGCATGGTGGACCTGCACTGCCACCTGCGCGACCCCGGCCTGGAATATAAGGAAGACATCGTCAGCGGCACCCGCGCCGCGGCGGCCGGCGGCTTTACCACCGTCTGCTGCATGGCCAACACCGACCCCGTCAACGACAACGCGGTCGTGACCGGCTACATCCTCAACAAGGCGAAGACGGAGGGCAGCGGCGTGCACGTCTACCCCATCGGCGCCGTGTCCAAGGGCCTCAAGGGCGAGACCATGGCCGAGATCGGGGAGATGGCCCGCGCCGGTATCGTCGCCATCTCCGACGACGGCAAGCCCATCATGAACGCGCAGCTCCTGCGCCGCGCGATGGAGTACGGCGCGGCCTTTGGCATGACGGTCTTTGACCACTGCGAGGACATCCACCTGGTCAACAAGGGCGTGATGAACGAGGGCTATAACTCCACGCTCCTGGGCCTGCGCGGAACGACCCGCGCCGCCGAGGAGGTCCAGATCGCCCGCGACGCAATCCTGGCCGAGACGCTGAACCTGCCCATCCACATCTGCCACGTCTCCACCGCCGGCGGCGTGCGCATCATCCGGGAGGCCAAGGCCCGGGGCGTCAAGATCACGGCGGAGACCGCGCCCCACTACTTGGCCGGCACCGACGACATGGTGCTCAGCTACAATGCGGCCACCAAGGTCAACCCGCCCCTGCGCCTGACCGAGGACCAGGACGCCTTGATCGAGGGCCTGTGCGACGGCACGATCGACGCCATCGCCACCGACCACGCGCCGCACCACCGCGACGAGAAGGAGGTCGAGTACAACCTCGCCCTCTCCGGCATCTCCGGGTTTGAGACGGCCTTTGCCCTGGGGATGGAGACCCTCGTCCACGCGCACCACATGTCCCTGGAGGACTACGTCAAGGTCGTCAGCACCAACCCCGCCCGCATCCTCGGAAAGAACTGCGGGGAGCTGGCGGTGGGCAAGGACGCGGACTTCCTGCTCGTCGACCCCAATGAGGAGTGGTGCATCGACAGCCGCAAGTTCCTCTCCAAGGGCAAGAACACGCCCTTCCACGGCACCATGGTCCACGGCCGCGTCAAGGCGACGTTCGTCGGCGGCAAGTGCATCTATCGGGACGAATAGGGAAAAGGAGGCGCTGCACACATGAAACTGGCCATCGACGCGCTCATCGAAGGAATCGAGCGCATGGGAAACCCCACGGCGGTGGGACTGGACACGCAGCTCGCGCACCTGCCGGAAGGGTTTGCCGGCAAGGTGGAGAGCTTTGCCGACGCGGCGGACGCGCTCCTGCGCTACAACAAGGCCCTCGTGGACGCGCTCTGCGGCATCGTGCCCTGCGCGAAGGTCCAGATCGCCTACTATGAGATGTACGGCGTGCCCGGCATGCAGGCCTTCCGCGAGACGATCGACTACGCCAAGGCCAAGGGCATGGTCGTCATCGCGGACGCCAAGCGCAACGACATCGGCGCGACGGCCTCCGCCTACGCCAACGCCTACCTCGGGGAGACGCCCCTGGGGGAGAAGGCCGACAGCGCCTTCCCCGCGGACTTTGTGACCGTCAACGCCTACCTCGGCCTGGACGGCGTGGAGCCCTTCCGCAAGGCGTCCGCCGTGCGCGGCGGCGGCATCTTCGCGCTGGTCAAGACCTCCAACCCCTCCGGCGTGCAGCTGCAGGACCTGAAGATCGGCGAGCGCACGGTCTATGAGGTCATGGGCGACCTCGTCTCCGAGTGGGGCAAGGACTCCATCGGCGAAAACGGCTATTCCTCCATCGGCGCGGTGGTGGGCGCGACGTACCCGGAGCAGGGCGCGTCCCTGCGCCGGCGCCTGCCCCACACCTTCTTCCTCGTGCCCGGCTACGGCGCGCAGGGCGCCACCGGCAAGGACCTGCGCGGCTGCTTCGACGCGCAGGGCCGCGGCGCGGTGGTCAACGCCTCCCGCTCGATCCTGACCGCCTGGCGCAAGCAGCCGGGCGTGGACTTTGCGCAGGCCGCCTATAACGAGGCCGTGCGCATGCGGGAGGACATCATGGAGGGCATCCGCGCATGAAGAGATTGACGGCAAAGGTCCTCTCCTGCGCGCCGCTGAACGCGGAGATGGGCCTGCTCGCGCTCGCCCTTCCGGCCGGGGCGGAGGCCGCGGTCCCCGGGCAGTTTGCGCACATCGCGGTGCCCGGCGACCGCGCGCACCTGCTGCGCCGGCCCATCAGCCTCTATTCCGTGCACGACGGCATCCTGGAGCTCGGCATCGCGGCAAAGGGCGAGGGCACCCGGCGCATCCTCGCGGCAAAGCCCGGCGAGGAGATCGACCTGCTCTACCCCCTGGGGCGCGGGTTTGAAAAGGGCGGCCTGGAGCGCATCGCCTTTGTGGGCGGGGGCATCGGCGTCGCGCCCCTGCGCTTTGCGATGGAGGCCTTTGCGGACGTCCGCTGCCGCGCGGTCTTCGGGTTCCGCAGCCGGGACCTGCTCTACGCCGTGGAGGCGTGCGAAAGGACCGGCGCGCCCGTCACCGTCTGCACGGACGACGGCAGCGCCGGCGTGCACGGCCTGGTCACCGGCCCCCTGGAGGAGATGCTCCGGCGCGGGGAGGTAGACGGCGTCATGGCCTGCGGCCCCACGCCCATGCTGCGCGCGGTGCAGGCCCTCGCCCTGCAGTACGGGGTCCCGGCGCAGCTCTCCCTGGAGGAGCACATGGGCTGCGGCATCGGCGCGTGCCTCACCTGCAACTGCAAGGTCAAGGCGAAGGACGGGGAATTCGGCTATAAGCGCGTCTGCGCGGATGGCCCGGTGTTCCCGGCAGAGGAGGTCGTGTTCGGATGAAGATGGGCGTGAACCTGTGCGGGGTGGAGCTGAAGAACCCCGTCATCGCAGCCTCCGGAACCTTCGGCTTTGGCCGGGAATACGACGAGTTCTACGACGTGGGCGGCCTGGGCGGCATCTCGGTCAAGGGCCTGACGCGCCTGCCGCGCCTGGGCAACCCGCCCCACCGCATCACGGAGACGCCCGCGGGCATGCTCAACAGCGTGGGCCTGCAGAACCCGGGCGTGGAGGCCTTCCTGGAAAAGGACCTGCCCTGGCTGCTGGAAAAGGGCGCCGTGGTCGTGGCCAACGCCGCCGGCAGTACGGAGGACGACTACTGCTACATGGCCGAGCGCCTCTCCGGCACCGGCATCCACATCCTGGAGATGAACATCTCCTGCCCCAACGTCAAGGAGGGCGGCGTGGCCTTCGGCACAAGGCCGGAGTCCGTCTACAAGATCACCAAGGCCGTGCGCGCCCACTGCACAAAGCCCCTGATGGTCAAGCTCTCGCCCAACGTCGCGGACATCGCCGAGGTGGCCCTGGCCGCGCAGGAGGGCGGCGCGGACGCGATCTCGCTCATCAACACGCTCACCGGCATGGCCGTGGACGTGCGCACGCGCCGGCCGGTGCTGGCCAACGTCGTGGGCGGGCTCTCCGGCCCGGCGGTGCGGCCGGTCGCCCTGCGCATGTGCTGGCAGGCGGCAAAGGCCGTTTCCATCCCGGTGGTGGGCATGGGCGGCATCGAGTCCGGGGAGGACGCCATCGCCTTCCTGCTGGTCGGGTGCACGGCCGTGCAGGTGGGCACGGCAAACCTGCACAACCCCTATGCCTGCATGGACGTGATCCGCGGCATGGAGGAATACGGCGAGAAGTACGGCGTGCAGGACGTGCGCGAGCTCATCGGCGCGCTGCGCCTCGACTAAAAGGGGGCGCGCGGCATGGACCTCGGCATCATCGGCGGGGCGGACGGCCCCACGACGATCCTCGTCTCCGCAAACGCGTCGGAACTGGCGTGGACGCTGGCCATCCTCGCTGTGGCCGCGGCGGCCGCCCTGGCCTTCGCGATTTGGAGGAAGAAGCGGAAATCGTAAAGAGACCCCCCTGCGCGCACAACGCGCCGAATACGGGAGAGGCGAGCCTTTGGCCCGCCTCTCCCGCTTCGCCCCGAACCGCCAGCGGCGGTTCGGGGTTACGACCGGCTTATTGGGCCTAAGTCTCAAGCGTGGGGCATCTAGAAGCTTTGCTCCATGCCGCCTTTCGGTGGCCCGGGGTTACGGCGGGCTTATTTTCGCCCTGTGGACTCAAAACGCTCAACCTACAGGGGCGCTCCCCTCGGCTTCGCCCCGAACCGCCAGCGGCGGTTCGGGATTACGACCGGCTTATTGGGCCTAAGTCTCAAGCGTGGGGCCTCCAGAAGCTTTGCCCCATGCCGCCTTTCGGTGGCCCGGGGTTATGGCGGGCTTATTTTCGCCCTGTGGACTCAAAACGCTCAACCTACAGGGACGCTGACGCGCCCCCTCCGCAGGCGTACTCCCTTCGGCTTCGCCCCGAACCGCCACCGGCGGCGCGGGGTTTCGACCGGCTTATTTTCGTCCTCTGGGCTCAAAACGCGCGGCCTTCAGGAGCTGCGCTTCCTTTGATGGGCGTACACGCCGCCGCTGTGGATTGCAGCGGAAGGGGGTTCTACAAGCGGAAAGCCCCCCTGCGCACAAACGGTGCGCAGGGGGGCTCGGCGTTTTGGGCGCTACGCGCGGACCGCCTTGTCCTCGGCGGAAAGGCGCTTGGCGAGCTTTTCGTCCGGCGAGACGAAGAGCGTCTGCTGGTGGGTGTAGATGACAAAGCCGGGCTTTGCGCCGCCGGGCTTCTTGACGTACTTGCGCAGCGTGTAGTCCACGGGCACCTTGTCCGCCTGGCGGCCCTTGGAGAAGGTCGCGGCGAGCTGCGCGGCCTGCAGGATGGTCGCGTTCCCCGGCGCGGTGGACTTGACGATCACGTGGGAGCCGGGCATGTCCTTGGCGTGGAGCCAGAGCTCGTCGCCCAGCGCCGCGCCGGTCAGGCGGTCGTTCTGCACGTTGTTTTTGCCGACAAAGATGTCGATCCCCTCGTCGGATAGGAAGTGGTGCGGCTTGGACTCCGGGATCTTCGGCGGCTTCTTCCCCTTGTTCGCGTCGCGCAGGAGGCCGACGCGAACGAGCTCCTGCTGGATCTCCGTCAGCTCGTCAAACGTCGTGCAGAGCTCCAGGTTCTCCAGCTGGCCCTCGAGGTAGGCGATCTCCGCCTCGTTTGCGGACATCTGGTCCAGCACGAGGTCGGAGGCGGCCTTGAGCTTGTTGTACTGCTTGTAGTAGCGCTGCGCGTTCTCGGCCGGGGAGAGGGCGGGGTTCATCGGGATCTCCACCTCGCGCATGTCTTCGGAATAGTAGTCCGGAACGACGGCCTTGCTCGCGCCGCGCGGGATGCAGTGCAGCGAGGAGGTGATCAGGTCGCCCTTGCGCCGCAGGTCGTCCATATTCTCGGCGTCCAGGAGCGTCTGGCGCTGGATGGCGAGCTTCTTCTCGTCGCGCTCGAGGGCGTTTTGCAGGAAGCGGCGCAGGTTGTGCGCGCGCTGGTGGATGCGCTCCCGCTGGTCGCGCTGCAGGTAATAGGCGTCCATCGCCTCCGAGAGGGAGGCGCACGCCACCTGCCGGGCGGGATCGCGCGAGAGGTAGGGGAAGGAGGTCACGTCCAGGGGCGAGCCCTCCTCGTCGACCAGGAGCGTGGGCACGTCCTCGAGCAGGCGGAAGAACGCCGCGAGCTTGCCCGCCGCGGTGGGGAGCAGCGCCTCGGTCAGGGCCGCGGTCTCGCTGCCCGCAGCGCGGAAGGCGAGCTCGCGCGCCGCCTGCGCGGAAAGGCCGCTCACGCTCTGCTGGATCGCCTTGTCCAGCCGCTGGCCGACGAGCGGGCGCAGCGCGCGCAGGTAGTCCGCCGCCTGCGCCGCATAGGGGTTGAGCTTGTCCTGCGCGGGCGGCGTCTCATAGGGCAGGCCGGGCAGGACCTCGCGCACGCGGCTGATGTCCTCGGTGACGTGGCGCGCGCTGTCCACGATGCGGCCGTTCGGCCCGACGAGGATCATGTTGGAGTGCCGGCCCATGATCTCGATGACGAGCCGCCTCTCCGTCAAATCGCCGAGCTCGTCCAACCCCTCAAAGCGGAGGGTGAGCACGCGGTCCGCGCCGAGCTGCTCCGCGCCGAGGAAGCGCGCGTTGACCAGGAACTTGCGCAGCAGCATGCAGAACATGGGCGGCGTGTCCGGGCTGCGCTTTGCGCCGCGCGTCAGGTGCACGCGCGCGTTGTTCGGGCTGGAGGAGAGCAAAAGCCGGTGATTGCCGCCCTGCGCGCGCAGGGTGAGGAGCAATTCATCGCGCTCGGGCTGCTGAACGCGGTCCACGCGCCCGCCCTCCAGCACGCGGTTCAGCTCGCGCGCGAGGGCGCCGAGCGTCAGTCCGTCCATGGGCATGAAAACATCAACCTCCGTCCTGTCCAATGCGAAAAAGCCGGGCCGCAAAGGACCCGCTTTCCCCAGTATACCACAGTTTTATTCCGCGCAAAAGCAGAAAAAAAGGACGAGCCCCGTCGGCTCGTCCATCGGTTGCGGAAGATTAGGCCTCAACCTTGTCGATGTACTTGGCGTACACGTAAGCGTTGGTGCCATCCTCGAGAGCGATCTTCGCCCAGTTGCCGTCAAACTCGACAACCTTCACAACATCGCCGCGATGGATGATGTCGATGGGATCCAGCTTGGTGGAAGCGGTGGCGCGAACGTTCAGAGCGCGGCAGATGACGACGTAGTCGGTGGTCTCCTCTTCAGGGGTGACGTACTCGACATCCTCGGTGTAATCCGCGTAGTAGGTGGGCTCAATGAAGTTGGAATCGGCCAGGGCAGTCATGGGGATGATCATCATCGCAACAGCCAGGACAAGGGCAAGCAGTTTCTTCATGGAAGAAGACCTCCTTGATGAAATTTTACGATCTCATTATAATCTTTCTTACATTGTTTGTCAATCCTGAAATGATTTAGAAATATAATTTGGCCTGTGTGAATTTCTGCCAGGGGGATGTACTGCAGGAATTCCATTAAGTTTTTGTAATAACCGGTGCAAAACCAGGCGCATTATGGTATACTCAACCGCGGCTGCACGGAAAACAGCGGTCGGAAAGGAAAAGAAAATGATACAGGCAAGCAATATTTCTCTCCAATTTGGGAAGAGGATTCTTTTTGAGAACGTGAACATCCAATTTGACAAGGGCAACTGCTACGGCATCATCGGCGCAAACGGCGCGGGCAAGAGCCAGTTCCTGAAAATTCTCTCCGGGGAGCTGCAGCCGAACTCGGGCGAGGTCATCGTCACCCCGGGCGAGCGCATCTCGGTCCTCAAGCAGGACCACTTCCTCTACGATGAATACGACGTGCTCTCCACCGTCATCATGGGCAATAAGCGCCTCTACGAGGTCATGCAGGAAAAGGAGGCGCTCTACGCAAAGCCGGACTTCACCGACGAGGACGGCCTGCGCGCCGCGGAGCTCGAGGGCGAGTTTGCCGAGATGGACGGCTGGGACGCCGAAAGCAACGCCCAGACCATGCTCAACCAGCTCGGCATCGACGAGGAAAAGCACGGCAGGAAGATGGCCGAGCTCGACGGCAACGACAAGGTCAAGGTCCTCCTGGCGCAGGCGCTCTTCGGCAATCCGGACATCCTGCTGCTGGACGAGCCGACCAACCACCTGGACGTCAAGGCCATCCGCTGGCTGGAGCGCTTCCTCGGCGACTTTGAGAACACGGTCATCGTCGTCTCCCACGACCGCCACTTCCTCAACGAGGTCTGCACCTACATCGCGGACATCGACTACCGCCGCATCCAGCTCTACGCCGGCAACTACGACTTCTGGTACGAGTCCAGCCAGCTGGCGCTGCGCCAGGCCAAGGAGACCAACAAGCGCAACGAGGCCAAGATCAAGGAGCTCAAGGAGTTCATCGCGCGCTTCTCCGCCAACGCCTCCAAGTCCAAGCAGGCGACCAGCCGCAAGAAGCTGCTGGAGAAGATTGAGCTGACGGACATCCAGCCCTCGACCCGGCGCTATCCCTTCATCGAGTTCAAGCCCGAGCGCGAGGCGGGCAACGACATCCTCGTGGCCGAGGGAATCTCCAAGACCATCGACGGCGTCAAGGTCCTGGACAACTTCACCCTGCGCGTGGACAAGGGCGACAAGATCGCCTTTGTCGGCGACGACGAGCAGGCAAAGACCACGCTCTTCCGCATCCTCATGGGCGAGATCGAGCCGGACGAAGGCTCCTATAAGTGGGGCGTGACGATCACCACCGCCTACTTCCCCAAGGACAACAATCCCTACTTTGAGGGCGTGGACCTGAGCCTTGTGGACTGGCTCCGCCAGTATTCCAAGGAGCAGGACGAGACGTTCCTGCGCGGGTTCCTGGGGCGGATGCTCTTTTCCGGTGAGGAGGCCAAGAAGAAGGCCTGCGTCCTCTCCGGCGGCGAGCGCGTGCGCTGCATGCTCTCCAAGATGATGCTCTCCGGCGCGAACTTCCTGATTCTGGACGAGCCGACCAACCACCTGGACCTGGAATCCATCACCTCCCTGAACAACGGCATGACCGCCTTCCCCGGGACCATGCTCTTTGTCTCCAAGGACCACCAGCTCGTCTCCACCGTCGCCAACCGGATCGTGGACATGAGCGCCGGCCAGCCCGTCGTGGACAAGCGCACCACCTACGAGGAATACCTGCAGATGAAGCTCGGCGACTAGCCGCTTAAAGAGAACCTGCCGCGGGAAAAAATCCTGCGGCAGGTTCTTTTTTTGCGCGCGGATTGAATCCTTTGGGCGGGTTGATTCGTCATAAAACTGTGGTATACTGTCTATAATGAAGGAATGTGGAGATGACGACATGAGTGCGAATAAAATCCTGATCGTGGAAGACGATACGCCCATCGCGGAGCTGCTGGCTTACCGCCTCAAAAAGGAGGGCTACGACGTGGGCATTGCCGGGACGGGCGCGCGCGCGCTGCAGATGGCAAACGGCGCGCATCCGGACCTGGTGCTGCTGGACTGGCAGCTGCCGGACATGTCCGGCCTGGAGGTCTGCCGGCAGATCACGAACAAGCTGCACATCCCCATCATCATGGTCACGGCCCGCAACATGGTGGAGGACAAGGTCCTGGGCCTGGAGGCCGGCGCGGACGACTACATCACCAAGCCCTTTGACGTGCGCGAGGTCGTGGCGCGCATCAAGGCGACCTTCCGCCGCCTGGAGAAGACGAACGACGCGCCGCCCGCGCGCAACGAGCTCCGGCTCCACTTCGCGGGGCTGACGGTCACGCCCTCGACCATGACGGTGGAGAAGAACGGCCGCCAGGTGGACCTGACCCCCTTGGAGTATCAGCTCCTGATGTACTTCTACGAAAACCGCAACGTGGCCCTCTCCCGGGAAAAGATCCTGGGCGCGGTGTGGGGATACGACTACTTCGGCAACACGCGCACCGTGGACATCCACGTCCTGCGCCTGCGCAAAAAGCTGGGATTGGACAACGAGATCCGCACGATCTTCAAGATCGGCTACATCTTCGAAATTACGGATTAGGGCGTGCATAGATGAAGAAAACGACGAGGAAAGCGGGGACCTTCTCCCTGAAGCGGCTCTTTGCGGGCGGACCGGAGGTCCGCCTGTCCATCCGTGTCAAGATGGCGCTGTACATGCTGGCCATCTTCCTTTCCATGCTCCTGATCATGAACTTCTTCATCGCCCAAAACATTTCCCAGGGCAACGAGCGCTACATCAACGACGATCTTGTCACGATGAAGAACAACGGCCTGATCTACGTCAAGCAGATGCTCGTCCTCAGCCAGCAGAACAACAACGAGGAGGGCTTTGCCGCCATCGCCCAGGACCTCGTGGAGGAGATCTCCGGCGCGACGGGCAACCCCACGGCCGCCTTCACCATGGACGGGCAGATGCTCGCCGCGACCAACTCCGCGGTCTTCATCGAGAACAACTTCGGCGACGTCAGCCTTGCGCGCGGCGGCCTTTCCGCCTTCACCCTGGACACGGAGTCGCAGCGGACGCGCGCCTATTTCTCCTACCCCGTCCTCATCGAGGGCAACAGCATCGGCATGATCCGCACCGTCGCGGACTACACCATCCTCTACACCCAGGGAAACAACATCATGCGCTCCGTCTCCCTCATCACGATGGTGATCTGCTTTGTCTCCCTGGTCATCGCGGTGCTCTTTGCCAGCTCCATCGCCTCGCCCATCATGAAGCTCGCGCGCATCAGCGAGGCGCTGCAAAAGGACGTCGAACAGAACAAGATCGACGTGGGCAAGGTCGTGCGCCTGGCGCGCTCCAAGCGGCGGGACGAGCTGGGCATCCTCTCGCGCAACTTCGCCGAGATGATCTACCGCATCGACCAGCAGATGAAGACCATCAACACCGACAAATACGAGCTCAAGCGCCTTTCGGAATACCGAAAGGTCTTCTACGACAACGTCACCCACGAGCTCAAGACCCCGCTGACCAGCATCCGCGGCTATGCCGAGGTGCTGCAGGAGAATGGCTTTACCGACAAGGAGTTCTTCGACAAGGGCATCTCGCACATCCTCAGCGAGAGCGACCGCATGTACCACATGGTGGTGACGCTCCTGGAGCTCTCACGCATGTCGGACGCGGTCAACGTGCCCAAGGACCGCGTCAACCTCAACGACCTGCTCGCCCAGGTCTGCGAGGGCATGCAGTTCAAGGCCGAGAAGTACGGCGACGCCATCGAGCTCTCCGTGCGCCAGCGCGCCGTGGTCATGGGCAGCGAGACGCAGCTCAAGGAGGTATTCATCAACATCATCGACAACGCCATCAAGTACGGATACCCCAACTCCACCATCCAGGTCCTGGTCAACTGCAACCGGGAAAACGTCAACGTCCAGGTCGTCAATTCCGGCGACGGCATCGAGGAGAAGGAGATCCCCAAGCTCTTCATCCCCTTCTACCGGCGCAAGGACCGCGAGGGCAAGCGCGAGGAGGGGTCCTCGGGCCTGGGCCTGGGCATCGTCAAGCAGCTCGTCGAGCAGCACGGCGGGCGCATCGACATCGCGTCGCGGCCCAAGGGGCTCACGGTCGTCACCGTCGTGCTCCCCACGGCCCGCGCAAGGGAGGGACAGGCAGGATGAGGAAGAAGATACGCCGCCTTGCGGCAGCATGCCTTGCGCTCCTGATGCTCTCGGGCTGCCATTCCATCGCCCCGCAGGAGAAGACCATCATCCTCTCCGAGCCGACCGCGACGCCCGCCGCCTCCAACGAGCCGCAGTCCTCGCTGCGCTTTGAGGTGCGCAGGATCACGAACATCCCCCTGGACCGCCTGGACCCCACCGGGGACCACCCCAACCCCGCGGAGGCGGTCATCGGCTGGATCGATGCAAACAACCTCGTGGCCATGACCGTCCAGAGCGCGCAGACGGGGAGCGAGGCGGAGGAGACGGCGCAGGCCACGCCTACGCCCGAGGCTGAGGACGACGAGGGCGTGCGCATGACGCAGTTCGTGCGCATCAACTACCAGTACGGGTTCCTCGACCCGATCCTGACGCTCGGCAATCTGGAGGCCGAGTGCTTCGACGTCTCCGCAGACGGGTCCCTCGTCGCCTATGTCGCCGGGAACATTCTGGACATCTACAGCCTGCACAACGGCGGCAGGATGCAGACGCTCACGCGCGACGTTTTGGCCTCCCGCGTGGTCTTTGCCCAGGACGGGCACGAGCTCTACTTCACCGCCGCGGGCGAGGACCGGAAGATGGAGTCCATCCAGGCCGAGACCGGGGAGGTCGCGCTCGTCCTGCCGGGCATGGCCTACCGCCCCCTGGCCGTAAGCGAAAAGGGAATGCTGTTCTACCTCCTCTCCCAGGGCACGCAGGAAGTGGGCTACGCCTCCCAGGCTGGAACGGAGGAGGAGCTCCTGACGGGCGGCACGGCGGGTTCCGCCTACATCCTCTCCTCCGGCGACGGGCTCCTCGTCTACGACGGGGACCTGTACCTGGTGGGCGCGGGCGGCGCGACGCTCGTGCAGAGCAACATCACCGCCTTTGACATCGGCTCCGACGGCATGCACATCGCCTACGCCGTGCAGAACGAGGACGGGTCCGTGGACATCCGCATCGGCTACTGGGGCGGCAGCCGCATCATCAACGACCGGCTGACCTACAAGGACATCGGCATCAACGTGGACACGATGTATTTCTCGCCCGACCTGCAAAAGCTCTACCTGCAGGGCCAGGACGGGAACGGCGCGCTGCGGGCCTATACGTTCGAGTTCCAGTAGGGCGCGCTTTCGGTTCTCAGGGCAATCCCCCTCTTCATAAGCTTAGAAAAAGCGTGGAGAGGGGGTTCTCTTTTGATGATAGACCGGATTGACCTGCGCGTCCTGGAGGAAGCCCGCTACATCTCGGAACACAGCGCCACGGTCCGCGACGCGGCCAAGCTCTTTGGGGTGTCCAAGTCCACCGTGCACAAGGACCTGGTGGAGCGGCTTCCGCACCTGAACCAGGCCCTCTACCGGCAGACGCGCCGCGTGCTGGACCAAAACAAGGCCGAGCGCCACCTCCGGGGCGGAAGGGCCACGATGCGAAAGTTCGCCGTACTGGAAAAACATGGCAGAAAATAATTTGCCTTCTTCTGTCCCGCATGGCAGGAAAAAGGGGGTTTTTTCGAGAATATACCCAAGGATGCGGGTCGGTTTGCGCCTGCGTTTTACTCCCGCCGGGCTTTCTGGCGGGTTTATATAGATGGCGACGGGCTTGGGCTCGCCGCCGCGAGAAGGAGCGATCTCTCTTGGGCTTTTTTACACGGGACATCGGAATGGATTTGGGCACGGCCTCCGTGCTTGTCTATATCAAGGGAAAGGGCATCGTGCTGCGCGAGCCCTCGGTTGTGGCGGTGGACGAGTACAGCCACACGATCCTGGCCGTCGGCGAAAAGGCGCTGACCATGCTCGGGCGCACGCCCAAGGGCATTTCCGCCATCCGGCCGCTGAAGAACGGCGTCATCTCCGACTACGAACTGACCGAAAGGATGATCCACTACTACCTCCGCCTCGTCATGGGGCGGTTCAACTTCGCGCGCCCGCGCGTGGTGGTCTGCGTGCCCGCCGGGGTCACGGAGGTGGAGCGCCGCTCCGTCGTCGAGGCGACGGCGGACGCCGGGTCCATGGACACCAAGCTCATCGAGGAACCCGTGGCCGCGGCGATCGGCGCCGGGCTCCCCGTGACCAAGGCGGGCGGGTGCATGGTCGTGGACATCGGCGGCGGCACGACGGACATCGCCGTCATCTCCATGAGCAGCGCCGTGGTCAAGGAGAGCGTGACCATCGCCGGCGACAAGGTGGACGAGGCCATCATCAAGCACATGCGGCGCAACCACAACCTCCTCATCGGCGAGCGCACGGCCGAGCGCATCAAGATGCAGCTGGCGGTCGTCGCCCCGGAGCCGCCCATGGGCGCCATGGACGTCACGGGGCGCTCCGTCCTGTCCGGGCTGCCGCGCACGGCGCACATCGAGGCGGCGGAGATCTCCCAGGCGGTCGAGGAGGTGGCCACCGCCATCATCGAGACCATCCACTCGGTCCTGGAGCGCACGCCCCCGGAGCTCGCCTCGGACATCTACCAAAACGGCATCACGCTCACCGGCGGCGGCGCGCTGCTGGGCGGCCTCTGCCGCCGCGTGCAGACCGAGCTGCGCATCCCGTGCACGCTGGCGGAAAACCCCGCCGACTGCGTCGTGCGCGGAACGGGCATGGCGCTGGAGAACATGGAACTCTACGGCGACCTGGTCCACGACTACCGCAAGCCCGTGCGGTACGACTTTCGGCGATAGGAGGGGAGCATGAGGAACGCTTGGCGGTCACTCCTTGCGGCGCTGCTGTGCCTGCTTCTTCTCGCCGGGTGCGCTGCGCCCGAAGCGGAAAACGCGGCCGCGACGCCGGAACCCGAGGGAATGGAGTTTTCGGGCGGTTCGGTCCTGCGCGACGAGAGCATCCGCTCCCTGCTCATCTGCGCGGTCTCCTACGACCGGGATGGGTATTCCCTCCTGACCTCGCTGCACGTCCTGGTGCGCAATGCGGACGGGGAGATCGACCTGATCACCATCCCCAAGGACACGCGCGTCCTGATGCAGCACTACGGCGAGGACGGCGCGTCCTACAGCGGTTACGGCCCCATCAGCGACGTCTACCACGCGGCCGAGGATGCCGGCCTTGCGGAGCAGAGCACGGTGGACGCGGTCTCCGCGCTGCTGGGCGGCGTGCGCATCGACCGCTACGCCTTCCTGAACGTCGTGCAGCTGCAGGACCTGGCGGATCTGCTGGAGGGAGAGATCTACATCGACGTCGAGGACGACGTCTCGGACCTGAACGTCTATCGCGGGTATCAGGATGTGCGCCCCGTGCTCGCGGGCTTTGCCTCGTATTCCTACCTCAACGACATCGGCGGCATCGACTATCCCGGCACCGATCCCTATAAGCTCCGCCGGCACCAGCAGCTCATCGAGGCCTTTTTGAGCGACTTCTCCGGGCAGATGGAGGCGCTCTCGCAGCAGGAGCAGGAGGCGCTGGCCCAGGACATCGTCGACTGCCTGCGCACGGACCTGACCGCGCAGGACGTTCAGAGCTGGACCGGTCAGGTGCGGCGCCTGCACATCGCCCAGATCCTGGAGGGATACGAGAACGAGACGGATCAGGACTCCTACTGGATTCCCGACCGCAGCGCGCTCAAGACCTGGGTGATCGAGCACTTTTACTGCGGACAGGAGGAAGAAGAATAGAGAAGCGCCCGGGGGAGCTTTCCCACCCGGGCGCTTTGCGGCGCTTACGGCTTGTGCGGCCGGTTCCAAAGGCCGTACTGGTCCTCGTTCTGCAGGGCGGAGAGCATGAGCTCCCGCGCGTTGGGATACGTCTTGCACAGGCGGTCCAGCAGCGCCTTCATCTCCTCGCGCTGGGTGTTGCCGTTGGCCGGGCACGAGGAGGCGACGACGGGGAGGTTCAGCTCCCGCGCGACGTGGATGACGTGCTTTTCCGGCACGTAGACCATGGGCCGGATGACGGTCAGGTCCATGCGGGAGAGGTAGGACTTGGGGTGGAAGGTGTGGATGCGCCCCTCGTGCAGCAGGCAGAGGAGCAGCGTCTCCAGTGCGTCGTCGCGGTGGTGCCCCAGGGCCACCTTGTTGCAGCCCACCTCCTTGGCCAGCTCGTTGAGCGCGCCGCGGCGCATCTTGGCGCAGAGGGAGCAGGGGTTCTTCTCCCTGCGCTCCTCAAAGATCACCTTGCCGATCTGCGTTTCGCGCACGATGTACTCGACCTCCAGATGGTCGCACAGCGCGCGGATGCCGCTCGTATCCATGGGGGAAAGGCCCATGGTCAGCGTCAGGCCCACGAGGGAAAAATGCGCCTTGGAGAACTTGCGGTACAGCGCCAGCGCGTAGAGCAGGAGCAGGCTGTCCTTGCCGCCGGATACGCCCACGCCGATGCGGTCGCCCTCTTCGATCAGGTCAAAATCCTCGCAGGCCTTGCGAATGCAGCCGAGCACTTTCTTCATGGCGTTCCTCCAAAAACGTTTGCTATCGCTTCCATTATAGCGATTTTGCGCGCCGGTGCAACGCCCGCAATCGCGAAAAATGTTAGATGTTGATTAACTGCCGTTGACGGATGCCACTGCATATGGTATGCTTCTCTTTAGTGACAACCAAATAAGAACGCCTTATACAGAGTGGTTGAGGGACGGGCCCGATGAAACCCGGCAACCGGTCGCGTGGCGACAGTGGTGCCAATTCCCGCAGCGCAGCCCTGCGCTGAAATATGAGGTGGAAGTGGGATTGCCAAGTCTTCTGCCGCACAGCGTTCGCGATGGAAGGCTTTTTCTTTCCATATCTTCGAGTTCTGCGGCGTTCTTATCCATTGGGAAGACACAGAAAGGATGGAGAACATGCTGCAACAGGGAAAGAGATTCTTTACCTCCGAGTCCGTCACGGAGGGACACCCCGACAAGGTCTGCGACCAGATCTCCGACGCGATCCTGGACGCGCACCTGGCCCAGGACCCCATGGCCCGCGTCGCCTGCGAGACGATCGCCGCGCCCAACCTCGTGCTGGTCATGGGCGAAATCACCTCCAAGGCCGATGTGGACTACGAAACGATCATCCGCAAGACCATCGCCGACATCGGCTACCGCGACGGCGCCTGCGGCTTTGACGCCGCGACCTGCCGCGTGATGCTGGAGCTGAACCAGCAGTCCCCGGACATCGCCATGGGCGTCGGCAACGCGCTCGAGGGCCGCGCCGAGGGCAAGATGGACATCGGCGCGGGCGACCAGGGCATGATGTTCGGCTTTGCCTGCGACGAGACCGAGGAGTTCATGCCCATGCCCATCGCCCTGGCCCACCGCCTGACCCGCCGCCTGAGCGAGGTCCGCAAGAGCGGCGAGCTGCCCTACCTGCGCCCGGATGGCAAGAGCCAGGTCACCGTGGAATACCTGGACGGCAAGCCCGTGCGCGTGGACGCCATCGTCCTGTCCACCCAGCACAGCGCGGACGCGGACCAGCAGACCATCCGCCGCGACCTGATCGAGCGCGTCGTGCGGCCGACCATCCCGGCGAGCCTCCTGGACGAGGAGACCAAGTACTTCATCAATCCCACCGGGCGCTTTGTCGTGGGCGGTCCGGAAGGGGATTCGGGCCTGACGGGCCGCAAGATCATCGTGGATACCTACGGCGGCTATGCCCCGCACGGCGGCGGCGCCTTCTCCGGCAAGGACCCGACCAAGGTCGACCGCAGCGCCTGCTACATGGTCCGCTACATCGCAAAGAACATCGTCGCCGCGGGCCTGGCCTCCCGCTGCGAGATCGAGATCGCCTATGCGATCGGCGTGGCGCACCCCGTCTCGATCCTGGTGGATACGTTCGGCACGGGCAAGCTCGCGGACGAGGCGCTGGAGGCGATCGTGCGCCGCGTGTTCGACCTGCGCCCCGCGGCCATCATCGAGAAGCTCGGCCTGCGCCAGCCCATGTACCGCCAGACCGCGGCCTACGGCCACTTCGGCCGCACGGACGTGGACCTGCCCTGGGAGCGCACGGACATGGCCGAGGCGCTGCGCGCGGCGGCAGGCAAGTGATTCGCGGGACAAGGCCTTTGGCTTCACCCGCAGAAAGAGGAAAGACGCATGGATGAAATCGAAGGCATTGTCGAGGAGATCATCTTCCGCAACGAGGAAAACGGCTACACGGTGCTGACCATTGGCAAGGGCGGCGCCGAGCAGACCGTCATCGGCACGCTCCCCTTCCTGAAGCAGGGGGAGCGTGTGCGCGTTTTGGGCACGTGGACCACGCACCCGACCTTCGGCCGCCAGCTCAAGGCCGCCTCCTACGAGACGATCGAGCCCACGCGCGCCGAGGAGATCGAGCGGTACCTGGCCAGCGGGGTCATCAAGGGCGTGGGCGAGATGACCGCCAAGGCTATCGTCGAGGCCTTTGGCGACGAGACGCTCGAGGTCCTCGCCAACGCCCCCGAGCGCCTGCGCGAGATCGAGGGCATCGGCCCCAAGCGCGCCGCCATCATCGCCGAAAACTACGCCCAGCAGCAGGAGACGCGCGAGGTCATGCTCTTTTTGCAGAAGTACCAGATCCCGCCCAGCCTGTGCATGCGCATCCTCAAGGCCTATGGCGGCAACGCCGTCACGGTCCTCAAGGCCAATCCCTATCAGCTCATCCGCGACGTGCCGGGCGTGGGCTTCCGCACGGCGGACCGCATCGCGCTCTCCATGGGCGTCCATGCCCAGGACAGCCACCGCCTGCGCGCGGGGCTCATCTACGTCCTGCGCGACGCGGCCGGCGCCTCCGGCCACGTGTTCCTGCCGCGCGACAGGCTCCTGGACGCGGCGCAGGGCATTCTGCAGGCCCCGCCGGAGGCCGTCGAAAACGAGCTGGCCGCACTCGTCCTCTCGGGCGAGGTGCGCCAGGAGGAGCGCGAGGACTGCACCGCGGTCTACCACCGCTCCATGCTCGAGGCGGAAAAGGAGGTCGCGCTCCAGCTCCTGCTGCTGCAGCGCGCGCCGCAGAAAAAGCGCGTGTCCGCCGAGGACGCGGACCTGGACGCCTTTGAGCGCGACCAGGACATCCGCTTTGAGGCCGGCCAGCGCGCCGCCATCCGCATGGCGGCCGAGTCCCCGGTCGTGGTCATCACCGGCGGGCCGGGCACGGGCAAGACCACGGTCATCAACTGCATCATCCGCCTGATGCAGGGGGCGGGCCTCACCGTCTCCCTGGCCGCGCCGACCGGCCGCGCGGCCAAGCGCATGACCGAGGCCACCGGCCAGGAGGCCAAGACCATCCACCGCCTGCTGGAATACGCCGCCGGCGAGGAGGACGACGCGCCGCTCTTTGGCAAGACCGAGGAGGACCCCCTGAAGGCGGACGTCGTCATCGTGGACGAGATGTCCATGGTGGACCTGCTGCTCATGCGCTCGCTGCTCAAGGCCGTGCGGCCGGGCACGCGCCTGGTGCTCGTCGGGGATGCGGACCAGCTCCCCAGCGTCGGCGCGGGCAACGTGCTGCGCGACATCCTCGACAGCCGGGTGCTGCCCGTGGCGCGGCTGACCGAGGTCTTCCGCCAGGCCGCGCAGAGCCACATCGTCGTCAACGCCCACCGCATCAACAGCGGCCAGATGCCCATCATCCAGAACCGGGACACGGACTTCTTCTTTGAGAAAAAGGAGAACCTGACGGCCATCGCGCAGAGCGTCTGCGCCCTGGTGACGCGCCGCCTGCCCGGCTACTATCACATCGATCCTGTGCGCGACATTCAGGTCCTCGCCCCGATGAAGAAGGGAGAGGCCGGCGTCTTTGCGCTCAACCGCATGCTGCAGGAGCAGCTCAACCCCCCTTCCCGCCACAAGAAGGAGCGCCTGAGCGGCGAGACCCGCTTCCGCGAGGGGGACAAGGTCATGCAGGTGCGCAACAACTACCAGGCCGAGTGGACCCGCGGCGACATGGAGCGCGAGGAGGAGGGCGTCGGCATCTACAACGGCGACATCGGCGTCATCGAGAGCATCGGCGACGACGGCGTGCTGGTCTACTTTGACGACGACCGCCGCGTCACCTACGACGAGGCCATGCTCCAGGACCTGGAGCTCGCCTACGCCATGACCATCCACAAGAGCCAGGGCAGCGAGTTCCCCACCGTGGTGCTGGCGCTGCTGCCCGGGCCGCCGCAGATGATGGTGCGCAACCTGCTGTATACCGCCGTGACGCGCGCCAAGCAGCGCGTGGTGATGGTCGGCAGCGAGGGCGTCCTGCGCCGCATGGTCGAAAACGACAAGACCGCCCACCGCTACAGCGCCCTGGGCGAGCGCCTCCAGGCGCTGGACCGCCTGCGCGCCATCGGGGAGGGAGAGCCTTGAGACCCTTTGCCCTGCGGGACGCCGCGCTGGACCTGTTCTTTCCCCGGCGGCGCTGCATGGCCTGCGGCAGCCCCGAAAACGTGCGCGAGGGCCTGTGCGCCAGGTGCGAGGCGCGCCTGACGCGCGTGCCGGACCGGGTTTGCGAGCGCTGCGGGGACGTGGCGCAGGCGCCGGGGCTCTGCCCGCGCTGCCGCGCGGCGTCCCCGCCCTATGCGGCGGCGCGCGCAGCCCTGCTCTACGAGGGCCCGGCGCGCACCCTCGTGCTCGCGATGAAGTTCCGCGGGGAGTTTGACCTGCCCGTCCGTCGGTTTGCCCGCGCCATGGCGCAGCGCCTCGCGCAGGAGGGGTGGCGCGTGGACGCCGTGGTGAACGTCCCCGCCGCGCCCAAGACCCTGCACGCGCGCGGCTATAACCAGGCCGAGCTCCTCGCGCGGCGCCTGGCCAGGGAGGCGGGGCTGCCGTTCCTGCGCGGCGCGCTGCGCAAGCGGAGCCGCGTGCGCTCCCAGGTGGGCCTGGGCGCGGCGGAGCGGCGCAGCAACGTGCAGGGCACGATTCTCGTCGGCCGCGGAATCGCCCGCGCGGCCGGGAAGACCCTCCTGCTCGTGGACGACGTGATGACCACGGGCGCTACGGTCGAGGAGTGCGCGCGCGTGCTCCTGGCCGCCGGCGCGCAGGCGGTCTATGTCCTCTGCGCCGCGCGCCAGGTCTATGCCGACGACGAGGAGCTGCGCCGGGAAGCGCCCGGCGCGCAAGATGCGGACTTCCCGCCCGCCGGCTGAACCCCGCGCGGCGGGCGCTACTTTGCCGGGAGCCGCGTGGCATGGCGACGCGGTAGGAGAGCTCCTCACCGGCAGAGGAAACGCCCAACAATTCGTTGGGCGTTCGGTGCAGGCCGACGCAGATCTTCTCCAGCGTGTTGATCGAGGGAGCGGTTTGGCCGCGGGCGATGGAGCCGAAATATCGGGGGCTGAGGTCACAGAGTTCGGAGGCGGTTTCATAGGAAAGCTGCTGGCTGTCGCAGATGCGCAGGATGGAATCGGAAAGTTTTTTGGAAAACATGTCGAGCCCTCGCCTTCTGTACGAAATATTACAGTTAGCGTAGAGGCAACATGCTTTGCCCTCAAGGAAAGATCGCGCCTGGGTTTTGCGGGAACGGGCAGCGCGCATCGGAACAGGTTTCCCGCGGCCCAAAACGAAGGAGATTCCAACCCGCGGGTTGGAATCTCCTTCGTTTTTGGGGGAAATGGACGTCAGATTACGCGGAAGGCCGCGCGCAGCGGCTCTGCGCCCGTCAGGGTGACGGAGCGCGCATCCGGGGCGCTCGCCCCGGCGAACAGCGTGAAGTCGCCGGGCTCCTCGACCACCTCGCCCGCCTCGGTCACCAGGCACAGCGCGCGCGGCGCGATCTCCACCGTGACGGTGCGCGACTCGCCGGGCGCCAGCTCCACGCGGTCAAACGCGCAGAGGGAGAAGTGGGGGACGCGCGTGGAGGCCTCCTCGTCGCGCACGTAGAACTCCACGGGCGTTGCGGCGGGGATGTCGCTCTCGTTCTGGACCGTGACCGTCGCCCGCAGCCCCTCGCCGGCCGGCAGGGACGTCTCGGACAGCGTCAGATCCGAGAAGGTGAACTTCGCATAGGAGAGGCCGTAGCCGAACGGATACAGCGGCTCCGCGTGGAGGTAGCGGTACGTGCGGCCCTCCATGGCGTAGTCCGTAAAGGCGGGCAGGTCGTCCAGGCTCTTGTAGAAGGTGACCGGCAGGCGGCCGCTGGGCGAGAACTTGCCGAACAGCAGCTCCGCCACGGCCTGGCCGCCGTAGCTGCCGGCGTACCAGTTCTGCACGATGGCGTTGCAGTGCGCCTGCGCAAAGTTCACCGCCAGGGCCGAGCCGGAGGAGAGGACGAGGATCGTGGGCTTGCCCACGGCCACGACCTTTTCCAGCAGCTTCTGCTGCAGGCCCGGCAGGTTCAGGTGCGCCTTGTCGCCCGCGCCGTATTCGTTGGAGGCGTCGCCCTCCTCGCCCTCGATGCGGGGGTCGAGGCCCAGGCACAGCACGACGACGTCCGCCTCCCGCGCCACGGCAACGGCCTCGCCCAGGCGGTCGCCCGGCAGCGCAAGGCCCTCCGAGCGGTCGCGGTAGAGCGGGCAGCCCTCGGAATAGAACACGCGGGCCTTGCCGTCGCAGATGCGGTGGATGCCCTCCAGGATGGTGACGTACTCGGAGGCCGTGCCGTTGTAGTTGCCCTTGAGCACCTCCTGGCTGTCGGCGTTGGGGCCGATGACCGCGATGGAGGAGAGCTTGTCGACATCCAGCGGCAGCAGGCCGTCGTTCTTGAGCAGCACCTGGGAGCGGCGCGCGGCCTCCTGGGCCACGGCGCGGTGCTCGGCGCAGTCGTTGACCGCGTAGGGGATCGCGTCGTAGGGGCAGTCCTTGTCGAACATGCCCAGCTTCATGCGGGTGGCCATCAGGCGCTCGACGCAGGGCGTGATGTCGTCCTCGGTCAGCAGCCCCTCCTGGATGGCGGTCAGGATGTGCAGGTAGACCGCGCCGCAGTTGACGTCGCAGCCGTGCTTGACGGCCAGGGCCGCGGACTCCGGCGCGGTGTCCGTCACCTTGTGGTGCAGGTGGAAGTCGCTCAGCGCCCCGCAGTCAGAGACAAAGTGGCCCGCAAAGCCCCACTGGTTGCGCAGGATGTCCGTCAAAAGGTCGCTGGCGCACGCGGGCTGGCCGTAGACGCGGTTGTAGGCGCCCATGACGCTCTCGACCTTCGCCTCCTTGATCAGGGCCTCAAAGGCGGGCAGGTACGTGTCGAACAGGTCCTGCTTGGAGACGACCGCGTCGAACTCGTGCCGCAGGGACTCCGGGCCGGAGTGCACGGCAAAGTGCTTGGCGCAGGCCGCCGCCTTGAGGTACTTTTCATCGTCGCCCTGCAGGCCCTTGACAAAGCGCACGCCCAGGCGCGCGGTGAGGTAGGGGTCCTCGCCGTAGGTCTCGTGGCCGCGGCCCCAGCGCGGGTCGCGGAAGATGTTGATGTTCGGCGACCAGAAGGTCAGCCCCTTGTAGATGTCGCGGTCGCCCTGGCGCACGCTCTCGTTGTACTTGGCGCGGCCCTCGGTGGCGATGATGGAGCCGATCTTCTCCACAAGGTCTGCGTCAAACATGGCGGCCATGGCGATGGCCTGCGGGAACATGGTGGCTGTGCCCGCGCGCGCCACGCCGTGCAGCGCCTCGTTCCACCAGTTATAGGCGGGCACGCCCAGCCGCTCGATGGCCGGGGATGTGTAGACCATCTGGCTGGCCTTTTCCTCCAGCGTCATGCGGGAGACCAGGTCCTTTGCACGCTCGGCAAAGGAGAGGGATTCGTCCAGGTATTTCGGGGTTTCCGGCATAGAAAAACCTCCAGTCCAAAGCATGTTCTGCTTCTATGGTACCGGAGGTTGCCGCGGTTGTCAACGGGCAAACCGTTTTTTCAGCGCTGGCGCTGCACGCCGCCGAGGACCGTGCCCTCGTTTTTGCCGTAGAGCGTGCCCACGCAGCCGCCGATGTGCGCGCCGGGCAGGATGTTGCCGTACACCGTGGTGATGTCGCCCGCAACGCGGCCGGAGACGTCGCCCATGACCTTGCCCAGCACGCTGCCGCCGACCTCGCCCGTCAGGTTCCCGCGAAGGATCTTGCGGTTCCTGGTGTGGACCGTGCCCACGTCGCCGCCCACGCGGCCGGACAGGGCCCCGCCGATGGGCGCGGTGACGTCGCCGTCCACCGTGCCGGTGAGGTCGCCGCCGATCGGGCTGCGCACGCTGCCCTGCACGTGCCCCTCCATCCGGCCGCCGATGGGCCCGGTCACATCTCCGCAGATCTCCACGCCCGGCTCGATCGAGCCGCCGATGGGGCCGCTGACGCTGCCGCCGATGCGCGCGCCCTGGCGGATGCTCCCGCCCACCGGGCCGCGCACGCTGCCCGAGATCTGCGCGTTGCGGCCGATGGGCCCGCCGAGCACGCCCGTCACGTCGCCGTCCACCTGCACGTTGTCCGCGATGCCGCCGCCGATGATCCCGTGCACGCCGCCCTCGATGCGCGTATTGCCGGCGCCCGTTCCGATGGAGCCGCCGAGCACGCCGGTCACGTCCCCGCCGATGTGCACGCCGTCCGCGATGCTTCCGCCCACGATCCCGCGCACGCTGCCCGCGACGTCCGCGCCGATGTCCCTGCCGTAGATGCCCGAGACGCTGCGCCGCGCGCTCTGCTGCGCGCGCGATCCGGCCGCGCCTGCCCGCGCCTGCAGGGCCTCGATCTCGCGGTCCGCCTCCTCGGGCGTCAGCTCGCCCGCCGCGACCGCGTTCAGGATTTCTTCCATGCTCGCATACATGTCGCCATTCCTCCTCATGGATGATGGATGTCGCCGCACACCTTGCCGCGGTTGACGCCGCGCAGGCAGCGCACGTCGCCCCGGATGACCGCGCCCTCCAGGATGTCCCCGCAGATCTCCTTCACGTCGCCGTTCACGCAGCCGGAGACGTTGCCGCGGATGCAGCCCAGCGCGTCGCCGCCGACGGCGCCCGTGAGATCGCCGAGGAGCTCCCCGTCCACATCGCCGGAAACATCGCCCGAAAGGTCGCCGTGGATGCGGCCGCGGTAGTCGCCGCGGACCTGGCCGGAGAGGTTTCCGCCGATGTCGCCCAGGCAGTCCCCGCCGACGCGGCCGGACAGGTCCCCTTCGATGCGGCCGCGGAAGTCGCCGCTCACCTCGCCGGAGAGGCTGCCGCCAATGACGCTGTGCGCGTCCGCGCGGACCGCCCCGGAGAGGTCGCCGGCCACATTGCCGGAGAAGTCGCCGCAGACAACGCCCGCGAGCGGCCCGCCGACGTTCCCGCGCAGGTCCCCGCCGACGCGCCCCTCCGGCGCGAGGCTGCCGGCGATGTTCCCGCGCATGTCGCCCGCGACGCTGCCGGCCAGATCCCCGGAAATCGACCCGACGACGTCGCCGGCGATCTGCGCGCCCGGCCGCACGGACCCGAGGATGGACCCGTACACCGAGCCCTCCACGCGCGTGCCCGCTTCCACGTCGCCGGCGATGGTGCCCACGCGCCGGCTCGCCGAGCCGCCAAAGGCCAGCTCCAGCTTCCGGGAGAAGCGGTCGGCCCAGACCGCCGCGCCGCGCCCCATGTCCTTCGAAAAGGAGGCGGCGCTGCGGCTAAAGTCCTCGGCCCACTGGTTCAGGCGATCCGCGCTGTCCTGCAGCCGCTCCTCGAGCGGCCGGCCCTGCGCGCTGGGGCCCTGGGTCCACGCCGCGCCGCCGGCGGAGGCGTTCGCCCCGTCGGGGTCCGCCTCCTGACTGGAGGCCGACTGCTTGTCAGGGGTGGGGTCTGGCTGGTCCTGCGGCATGGGGTCTTCGGCGGGGGCGGGTTCCCCCTGCGCGGCTTCCAGCGCCGCGATGGCTGCCTCGGCCTCGTCCGGCGTGAGCTTGCCGGCGGAAACGGCGGCGAGGATTTCCTGCATGTCCCGATCCATTGCGATCTCCTTTCCCCTGCGGCGCTCAGGGCTTTTTCAGCATGTCCAGCGCCTGTTCCTGCGTGATTTCGCCCTGCGCGAGCATCTCCAGCACCTCTTTGCGCGCCGGTTTTTCCTTGCTGGGGTTCGATTCCAGCCCCAGCGCGGCAAGGATCTGGTCCAACCGCGCGCGCACGGTGGGATAGCTGATGCCCAGCTCCTTCTCCATCTCGCGGATGTTGCCGCGGTTGCGCAGGAAGGAGAGGACGAAGCTGCGTTGCTCCGGCGTCAGCGCCAGGAGCCGCTCGGCCTGAAAGTCCCCCTCGATGCTGGTGCCGCAGGCCGGGCAGTGCAGCTTTGTGATGTGCAGCGGCTTGTGACAGACGGGGCAGTCGTGCAGTACGTCGTGTGCCACGAGCCTCACCTCCCTTTCGTTTGTCTATAGGATAGCACAGACTGCAAAATTGTCAAGAGAAAAACTCAAAATATTTAAGATTAAATCTTAAATATTTTGAGTTTTGATTTTAATCAGATTCTGTGCGTCAGGGGTTGGGGATCTCGCCGACGCCGGAGAGAACGTACTTGGGGCAGTAGGGGAAGTTGCCGAGCATCTCGCGGGAGGTCACGCCCGAGAGAACGAGGACGGTGTCCAGCTCCGTCTCGATGCCGGCGACGATGTCCGTATCCATGCGGTCGCCGATGATGGCCGTGTCCTCGCGGGAGGTGCCGAGCTGCTTGAGCGCGTGGCGCATCATCAGGGGGTTGGGCTTTCCGACGAAGTAGGCTTGCTTGCCGGTCGCAAGCTCGATGGGGGAGATCAGGGCGCGGGTCGCCGGGACGATGCCGCCCTCGACGGGCCCGGTCAGGTCGGAGTTCGTGCCGATGAGGCGCGCGCCCTTCTGAACGAGGTGAATGGCGCGCTCGAGCTTCTCGAAGTTGTAGGAGCGCGTCTCGCCCATGACGACGTAGTCGGGGTTGACCTCGTTCATGGTGATGCCCGCGTTGTAGAGCGCATTGATGAGGCCGGGTTCGCCGATGACGTACGCGGAGCAGCCCGGCCGCTGCGCGGAAAGGAACGTGGCCGTGGCCAGGGCCGAGGTGTAGAAGTGCTCCTCCGGAACGTCCAGGCCCAGGCGGGCGAGCTTCATCTGCAGCTCCCGGGGCGAGCGCTCGGAGCTGTTGGTCAAAAAGAGGAACTTCTTGCCGTTGACGTTGAGCCAGTTGAGGAACTCCTTGACGCCGGGCAGCAGGAAGTTGCCGTGGTAGATCACGCCGTCCATGTCGCAGATAAAGCCCTTTTTGTCGCGTAAGCTCTGCATAGGTCCATCCTCCGTGAAAAGATTTTGCTCCCTGTCTAGCATACGACGGCCGGCCCTGCGCTGTCAAGGCAAATCCGCCTTGCAATTCCGGGCAAAGTCCGGTATCATGGGGAGAGATTCGGATCGGGAGGGACGAGAAATGGATTGGAAAAGAGTCACCATCAATACGACGGAGGAGGGCTTGGACCTTGTCGGCTACAAGCTCTCGGAGATCGGCATCACGCAGTATGAACTCGTGGAGGACGCGGCCAGCACCCAGAAGATCCTGGACGAGACCTCGGCCTATTGGGACTACGTGGACGCGGAGGCGGTGCTCGCGGCGCGGCAGCCCTGCGTGCGCGTGTACCTGACGGAAAACGCCGTGGGCGAGGAGCAGCTTTCCGCCCTGCGCGCGGCGGTGGAGGAGCTCAAGGGCGCGGACGGCCTGGACCTGGGGAGCCTGTCCATCGAGGTGGAGCGCGTCCGCGACGAGGACTGGGCCAACAACTGGAAGCGCTTCTACAAGCCCATGGAGATCGGCAGGCGCCTGTTGGTCAAGCCCTCCTGGGAGGAGCTGGAGGCGCCCACGGACCGCATCGTCCTGCAGATGGACCCGGGCATGGTCTTTGGCACGGGCACGCACGAGACGACGCAGCTCTGCCTGGAGATGCTGGATGCGCAGGTGCAGCCCGGGATGCGCGTGCTGGACCTGGGCTGCGGCAGCGGCATCCTGTCCATCGGCGCGCTGCTGCTGGGCGCCAAGAGCGCCGTGGGCGTGGACATCGACCCCAACGCCGTGGACGTCTGCTACAACAACGCGGACGACAACGGCATCGACCGCAGCCGCTACACGGTGCGGACCGGGAACGTGCTGGACGACCACGGCTTTGTGGACAGCCTGGGCACGGGGTATGACATCGTGGTGGCGAACATCGTCGCCGGGGTCATCGTGCCGCTGACGCCCCTCGTGCCGCGCCTCATCCGGGCGGGCGGGCTGTACATCGTCTCCGGCATCATCGGCGAGCGCGCGCCGGAGGTCGAGGCCGCGCTGGAGCAGAGCGGCTTTGCCGTGGAGAGCCGCCTGGAGCGCAAGGACTGGGTGGCCATCGCCTCCCGAAAGAAGGCCTGACGAGCAAAAAAACCGGTTCCCGGGGAAGAACATCCCGGAAACCGGTTTTTTTGCGGGCGCGTCACGCCGCGCGGCGCATGAAGCGGCTGATGAGCGGATAGGCCGCCGCCGTCAGCACGCAGACGACGCCCACGATGGAGAAGGCGGGCGTGATGCGGAACCAGTCGATGAGCGTGCCCATGACCGAGGGCCCGGCCATGATGCCGATGGCGTACACGGACTGGAAGAAGCCCATGGCCGTGGAGCGCTGCTCGTCCGGCACGTCCCGGATCGCGGCGGACATGATGAGGGAGAAGACCGAGGTCCCGCCGCAGCCGCCCAGGAACTGCATGACCGTCATGCCGAAGAAGGACTTCATCTGCGGCAGCAGGAAGCAGTAGAGCGCCAGGAGCGAAAACCCGATCACCGCAAGGCGCGTTTCCCCGATCGCCGCCGCGCGCTTTGTGCCCACAAAGTAGGAGGAGAGCACGCCGGCGAACGTGAACAGCGCCGAGCAGATGGAGAGCTGGATGCTCGTGACCCCGATGTTTTGGATCACGGTGTTGGAGAAGGAGTTGGACGTGGCAAAGACGATGAACTGAAACAGCGCCGCCAGCAGCGAGTAGACGATCAGCCGCCTTTGCCCGACGACGCGGAGGAGCTGGCGCACGGGCAGGGGGTTGGGCTTGGGCGGCTCGTCCACGATGAACAGGGCGAGCACCGTCGCAATCGCCCCGGAGATCAGGCTCATCCAGAACATGAGCACCATGCCGAACCGCTGGTAGAAGAGCCCGCCGAGCAGGTAGGCCGCCAGGATTCCCGCGTTGTTGACCGCGTTGATGGAGCCGATGGAGCGGGAGAGCTCGTGCGGCTCGTAGTAGAGGGAGTTGAGGATCGTAAAGGAGATCCACATCGAGGACGCCACGCCCGAAATCGCGTTGGCGGAAAGGAGCACGTACGGGTTCTGGGAGAGCACGCGGATCAGCGAGGCCGTCGCGGACAGCAGCGCCCCGAGGAGGATGAACAGCTTGTGCTTCTGCTTGTTGTCCGCGGCAAGGCCCAGCGGCAGGCGGCAGAGGAGCTGCGTGGAACCGTACATGCCCACGATCACCCCGGCAAAGGAGGCCGAGATGTTCAGCCCCAGAAGATACGGCGTCATGTAGGGATTGTAGACGTACTGCGCAAACCAGTAGAAGAACGTGACGAGGTAGAGGAGGAGCCGCTTCCGTTTCAAATTCGTCATTTCACTTTCCCTCATAAAAAAAGAAGTCAGAAAAAACCGGAGCCGGCCAAAGGAAACTTCGGACGGCTCCGGAAAAAGACGGAATTACAGGCGAACCTGAGAGGAATTGGTCTCGTTGTCCTTGGCGGCCTCTTCGAGCTCCTCGTCCCAGGTGAGGTGACGGTACTCCTCGGCGCGCGGGTCTTCCTTGGCCCAGTTGACGAAATCCTGCCACATGGCGTAGGTCCACTTGGTGTCGATCTGCGCGGTGGTGTAGACCTTCTCGTGCAGGCGCTGGAAACCGAAGATGTCGCGGACATGGCTCTTCTCCGCGCCGACGACGACTTCTTCCGCCAGGTGAGAGGGGATGAAGATGACGCCGGAGATGGTGCCCAGGACCACGTCGCCCGGCAGGCAGGTCGCCTTGCCGATGCGGCAGGGGACGTTGAAGCCCGTCATGGTGACATCGCCGATGCCGGTGGGGTCGATGCCGCGGTAGTAGACGTTGATGCCCTCGATCTTGACGATCTGCTCCAGGTCGCGGATGCCGCCCCAGATGACGGCGCCGCCGCGCTTGGTGCGGGTCTTGATGGCGGTGGACAGGTTGCCGCCGACGTAGGTGCCCTGGAAGATCTTGTCGAACATGTCGACGACGACGACGTCGTCCTCGACCAGGGAGTCGATGATCCACTGGTTGAAGTAGCCCTTGCGGCCCTCTTCCTCATGGCCGTACTTGAGCAGGTAGTCGTTCAGGTCCGGGCGCATGGGGACCATGACGCCGGTCACCGCGCGGCCGACAAGGGTCGTGCCGGGGTGGGTCGTGCGGAACTCGCCCTCGAACTGATACTTATAGCCCTTGGTCCACAGGGGGCCCCAGGCCTCCTCCAGGGTGATCTTGCGCAGACGGCGCAGCACGTCCGCCGAAACCTTGGGACGGCCGTCTTCCATGCGCTCGCCCTTCCAAAGGGGCGTAATCTGGATGATGTCTTCTTTACAGTTGAACTTCATGTGGATAGTCTCCCTTCGCCTTTTCTTTCTCTGCGGGCTCTTCGTCCCCCCGCCCAATGACGACACCATGATACCATGTACGTAAATTTTATGCAATGGATTTTCGAGAATTCGCCGCGGCAAAATCTCGATTGTTTCAGGAAACGGAAAAACGGTCCGCATTGCGGAACGCTGGGATTTGCATTTGCGCGCCGTCTGCGGTATATTTAGGAAGAGAGATTTGGAGAAGGGGAGACGAAGATGGAAAACCTGTTTACGATTGAGACGCATCTGCACACCGCCCAGGGGAGCGCCTGCGCGGTCTCCACCGGGGAGGAGATGGCCCGCGCGCACAAGGCCGCGGGGTATGACGCCATCATCTTGACCGATCACTTCTTCGGCGGGAATACGGCCGTGCCGCGGGACCTGCCCTGGGCGGAGCGGATCGAGCGCTACTGCGCGGGGTATGAGCAGGCCCGCGCGGTGGGGGAGGCCATCGGCCTGAAAGTATTCTTCGGCATCGAGTGGGCCTGGCACGGCACGGAGTTTTTGACGTACGGCATTGGCAAGGAGTATCTCCTCGCGCATCCGGAGATGGAGACTTGGGACATCCCCACGTATTTGACCAACGTGCGCGCCGCGGGCGCCTTTGTCAGCCACGCGCATCCCTTCCGCCAGGCGAGCTACCTCACGCAGCCGCCGCGCCTGTTCCCGGAGTACGTGGACGCCGTGGAGGTCTACAACTGCGGCAACGCCGAGCAGGCGTACAACGACCAGGCCCTTGCGTATGCCAAGAGATACGGCCTGGCCATGACCGCGGGCTCCGACGGCCACGACGCGCGCGAGATGCGCGGGGGCGGCATGCGCTTTGCCACGGAACTCAACACGATCGGGGACTTCATCCGCGCGGTGCGCACGCGCCAGCCCTTTGAAATTTTGCGGGGAAAAAAGAAGGATTCTTGAATCCTGCGCAGAACCATACCCATGATCCCGTGAAAACAAAATACAAAGGGGGATTTTGACCGTGAACGAGAAACTGCAGAAACTCTACGACATGGCCGTCAAGGAGCTGACGGAGAACATCCTGCCCTGGTGGATGACCTACGCCGTGGACGAGGAGAACGGCGGCTTCTACGGCGAGGTGGACAACGACAACAAGCCCGTCGCGCACGCCCCGAAGTTCATCACCCTCAACGCGCGCCTGATCTGGACCTTCGCCTCGGCCTACCGCGTGCTGGGGGACGAAAAGTACCGCAAGATGGCGGACCGCGCCTACGACTACTTCGTCCAGCACTTCTGGGATGCGGAGCACAACGCCTGCAACACCTACGTGGACGAGTTCGGCAACCCCACGGACAAGCACCGCTACATCTACGGCAACGCCTTTGCGGTCTACGGCTTTTCCGAGTACGCCCGCGCGACCGGCTCCAAGGAAGCGCTGGAGTACGCGCAGAAGCTCGTCGCCAGCCTGGAGAAGTACGTCTATGACCCGGTCTACAAGGGCTACTTTGAGTCCTGCAAGGAGGACTGGACCGTCGATCCCTGGACGCGCGGCGTCAACCGCCTGCCCAGCGACCAGAAGACCATGAACACCCACCTGCACATGATCGAGGCCTACACCTGCCTGCTGCGCACGGACAAGAGCAAGTTCATGCAGAACAAGGTCCGCGAGCACCTCTACGTCATGCTCAACAAGATCGTGGACCACGACATCCACCACTACTACTACTTCCAGGACCGCGCCTGGAATCCCACCACGCAGGAGATCTCCTTCGGCCACGACATCGAGGGAAGCTGGCTGATGATGGAGACGGCGGAGGTCCTGGGCGAGCCCGAGGCGCACCGCGCCGCGCGCGACACCTGCGTGAACATCGCCCGCGCCTGCCTGGAGCAGGGGCAGCGCGAGGACGGCGCCATGCTCTCCGAGTACGACCCGGTCACGGGCCACGCCTCCCAGCGCCTCTCCTGGTGGGAGCAGAACGAGGCGGTCGTCGGCTTCCTGAACGCCTGGGAGGTCACGGGCGAGGAGAAGTACCTCGACGCGTCGCTCCAGTGCTTCGACTTTGCGGATAAGCACTTTGTCGACCACGAAAAGGGCGGCTGGTTTGCGGTCCTCTCCCTGGACGGCACGCAGGTTCTCTCCAAGCAGAAGGCCAACGGCCCCACCTGCCCCTACCACAACGGGCGCATGTGCATGGAGATCATCGAGCGCTACCGCAGGCACGCAGCCGCCGAGGGCGCAAAGGCCGAGTGATCCCCACAAAAACGCAAACAAGAGGACCGGGCGGAGGATTTTTCCTCCACCCGGTCCTTTTTTTAGTCCCAAACCTCGCCCTCGAGCGCCTTGCGCGCGGCGAGGATGTAGCGCGCGGTGTCCAGCGGGTCCACGCCCCGCCGCGGACAGGTCGCGCCCAGGGAAAGGTCCACCGGCTCGTAGCCCTTGAGCTGCGCGGCCATCGCCCCGCGGCCGCCCGTGTAGGCCGCAAGCGTTGTCGGGTATTCCAGCGAGGTCGCCGCCGGAAGGTCCGCAAGAAGCATCGTCAGCTCCCCGCGCGTCTGCGGCGCGTCAAACCGCCCGCGCATCTGGGCGAGGTCGCTCATCAGCCGGCCCGCGCAGCTCGAGGGCACCGTGAACCGGCAGCGCAGGATGGGCTCCAGCAGCACGGGCCCCCCGCGGCGCAGGCCGTCCATCAGGCCCATGGGCGTGGCCAGGGCGAAGTCCAGCGGGTGCGTGTGCCATTGATGGTCGCTGCCGTCGTACAGCTCGATGCGCACGTCCGTGACCTCCCAGCCGAGCATGCCCTGGCGCAGCGCGCGCGGGACCGTCTGCTCGACCTGCTTCAGGTACCGGGGGCGGATGGCCGTGGGCGGCACGGTGCAGACGTACTGCACGCCGCTGCCCGGGGGCAGGGGCGTCAGATGGAACTTCATCACCGCCCAGCAGGGCTTGGGCATGGTGTAGGCGACAAATCCCTCCGCCTCGTGCGCGATGGTCTCCTTGTAGATCACCGTCGGCGGCGCAAAGCGGCAGCGCAGGCCAAAGCGCTCCTCCAGGAGCGCCTGCAGGACCTCGACCTGGATGGCGCCGGTGAGGCGCACGTAGAGCTCGTGCGTGAACGAGGACCACTGCGCGTCCAGGTGCGGGTCCTCGATGGAGAGCTCCTCCAGGGCCTCGCGCAGCGCGCGCAGGTCCTTTTCGTCCTCCGGCTCCACGCGGGAGGAGAGGAGCGGCTCCGCCAGCGCGGCGCGCAGCCGGCCCTCCGGCACGAGCGAGGCGTCGCCAAGGACGTCCCCGGGCCGCACGTCCCCCAGGCCGTAGACCATGCCGATCTCCCCGGCGGAGAGCGCGCCCCGGTCCTCCCAGCGCGTGCCGCGCAGCGTGCGGATCTGCGTGACCTTGCTCTCGCCCACGGCCTGGCGGTTTTGCAGGGCGCCGCTGTAGAGGCGCACCTGCGCGCCGCGGCCCATGGTCTTGTCCATCGTCACGGCAAAGACCACGCCGCAGAGCGCCCCGGCCGCGTCGCCCGCGGGCGGGGGGAGGAAGTCCACGACGGCGTCCAGCAGCGCCTCCACGCCCTGGCCGCGCAGCGCCGCGCCCGAGAGCACCGGGCAGAGCGTCCCCGCCCGGCACGCGCGCGCGAGCGCCGCGCGGACCTCCGCCCCGGCGGGCGGCTCGCCCTCGAGGTAACGGGCGAGCAGATCGTCGTCCGTCTCGCACACGGCCTCCAGCAGCACCTCCTCCTCCCAGAGGGCCGCCGCCGGCGCCGAGAGCACCTCCCGGATCTCCCGCAGAACGCGGTCCCGGTCCGCGCCCACGCGGTCGACCTTGTTGAGGAAGAACACGACCGGGATGTGCGCCTGGCGCAGCGCCGCGTAGAGCAGCTCCGTCTGCGCCTGCACGCCCTCGACCGCGGAGAGGACGAGCACCGCGCCGTCCAGCGCCCAGAGGCTGCGCTCGACCTCGCTGGAGAAGTCCGCGTGGCCCGGCGTGTCCACCAGCGCGATCTCCACGCCCTTCCACGCGCAGCAGGCCGAGGCCGCCTTGACGGAGATGCCCCGCGTGCGCTCCACAGAGAGCGTGTCCGTGTGCGCGGTGCCCGCGTCCACGCTGCCCTGGCTCTGGATGCCGCCGCAGAGGTAGAGAATGCGCTCGGTCAGCGTCGTCTTGCCCGCGTCCACGTGCGCCAAGATTCCGATGTTTCGCCGCTGGGCGGCCATGTCCATTCCTCCCTGCACGATGGTTTGCCGGTCTGTTTAGGGCTCGACCTGGTCCGTGAGGTTGAAGAAGCGCGTAAAGCGCGCCTCCCACCCCAGGCGCACCGTGCCCAAGGGGCCGTTGCGCTGCTTTTGCACGATGACCTCGGCGATGTTCTTGTCCTCGGTCTCGGGGTTGTAGTAGTCCTCGCGGTGCAGGAACATGACCGTGTCCGCGTCCTGCTCGATGGCGCCCGAGTCGCGCAGGTCCGAGAGGATTGGGCGGTGGTCCTGGCGCTGCGCCGCCCCGCGGGAGAGCTGCGAGCCGACGATGATCGGGATCTTGAGCTCCAGCGCCAGGAGCTTGAGCTGGCGCGAGAGGTCGGAGACCTCGTTCTGCCGGCTCTCGTTGCGGCCGGTGCTGCTCATCAGCTGCAGATAGTCCACCATGATCAGGTCCAGCCCGTGCTCCATCTGCATCCGGCGGCAGCGCGAGCGCATCTCCGGGATCGTGATGGAGGAGGTGTCGTCAAAGTAGATGGGGGACTGGGCCAAGGGGCCCAGGGCGTCGGCCAGCCGCAGCCAGTCCTCGTCCGTCAAGCTCCCCTGGCGCACGGACTGCATGTCCACGTGCGCCTCGCCGCAGAGCATGCGGTTGGCCAGCTGCTCGCGCGGCATCTCCAGGGAGAAGAAGGCCACGGTCTTGCGCGCGACCATGGCCGCGTGCTGCGCGATGTTGAGCATGAAGGCGGTCTTGCCCATCGAAGGGCGCGCGCCGACGAGGATGAACTCACCGCCGTGGAAGCCCGTGGTCAGCCGGTCCAGCTCCGCAAAGCCCGAGGGCACGCCCTGGATGCGGCCCTTGTTGAGGTAGGTCTCCTCGATGTTGGCATAGGTCGTCATCAGCGTGGGCTTGATGTGCACCAGCGCGTCCGAGGAGCGCTTCATGGAGATGTTGTAGACCTGCTTTTCGGCGTTGTCCAGGATCTCCGGGACGGTCTTTTCCTCCGCGTAGCACTCCGTGGAGATCGCGTCGCAGGCGCGGATCATGCGCCGCAGCACGCTCTTTTCCTCCACAATGCGCGCATAGGCCTGCGCGTTGGCCGCCGAGGGCATGGACCGCGACAGCGACGTCAGGTACGGCAGCCCGCCGATGCCCTCCATGCGGCCGGTGCGGTTGAGCTCCTCGGTCATGGTCACAAGGTCCACCGGCCGGCCCGCCGCGTACAGCGCGCACATCGCCGAGAAGATCGCCCGGTGCACGGAGGAGTAGAAGTCATCCGGCACGAGCGTCTCCACGGCCATCATGACCGCCTCGCGCGAGAGCATCATCGCGCCCAGCAGCGACTTTTCCGCGTCCTCGCTGTGCGGAGGCACACGCCCTTCCAGTTCCATATCCATCCCTGCCCATCTCTGGATTCGATTCCGCGCGCCCGCACCCAAAAAAAGGAGCCCTGACGGAACCCTTCCAAAAAAAATCTCATCAGTAGTATACACCATAAACCGCCAACCGACAAGCGGGATGGGCGTCACGCAAAAGGCGGGGAAGGCGCATCGCCTTCCCCGCCACAGAGGTGGATTAGATTTCAAAGATCGCGCCGTCGTAGGCCACGCGGAAGCCCTCCGGCGCGGCGAGCGCCTCCAGCTCCTCGTGGAGCAGCTTGCCGTTGTGGGAAAAGTGCGTGATGACAAGCTGCGTTTTCTCGTCCACGCACCCGACGGCCCGCAGGCGGTCGCGCATCTCCACGTCGTCCGGGAAGCCCATGTGGTTCGTGCCCTCCGCCTCCGGACCGTTCGTGCAGTCCAGCATGACAAAGTCCAGGTGCTTGCCCGCGAGGAAGTCCATCGTGTCCTGCGGGAAGAGTCCCGTGTCGTGGCCGTAGAGCATGCGCTTGCCCGCCGCGTCCTCCACGAGGTAGAGGTAGCACTGCTGGCTGCGGTCGTGCAGCGCCGTGAGCGCCGTAAAGCGGTAGCCGTGCGCCTCCTCCGTGCGGAAGGGCACGACGCGCCGGAACGCGACCCGGCCGCCCGGCCCGCCGTAGGAGAACGTTCCCCGCGAGACCTGCGAGCCCACGCGGTCGTTGCCGTAGACGAGCAGCGTCTCCGGCGAGCGCGCATCCAGATGTGCAAACCAGGTGTAGCGCGTGCCCAGGTCCTCGGCGTAGAGGTGATCCTCGTGGTCGTGGGTCACCAGCAGCGTGTGGATGCGGCTCAGGTCCAGGCCGAACCGCAGCGCGTTGCCGTACGTGTCGGCCGAAAAGTCGATCAGCAGCTGGTCGTCGATCAGCGTGCCCGCGCGGGTGCGGATGTTCTTGCCGCCCTTTTCGCGCGCGCGGCGGCAGGCCTCGCAGTTGCAGAACAGGGCCGGCCAGCCCTCGGCCGCCGCGGTCCCTAAGATCTGAATCTTCACAGGTTATCCTTCCTTTCCGTGGGTTCCTCCGGAGTGACCGCAGGATCTTCCGCCGGGGCGGACGCCGCCGCGTCGCTCTGTGCGAGCACGAATTCCGCCTCCTGCTCCGGCGTCAGGGGAGAAGCGTCCGGCTCCGCCGCCGCGGCCGAGAACTCCGAAACGGGCTGCGCGTCCGAAGCAGGCTGCGCGTCCGAGGCAGGCTGCGCGTCCGGCGTGGGCTGCGCGTCCGGCGTGGGCTGGGCACCCGACACAGACCGGGGGCCCGGCGCGGGCTGGGGGCCCGACACGGGCTGGGGGCCCGACACGGGCTGGGGGCCTGACACAGGCCGGGGGCCCGACTCGGGCTGGGAGGCCTGCTGGAACGCGGCAGCCGGCCGCGCGCGGCGGCCGCGCAGCGCGCCGCGGACGAGGAGCCAAACGCCCAGCGCGATCAGGACCACGGGGAAGATCAGCCCGTAGTAGGGGCGCAGGATCTCGTTGATCTCGGGCGTGAGCACGAGAAAGAAGAGGACGCCGAAGACCAGCAGAATCAGCGCCGGGAGCAGCGGCCAGTGGCCGATGCGGCGGTATTCGCAGATGTGGATGAGCAGGAACGCCAGCGCGAGCGAGAGGAGCGTCGCCACAATGCCGTACATGCCCGGCAGGTTGAGCAGCTCCATCGCGCTCCACCCCGCGCCCAGACAGAATACGACAAAGCCCGCGATGCTCAGGCCGTAGCGCCCCGTCGTCAGGCGCGCGATGAGCAGCGCAAGGCCGACCGCCAGGAAGAATACGCTCCCGGGCAGGTCGACGCCGGGCAGCGCGTCGACGAGGAAGTACAATCCGGCCAGGATCAGGATCAGGCCGGGGGTGATATACTTTTTCATAGAGAAAGACCTCCCAAACAGAAAAAATACAGTCTCCTTGTTCTCATTATACGGCAAACGGGCGGCAATCTCAAGGCGGTTCACAATTCCTTTCACATTTGTTCACGGCCGGGAATAGGATACAGGGAAATTTCCGATAAGGGAGGATGTCAGGGATTATGAAAAAGGCGATTCTCATTCTGCTCGCCGCGGCGCTGCTCGTGCCGTGCCTCACCGGGTGCAGCGGCGGGGAGCTCAAAAAGGTGCGCGTGCACGAGGTGACGCACTCCGTCTTCTACGCCGCGCAATACATCGCCATGGAAAAGGGCTACTTCGCGGACGAGGGCCTGGAGGTCGAGCTGACCAACGCCGGCGGCGCCGACAAGGCCATGACCGCGCTGCTCGCGGGCCAGGCGGACATCGCCCTGATGGGCCCGGAGAGCTCCGTCTACGTCTACAACGAGGGCCGCGCGGACTACACCCAGGTCGTCGGCCAGCTGACCACCTGTGACGGCGCCTTCATCGTCGGCCGCGAGCCGGACGAGGACTTCACACTCGAGACCTTGCGCGGAAAGTCCATCCTCGGCGGCCGCGCGGGCGGCATCCCGCTGATGACCCTCGAATACGCGCTGCGCCAGGCGGGCCTGGAGCCCGGCGTGGACGTGGACGTCCGCTCGGACGTGCAGTTCAACCTCATGGCCGGGGCCTTCATCGGCGGCGAGGGCGACTACACCACCCTGTTTGAGCCCACCGCGACCGAGGTCGAGCAGCAGGGCGAAGGCTATGTCCTCGCCTCCGTCGGGGCGCTGGCGGGCGAGGTGCCCTACACCTGCTACCAGGTGACCCGCTCCGCGCTCGAGGAGGACCGCGAGACGATCGAGGCCTTCCTGCGCGCCATCTACCGGGCGCAGAAGTTCGTCGAGGAGAGCGATGCCCGCACCGTGGCCGAGGCCCTGGCCCCCGCCTTCAGCGACGCCTCCATAGACACCCTGGAGACCGTCGTGCTCCGCTACCGGGAGATCGGCGCCTTTGCCACCTCGCCCGTCATGACCGAGGACGCCTATGAGCGCCTGCTGGACATCATGGAGCAGGCCGGCGAGCTCGACGCCCGCCCGCCCTATGCGGAAATCATCCAGAACAGCATCGCAGAGCAGGTGATGCAGGAGGAGTCCTAGGAGAAAGACTACGCAGAAGGCGTTCCCGCTGCCGCGCGCGGCGGGGGCGTCTTTGCGCGCTTTTTGTGCGAAAAGGGGATTCCCCATCGCCCGCGAACGTGGTACCATGGGGGAAACGGAAGGGAGGAGAGCCAAAATGCACGCAAAGCTTGTGCGCGCGCCCGCCGCGGGCGCGGAGGCGGCGATCTGCCTGCCGCCGGAGGCGGAGCGGGAATCCGTCGCCGCGATCTATGTCAACGGGCCGGCGCAGGAGGCGATGGACCTGGCCGAGGCCCTCTGCGCCCTGCCGCGCCGCGAGCGGGAGGGGCTTCGGCCCGCGGCGCTCATCGCCCTGGAGCCGCTGGACTGGAACCGGGACTTCTCGCCCTGGCCGGAGCCGGGCATCCGGCCGGGGGAGGACTTTGCGGGCGGCGCGGCGGCCCGCCTGCGGCTTGTCGAGCGCGCAAAGGCGGAGCTGGAGGCGCGCTGTCCGCTGCTGCCCGGGCCGGAGAACAGCGGCATCTTCGGCTATTCCCTGGGCGGGCTCATGGCGCTGTACGCCCTGTGCGAGAGCCGGGCCTTCGGCCTGTGCGGCGCGCTGTCCGCCTCGCTGTGGTACGAGGGGTTCCTGGACTATCTGCGGGAGCGCGCGCCCGCGCCGGGCGCGCGGGTCTACCTCTCCCTGGGCAAAAAGGAGGAGAAGGTCCGCTCCCCGCGCTATGCCCGCGTGGGCGACGGCGTGCGCCAGGCGCACAGTCTCCTCGCCGAGCGCCTCGGGGCGGAAAACGTGCGCTTGCAGTGGTTCGACGGCGGCCACGGCACCGAGCCCGCGCGCCGGATGCTCGAAGGGCTCAAGTGGCTGCTGGCGCGGCCATGATGCAGCGCGGCCCCCGGAACCGACCGGTTCCGGGGGCCGCGTGCGTTCTATAGCAGGAACAGCGCCAGGATTCCGCTGCACAGCGCCAGGAGCAGCAGCGCCGCGCAGTAGCGCGCGATGAGCTTTGCGCGGAAGACCTGCGTCAGCAGCGCCCACTCCGCGATGGAAAAGAGCATCACCGAGAGCAGGAAGGTCAGCGAGACCGCGGGCGAATAGGCGTAGATCGTCTGCACGATGGGCAGGATGGAGAAGACGTCCGAGTGCAGGCAGCCGCCCAGGATCGCCGCCAGCGGCAGGGCCAGCGGGTTGCCCGTCAGCGCCCGGGAGATCCACTCCTGCGGCACAAAGGCGGAGAGCGCCGCCGAGGCCGCAACCCCCAGCAGCAGGAAGGGCCAGACGCTGCGGAACGTCAGCCAGGCCGAGCATAGCGCCTTGACCAGGCGCGAGCGCGCCGTGTTCTCGTCGTGATGGTGGTGGTGCTCGGCGTGCAGCTTGTCCAGGCGGACGAGCCCCTCCGCGCCCCGCGCGCCCACCAGGACCGAGGAGAGCGCGCAGATCGCCAGGCAGCAGGCGAGGTACAGGATGGAAAAGCGCAGGTCCATCTGCGCAAAGAGCGTCGTCAGCGCCGTGAGGTTCATGCAGGAGGCCGACGTCAGAAACGCCAGGCACAGCGGCAGCGGCACGCCCGAGGCCAGAAAGCCCATCAGGATCGGGATGACCGAGCAGCTGCAGAACGGCGAGAGCATCCCCAGCCCGATCGCCAGCGCAAACCCCGGCGCGCCGTGCAGGCGCATCAGGCGGCTGTGCATCTTCTCATAGGGGATGTACGTTTGCAGGTACGAGACCAGCGTCACCACCACAAACAGCAGCACCGCGATCTCCAAAAAGTCCGAAAGCGCGTGCGCCGCAAAGTGGCCGACGCTCTCCGGCGCGCCCAGCGAGGTCAAAACCCCTTCCACCGGCTCCTCCAGGAGCCCGCCGAAGAGGCTGAAGTGTTCGTGTTCCATGTGCGTTTTTTCCCTCTTCCCCCGGGAGACATGCGAATTCCCGGCCGGATTTCAGTGTAGCACAAAATGGGGAAAACGCAAGTTTCTTTCGAAAAAACTAACACATACGAATGAGAAACCGGGTGGAATACATGAAAGGTTGCGCATACTTCGCAGAAAAGAGAATGCAAAATGAAAAACATGAACAACTGCGCATATGAGAAGAAAAGAAAGCCCGGCGCGCGGCGCGAAAAAAGGCGTTGACTTTTCCCAGGCGTTGCAGGTATACTATCTCTATCCGCAGCGAGGGAGAGAGTATGCGGAAGGCTTCGCGCAACGACCAGGGATGGGTTGCCATGGACTGAAAGCGCCCTGCGCGCCGAGGCCTCCGACAGAAGGACACTCCGGAGCGGACGCAGCGGCCCTGCGTTACAAACGGCAGGAGCGGCACGGGGCGCGCCCCGTGCAACGAAGGTGGCACCGCGCAAGAGAAATCTTTCGTCCTTCTCAAGGGGAAGCAAGGGGACGGAGATTTATTTTTTTGCCCGTTTTTTGGGCGATGAAAGGAGAATTCCCATGAACAACATCGGCTTTCGCAGAACGCACATGTGTGCGGAGCTGAACGAGGCCAACGCCGGGGAGCTGGTCAACCTCTCCGGCTGGGTGCAGCGCACCCGCAACCTCGGGTCCATCATCTTTGTCTGGCTCCGGGACCGCACGGGCCTTGTCCAGCTCGTCTTCGACGAGAAGGACTGCGACAAGGAGACCTTCGCCCTGGGCGAGAGCCTGCGCGGCGAGTACGTGCTCTCCGTGCAGGGCAAGGTTTCCCTGCGCGACGAGGCGGCCGTGAACGAAAAGCTCAAGACCGGCCGCATCGAGGTCTTTGTGCGCAAGGCGATCCTGCTCAACAAGGCGGAAACCCCGCCCATCTACATCGACGACGACCACCCGGACGAGAGCGAGACGGTGCGCATGAAGTACCGCTACCTCGACATCCGCCGGCCGAGCGTGCAGCGCACGCTGCGCATGCGCCACAAGATCCTGCAAACCCTGCGCAACTACATGGATGGGCAGGAGTTTGTGGAGGTCGAAACCCCGATCCTGACCAAGTCCACGCCCGAGGGCGCGCGCGACTTCCTGGTGCCCTCCCGCCTGCACCACGGGACCTTCTACGCCCTGCCGCAGAGCCCGCAGATCTACAAGCAGCTGCTCATGCTCGGCGGGTACGACCGCTATTTCCAGATCGCCCGCTGCTTCCGCGACGAGGACAGCCGCGCCGACCGCCAGCCGGAGTTCACCCAGTGCGACATCGAGATGAGCTTTGTCGAGCCGGAGGACGTGCAGACCGTGGTCGAGGGCGCGTTTGAAGAGGTCTTCCGCACGGTCAAGGGCATCGAGCTTCAGCTCCCCCTGGAGCGCATCACCTGGCAGTACGCCATGGACACCTATGGCTCCGACAAGCCGGACCGCAGGTTCGGCCTGACGATCCACGACGTCTCGGACGCGGTGCGCGGCTGCGGCTTCTCCGTGTTCGCGGGCGCGGTGGAGAACGGCGGCACCGTGCGCGGCATCAACGCCAAGGGCCTTGCCGCGAAGATCAGCCGCAAGGAGATCGACGCGCTGGGCGAATTCGTCAAGACCTTCAAGGCCAAGGGCCTGGCCTGGATCAAGGTGCAGGAGGGCGGCGCCGTGCAGTCGCCGATCGCCAAGTTCCTCTCCGAGGCGGAGATGGACAAGGTCCTCCAGGCCCTGGACGCCCAGCCCGGCGACGCGCTCTTCTTCGTCGCGGACAAGACCAGCGTGGTCCTGCAGTCCCTGGGCGCGCTGCGCCTGGAGCTGGCCAAGAAGTTCGACCTCATCGACAAGAACAAGTACGACCTGTTCTGGGTCACGGAGTTCCCGCTCCTGGAGTACGACGAGGAGGAGGGACGCTACGTCGCCATGCACCACCCCTTCACCGCGGCCATGGACGAGGACGTGGATAAGATGGAGACCGAGCCCGGCAAGGTCCGCGCCAAGGCCTACGACCTGGTGCTCAATGGCATCGAGATGGGCTCCGGCTCCATCCGCATCCACTCCAGCGAGATGCAGGAGCGCATGTTCAAGCTCATCGGCCTGCCGCACGACGTGGCCTGGGAGCGCTTCGGCTTCATGCTGGAGGCCTTTAAGTACGGCGTGCCCCCGCACGGCGGCTTCGCCTTCGGCGTGGACCGCCTCATCATGCAGCTGACGGGCGCGCAGTCCCTGCGCGACGTGCTCGCCTTCCCCAAGGCGGCCAACGCCTCCTGCCTGATGATGGAGACGCCCTCCACCGTCGACCCCGAGCAGCTCAAGATGTGCGGCATCGCGGTCGTGGACGAGGAAAAGTAAAATCCCCCCTAAGAAAAGCGTCCCCCGCCGTCCCAGATCGGGACGGCGGGGGACGCTTTTTACGCGCGGTGCTGGCGGCGGTACTCCGTGGGCAGCGCCTGGGCCACGTCCTTGAAGGCCTTGGTGAACTTGCCCTGGCTCTCGTATCCGACGGCCGCGGCGATGTCCGCGATGCTGGAATCCGTCTCGCGCAGCAGGCGCATGGCCTCGCGCACGCGCGCCTCCTTCATATAGGTGGCGATCGGCTGGCCGTAGACGGCCTTGAAGGTGGACTTGAGCGTCGCGGTGTTGAGCAGGAACTGGCGGGACAGGTCCTCGATGGTGTAGCGCCGGTCCAGGTGCGAGACGAGGAAGGCGTGGACCTTGCGCACCTGCTCCGTCTGCTGGGCGTGCACGCGCTGGAGCGCCGGCGCGCCGCCCTCCTGCCGCCAGAGGTAGAGCAGGAGCTCCTGGCTCTTGAGCGCGAGGTAGGCCGGCCGCAGGTCCGCCGGCGCGCGCAGCAGGGGGGAGAAGATCTCCGCAAGCTCCGGGCTGGCCGGCAGGCAGAACGCGCCCCCGCCGCAGAACCGCGCGCGCAGCGCCTGGGCGTCAAACCCCGCCGCGGCAAGGATCTCCGGGCAGGCGCGCGCGAGCGCGCCAAGGTCCACGGACAGGGAGACCTCCGCCGCAAAGCCCAGCGGAAAGGTCATGGACGAGTCCGCGCAGCAGGCCTGGCTGTGCAGGGATAGGTCGCCCTCCCCGAGGTAGACCGCCGCGCCGCAGCGCATGTCCCAGCCGATGCGGCCGGCGCAGCAGTAGTCCAGGGAGAGGACCTCCTCCCGCGCCTCGTGCCGGAAGGCCGCGCGCGAGGCGCAGAACATCCCAAACGCCGCGTCGATCCCCGGGAAGACGCGGTACGCCTCGATCCGCCCCCGGCCGTCCGTCTCCGCGCGCAGGGGCGCGGCCGGGGCCCCGTCCGGCTGGACGACGCGCACGCGCCCCGCGGGCACGCCGCGCAGCGCCTCCGCCCAAGGGCAGCCGGCGCTCATTTCGCACCCGGCGCGCTGTGGCCGGGACAGGCGATCTCCACGAGCTGCTCGATCATGTGGTGCAGGAGCTGGGCGCGGTCGGTCTCCGCGGCGCGGTAGTAGACCTCCTTGCCGCTGCGCTCGCTGACCAGGAGGCCCGCCGCCTTGAGCTGGCGCAGGTGATGGGAGACGGCCGGGCTGCTCATCTCCACCATGGCCGAGAGGTTCGTCACGCACTCCTGGCAGTGGCAGAGCAGCCAGAAGATGCGGATGCGGCTGCCGTCCCCGAGCTGCTTGAAGATGTCTGCGACGGTCTGAAAGTTCTCCACGCTGGGCATGTTCTGCAATTCCTGCTCGATGCCCTGGCCGTGGTCGTGCGGCAAATTCGCGTTGGGCATAGGAAAAACCACTCCTTTTCCCCCATTGTACCACAAAGCGGGCGGGCCGAGGAGGCCCGCGGCGAAAAAGTCGCGCGCGCCGCCTTTTAAGAGAGGAGCCGCACGGACCGGCGGTACTCCAGGGGGCTGCAGCCGACGAGGCGCTTGAACTGGCGGTTAAAATTGGAAAGGTTGTTGAACCCGCAGCCCGCGGCGATGTCCGCGACGCGGTCGTTCGTCCCGCGCAGGGCCTCGCAGGCCGCGCGCACGCGCAGGCGGTTCAGGTGCTCCACGGCGCTCAGCCCCGTCGCGCGCTTGAAGCAGAACATGAAGTAACTGCGGCTCAGGTTGCAGCAGGCGGCGAGGCGCTCGATGGTCAGGTCCTCGGCGTAGTGCGCGGCCATGCAGCGCAGCGCCTCGCGGATGAGGCCCGCGTCAAAGCCCTCCGCCCGGCTGGGCGCCGGCTCCGGCGCGCCCTGGGAGAGGAGGTAGAGCAGGCGGAAGAGCTCGCTCTTGAGCAGAAGGTCCGCGCGGGCGGTGTTGCGGCGG
>ERZ827492.174-NODE-174-length-67563-cov-29.907833_pt1 | contig 67563 bp, 76 predicted proteins | sample MGYA00519704_ERZ827492 | MGnify/ENA primary metagenome ERZ827492 (study PRJEB31778, sample SAMEA3449325) | human gut metagenome | biome: human gut; feature: human-associated habitat; material: faeces | place: United Kingdom | collected 2010/2012 ... | reverse complement strand
TAATCCACGGGGCAAGGCGGTTTTTACCGCCTAAATATCGCAGTACGGCTTTCATAACCACTTCACAATAGTTTGATTGTTATATCCTTTGACCCAGTGAAACCAAGCGTAGGCAATGGCGCCGCCTTCGGTTTTGGAAAAATCCCCGTTTTTGGCGCAGGTCCGCCGCTCGCTGAATACCCACACGTCGGAGGGGGGGGCAACGTCGAACAACCGGCGCCGGGCCTTGCCCTCTAAAAATTGGAGGCGCAGAAGCATCCAGACATTGGCTCCATCCTTGACGCAGGCAAGCGCACGCTCGACAAATTCAATGTCGGTTGCGCTGACCTCATGGCCCAGCTCCCGCAGGACATTGACAATATGCCCCGCACCGCAGGCCGGTTCCCATACACGTTTCCGGAGAGGAGCACCTGCGTTGAGCAAATCCCGCACCATGGCCGGGTGCGGGGCGTAGTAGTCTTCCCGCGGGCGCTCGCCGGAGGCAAGGTAGGATGCGCCCAACGTGGCACCAAGAGTTCGGTTGTTACCTGTCCAGTCTTTCATTCCCCCTCCTTTCCGTCCGCCAGGGTTTCCCCCACGGCGTCCGCCGCCTCTTCAAGGCCAAAAGCCGCGGCGGCCTCTTCCGGCTTTTGCAGATAGCCCAGCAAAAGCCGCAGGGCATCTTCCACGGTGGCTTTTCGTGTTCGGAGATTGTCATAAAGTTGCTGAACGGCGGCGCCCTTGGTGTTGCCGTAGGCAATAAGCCCATAGTCATCATACAGGGTGCACAACTCCGCAATCATGTCGATGTTGCCAACAAAGGCGGAATACTGCGGCCTGCACCAATGAGACCGATACGTTCCGATGCGGTGCTTGTTGGCCTTGGCCCAGGCATCCGCTTCCGGGGTCAGCCCCGCGGCGTAGGGTTTCCGCGCCGGGTCACGGGGCGGAAGATTAAAGAGGTACTTCTTCATTCTCCCTCCTTTCTCGGCTCCCAGTTGATAGGGATGCCCTCGTTGATGCAGGGGAAACAAAAATCTGGTACGGGAGTAATACCCTGATAAGTGCAATTGTGGCAATCGCGCCGTATTAAAGGCACCCACGCCCTGCACGCGGCCCGCTTCTGCCATGCGTCGCAGATGGCCTTAGAGAGTTTATGGTATCGTTTTTCATCGTATTCCATAGAGATCATTTGAAACCTCACTTCCTTTAGGATTCCACGGGCTTTCCCGCACTCGTAAAAAGCTTTCTGTTCAGGCGTCAGTTTCATGCGAGCCTCCTTTCCAGTATCGCCGCTTGCTCGTCAGTGAGGTACTGCCAGGACTGCGGCGGACGGATCAGACCGATGGCAGAGAGTGGCACGGTGGTGGGCAGTCTCACGGGGTCTTGGACGCCCCAGGCGTAGAACGGGAGATAGGCGCGGATGTGCTCTTCTGTTACGCAGGCGTCTTTGATCAATAGTTCCAGGGCTTGCCCGGATGGCATATAAAGCATGCGTACATAGGAGACCATCCGGCACTTGCCGATGATCGCCCGCGCCCCGTCTTTGCCGGATTCGTAGGTCCAGAGCGTGACGTGTTCTCCGCGGGGGATGCGCGGCGCGTTCTTCCGCAGTTCCCATGTTTTTTCCCCGGACAAAATTTTTCCGGAGAAAGGCCGCCTGACGGATGCGAGGATGTTAATCATTGCTGGCCTCCTTCCCGATAGTGTTTTTCAATGGCGTCCATCATCTTATTCCAATTTTGGCGTGCCTCCTCTTCCGATTCAGTTTCATCCGCCATGAGGGCGTGAGGTAGATGCTCGTCAATCGTTTGATCGCACATACAGTATATGTGCACTTTCCCATTTCTGGTATAGTGTATGAGGTCAGGCAATTCCCCACACCAGCAAGGTTTCAATTCTTCATTCATTGCTGACCTCCTTTCTCAATTAAGGCTTTAAGTTCGGAACAGCAACGGAGCCGTGAAGCATTCTTTGCCGTGCAAATAAGGTGCTGCGCCCACCGTGCATGTCGTTTGGTGGGGTACCCCATGCGGTAACGGCCCGTTATGCCATTGTGGTGCACAATCGCGGCCTGGACCTCGTATTCCCCGTTTTTGGCTTTCTTCATGGGGCAAACCTGCTGGACGATGATATGAGGGTTCCTTTTCATTGTTCCGCCCCTTCCTTCTGTTCAAGCTCCCACGGCCATTTTTTAATTCCGGCAGGATCGTAGCTATCTGCATCACCATACACATCTTGGAGATGGATTTTCCCCAATGCTAAATCCGTGCCAAGCACCGTATGTATGTCATCACTTAACCATACCAGCACGTTATCACCTTGATTCAACCGCATGATGGGCGGGAACTTGGAGACAAGATCACGCCAGCGTTGCCATGTGTTTTCTTCATTTGGATTACAATTCCAGTCGCCCCAGGACGGAGCGGCGTATAGTCCACATTTCGGGCATCCGGCATATTCGCAGTGACCGTCTCCTTCTTCCAAAATGTATTCTGGCTTCCCCCCGCACAGCGGGCATTTAATATCTTTCATTTTAATTTCCTTTCTTGATTTTAAGTTTTCCGCTTGGCCCCATCGTCCAGCCGTCAAAAGTGACGGTGCCGGACAGATTGATCACGGGGTAAGCGTCATGTGGGTTAATGTGGTAAGTTCTCCCCTTGTGCTTAACCAGGAGATACCCGCCTTCCAGAGCACCGGAAACGGTGCCTCTAACGCCCATAACCGTTATTTGCTGTCCGTACCGGAAGCGGGTGCCACAAATGGCGTTGAGGGCGTCAAGATCGGGTTGCGCGGTCTTGGCGGAAGAGGCTTCCCTCCTGCGGTTGTACTCCACCATCCAGCGGCGTTTTTTCTCTCTTTCTTCGGGGCTCATTCCACTTCTCCTTCCTGGATTGTTTCGATTTCCCAACCCGTTTTTGTCTGCTTGGCGGCGATAAAAACAAAGGGGAATTTGTCGGCAGCGGTCTTGATTTTTACCCTGGCATCGTCACGCCAGAAGCCTTTCACCTCGTGGAATTCAAGGGTGCCGTCAGGGCGCACAACCATGAAATCCGGCGTGTATGAGCAGCGGTTCCCAAGGACCAGTTTGACGGCTTCAAACTTGAATTCCCTTATTTCCCCCTTGTTTTGGAGGTCAGACAGGTAAAAGCCATAGGCGGCTTCTGTTTTATTCATCACGCCGGGCCGGTGGATAGCTCTTGCCCTGGTTCTCATGCCGCCCTCCCTTCTGCTGCCGGGCGAATCTCCGGCATGATCCGAGTGTAAGCGTCAAGGTATTTTGGGCCGAATTCGTCCAGAGCCGCCTTAATGCGGTCGGTGTACTCGTCCCATTCCACTTTGACCAAAAACGGGCGCAGTCCGGGGCAGTAGGAAAGGAAGTACCACGCCCGCAAGCCAGTCACAGCCATGGAGCCGTGCACCTGCGGCTTGTATTTGTCTGGCAGCACGCCGTCCAGCAGATACCGGGCATGATGCTTGGAGAGAGGGCACTTGATCTCAAGTCCAGCTATTACAAGATCAAGCCCGTCTTCCAGATTTTCAAAAACAAGTCCGTCAGGGCTGCACCCGATAGGGGCCGTTTTGCGGCGGATAAATCCAACTTCTTTTACCGCTTTGCCGGTCAAGGCCGCGAAAAGCTCGCGGGCTTCCGGTTCCAGGGCTTCCCCGCGATCCGTGTGAAAATTGCCTTCAAAGGTTATTTCATCCGGACGCAGACAGGAGCAGCACAGTTCGATGATTAAATCATCCTGCTGGGCTGACGGCTTCCCGGTTTTGGGAGTGATCAGTCGGTCAAAGTTGCTGGCGGTCAGATGACCGGAACGCAATTTAAACCATAGGTCGCTCCGTTGTGGAACGTCCTCGTAAATAACTATATTTTCAAGGTTTAACATAACTTTAGTAGTCCTCTCTATTGGCTGGCACATACTCACGTTCCTGCTCCTTCAGACTTCCAAAAAAATCATCGGTATCATCATTTGGAGGCGGTAATGCCTCCGATGCCGGAGGCTGTTTTTCCTCCGGTTTGGGCGGATTAAAGGGGTCTATTTCCTCGTTTTCATCCTTGGACGGGGTTACATTCCGCATTTCGCTTCCAAATTCCTGTTCGTCGGAAACGCTCATGGCTTGCTGGATATACAAGGGCAAATCCCATTGCTTGGAGGCGCGCTTGATCACTGTTTTCAGGCCCATCTGGCTAAAGTCATCCTTCCAGGGCCCCACAATTTCCCCTTTCTTGTTCCGGGACTTGGTGCGGGCCTTGATTTTCTCCACGGCGCGCAGGCTCATGCGTTCCCCGTGTAGGTAGAGGTCCTTGTCTGTCCAGGTGCAATAAAAACCCCTGATGGGCGCCGTGCTGTCATCCCATTCCGGGATGTGGCCCATTGCGAATTTTCCTTCTTCCAGGCCCCAGGAAAATGGCTCCCCCTCTCTCACAATTCCAATATTGAGGTTGGTGACGCCATTGGAGCGAGCCATACGCATCAGGCCGCGGGCAGAGGGGACGGCAACGCAGGTCAATACAGACCGGCCGCTTGCCTTATCATTGCTCCAAAAGGGCACCAGATAGCCGTGGATGCCGTCAGGCTCACACCGCATCATCAGCAGGTTTTTCAGGGATGCAATCAGCGTTACAGGGGCGCATTGCTGAAGGAGTGGGGTTTTCTGGCAGCAGTGCCAGAAGATACTGATACAGCGTTCCGGCGTCATCATGCCCTCTACAAGCTGGGCAATGTGTCTCTTCATGTCCTCCGACATCACAATTTCATGGAGTGTCTTTTTTGGGACTGGCGCCTTGGGCAAATCTAGTTTATCTGTAAGTACGTTACTCATAATCTTTGCATGGTTCTGTGTAACAGGCCGGGGACCAGTTGGCGCTGACCCCGGCCATCTCCTTTTTAGGCATTCATGGATTCGCGGTGCTTGCGGTTCAGTTCGTCGCAAAGCTCCTGCGCTTTCCTTAAGGCTTCTTCCTTGTTGTAGGGAGATGTGAGACAAGCGTCTGAATTCCACCATATTGTGTGCATATAGTAGATATCTCTCGTGACCCGGAAATTAAAAGCCATCTCTTCGACCTTATAAGGCTGTTCCGCTTCAATTTCTTCAATCGGCTTGACAAGTTTGATACAAGCAACTGAAAGGTAATTGTTTCGGTTTAGTAAAACGCCATCAGGGAGGCTAACATCCCCCCCCGCAATCTCGTCTCCACAAAGGGCCACTTGGCCTCCAATTGCGTTATTTGCGGACAACTCCCGATTACCTCCACTTCCGAAAAGCCTCCCGTGAAATCCGGTGATTCGAACTAAATCCCCCTTGCGGTATTTCCGCGCCGGGTCGTATTTCGCCTGGGCGGGCTCAAGAGCAGAAGGGTCAAAAAAGCCATCTTCCTTGATTGTTCCCCGGATGATGACTTCGGTTCCGGGCTTGCATTCGTTTCTTTGCATGGTGTTTTTTTCTACTGGTTTGTTGTTATTTAGGTTAGTTGGAAAGGGTTGTTGCCGTGTTCTCTTTCATGGCCTTGGAAATACGCTCCGCACACCAAAGAGTGGCGCCCCGCTTTTGGTGCGGTAGGCAGTCTTTTTTCATGATTTCCGGGGCAGTTTTCGCAAGTTTATAGAGCCATACGCGGCCTTTGCGGTGCCGGAACTGTGGGAGTTTGAGCAGGTCTTCAGCACGCAACCAGGTTTCACCGCTTGTTTCAGGGCAGTATTTCCCTTCCATGATCGAAACAAGGCGATCAATGCGGGTAAACAGACCTTCAATCAAACGTTGATCATTGGTATTCATAATCCTGCGAAAATCATTACGGCTAAGTAGAAAAATCCGACAATGAACGCTGCGGAAGCAAGACAGACCAAGACAATGACCAGACCAAAGAGCAGACGCGATACAGCTTCCTTCCGGCGTCCCCTGGTACTGTTCTTGCAGGCTTGCAAGCGGCGGCGCTCCTTCCGGGGGTCAAGAGACTGGTAGGGGTTCTTCCCTGCCCTGTCCGGGATGCCGTTGATTTGCTCCCAGGCACAAGAGGCGCAGAGGCAGCGGCAGCAATACGCGTTCCCGCGGCGGTCTCCGATAATGGACCAGTAAGCGCCCCTGCCGGGTTCCTGCTCGCAGGAGTAGCAAAGGAACGGTGCTTTGCTGTTTGCATTGGTGATGGTCTCCACCATCCCCATATAGGGGCCTTGGTGGATTGGCCGTTGTAATATTTCGCATGTATTCATTTTCTGGTGTTGGTTTGTGGTTAGGCTCAAAAATGGCCGCCGTATTCATCAGCATACGGGAAAGCGAGTTCTTCTTCCGTTTCTTCCCAGCCGCAGTCTTCACAGCATCCCCAGCACAGAGGGTCAGTCTCGTCATATTCGATGACGGCGCCGCATTCCGGGCAGTGGAAATCTCCGTTGATGTCTGCGTATGGCCTCATGATTTTGCTTCCTTTTTTTGGATATTATCGCTCTAACAAATCCAGATGTATCTTTTTAGCACATAAAAGCAACTAAATATTTCCCCTTTTAGGACATTTCACGGGGTTGACCGCAGTCTTTTTTGTGGGTGAGGATTTCTCTTCTTCCTTGCTTTTCAGCGCGTAATTCGTGAGGATACCAATAATCAGAATAGATTTTTTTAATCCAGTGGCTTTTTCTGTCTTATCAAGCCAGTCTCTCACTTCCTTAGGGGCTTTTTCGAGATCGGGGTTCATTTCGGCTACAGAGTGTTGATTTCGTTGATGGTTGCTTTCATGTTCGCTTTTTTACGTGCGGTTGATGGTTACAATATGCGCATTATTGCGCATATTGTAACCATAATAATGCGCAATAGTGCGCCAACCCGCAACAAACATGAGCTTGACTCTGCTCAAAAGAGCGCATATAATATGCGCACGATGAATGCAGAAGAAATAAAAACATGGATGAAAAAAAACGGCATTTCGCGCGAGGAATTAGGAAAAAAAGTTTTTGTGACTAAGAGAACCGTTGATGGATGGCTATCGGCAGGAAAGCCTATTCCCGCTGCCAAAATGGAACTAATTGAACGAATTGTGGAAGATAGTGAAAATATTCAATTCGACCTCCCGGAGAACATTGAACTCCTCCTGAAGCAGAAGGCAGAAGAAGCAAAAAAAAGCATTGATGATCTCGTGATAGAAGTCCTTGAAAAAACCGTCAAAGAGATACAGAAAAAGCAACAGGCAAGCGGCACGTATCCAGAGGCCGTTGAAAAGCTACACCCTGCCTTGGACAACGATGACGAGCCGGAAGAGGTCAACAACGTCTTTCTTCGCCCGGTCAAATTGCCGGAAATCATGGTTGTCGGTAACGTCGCTGCAGGGGAAATCACGTGGAGCGATCTTGACGAACCCTACCCAGTGTTTGACAAGGGCATCACGGCGTTGCATGTGGAAGGAACGTCAATGGAGCCAGAAATCAAAAACGGGCAAGTAGTTCTTGTCCGTCCTGTTCCCAAAAATGCGGACTTGGAAAAATACGTTGACGAAATTGTCGTTTACGACGGCGGAGACAGTTTACCAGGCATCACGCTCAAGAGGCTGGTGGCTGATGACGAGGGCCACTTCTTCCTTGTCCCTGTCAACCCGGCTTTCCGGAGGCGCATTCCGATTACCGGACAAATCAAGGCTTGCATGATTGGCAAGATTGATCTGACAAAGTGATTTTCACTTAGAACTTTTGTATGTTCTCAATTAGAAAAAGAAAATGTGTGAAGATACTTTGAATGAATTGGATGATTTTTCTCCTTGCAAAGGAGAATATATTGATACGGAATCTCGTAGTCAAAACATTCCAAGTTTGAAAAATCTGTATCTTTATGTAACAGAAAAACAATTATTTTCTATTCTTGAGGATAAGGCTTTAAAGTTATCCAGAACGGAATACACTAATGATACGACAGAAAATATTTACTCTGGCGAAGATTCTGTTTCTCCGGTAGTTAGAGAATACGGCTATATTTGCCTATCGTCAACAATCACATCTCCGATGATGTGGGGACAATACGCGGAAAGAGGCAAAGGAGCTTGTCTTGTCTTTTCGGCAGAATTTTCAATAAGAGGCGATTATGTGAACGCAGGATATTATTTTAGTAGAAAGTCTGGATTAATGGATAAATTTAAACGAAGTATTATTATGCGTAAAGTATCATATGTCTCCGATAGAATAGAAAGTAACAAAGGAAGCCACTATGATCTGATGTCAACAAAATACTTCGGGTGGAAACATGAGCAAGAATATAGAATCATTGTCCCTTTATCTTCAGCCTCTCCAAAGGAGATAAAAAAGGGGAAAGGTTCTTTTTCATATATATACTTGGATAATAATATAATGCCTGCCTTGTCACGTGTTGTGTTAGGTGTCAATAATTCCTTGGATGAATATGATACGGAAAGAAAAGTCAATGAATCGCTTATAGGATCCGCTCCTGTAAAATTCCCTATAAGAGTAGTTCGGGCATCACTAGAACCTTCAACTTTTTGTATATCTCCTAATCTGAATAAAATCCATCAACATGCACCCACCCTATGAACTGATATTTTTAGAAAAGTGCCCTTGTTTAGCCCTCGGCCTCTAGCCGCGGGCTTTTTTATTGCGCCATTCCTTGCTTTGGATATTATTGAGAAATGCGCTATTTTTACTACAAGAATGAAGAAGTATTAGGTCCAGTGAGTATTGCGGAACTCTATGAACTGAAGCAACGAGGAGATATAGACGCTTTTACCCTTATTGCCTGTGAAGAAGAAGGAGAAAATGCTGAATGGATAGAGCTTGGATATATAATTGACTTTGAAACACAAACGCCCATAAACGTTTCACATTACTTCAACCCATCTCTTTTTTGCAAAGCCGCGGATCTACTGATAGAAAACGGATTTATCAATGAAGAAACTGACCTTTCAGTATTCTTCACAGGTGTTATGGCGGAGGTCATGGAGCGTTTTGGACTGGAACACAGACAACCCAAAAAGAAACGCTCCTATAAAATGAATACAGAGGGAGATGAACAACTTGCCGAAAACCTCAAGCAGATGAACACTAAAGCAGGTTTTGAAATTCAACCGGTTGATGTTATCATTCCTGGCGCTAAAATCTGCATCACAGGACAATCAGACCGTCATTCCAGGCAATTCTTGTACGATAAAATTGTAGAGGCCGGAGGAGTGGCTTCAAAATCCATTACGCTTGAAACTAACTATCTTGTTGTTTGCGACAAGACAAGTAAGGGCTACAAATACGGAACATTCGGGGCAAAACTCAAAAAAGCGGCAGACTATGGAATTACTCTTGTTGCCGAAGTTGATCTTGTGGAGAAACTAAAAGCCCTCAACCTTATCAAGTAGAAGGTCGAGGGCTTTGAAAAAAAATTACTTCTTCATCTGTTCCACAAGCTTTTTGAGTAAATCAACACTCCTTAACTGGCACTGCACGATGTTTGCAATAGCGATAAAAACGCCTCCATAAAGAAGACTTCCTAAAAATATTCCCACAGCCCATAATATGGCTATTGGCAAAGCGACCGCATTTTTACTCATGACTCCAAAAATGAAAACAACCACCGCGGCCAGGATGGAAAGAATGATAATAATCCCTCCCATTACACCGAAAGCCTGCACCGTCATTGAAGTGAATGGGATTTTTACTTCCTGAAAACCTTGGCTGACTGTTTGAGAAACAGCTTCCTCCGGAATGCTCTCATTAATCATCACGGGACGGTTTTTCAAAAAATCTGAATATGGCATCCAGTTTTGATTTCCTTCAGAGCAAATTAGAGTTTCGCCAGTAATACGTTTTTGAGCACACAGCAACTCAAGTCCCCGTTCTGAAAAAGGCCCTTGCGCTTCTCCATTTGAAAATATGTAGAATTTCTTTTCTTCCATGGATAACTATAAAAGCACGTTTTACTTTTTTGCACAAGGATGTTAGAGCACCAATTTCTACTTTCTTCCCATTCTGCACCAATCTGCTATAAAAGCACATTTTTCTACTCATTATTTTCCCAAAAGGTAAAAGTACCAGAAAAAACTTGCCCCTGTCTGCCTTTTTGGAAATATGACGCCATGGATGAATTTAGCGACAAAATCCGGGCGTTTTTAGAGGACATGGAAATGAGCAGAGAGGTTTTTGCATCTCTGTGCGGAGTCAGCAAACGCCACGTCGACAAATGGCTTTCATATCTCCCGATACCAAAGGCACGACAAACTGTGATCGAACGCATTATGAGAGAGGAATACGCCCGGCGCCGGAAAAGTGATCAGAATCCCGACATGGATATTATTGAGGTGCCCTTCCCACGCAGCCAATATGACAACGTCAGAATGACTGCGAACATCCACGGCATGACAGTTCAGGAATGGGCTTCCAGCGCTCTTGCAGCGCTTTCCAATATTCCAAAGCATAAATAGATTTTTATAATTAAAAAATATTCAATCTGTTCAATAAAATACTAATTTCAAAATGGAACAAGATTTTCGTGTTTGTATATCATGTCTTAAGGACCCAGGTCTTATTTCATGGTTCAAATTACAATGTAAGAACTCAAATCGTGGAAATTGTGAATTTTGTGGCAGAACCAATATGCCTGTCATGTGGTCAAACGATGTGATAGAATATTTGAGGTCATTTATTTTCGAAGGATATTCATTATGCGTAGAGTCTGCCCCATATATAGATCGGGAAGGAGGTTACCAATGTCCAACTTATGAACCTGATGAATTATTTGATGAATATTATGATGAAATCGGATCAGAAAAATTCGAAAAATATGTCAGAGATTATTTTTGTGCAGAAGGTCAGCTCTATTTATGGGGGGATTCATATGCTCAACCGAATGCTTTACAATATGCAGAGTGGAGTTGGAATCATTTTTCAGAAGTAGTTAAATCTAATAAAAGCATGAAAAAGCATGATTCATATAATAATGAACATGCTTCTCCAGAAGATTTCTTAGAATTATATCTTCCTTTGTATTATAAAATATCTAAATGTATTAAAAATGAAAAAGCAGGAACTAAAATATATAGATGTAGAAGAGAAAACAATAAACTTACTATGCCTATTGATTTCCAAGATCTTACATCTCCACCTGAAAGTTGTATAAAAAAGGATAATAGATTCAGCAATAAAAAAGTATCTTTATTCTATGCAGCCTTGGATGAAAAAACTGCCGAAGATGAAACAAAATGTGACAGATATAAATATTCCTATGTAGGAAAATTTTCACTTATTAATAATTTGACTATTTTAGACTTGTACAAAATAAATCCGCCAAATGGACGTTTTGATAACAAATGGAAAGGATTATATCTTTTGCATAAATTCATGGAAAATTTTACTCATGAAATAAGTATTCCTCCAAATAGAAAACCTCGCAACTATAAACCTACTCAAAAAATATGTGAATATATAATGAATAACAAAATTGGGAATAGAAAAATTCATGGAATAAAATACAAATCCAGTATCACTCAAAGACCATGTTATGTTCTATTCTTTGATAATAAAAGTAGCAGGAAATATCTCAAATTAGAAAGCTACCATCTTAATTTTTATAAATAAAATATTCCTACTAAAAAATATTTTATTATGGAATTCAATATCTCACTTATAACAGGAAATGTCCCTAAACAAGATACAAAGCAACAAATAGATGAAACTGAAAGAATCCGCTGTGAGTTAGAAAATACTGTTTTTTTAGAAAACTATAAAATACAACAACAAGAAAGGCTTCGAGAATTAGAAGTCTCATCACGAGCGCAAGCTAATTGGGATAAAACAACTATTACAATTTCGTCCTCCGCCATTGCTCTAATATGGTATCTGTTAAAAGGAGAAAATATAGTATTTTCTGCCACACCATTCCTCCTATCCCTGACTTTGTGGTCAGGAGTTGTTCCTTGTGTGATGCTCTCATTCCTTGCTGGAGCAAGACTTCATCGGAAGTGCGCTGACAGCATAGCGCATCAACTAAATGAAGAAAATGAACAGGCTGCCAGAAGTGAGGCAAAAGCAAAGAAAATGGATACAGTAATAAAATATTGTAACTTCATAGGATCTGTTTTATTCTTGCTAGCGTTGGCAAGTACTGTGTATCTTTCTTTTAAAACTATATCAAACAGCCATGACAGAACGCCCCATCAACAACAGACAGACGGAAAAATCGAATAAGGAATTAATTGCAAATAGTGACAGAAAATCAGTACATCTCCGTCCTATTTCAATGGATAAGATGAAACTCCCATCTTCTCTTTGTCCAAAAGAATTGCCTAAAAACAAGCCAAGACAAGAGAAATAAGGATTTTTTCTGAAAGTAGCGCCCCCGTTTAAGAGGGCGCTTTTTGCGTCTTGGAACGTCTCTCTAAGCTAGGGAACGGGCAAAGCTGAAGGCGTCGTCACAGCGGCGCAGCCAGCCCTTCCCGAAGGTCGGGAACTGCTTGCAGGAGCGGTAGAAGGCTGCTCGCTGTTCCCGGAGGTCATCAAGGAATGCTACATCATTACCACGCGATAGGGAATTATGCAGAAATGCCTTGGACATGGGGCCAATGATGCCATCCACAGTGAGGCCGGAATGATGTTTGTCGAGGACGCGCTGCAATATCTTCCCGGTGTTCTTGCTGCCGGAATTGAAATAGTGGTCCCGGAGGAAGAACTCAATGCCCGGATGGGCGTCAGAACCAATCCAGGCGCGGACCGCGGCGGTATTGTCCAGGACGTACTGAAGGCAGCCCTCCCAGGCTTCTTCCCGTTTCCCGGCATCAAGCAAGGCTTTGAGGCGGTTGAATACCGCGGGTTCAATGCCGTCGCAAATGCCGCAAATCTCCAACTTGCCGCCCTTGTCAGCGGCAGGGAGGCGGGAGACGCGCAGGGAGGCCGGCCCGGTTACGCGGCTGTCTTCAAAGCGGAGGATGGCCGCAGCCATGTTTCTTTCAGTGTTATTCATAGTTATAACTTGTTTTGATTAGAACTGGTTAGAACTGGTAAGAAAAACTTTACAGTTGAACTGTTTCCAAAATGGAAACGGTTCAATCTTCATCTATAAGTGATTTGTTGGCAGCTTTCGCCAGTTCGCAGCTTGGGCACTTGTTGATCAGTTGAGTCATCAGGGCGTCAATCTTGGCGTCCTTTTTCTCCATCTGGTCCTGATGGCGCTGCTGGTCCTCGCGGCGCATTTTGAGCACCATCGTGACAACCCAGCCCATGACCCCCAAACTACCCATACCCGCCACGTCGGATAAAGCAGGGTCAATAGACGTAAGGACGCCGCTTGAGGCAGCCAACGATGCCCCGATCGTGATCAACATGCCCAAACTGTTCACGGTTTATTTCTTGGTGGGGATTACCTGCACGACGGGCGGAACCTCCGTTTTGGGCTGGGCCTGGGAATAGGAGATATGCCCCTGCTCAATGACGAGGCAGGAACCGTCCTTGCAGACCTCCGTGCGGCCTGGGGTCACGTCTACGGAGTGCCCGCAGCCGGACATGGACATTCCAACGCCCCCAAGGACAGCGCCGGCTATACCCACCCCGGCCCAGTAGAGGGCCTTTTTCCACCAGGTGGAAGCCCCGGAAGCCTTGATGCCGAGATACTCTTTCACGTCCTCAAGCGCGTGCTTGCCGATGATGGGGAGGGCCTGATCTGCGACGTGATACCATGCTTGCCTGACATAGGCCGGTTCATCTTCCCAGCCCGTTTCTTTCGGGGCGTGGGATATGGCGGATTGGTACATGTTGTACATTTCCTTGGCTATCGCCTCGGCATGATTGCATTGATTGTTAGTAGTCATTTGATTATGTTGTTATTGGTTAGGGGTAGTGAAGTACTTGAAAAACGCCACGTCGGCGGGGTCTGTGAGGACAAAAGCCGGGTAATTGATGGTGGTGAATATCCGTCTGCCTCCCTGGTCATTGACGGCCTCGACGGTCAGAGACACGGCCTCAATCATTTCATAGGTTCCGTCTTCCGTAAGGCTTAGAGCATCTTTCCCCAGCCGCGCCCACACCTGGGAGGCTTTCCACGGTTCCGCCAGTCCCACCAGCGCGGCAACTACAGCCTGCATGGCCGGGGCTTGGTCGGCGGGGATGTCGTCTTGCGTGTAGCGGTCCGTGTGGGCGTAGCCCTCCGCATCCCGGTAGATGGCCGTCAAGGCGAATTCTCCCCATTGTCCGGGCCGGGGGAATTGTATCTGTATCTCTTCGTTGTTCATCCTATTGGTACGTTAATATCTTCAAAATCAGTCGTTTCTTCGGTTTCAATGGCATTTTCGGCTATCGCGGCCAGGGCATAGTAAACCGGGTTGACATTGCCCGGTTGGTAGTTGGTGCGCTCCGCAGACCCGACAAGAATAGCAACGCTACCGTCTGCAATCCCCGGCACGTCTGACACGATGCGGTTAAACCCCGTCCCCGTCTCAAAGGTTGTAACGCCGCGGACCGTAGCAATCATCAACAATTGCTGAATGCTACCGCTTCCGGTCAGCAACCACAATGCACCGTAAGTATCACCATAATCCCCCGCAATGTAGGAGCGTGGCTCATATTGCTGATAGATGATCTTGTTGACGATGTAGGGAATTGGCTCGTTACCGGAAGCAGGGATAAAGCTGGTTGTGGTTTTAACCTTCCAGATCTGCGTGGACTCGGTACAGTATATTTCACGGACGCGGATCACATAGCCATTGCGGGCCGTATCGCGCACATTATCAAACGTAATATCCAGTATCTCCCCGGTATTGTACGCCAGATTATTACCGGGAATGATGCTGTATGAGTCCAGGGATAAATCTTGCCGCGGCGTCTTGCTCCCGCGCCCAATATCTACGGTGATTTTGCCAGCCGCCGTTAATTGGTAGGGGATAGAAAATCCGGCGAAACTGGAATAATTCCATTGGCCGTGCGGCCCCGTGAAAGTATGTATAACAGTACTGTGCGTATTGGCCGGGACGTTTGTCTGCGCGTACTGGCCAGGTATCAGAATTTTAGTAAATGCCGTACCTGTCGCCGTAATAGCGCCCGTGTTCAGGTAGACATGCTGTGTATAGATGTTGGTTGCTCCGGCCATTCCTGCGGCATACAGACGGTTGACTGCCGCCGCATCCGTCTGCGCTCCCACGGCAAGAGGAATGTTGATGCCTCCATTGGCGTTGATGGTGCCGTTCGCAGTCAGACCACCCTCCAGCATCATATTACCCACAGCATCTACCTGCGGGATGGCGGCAAGGGCCTTTTGTGCGGACGCGGCAGCATCGTTCGCCAATTTCAGAGCATTTTCCGCATCCTTCCGTGCGGTATCGGCATCAGTTCCGGCAGTTTCGGCTTTTTGAGCTGCGGCCTCCGCACGTTCTGCAGCATCCTCGGAAGGGTCAATGATTTTAACTTCTCCGTCTGCGGCGTCGGGGACTATGATTTTAATGTCGCCTATCGTTACCACGTCTTCATTCCCTGGTGGCGTGACACGGGGGGCGGCCTGGATTTCTCCCATAATCAAGGGCCGTTCTGCGCCGTCTGGCGCAGCCATGAACAGATCATAGGCATGAGCCCCAGCTTTTAGGGGGCTCCATGCAAGGCGCGCGCTTGTGGCGTCAATAGGCTCGCATTTAATAGCGGCGGCGCCGGGACCGCGGACAGCGCAGCGGAACGTGTTTCCGGATATGTCTTTTGCCGCGCCGTCACCGTCCACAAAACGCAGCATCACCGATTGAGCAATGCCGCTGGTAGTAGCAATATCAAATGGGGCGCCCTGACATAAAATCATCATACACTAGTGCGCGCCCGTTGCGCTTAAATGACGCGGTGAATCATGGCAAAGATCACCGCCATGCAAGAGCAGTCCCACATGTGAGAGTTATTCCCGGAGGCAAGCCACTTGAGGGAGACACGCCCAGTGCGCTTGTCTATGGATTCCTGCTTACTTTCGGCCTGCATCTGCTTAATGTATTCGGCGGAAACGTCATGGGGCACCTTCCAATTCCCCGATTTAATCCGCGCGGCAAGAACATCCTTCGCCCGTTGGGAGGAAAAGTTGAAATGAAGGCATTTTACCCCTTCCACGATATGTTGTTCCAAGGGTGCATAGATCAGCTTGACGCCACGGCTCTTGATTTTATGCAAGTATTCCTCCTTGACGGTGCCATTCATCGAAAACCAATGATGAAGACCGCATATCTTCCGAACGGCATCCGTATCAAAGGCACAGTCCAGAGCCACGCAATGATCAGGCACATTGAATTGAGATTGTTTACATTCAATATCTTCCAACGTTTCAAGGCGCCCCTCCGAAAGCAAATGAAAGGAGCCGCCAGCGTCAACGGCATAAACCGTATGCCAAAAGTGCCCCTTCTGGACGTCCACGGTCAGGAAACGGGTCCGTTCGTCTTCCACGGTGTACCCTTCCATACTTTCCGCCGTGAGTGGGATTTTCAACACGTCGTCTTTTTCGCCCAAATCCACAATGTTTTGAGCAAGCCGTTTCTGGATAAACTTTTTAAGCGGCTCTATGTCCCCCTTCCGCTTTTTTTGATTGGCAAGAATCCACTCCACAGCCAGATCAGCCCATGACACCCAGTAACAAGCCAAAGCATTAAAATTGTAGCTCACTATCTCCGGCAACGCGCTTGTGTTGCCGGAAAACACGTACTTGCCGCCGCTGGCCAGTCGGCGCCGGTTGTTCACGGTATCTTCTATTTCATGAGAGCAGCGCGGGCACACCATTTTGACGGATTCCTTAAAACGCTCCCAATCAATATTTTCCTCTTTACTGTAGATGACATCCCGCCAGTCATAAGCGTTCCACCCCTGGCAGCCGGGGCATTGCCAATGGTAATGATGGATGCGGCCCTTGCCGTACTCGTCAACCCAGTCCGTCCCCTTGTCGCCCCCCTGGGAGACCATCAAGATTTTACGGTTGAACCGGTCATGGTGGCGGGCCAGGAACTCCCGCACCATCCCCTTTTCCCATGCCCACATTTCATCACCAATCAAATACCGGCAGGACTTTGACTGCAACTGGCCCTTGGTAGCGGATACCATCCACAAATTCATGTGCGGGAAAAGGATTTCCGTTTTCCTGGCCGCATGCCTTTTCTTCGGCAGCAAGTCCTTCAGGGCTTTGTTGTCACGGAACGTGGGGAAAAGCCGCGTCTCCGCAAAATCGGATGTTTCCTGCTCATTCTGAAACGCGACAAGGGTATTTCCGGCATCATTGGCAATGAGGTAATTAAGCAAGCCGACAAACAAAGTTGACTTGCCGGAGCCGGTGGGCGCCATCAGGTTAATGTGTTTTACCGTGCCGTCATTCAAAAATTTATCAATGGGGTCCAGCAAGAAAGGGCTCAACGTAAAATCAATGTGGGAAGACCTTGCCGATTGCTGGTCTACCACATTTTCACGTATCCATGTAACCGGCTCTACGTCCATTCCCGCGGATACGTTATCCGCAAAAAGAGTCAGGAATCCGGCAGCCTTTTCAATGTCTTTCATTGTTCCGCCCGGCTGATCACCTTGATTTGAGCCTTGGACTCTTCTGCAATGGAGTACAGGGCAGCCTTGATTTCTTCCCGCAGCACGGGAACCATTTCGGCCGCCGTCAATCCTTCCAATTTTCCGGGCAGTTTGTTTTCAAACGCCTGAATGACGCCCTTGGTTACACTCGCAAGATGCACCACAAGTTCATTAACATCCTCCATGTCCACCAGATTTGCCTTGTCCTTTTCAAGCTTCACGCGGGCCTGTTCAGCTTGCAAATTCTTGTAGGTGACTTCCGCAGCAAGTTTCTTTTTCCGCAGTTCCGCCACTCCTTCCCCTGCTACCGGGGCGTTTTTCTCAACGCCTGAAGCAGCGGCTTCAACGGCTGGATTTTCCTTCCTTCTGGCCTTAATCAATTCTCGTATTTGAGCATGCGTCAACCCCCGCTTCACGTGATATGTGATCGTGCTTTTGTTGACGCCCAATTGACGGGCAAGTTCAGCCTGTGAAATCCCTGCCATTACTCTTCCCTTTACATATTATTATATCATGATATGTTGATAAGTAAACACCGCAGATATGGACCCGCAGCAGTCATATTACACAGCACACACGGATTTTGAATATCCGGAGGATGAACAGGAGCAGGAAAATGAATTCCGGGAACGTGCCCTTGAAATGATCCGGATCATGTCCCTGGCCATGTATCACGTTATCAACAGCCGCACCCCCAGTGTCACCGCGTTTGGCGTAGCGTACGCCCTGGGGCTTACGTCCGTGCTCGGCAATGAGCGCATGGCCGAGCGGGCGCGCAAGCTGGGCGTGCACAAGGCCGCCATCTCCCGCGCCGCCTCCAAATTCCTCGCAGAAAGCGGCCTTCCTCCGTCCCTGATGATGCAGCAGGCTGAACATGCCGCTATTAAGCGGCGCCCCGTCAAAAAGCTGGAAGCGCCGCGCAAAAAGGCGCCGGAGCAGATCATGAGAACATACACCACGGGCAAGAAAAGTTTTGAGGAAAATCAGTTGGTTCTTGACCTGTTCAAAGTCTGAATCCGTCCGGTTCCCCCGGATGCAGGATTTCCCACATGACGCGGGCGCAAGCTTCCCGGATAGTACATCCCGATTGCTGGACGATGGGTTCATAAAAATCCTTCTGTCCGCAGTGGACGGCGGACACATGCCGGGCCAGCTTCGCCAGTTTTGATAACTGGTAGGAGTCGCACGTACGGATTCCGATCAGGTATTTCCCGCCCTGGAACTCAATCACGTCGGCGCCCTTGCGCCCGTACAGGTACAGGGCCAGCAAGGAAACGGTCACGTCCTCCGGGTAGGTTTGGTCATGGCGTACCGGGAATTCCCGCGTCACCAGGACATCAAGAGCATCATTGATGAATTTCCGCGTCACCCAGTAGCATACACCGGACCAGGCGAACGGCACGGCGCACTGGTAGCCTCCCGCAAGCTTCCTGCGCTCAAACAACGATTTCCGGATTTCGTTCAGGGACATCAACAGCGCATCAGCATCAATCTTGATCACGGGTTCCCGGCCCGGAATATCCTGCATGCAGGATAGCATGCCGCGGACGCATTCAAGGCCATTCAGGTTCTTGTTGCGCTCAAAATAGGTCTTCTTGTAAATGATGTCCTTCCCCTTGGGGATGTCCTTTTTTGTGAGCGGGGCTTTCCCATCGTCAAACAGGTAAATCATGCAATCAGGGTCAACCTTGCGGATTTGCCCGACACATAATTCAAGACATTTATAGTCTTCCCGGTAGCAAAATATAGCGTAATTCATTTATCTTTAATTTATTGGTTCGTATTGATTTGAAGATTTATTCCATTCTCCTTGTTGGATATAGATTTTTTCATTATCGTTTCTCTTTAAACGCAATGCGTGATCACTATCACACGCAAGCACAGTCCATGAATCACTGATAAGACCGTCGGAGCCGTCGCTAGTCGTATCTGCATGGAGTTCAACGGAAAGCGCATCTCCCACCATTACAAAATGGGCCTTTACCCCGTTTGCGGGCTCGCTCCAATTCCGGTCGTAATCAAAAACGACATAGCCACTACTGGTTTTCCGCAATGGTTTTTCAAATTTTAAATTCTCGCCAACAGCCAAGGAATCCGCGTTCAAGCTTATATCAAGCTGTCCTCCCGTCTTGGTTAATTGGTACTTGATGCCGTTGGACGTTTTTTGAGTAGTGTTGACATTTAATTTGATTGTGCTTCCGGCAATCTCAATGGGGGCTTCCGCCGTGTAACTGATTTGTTCCGGCTCCGTCATGGAATCGGTATCAAGTTTCATGGCAAGCTCACCGTTTTTGACTTCCAGGCTGTACTTGATGCCGTTGGACGTTTCATGTTCTGTTTGGTCCAGCTTGAGAGATACGCTCCTGCCGGTGATTTCAATGGGGTCTTGCCCCGTATAGTCGGGGCGTTCATCCTTGATTCTCACGCCAAGCCTAACCGGCCCTTCCTCTGCGCCGCCCTCCCCTTTCCCCTTTTTCTGGACAAGCCACACTTTCAGATTGCTATCAGCATCAACGTTTTCTTCTTCGCTGGATGATTCAATGTTTAGTGTCAGTTCGTTTTCCTCTTCGGCTTCCTTGAGTTCCAAGGCGCATAAGGGGTCCGTCTTAAGCTTGTATTTTTTGAATTCCCATTTGATTACATCCCAGTTGATGAAGGTAATGCCTTTGTGCTTGTAAATAATGGATTTATCACGTTCCTCAAACTCACCTACGACAATGTAAGCTTCCCCGTCTTCCGGCTCTGGAACCTCATTCCCCTTTTCCAGGATAGCGGTATATGCCTCCCAGGTGTCCGTGTCATACGTAACATGCACCCACACTTTTTCCCCTGCCTTAAAAGAGGCTTCATACTCGCTGATCTCTATATCTTCATTTTTCAGCAGTATCTTCTTTTCTTCCTCATTATCAGTATCTTGTTCCTCTTTATAGGCATTCAAAAGGAGCCCTCCAGAGACCTTGCCGGAAAGGGATGCTTCCGCGTCGTCCGTGATTTCCACCAAGTCAAAAGCCAGGGGACGGGAACCGCGCTGATAAGGGGCAATGGAAACGTTCTGGCCGCCACCGCCGCGCATGGACGTTTTGCCATGCGTAGCAGCATTGAGGGCGTTTGTAAGGGCGTTGGCCCAATCCGCCTTGATAGGGTCTCCCTTGGTGATGTTATCCATTTTTGTATAGGTCCGTTGACCAGCCTCCGGGATTGGATTGCGTATATTCTTCCGTGATCTCGTATTCCCTGTTACCTACCTTGTGGATGGAGTACCGGGTAAAGAGATAATTGAGCTTATACCCTTGTACTTCCGTTGCGCCTCCAAACTCGCTGCCCTGGACAATCTTTCCCACGCGCTCCACCTTGGACGGATCCACGCGGCGCGCTGTATAGGTTTTCGTGATGACCGTATTGTTCTGCGAAATTTTTTTGTAACCGAGTGTGATATATGGGGTAATCGGGGTAACGGGGAGTTGAATATGCCCCGGCGTTTCGTCTTTCTCACACTTAAGCCGGTACTGGCCGTTGCTGCACAAGACAAGCCCCCCGGACAGGTAAACGGCCAGAATCAGCATGTCGTTTTCCGGATATTTACTACTCCCATCCGTGTTACGCAGTTTGTAATAGCTCAATATGGGCTCAAGCGTCATATTCGAGCGGTCGCTAATCTTGACCTTGTACTTTTCCTTCGCGTCGTCGGGATTATCCGGGTTGTCTGGATTGATGGGGTTGCCGTCTTCATCCTCATTGGTATCTCCGGACGGGTAAGAGTACGTTACCGTCACCTTGTAATGTGTTGCGGAATGCAAGGCGATCTTGTAGCCCGTCGCCATCATGCCGGGGGCATTGGGATTGGTCGCCATGGCCGCCCACTTGGGGCGCTGGAACCCTGCAATGGGTACAATTTGGGATTGTGAAACGGTGCGGTTGACTCTGTACGCTACAGTGCCCTGCTGGCTAGTAACACTCGGCGCAACGTCCGCCCTGATTCGTAAATCGTTTGTCCAGGTCATCATTTAAACAATCAAAACGCCTTCTTCCAAAACCTGGGAAAAAGATTGCGTGGTTTCCGTCTTTCTCCCGTAGGGGTTGTTATCCTCTCCCATCTTCACAAAATTGCCACCGCCCGCGGAAATCAATGACTGAAGGGCGGCATCCGGGCCCTTCCCTTCCGTGGTCGTGATAGAATAGGAACAACACCTTTTATAGTAGTCAGTTATTCCTTTATTTATTACTTTGTTGAACAGGTCAGAAAGTTCCTTTGAGTACTTCACGCCCCCCAGGCCGAAATCATACGGGTCTTTCCTTTTCAGCTTGGAGTCAATTTTCAGGGATTCAATATCCACACGGCCCGACATGATCGCTTCATAGGCTTTCCGCAGGTCCGGATTGTTCTGAAACATGGGCTTGAAATCCGGGTGGTCAAAAATGCTCTTGCTCGTTACGCCAGCCGTAAATTCCCAAGTGGTTTTTGTATCCTTGGGGTCAAAATCAAACGGGGCCGGGTCATCAGGGTCCGGGTCTGGATTATCCGGATCATCTTCTTGAGGGGCTTCTTTTTTGAAGGTACAGACCGTTTTCCACAAGTCAGCAATCTGCGAGTGCTCATAGTTGGATAAGATCAAATCCGTAAAACCGGGAACATGGCAATGCAGGGTGTAAGGAGGCGTGAATTTTTCCCCAGGGGGCGCCACGTAAGAAACACTTGCCGACCATGCCCCATCATCAGACATGGACGCATCAAAATCGCCTTGCCATCCATACCCGCCTGTATGTCTAATATCCTTGTTCATATCAGCTAAAGAGGGCAACGCCGCCTTTCTCGGCCTTTTCCGCAATCGTCTTGAGGTATCCGTTTGAGGTCTGCACCTCTTTTGTCAGGGAGTCCACGGCAGCGGAAAGACCGGCATCCCCCTTTCCCACCAGGCCAAAAAGGGAACCGAAACCGGAGCCTACGCGGGACACGCTTGAAAGCGTCTGCTGTACCGCGTCAAACCGCGTTTTAAACGCATCAGACATTTCCTTTGCCCGCTCCTTGGAGTTCTTTTCATCCTCCTTTTCCTTCTCCTTTTTGTCCTCAATTTTGTACGTTAGAGAAACCTTCTGTTCCGCCAGCCCAAGAGCATCGTGTTCATTCATGCCGCCATTCATGAGGGATTGCATTTCCTTCCGCACGTCCCGCTGTTTTTCAAGTTCGCGCAATTTATCCTTTTCCCCTGCAAGCTCGGCCCGCATGATGGCAATATTTTCCTGTGTGTCCTGTCGTAAATCCTTAACAGCCTTGTTCTTTTTATTTAATTGATCGTTGATGTCTCGGATTGAATCAGCTACAGACAAAAGCTTTTCGTATCTTGTGGCAGCATTAAAATCCAAAGCTCCGGTTTGAAATTCTTTTTCAAGTAACTTCAACTCCTCTTCCAAATCATCCAAAGAGGCATGTTGAACGGCGGCTAATTCGTCTTCAAGCTGCTTTCTTAAACCATCAGTTGTTAAATCATCCTGTTTCTTTTTCGGCTTCTGCTTATTTGCTTTATCCTTTGTCGCATTGAGCTTATCCATTGCTTCTTTCAAATCAGCGGCAGCTCTCGCCTCCTTCTGATTGTTTTCCACAATCTCTTTAATTGATTGCTTCTCGTTCTCCCTCCACAAAACGCCTTCTTCAATTTCCTCAAGAAGTTCTTGACGGGCTGCAATCATCCTATCAATGGCTTCGATTTCCGCCTTTGCTTCTGCGCTGTTTACGCCATCGTTTGCAATATAGTTCTGACGAACGCCACGTTGTTTAATAAGCTCGTCCCATTCTTTACCTAATCGCTGCTGGATAAGTTCAATTTCATCATTACTTTTTGCATTGGAAATATCTTCACGGATTTTTCCGCTAAATTCATAATCTCCTAGTTGCTTTCTGTAATCGTAAGGGCCTTCAATAACGGCATTTTCATAATGCCCAGTACGGAACATTGAAGCGATTCCGTAAAATACGGACTGGTACCCGGCAATACTTTTTTCAAAAAAAGAAAGGTTCTTTTCCTGCTTTGCATAAAACTGGAAACTGACCTCGCTAGCTTCTTCAATCTCCGCAGTTAAAGACTGAAAGGCACCAGCAAGATTCGTCACCTTATCGGCCATCATATCCCCCATGGCATTCTCAAAAGTCGCCTTGAGCGTTTCCCATGAACCAATAGTCGTATTCGACAATGCAGAATTTTTGCCGGAAAATTCCGCATCACGCATTTTCCTCATAGCGTTGACATACTGGTCAGCAGAAATTTCCCGCTTCTTGGCAAGCTCTATGACCTGTTTTTCCGCAACGCCCATTTCTTCAGCTAATGCCTTGATGATGGGGATGCCCTGATTCTGTAACTGGTTGATGGCGCGGGAGTCGGCAAAACCGTTTGCCATGACTTTAGCCCATGAATTTGAAAGCTGTTCAGCGGAGATTTTACCGGAGGCGGCAATATCCGCGAAGACTTCTGACCAACTCATGATTGCCGTGTTGTTCGTCCGAAAGTGCATGGACAGGTTCTGCGCGGCCTTTCCCAAATCATCCAAGGCAACAACGCCATTTGCCGCCAGATGATCAAGTTGAGATTGCAAATCCCGTGCTGACTCAATGTTTTTAGTGTAAGACGATAACTGAACGGCCATGTATTCATCATCCATGGCATCCTTTATCCCCATTTTGATTACACTCAACGCCGTTCCAAAAGACGCCACACCGGCAACTGCCGCAGTAACAGAAGGCAGCAATTTTTTAAAGGATGCTCCCAAGCCTTCCACGTCAGCCGCGGCCCCCTTTCCAGGGCTCACTTTTGCCGCTTGCTCTGATGCTCCGCGGATTTTTTCCTTAATGTTCTCAAGCTCTTTTAATAATTCCGCGGAATCACCAGAGAACTTAAATTTTACTGCGCTCATTCTTCAATATTGACAGGCTTGTTAAACATGGCATCAAGACGTTCCAAATCAGCATGATCTACCTTCCGGGCATGCGTGTAATAACAGCTAACACCATTTGCAACGCATTCACTCATAAGGAACTGTAGAATCATGCTGTATGGAATATCGTATTTGATATAATTTAAGGGGTACCCCGTCTTTGAAGCAATCGCCCAAACCACTTGAATAAAGTAGTTCGGCCTTTCCCCTCCTGTTTTTTTTTGGAATCCTCGACAGTGAAAGCCGCTTCATCAACGTCTTGCGCCTGTTTACCTACCAGAGCAGAAATGCGCTGCATTTCATCAGGGCTCAACTCATATTTAAATTTTCGAACGGATTCCTTGAATTCTTCAAGGCTCATTGATTCAAGTTTTTTAATATCAGCTGTATGAATATAAATATATTCTACAATGCCGCCTAAATCCATGCCCCCATTCATGAACCCGCAGTTAAAACGCTGCATCAACTCCATGCTTCCAACAGACAGGGGGCGGAGTTTCAAGACTTTTTCCTTGTCGCTCATAATGCTCTTGTAATTAGGAGTTCAAATGCCCCAGGAAATTGCGCTTAACCTCTTCCGGGCAATCCTCCGGAATCAGGGCTACCTTCTGACCATCCTTGGAGCGGATACAGGCGATTTTCCGGAATCTAGGAAGTCCGGCCAGAATACCGCGGCGGCAATCAAAAGCCGCCTTGACCAGCGCAAACGGGTCTTCCGGATTGTTTTTCACAAAATCCGGGTCATTCCACTTATTGATCATGTCGCGTGTCTCCGGGGTGTCCGTGAAGTAAAAAACCTTCCGTTCCCCCCGGTCAGTAATGATGATTTCCGCCCTCTTGGCAATGGGGGCCGTGGCTGCAAGCAAAGCACTTGCAAGGTTGATGTCTTCAATATTGATTATGTTATTCATGTTATGTCTATTATGTTATTTTTTGTTCGAGATAGGAGCGCCAGAAACGGCGCCCCTTGAAGTCTGTTATTCGGAAACAATTTCCGGGTTCAGGGCTTTAATGTTCGGGCCATAAGAGGCTTTAACGGTAAAGCTTCTATAATTCTGCGCCTCCATTTTCATATCTACACTCTTGCAGATGGCCTTAGTTACCTTTTCCGGAATTTGTTCACCGGAATTTTTGATGCAGAGGTTCAAAACATCCGCATGGACATCAACAATGTCGCCAATGTGGGGAACCTCCGTGCCAGTCTTTCTCATGTACGCCTCCCAGGTAATTTCACAGCGGGAATCATAAAGAGTATTACCCTCCATAACGCCCTTGTCGCCTGTAAGCTCAACGTCTCCCTTCGCCGACCATGAGTAACTTACGGAGGAAATAATAGCTCCAAAATCCTGTTCTCCGGAATAATTGATTCCAAAGATACCGTCGCCGTGCTGTATAAAATCAGATGCTTGTGCCATACAAATGGCGGGGCGTTGCGCTTCCGGCTGCCCTCCCTTTCCCGCTTGACAAAATCGCGGAATGAGGCATATTAAAGGTGCGTTAGTAATTCGGAACATTCACATGTTCACCTTCTAAACAATCGCCCCGGCCTGCTTCACCAGGCCGGGGCGATTGTTTTCCGCTTGACAAAATCAAACACAAGTGCATATTGAAGACGTATTAGTTCCGAACAGTTCACATGTTCACCTCTAAATCAAACCCCCCGGAGTGGCTGCTCCGAGGGGTTTTTCCTTTAGTTGAACAGAACTATAAGAAGCTCAATCAACCGTTGTATTAGTTCCTGTTGTCTCACATATTACACCTCCTTTTTTAATCCCGGACCAACCGGGCAAAGCGATTATGAAGAAAAACTAAACTTTTTGCAAGATATTTCTACAAACGCATTCTACATATTAGATTGACTGTAAAAATATTATATAAACTATCTTTCGATATAGCGTATTGTCCAGGTTGTTATCCAGTCATCGTCATCCAGGGTGGCGGAATAATCTGTGATGTTGAAAAAGTCACACCGTTCTCCACAATCCAGCCGAGACAGAGCCTCCACAAGATTTCTCTCCATTTCAGGATCAGACCGATTATTGAGCAGGATCACGGAAAGCGTGTATTCCCTGGCAGGCAGAGGCAACCATGGCTGGGTGTAACCGGCCATGCCTATGACAACACAAGGTTTCCGCTCAATGTCACTATCATTCCCGGCCTTGTAGACGGTGAAACCGGATTCCCTTAAATGATTTGTTATGCGCTCAATGATCATGCCTTGTTTCTCCTTTGCCATTCGTAATGCAATTTCAAGTTAGTGGCTTGCTCGGCTTTTGTTATAACAAACGGCTCAAGCGCCTTGATCATAGCCTCCGACGCGTAAGGCAGCTTATTCTCAATCTCAATACTCCCATCTGGAAGTTTTTTGATTGTCCCGTTTTGTCCATGTCGCGTAATCCATTGAGGAGCACGAGCGGCCCATCCGTAAGAAGTATTGATCAGCCATCCGGATTTTGCCTTGCCGATATGCTTAAATACTTTCTTCTTATAGCTTTCTGTACTTTTCCTATTGACAACAACATTTCCAGTAAAGGACGCTACATGCCCATCTTTCCGTGCGGAAGTGTGAAATTCTGGACTGTAGCTTTGATAAAAGCGCACAACTTGTCCAAAAACATCTGTTGCTACCTGCGCCGCTGCTGAAGCATCTTTCTTCAAGGTTAATATGCTGGCAACCTGTTTTGCCCTTTTAAGGTCTCTTTGCTTTAGTTGGTTGATAAACGTTCCAACCCCACGCCCAGCGCGGGAAACGTCACGACTAATCGAACCTTCCCCGGATTTTCTTCCGGCTACCTTCGATTTGCGGTTTTTCCCTAGTGGTAGAGTAGCGTTAAAGCACATACCGCTAGCAGTATTGTAGGAAAGTAAGGTGGTGTACAAAGCCCCGAAACGCTCAATATTCGTTTTCGCTTTTTTAATGGCAATATCCATTCCTTTCACATCTATCCGGACTTCCAAACTACTCATACAAATCAACTGATAAAGTTAATACCCTGTAAACGCAATTACTTGTGACTGCGGTAATCTTGAATTTCATCCCCTCACATTCCACGCGGCCCCCTACCTGGAAAGAGTCCCCCGTTTGAATGTGAATGATGCGGTCCCGCTGGTTGCAATATCCCCCCTCCTGGCGTTCAAGGGTTACGTCACGGGAATTCATGTACCCCTGGTATGTCTTCCCCTGGTAGGCAATTTCCGCCTGGGGCAATACCTGATTTATGCGCCGGTGCGCGGCGTTGGCTGCATCAGTAAATCTCATATAAATGGCGGGTCGTTGCACAAAAAACCGCCCCGGACAAGTCCGGGACGGTGAACACCAGCAGTTAATGCAAAAAAATTAGCTTTCAGGAGGCGTGACAGCAGCAGCAACGTACCCTTTCACCTTATCCGGTTCGAGAATCTTGGCGCCGAACATCAGGCCCAGGGAGGCCCACTCTGCGCGGGTATTGCGGTCAATCCACGTGCAATGCAGAATGCCAAGTCCGGCGAGTCCATCAATCGGGATAACCTCCGCGCTAATATCATCCTTAAGGTCAGAATCAATTTCCGGAATTGCGGAGCCTACGCCAATCGCCCCACCTTCAAAGGACGCTCCTACAACATCTTTCGCAAATACGGAAGATTTGACTTTGTGAATTGATGCAAACCCATAGGCTCCCCCGTCAAGGCGGAATTCCGTTGTGTTTTCCGGAAGAATGGCCTTATAATAATCAGGGGACAACATCAGTCGGGGCTCTTCGGATTCAACATCCCCGCTTAAGTTAATACAACCGCGCCGCGTGAATTTATCGGAAGGCCCAATAACTTTTGATTCGCTTGCCGTAATAAGAGAAAGAATGCGCCGGTGCAAATCATTGGCAAAAGCAATGGAATTAGTTTTTGCCAAATCTATGAGCCGCCAACCATTGCGTTTTTCTGCCGGGGTAATTCGCCAAGGTAGGTGTAGTTCGGTAAGGGACAGCTTAATTAAATCCCCTTCATTCTCCTTGGCCGTTTGATATTCCGTTGGATTTTCTACAACCTCGCCAGCATTTTTAGGATTCTTAAACTTCGCCACAGACCCATACTCCATTGAAAAATCTTTCGTAAGATAAGAAAGAGGAGCAAGAGCGGCGCGGAGTGAGAGAATAACTTCACTGCGAATAACGATTTTTTGTGCATCAGAAAGTGCCATGATCTTAGATAATAGTTTGATTGTTAAAATGAATGATTAAAGAGGGTTATTTTTCGCAAAGTTTTGCTATTTCTCCTTGATGGGCTTCGTAAAACTTTCGCTGCTCCTCTCCGGAAAGCGCCGTGTACTGCTCCAGAAGAGAGGGGGTTTCCTCGCCGTCTTCCGGCTCATCCGTCACGGCTTTATGCCCCATGCCAGCCACCATTTCCGCGGCCTTTTGGCTCGCCTTCGTCTCGGATTCTTCCTCAAGCTGGTTTTTCTTGAGGGCAACGGACGCGTGGAGCTTAACATTCTCCTTTTCCAGGGCTTCGACACGCTCACAAAGAGTGTTAATAGAGGATTGGATTTCTTTAATTCCATCCCTCATTTCTGCCCCAAGAGGGGCAAGCTCTTGTTTGAGCGTATCAACGATATTTTGATCAGACTTGAATAGTGCCATACTTATTGCGGGGCGTTGCGCTTTTAATTTGCACCGGGAAAATCAACCCAGGGCATTACATCATCAATCAGGCCCAGAGAGGCAGCATCTTCCGCCACAAAGACCTTGCCGGAAAAAGCATCTGCGGATAGTCCGGGGCGCCCTGAAGCCACAAACTCCTGAAACCTTCCGGCTATCTTGTTGCACAAATCCCTGTAATAGGCGATTGCTTCCGCCTTCATCGGGGTTTCCGGATGTTTGAAAACAGCATCATCATTCGTGATGGTCAATATTTCCTCACTCTTGGCATTCCAAAGGCTGATGACGGTTCCAATACTGCCAACCAGCGCCGTTTCCGTCACGATCACCTGATCACAAGCCGAAGCCAAATAATAGGCGGCAGAACAGCACATGCCTTTGACGTAAGCCACCGTTTCCACGGGCAGTGATTTAATCAATTCCGCTGTTTCATGGCAGCCTTGCACGTCTCCCCCCGGAGAGTCAAAAACGAAAATCACTTCGTCAATGTTCCCAGCGGCCGCCTTTATTTCCTCCACGATGGATTGATAATTTGTGCCGCCCAGGACTTCATTCAGGGGCACGCCGTTACCATATAGGGGCCCGATTACCTCAATCACCAGGGATGACCCAACCACCCGCGCTTTCTGGCGTGTCTGGATGAAAAATGAGAAGTCAAAATCCGGGTTCCCCGCGGCTTTCGGTTCAAGGTTCTTCCGCTGGCGCATACTCGCCAGCCATGCGGTTTCTTCACAATATAACGGTTTCATAACGTTAAAATTTCCTGATATAATCCGGAGAGATTTCTACCCCAAATTCTGCTTCAGCTTCACGGCGCAACTTCTCCGCAATGGCGGCTTCCCTGGCGCGTATTCTCAAATGGTCCTCAACCTGCGTTCCGTTTTCCTCACAGATTTCTGTGAGGTTTTTAATGCCGGCATTGTACTCTTTCAACTGACTGTTGGAGTCGCGCCCCATGTCCACGCTTGGACGCTTGGCGCGGCTGAACATCATGTTCCACCAGCCTACCGCGTGCGGGATGTCCTCCCGCTGTATACCTACGGCCAAGACATACTGTACAAGCAGTCTGGCGGCATCTTCAAGCAGCGTGGCCCGGTCCCGCGTGGTGTTATCGAATTTGGACAGGGACATTCTATTCCCAACGCCGCTTGAGTCCGGATTGACCACAATATCATAGGGCACCCCTACCCCGGACAAGACACCCTTCAAGAGCCGTTCCGAAAAGCTCATGTAGTTCGGGGAGGGGCGCTCAATCTTTAGGGAGTCAAGGGAGTCTTCAGACTTCAAAAACACAATTTGCTTGTCTCCTGTATTGCGTACAACAACCTCACCATTATTGCCCGGTTTGCTGTAAGCCTGTGCTATGTCAACTTCTCCCGTTTCATTCTTTTTTACCAGGGCGATCTGTGAGGCAATTTTCATAGCCCCAAGTTCGGAAACATTGATGTCATCAATATAGCGGAATTCCTTGAGCCCATGAGAAAAGAGAGGTTCCCCGCGGCAAGTGGCAAGAAAATCATCGTCAACTAAATGCAGCATTGAGGACGCCGGAATTATCTCGCCGCCTCCCGGTTCATCACCGTCCAGCCAATAGGCGATTTCACGCCCCATGCGGTTAGTTATGACACCGTGCAGCACGTTCAACCCCTTGTATTTTCCGGAGTCAATAAGGCCATCTTTAGGAGAGCACACCCGGTTTGCCCGGATAAATTGCAGTTGAGGAAACCCTGTCTTGCTCTCCGTCAACATTACAAAGCAATCCCCGTCAATGTCGATGGCGGTGGAGATCAGATACAGGAGCGAGTGAAAATTCTTTCCGTTCACGCATGCAACTTTGTAAAACGCCTTGATGTACTCGTCATACTTCGCTGCAACTTCCGGATTCTTGCACAAAGATTTGAACAGAAACGCTTTACCTATAGAGTATTCAGCCTTCATGTTCACGGCGCCTTTTACAACGCCGTTGTTCTTGTACAACAGACGGGACGCGGAAATGAGGTTCTTCCGGGTAAGGCGTCCGGAAAGCTGTTCCGGCTCCTTGAGGTAATTCGGCAATCGTTGCAAGCCATCATCATAACTGCCGCTTTTGTAAATGGGACGGCTTGAGAACGGGCGCCCGAACTGGTCTAAAATCTGAACATTCCCCGCCTTCATCGGAACACCACCCTTGCAACGTTGTTCCCTCCTTCAAACCGGCCATGCTCAAGAGAGCGGATAGCCAGCCCCAAGGCTTCAACCCACAAATCAACAGTCATGGAGCCCGGCGCGAACTGGAATGAGCTATCACCCACATTCCCTTGAGTGATTTCCTTCCCTTGGTTTTCAATTATGTCTTCAACAGCCTTATCTAAAGCCTCTTTCAAGCGTAGTATGCGCTCGTCGGCATCCACCATCCCCCAGGCATAAAGAGCTTTTGCAATCCGTAACATACAAATGCGGCCTCGTTGCGTTTTCCTTCACAGGGGAGAGCCGCGGATTATCATTCCTTTTGTACTTTTCCCGTTGCATTATTGGAATAGTTGTATGAAATTTTGCAACACCATGCACACAAAAACACAGATGACCCTTAACCCAGTTCGAGGCCCCAAGCTCAAGGAGACTCCCTTTTTCGGTCTATTTCCAGCCCATTCCGGCCCATTATGCACCGCTTTAATGACATTCTCCCATATTCCCCACCAATGGACCCCATTGCAGTTCTCCCTCTCTCTACGTGTCCAGTATATCACGCAATCGTTATCACCTCTCATGTGCTCAACATTATCACAATTATGATCACACTTAAAATTATGTCATTGTATATAAATGTTATAAGTCCTCATAGGGCTACCATTTTAATAAAAATCCCTGCTTCTTCACGAAGCAGGGATTTTTGTTTTCAGTTACGTCTTCCCAACAGAAACGGCATTATTTACCGGATCAAAAGAAAACGACTTCCAGAAAAGCCCTCTTTTAATTCTGCTGATTGATCATGATGGTATAGGTGATACCATTATAGAGCTGAACATTGACAAGTCCGTTCCTGGAAATTCCCGTTTCATTAGGAGCTGCCACAAGCTGCCATTGTTCCGAATCACCCGCTCCATCCTCCCATGTAATCCAATCAGGACAGCTGATGCAGATATGAGTCTTATTATCGCACGTCAATTCAATATCCACAACTCCTCCCTCAGCCGGAACGTCAAAGAGACTTTGACGGATAGGCCACGGGCAATCGTCCATGGGTCGCTGGCCACCTGTCCAGGACTCCTTGATTTTTGAGAGAAGACCAAACGGATCACCCCTTTCTGCCCACCATCCGGCAACACCGGAAACACCATGTCTGGACATACTCAGAACATGATAACTAAAAGAATAACTGGATTTCACCGCCCCGATCAGCTTAATGGCACCAGCCCTGTCTTGGGAAAAAAGGTAAAGGCGTTTCCTGCCGTTCATATGAGAATGTTCCTCACGGAACACAATCAATCTTGCTGTCTGATGACTATCGTAAACAGCATATAGATAATGACTATTACTGCGTACATAACCCGCTCTCTGGGAACTCTGGAAACCGCACCTCGGCAAAAAATCGCTGCCAGTATTGCCGGGCCAGACCGAGGCCACGGGATGATCCCTTCCATTTTCCGCTTCCGAATAAATCAGGGGATCAACATAATCGTTTTGACGGTAGGGCCACTCCGCAGGTGGCCACGGAAGCCACGAAACAGAAAACCAGGGACGCAAGCAAGGTCCGAAATTCGCCCTGACTCCGAACTTGGAATTATCCGAATTCGCGACATCAACTCCGCCGGGATTAACCAACGTATTAAGTTCCAACACAAACGTGGAATGATACCAAGCATATATATTATCATCTCCCGGGCCAATCATCCGGTGTTCCGACATGATGAACGGAAAATCTTCAGACGTGCAGACAGTAACACCACCAGCTGTAAAAGCGCTTCCAAGTTTGTGGTAAAATCCCACTCCGTTTTCCTGCTGGGAAGGGAGCATGGGAAACAACGGACTGATCAAATCAACCTTGCGTACTGCGCCGACATCGGACACGGGAGGAATGGGGATAATAATGCCTCCATCAGCATGAACCGCGTCGGAGAACGTACCGCCCTGAGCAGTCAGACTACCAGGGAGAGACAAATTGTCGTCTGCATCAACCTCCAAAGACCTGTTCCATTTTTCCCTTTCCTCCTTTGTGACGTGGACCACCGTATTTATTTCATGGGCAGCGAACGAAGTTCGATCCGCCTTGTCATTCCATGCAGTCCTTTCTTCCTGTGTCACATGGACAGCAGCATTTTCAAAATGCTCATTAACATCATTTTGATTCGCCAGAAAAATCCCATTAATCGTAGTAATTTTATTCATGATTCTTGACCGTTTGAGAAAGATAGAGAATATTTCTACCAATCGCTTCCCTATTCATTCCGTAATAATAAAGATTCAACTATTGCGGATCTGGCGCATCCATTCTGAAACGTCATCAGGACTGGAGCTATTTGTTCATCAACTCCATTTCTTCGGAATATGCCCGGGCTACAACAAACGGACCATATAAGAATGATAGTGAGTTTTTTGACAGATTTTACCCTCCCTTCGCTTATATTAGAAACATGAAAAGACTTTTTCCACTCCTGGCCGGCATACTGCCATTCGCAGTATTTCAGACTGAAGCGGCACCCTCCTACAGCATCATCCCTGAACCGGCCCGGACGGAACTAAAGCAGAATACCACCAAAACGCTCAAGCTCCTTTCCGATAAAGCTTCCCCCTCCCTGGGCATAGACGCCTACCAGCTCACCGTCACCCCGCAGGGCGTTCACCTTGCCTCCGGCGGCAGGGAGGGCAGGATGTACGGCCTGGTCACCCTCCAGCAGCTCCAGGACCAGCTGGCGGCGCATCCGGAAGGCATTCCCTGCGGAGTCATCAAGGACAAGCCGCGCTACCCGTGGCGCGGCATGATGGTGGACCCCGCCCGCCACTTCATCCCCATCAAGGACCTGAAGAAATTCGTGGACCTGATGGCCTACTACAAATTCAACAAGCTCCACGTGCACCTGACGGACAACCAGGGCTGGCGGCTGCCCGTGCCGGGCTATCCCAGACTGCAAAGCGTCGCCTCCAAGCGGGAGGAAAGCTTCGGAGACGGCATCCCCCATGAAGGCATGTACACCAAGCAGGAGCTGAAAGACCTGGTGGCCTACTGTGCGACGCGCGGCATTGAAGTCATCCCGGAGATAGACGTGCCGGGCCACAACCAGGCCCTGCATGCCGCCTACCCCGAATTCTTCTGCTTCCCCAAACCGGACATGAAGGTACGGACAGTGGCCGGCAACAGCAAGGAACTGGTATGTCCCCAGAAGCCGGAGGTCTGGAAATTCTACGCCGCCGTCTTCAAGGAACTCAAGGACATCTTCCCGTCCAATACCGTTCACCTGGGCGGCGACGAAGCCCCCACGGAACTCTGGAAAAAATGCCCCCTGTGCCGGGAAGCCCGGACCAAGGCAGGCATGAAAGACGAACAGGAACAAATGAGGGCTTTCTTCGCCAAAATGACAGCCCTGCTCGACAAAAACGGGCAAACGCCGCAATTCTGGTATGAAGGGAACGCCGGCATCTACCACCCGGGCGAAACAGTTTACGCGTGGCGGCAGGACCAGGCGCGCCAGGCTATTGAGAAAACAAAAAAGGCCGGGCTGAACCTGATTATGGCGTCCAATGAATATTGTTATCTGGATTTCCCTCAATTCCCGGGGCAATACAACTGGGGATGGATGCAAACCACGACCTTGCAGAAATGTTATGAACTGGATCCGGCCTTCGGCAAATCCACCGCGGAAGCAGGCCACATCCAGGGCGTGCACGCTCCCGTGTGGGCGGAACACCTTCCCGACCTGAACCACCTGCTTTACCGCGTCTATCCCCGCGCCATGGCCCTGGCGGAAGCGGGGTGGTCTCCCATGGAGGTGCGTTCCTGGGAAAACTTCCAGAGGAAAGTGGCCGACCACCGCCCCTTTGTCCTCAAGCGCTTTAATTACGACTTGAAACGCACGAAGGACAATGAACCGCCCTTCCGGTGGGAAAACAAAAAGTAATTCCGCCGTTTTTCCTTATCACTCCTGATTCTCCATGATAGAATCTTTTCTGAAAAAGCCCTCCGTCATGTTTAAACTGATCTACCTCCTGGCCTGCACAGCCTTCTCTGCATCCATGGCGTGTGCCGCACCAGCAGAAAAATACAGTATTATTCCGGAGCCGGAGAAAACGGAGCTGAAGCGGAACGCCACCAGGACCTTGAAGCTTCTCTCCGACAAAACTTCTCCTTCCCTGGGCAAGGACTCCTACCAGCTCACCGTCACCCCGCAAGGAGTACACCTCTCTTCCGGCGGGAAAGAGGGCCGTATCTACGGACTGGTCACCCTCCAGCAGCTCCAGGACCAGCTGGCGGCGCATCCGGAAGGCATTCCCTGCGGAGTCATCAAGGACAAGCCGCGCTACCCGTGGCGCGGCATGATGGTGGACCCCGCCCGCCACTTCATCCCCATCAAGGACCTGAAGAAATTCGTGGACCTGATGGCCTACTATAAATTCAACAAGCTCCAGCTCCACCTGACGGACGACCAGGGCTGGCGCCTGCCTGTGCCGGGCTATCCCAGACTGAAAAGCATCTCTTCCAAACGGGCGGAAAGCTTCGGCAACGGCACTCCCCACGAAGGAATGTACACCAGGCAGGAGCTGAAAGACCTGGTGGCGTACTGCGCCGCGCGCGGCATTGAGGTCATCCCGGAAATAGACATGCCGGGCCACAACCAGGCGTTGGCCGCCGCCTATCCGGAATTCTTCTGCTTTCCAGACCACAACACGAAAGTCAGCACGACCGGCGGTGTGGGCTTGTACCTGGTATGCCCCCACAAGCCGGAAATATGGAAATTCTATGCCGCCGTCTTTGACGAGCTCAGGGACATCTTTCCGTCCACCATGGTTCACCTGGGCGGCGACGAAGCCCCGCTGGAAAAAACCTGGGAAAAATGCCCTCTCAGCGTCAAATACCGCCGGCAGAAGGGAATGAAGGACGTCCACGAGGAACTGAAGGAATTTGAAGCGAAAATGGCCTCCATGCTCGCCGCGCGCGGCAAAAAGCCCATCTTCTGGTATGAAAAGCCGTGGGCCCAGGCCAGCGTTTACCGCAAGGGAGACACCGTCTTCACCTGGCGCATGGGCTTGACGCCCTCCACCATCACGGAAACGAAAAAGCAGGGCCTTCCCCTCATCATCGCCGCCGGGGAACACTGCTATCTGGACTACCCCCAGATTCCCGGCCAGGACAACCGGGGCTGGATGCCCACCACTACGCTGGAGCAAAGCTACAAGCTGAACCCCGCCTACGGCAGGCCGGAGCAGGAAACAGACCATATCATCGGCGTTCAGGCCACCATGTGGGCGGAACAGCTCCCCACCCTGAACCACCTGCTTTACCGCACCTACCCCCGCGCCTGCGCCATTGCGGAAGCGGGCTGGTCACCAATGAACGTGCGTTCCTGGGAAAACTTCCAGCGCAAGCTGGCCGATCAGCGCCAATTTGTCCTCAAGCGTTTCAACTACGATATGGAGCGCACCAAGGAAAACGAACCCCCTTTCAAATAATCCGCATTCTCTATCCATGAGCAGCACTAAATTTGCACGTCCGCACCGCCCCTCCGTAGAAGAACTGGCCCAGGGAGTCCTGGCCGGGAACCGCGCCCTGCTGGGAAGGGCCATCACCCTGGTAGAAAGCAACGCCGCTAAAGACCAGGAAGCCTCACGGGCGCTCATCTCCAAGCTCCTGCCCCATTCGGGCAATGCCGTCCGCATCGGCATCACGGGCGTTCCCGGCGCGGGCAAATCCTCCTTCATTGAAGCCTTCGGCACCTACCTGTGCAAAAAAGGCTTCAAGGTGGCCGTGCTGGCCATTGACCCGTCCTCTTCCGTTTCCCGCGGTTCCATCATGGGGGACAAAACCCGCATGGAGGAACTCTCCGGGGAGGAAAACGCCTTCATCCGCCCTTCCCCCTCCGGCGGCTCCCTGGGCGGCGTAGCCAGAAAAACGCGTGAAACCATGATCGCGTGCGAAGCCGCGGGCTTTGACATCATTCTCATTGAAACCGTCGGCGTCGGCCAGTCGGAAACCACCGTCCGTTCCATGGTGGACATCTTCATGCTCCTCCTCATCACCGGCGCCGGGGACGACCTCCAGGGCATCAAGCGCGGCATCATGGAGCTGGCGGACATCCTGGTGGTCACCAAGGACGACGGCGACAACCGTCAGCGGGCGGCGGCCCACTGCCAGGAACTGAAAATGGTGCTCCACTACCTGCAAAGCCCCACCCCCGGCTGGACGCCCTCCGTCCTCACCTGCTCCTCCCTGGAAGGGCGCGGACTGGACACCATTGAAGAAACGCTCTTCCGCTTCCGGGACAGCATGAAGGAATCCGGCTTCTGGTACAACCGCCGCCGGAACCAGTCCCTCTCATGGGTTCAGGCCCTGGTGCATGAAGCCCTGCTCACCGCCTTTGAACAGCATCCTGCCGTGGCGTCCCGCATGCCCGTCCTGGAAAACATGGTGGCCGGGGACAAGATGGACCCCGTCTCCGCCGCGCACGACCTGCTGAGCCACTTCACTTATCCCGTGCCCGGACATTGAAGAAATCCGCCAGCACCCTGGCGTATACCTCCTTCTTGAACTCCGGCAGCCACTCCAGCTTGAACCCGGCCGGGGCTATCCACCTGTAGGCGCAGAACTCCCGGTGGTCCAGGCTGGGCTCCGGAGCGTCCGCACGCAGCCGGCACAGGAAATACTCCTGTTCCTGCCCCACAAAAGGCTGCTGCCGCTTTTCGCGGACATACTCCAGCACCTCCGGCGGATAATCGTAACGGTACCCGCCCCGGGACTCCACAAGATCATACTGGGACGGCAGGAACCCCACTTCCTCCCGGACTTCCCGCTTCACTGCCTCCGTGGCAGTTTCTCCCGGATCAATCCCCCCCTGAGGGAACTGCCAGGCCCCTTTCTGCCTGGAACGTTCGCAAACCAGCAGCTTTCCGTCCTCCCGGACCAACAGCCCCGCCACATTGGGACGATACAATCTTTCCATGCCTTCTACCTAGCACAACATCCCGTGGATTTCCAGCCATGTTCTTCCACAAATTTGTTGCAGTCATGTAAAAATGACTCGGATACAGACACTTTATTCTCCCTGCCAAACAACTCCGGATATAAATCACAACCCATCAGCAGGATAAGTAATATAAAAAAACAAAAGACACCCTCCCTGGTTGTGGAATTTCCTGTTAAATATCCAGAAAACTCTGGTAGTCAAACATTAACATACTGCCATTTTCCGAACATTGTTCTTTAACGGCAAGTCTATTTTCCTGCAAGGTGAAAACTGGCTGACTGGCCGCTCTTTTACTTTTCACGTCCCGTTAAGAAAATTTGACCATGAAAATAAAAATCAATTATTTCGCTGCCATGTTGCTGGCAATGTTCGCAGGGGGAGGCATAGGCGCCCAGGGCGCAGAGCAGCCTAAAAAGGCGACAAGCCATACTATTGAATACAACCAAAAATTTCTCGGCGCTCATGGCCTGGACGAGAACGACAAACAAGACTTTCAGGATGCTGAAAAGGGATTCATGGCAACCCTCAAGGACCCGAACATTAAAAACAAGGAGGGGAGGACGGTCTTTGACATCTCTGCCTTTGACTTTACCAAGGACAAACCGGCCCCTGATACGGTGAACCCGAGTTTATGGCGCGTTTCCCAGCTCAATGCCAAAAGCGGGCTGTTCAAGGTCATGGACGGCATCTACCAGATTCGCGGGTTTGATCTTTCTAACATGACTATTATTGAAGGAAAGGAAGGCCTCATCATCATTGACCCCCTCATCTCGGAAGAAACCGCAAAAGCGGGGCTTGACCTCTACTATCGGGAAGTGGAACAGCCGGAGACTGGGAAACGTCCGGTCAAGGCAGTTGTATACACGCACTCCCATGTCGACCACTTTGGCGGAGTCAAGGGAGTAACATCGGAGCAAGACGTCAAATCCGGTAAAACGCACATACTGGCGCCGGAGGGATTCCTGAAAGAAGCCGTTTCCGAAAACGTCTATGCCGGCAATGCCATGGGGAGGCGCTCCACGTACATGTATGCGGCGCCCTTTAACAAGGGTCCGGAGGGTACCGTAGGCTCCGGCCTGGGCACCGCCAGCTCCAGCGGAACCATTACAGTCATCCCGCCTACCGATACAATCACCAAAACAGGTGAAACACGAACCATAGACGGAGTGGAGATGGAATTCATGATGGCTCCCGGAACCGAAGCCCCTTCTGAAATGCTGATGTATCTCCCTCAATTCAAGGCGCTTTGCAGTGCGGAGGACGCGACCCACACCATGCATAACCTTTATACCCTGAGAGGAGCCAAGGTTCGGGACGCAAGCAACTGGTGGAAGGCTCTTGATGAAACCATCCAGCGTTATGGAGACAAAACGGAAGTCTTATTCGCACAGCACCACTGGCCGAGATGGGGGAAAGAACGCATCAGCCAGTTCCTGGCCAAGGAACGCAACGGCTACAAATACATGCACGACCAGACGTTGAACCTGATTAACAAGGGATATACGCCTGTAGAAATTGCGGAAATGATCAAGCTGCCGCCGGAAATCGATAAGGAATGGTACTTTCGGGGCTATTACGGCACGCTGAACCACAATGCCAAAGCCATCTACCAACGGTACATGGGCTGGTATGACGGCAACCCGGCAAACCTGTATGCCCTGCCGCCCGTGGAAGCGGCCAAGCGCTATGTGGAACTGGCGGGAGGTGCCGACAAGATGATAGACAATGCCCAAAAGGCCTTTGACAAGGGAGACTACCGCTGGACTGCCGAAGTATTAAAGCACGTGGTTTTTGCCGATCCCCAAAATAGCAAGGCAAGAAATCTGGCGGCGGACGCTCTTGAACAGCTTGGCTACCAGGCGGAATCCGGCCCCTGGCGCAACGAATTTCTCGTCGGAGCCTACGAACTGAGAAACGGTCTGCTTCAGAACCCTCTGGATCTTGTATCCAAGGATATTCTGTCCAACCTCACGCCGGAAATGCTGTTTGACTACATGGGCATCAGTCTCAATGCCGAGAAATCCAAAGGGAAAAAACTCGCTTTCAACTGGATAGACCAAAACGGAAAACCATACGGCTTCTGGGTTGAGGATGAAGTACTGATGTACCGCGAAGGAAAACCGGTCGATCATCCTGATGCAGTAATTACCGGAGACAAGCTCAACTTCACCCTTATTGCCATGCAGGCTGTACCCTTGAAGGAAGCCCTGGACAAGGGCATGATCAAGATCGAAGGCAATACGGACAAATTCAAGGAACTGATCGGATGCATGGACAAGTTCAATGGAAACTTCAACATCATAGAACCCTAATCTTCCATTGTCCTTTTTAATGAAACCGCTTTTCCTGGTACCTGGGAAAAGCGGTTTTTTATGTATAGTCCAGCACAGGGTAAAACACGCTCTTCTGCATTTAATCGTTACATCTCTATTCCATTATTATTACTCTTTGAATACACCAATGGCACTATTGGCTATACCTATTACTTAAAGAAGAATTCATTAACGAATGCTTATTCTCTTTTTTCCTACGATTCAACTCTAACATTGAAAAAATCCCCCAGCCCGCAAGCCTACACTTTTTCTTAACATCCAGCATGCATTTCACTGGCTGGGAACAGCCAAGATTTCATTCTTGCAAATCAATAAGACATAAAAGAAATTGAGCTCAACAACTAAGAAGAAAAATAGAAATTAAGAATTGAAAAAATGAACGGATTTGAAAATTATCTTGATCGGAGGATTGATGAAAAATCTTCTTTCTTAAGCCATGGCTTCCTTTTATGCACCATACTATGGCAATTTGAACACAACATCACTATATCTTCAACTTTTGTTGTATCTCCATCCTTCAATTCAGATACAGGTTTAACATGATGAGCTTCTATAAAATCTTTACCTAAATTGCCGTACATCTTCTCAAAATCAAATCCACAGATTTCGCAAAAAAGTCGGCCATGTTTCTGTTTAAAAAAATATTTAGCCCTGTTTACAAGAACTTGATTACGCTCTCGGACAATGTGTTGAACCAGTTTAGGTTTCCCCTCTGAAAAATCGGCATCGTTTTGAGTTAGGTCAATAGAATTTTTTGAATAGATAAAATCTCGCAATCCCCAATGACCTGAGCCTATTCCATCAACACTATAAAAATAATCAGGGTTAGTTTTTATATATGCTTCAGAATCGCTGGAATATTGTTCTAGAGTTCTTCTAACACTAGGTTCCCTACATTCCCTTTCACCCAAATCATTAATCATTTGGTAAATATCTTTCAAATATGCATGTCCTCCTAATGCTCGAAGGGCATGTCGTATTGCTAATTCCCATGTTATCATATCATAAAAATATAATTTGAAATAGAAATTCTATGGGTAACTCTACTCTGAAGCTCATGGAAAAGAAAGAAAGAAATTGTACGGAAGAATTGGTATTCTCAGAACTGTGTGACAGAGATAACTCTTCTAATGACTATGGTATTCCAACGAATTTTTCTTCCCATAGAGTGATGCCTGATATTAAATAACGCCATGAAACGTTTTCTTTTTTCCGTGTTGGCGCTCTGCGTTTGTGCTACGGCTCCACTTTGTGCCCAGTCCAAGACAGGGGCACCTACTCAATCTACGGATGATTACAACCAGAGCCAGTTCTGGATTGGCAATTTTCCCGAGGGGCAGTATGTGGTGCATCTCAGCCGGATTGTGGCGGTAGCGCAGCACAAGTATATTCTGGATAATGCGTGCATGGTGTACGAAGTGACACTGGTCACCATGGGGAATACGCCCACCAAGTTTTATTATCTGGAGACCCTGGGGCAGAATTCCGGCATCAATGCCATCAAGAATGTGACCGACCGGGCGAAGGAACTCGGTTCCGGCGCCGTCAACCGGGCGACGGGAGGAAGCATTGATCCGGATACTACCGTTGCCAAGGCTTACCCGAACACGAATACCGTCGAGTTCCGCGTAGCCACTCTGGAACAGCTCAACAAGATGTACGCCTCCCTGCTCAAGGCGTGGCAGGACGGAAAAGGGAGGACCTTCAAGCCTTGAAGGTAGTGATGAGAGTTTAGAGAGTAGTGATTAGATTTTAAATTCGCGGACTGCAAGTCCGGATTTTTTACACTAAACCCTCATCTCTAAACTCTCATCACTATTAAATGTATTTCCTCTCCATCATGTGGGCCTTCAAGGGGTCCGCGGCGAAGAGGTGGGTGAGGCCGATCGCCAGGGCATCCGCGGCATCGGATTCCGGCGTTTCCCGGAGTTCCAGCAGGGCGCGCACCATGAAGGCGACCTGCGCTTTTTGAGCGGCCCCCCGCCCTACAACAGAGAGTTTCACGCTTTTGGGAGAGTATTCCATGATCCGCAGCCCCGCTTCCGCCGCGGCAATGACCACGGCCGCCTTGGCCGCGCCCATCGTGATGGCCGTCTGATGGGACTGGACGTAGATGATGCGTTCTACCGCCATTTCATCCGGTTCCCATTTGTCAATGAGGTTGCCCAGGTGCTGCTTGATGGCAAGCAGGCAACCGGACTGGGATACACTCCGGGGAATGGAGAGCGTTCCGTAGTCCAGGGCGCACGCCCGGCGATGGTCGCCCTCCACCACGGCATAGCCCGTGTTGCGGATGGCCGGGTCTATGGCAAGGATGCGCATGGGATGATATTCATTCCCGCAGAGAGAACCTTGTCAGCTCCCCCCTAGCGTCTGCGGCGCTTGGGGCCGGCAGGTTTGACCTTGCGGACGGATTTGACGGGCTTGTCTTCCAGCAGGGCGGTGTACGTGTAGTCGAAGCCGTCCAGCTTTTTGCGTTCAATGGGCTTTCCGATGAAGTTTTCCACAGCCGTGGCAAAGTCCACTTCATCCGCCGTCATGATCGTGAAGGCGTCTCCGGAGGCTTCGGCACGGCCGGTACGGCCGATGCGGTGCACGTAGTCTTCCGCATTTTCCGGCACCCGATAGTTGATGACGTGGGTCACGCCGCTGATGTCAATGCCGCGCGCCGCCACGTCCGTAGCCACCAGAATATCATATTTGCCGCTCTTGAAGCCCTTGAGCGCTTCCATGCGTTCCTTCTGGGGAATGTCGGAGTGCATGACGGCCACTTCCCCGCGGTAGCCATGCTGCTTGAGCATGCCGCACACGGCGTCCGCCTCCTTGCGGGTACGGGTGAAGATCATGACGGAATGGAAGTCCGTCCCCTTGAGCAGGGCCAGCAGCAGTTCGTCCCGCTGGTCCAGCGCCACCGGGTAAAAGGCATGGCTGATGGTGGCGGCCACTTCTCGCCGGGCGATGGTGACTTCTGCCGGGTCCGTCAGGCACCATTTGGCAAATCCGGCGATGACCGGGGGCATGGTGGCGGAGAAGAAGAGGGTCTGCCTGCCTTCCCACGGGCAGAGGTTGACGATTTTACGGACGATGGGGAGAAAGCCCATGTCCAGCATGCGGTCCACCTCATCCAGCACCAGGGCCTTGACTTCTCCGAAGCGCATGGTGCCGCGGTAGAAGTGGTCCACCAAGCGGCCGGGCGTTGCCACCACGATGTCCGCTCCGTTTTTCAGGTCTTCCGTCTGCTTCCCGTAGCCCACGCCGCCGTACAGCAGGGCCACTTTCAGCCCGGTGAATTCTCCGTATTCGGCAAAGGCTTCCGCCACCTGGTCCGCCAGTTCGCGGGTGGGTTCCAGCACCAGTATCTGGGGCTTGCCGATGGGTTGAAGCTTTGTCAGCAGGGGGAGGGCAAAAGCGGCGGTTTTTCCCGTTCCCGTCTGGGAGGCCCCAATGAGGTCCCGGCCCTCCAGAATGATGGGAATGGCCTGCTCCTGAATGGGGGTGGGATGTTCATAACCGCATTTTTCCACCGCCTTCAAGACGGGTTCCGATAAACCTAATTCTGAAAATAACATTGATCTTGTATGCTTGCTAGAGAGTAGAGCACGTCCCCGCGCAGCGGCGCGGGAAGCGTGATCAGGAGATGAACGGATTGGTCAGCAGTTCATTCTTCACGGTGGTGTACGGTCCGTGCCCCGGAAAAATCATGGTCGTGGCGGGCTGGTTGAGCACTTTCTTTTCTATGCCCTGTTTCAGCAGGCGCAGGTTCCCTCCCGGAAGGTCCGTCCGTCCGATGGAACCGGCAAAGATAACGTCTCCCGTGAACATGATTCCCTCGTCCGGCAGGTCGTAAACGATGCTGTCCGGAGAGTGTCCCGGCACCTGGTGCAGATGCCACAGCAGGCCGCCCCAGTTTGCCGTGTGGATGTCCGGCGTGAGTATTTCATCCACCACAAACGGCTGTACGTTGAGGGGAAGCCCCCAGGCGTCGCGCGCCATTTTTTCCAGCGTCAAGTCTTCAGTGTAAGGCTGTCCGGCGTGAATGCGGCAGCCGAAGATCTGACGCATGCGGCAGGCGTCCTCCACATGGTCAAAGTGCTGGTGCGTGATGAGAAGGTCCGTGATGATGATATCGGGCTTTTTGGAGTATATCCAGTCCGCGAAGCCGGACGGAGCGTCCACCGCCACGTAAGAGTTATCCTTCGTCTTGAAGAGATAACCATTACAGGAAGCTACTCCACCCGTATAAACGCGAATCCGATCCATGAGCAGGGATTGTAGTGAGATCGTCCGGAATATCCAGTATAAAGACGGTTTCCTTCAATTGCTTTCTGTCATCTTCCCGCGGGGGTGGCCGTCACACCAGGCTCCAGGGAATGACGCTTCCGGCCTCCATCGGCACCACTTTCTGTCCATGCCCCTCGTAGGCGTCCGGCACCAGCATTTCCCGCCGCTGCAGGCGCACCGTCCTGGCAGGAGGCTTCAGTCCGTACAGGGAACAGGCATGGCCGGAAACGAAGCCCTGCAACCGGTCCAGGGCGCCGTGTCCGTCAAACAGGGCCGCCAGGCGCGGCAGGGCGATGGGAGCGGTGAATACGCCGGCGGCGCAGCCGCACGCTTCCTTGGCGTGGACGGGATGGGGGGCGGAGTCACTGCCGAACATGAGGCGCGGATGTCCGGATAGGGCAGCTTTCAACAGCGCTTCCCGGTCTTCCGGCCTTTTGGCGATCGGCTTGCAGAAGAGGTGAGGGCGCAGCATGCCCCCGGCCACGTCGTCCAGCGTGATAAGAAGGTGCTGGAGGGTTACGGTAGCCGCCAGGTTTTCAAATTCATCCAGCAGCCGCACGGCGGAGGCCGTGGTGATGTGTTCCATGCAGATGGTCAGCCGGGGGAAGCGGGTGGCCAGATCACGGTAAACGTCCAGGAATTCGGCTTCCCGGTCCATCACGAATCCGTGGCTTTCACCGTGCACCAGCAGCGGAATGCCCATTTCCTGCATGAGGGACATGGTGCCCTCCGCATCCTTCATGGCCCTTACGCCTCCTTCGCTGTTCGTGGTTGCTCCCGCCGGGTACAGCTTGATGCCGAATACCAGTTCCTTGAGCGTAGCCAGTTCCTTTTCGGAATAGGAGCGGAAGAACGCCGTCATGTACGGCTGGAAGACGTCTCCCCCGCAAGCGTCCAGCACCCGCTGCCGGTAGGCCTGCACCGCCTCCGCATCCGCCACAGGGGGCACCAGGTTGGGCATAATGACCGCCCCGGCAAAGGAGGCGGAGCTCAGGGGTGCGACCAGTTTCAGCATGTCGCCGTCCCTCAGGTGAAGATGCATGTCCAGCGGGGAGTGCAGTTCCAGAATCATGCGGGTATCATGAGGGAAGATTGTAGCGAAATCAAGCATGGTCCCCTGCTCCGCGGAAAGGAGGGGTTTGGCGGAGAGAAGGAGAAGGGGGAATAAGAGCCTCCGCTCCCGGCTGGATGCCTTTCATTCAAACCGTGGGGATTTATGCAAAGGCTCCACTCCCTGCCGGGATGCGTCTTGGGAAAAAACAGGCAAACGAACAGGTGCCGGAGAACCGGACAATCCCAGGGCACAAAAAAGCCGCCCGGAGGCGGCCGTTTCTTCTTTGAAACAAGGTGGCGAAGCGGACGGGGCTCGAACCCGCGACCTCCAGCGTGACAGGCTGGCGCTCTAACCGAACTGAGCTACCGCTCCCTGACCTTGAATGTTGTTCCTGCCTTGCGGCGAGGACGTGGAGGCTTATACACGCCTTTATACCCCAGTGACAAGAAAAAAAGACTTTTTTTGAAACTTCCGCAACCTCCGGCGGTTTGTATGGTGAAGGAGCCGTGATTTTTCATTTTTCCGATTTATTTCGACACGGCAACAAATTCTCAACTTTATTTGTTTTAGTTTGACAACAATTAACCGGTTTTGACATAACAGCCCCATGCTTCAACCTGCCGTGGATATCACTACCTCCGTTCACAAGTTCGAGACTATCCTTTACCAGTTTAAAAGAGATAACTTGAATGAAGTGGACCAGAGCCACTATCAGAAGATCATGGGGCTCTCCGTCCGGCAGATGAATGCCCTGGGCGCCCTGAACCGGTTGATGACCAACCGCCATGAAGGCATTCCCCTGAAGACGCTCGCCCACCATCTCCGCATGAGCATTCCCTCCACGTCCCTGCTGGTGGACAGCATGGTGAAGAAGGGCCTGTTTGACCGCAAGGAGAACCCGCGCGACAGGCGTTCCCTGTGCATCCGCCTTTCCGAGGAAGGGGAGTCCAGGTTCCAGCTGCTTTACAACGGCATGAAGCAACGGCTGGACACCCTGTTCAGCACCCTGGCGGAGGAGGACAAGGAGAATTTCTGCCGCATTGTGGATACCCTTTACAACCACGTTTACAGTAAATAATACCATATGAAAAAACATACGCACCAACGGAAGGTTCCCCTCCGCCTGCTGGCCGGATCCGGCCTGCTTTTCTCTCTGCTTGTTCCGGGTTATTCCCAGGGAGCGCCGGGAGGGGCCGCCAAGCCCAGTACCGTACTCGTCGAGAAAGCGACCGCCATCGACAGCGCGGTGAACAAGAAATACATCGGCCAGGTGGAAGCCATTGACCGGGTAACCGTACAGCCCCGCGTTTCCGGCAACATCGTGGCCACCCGCTTCCGGGAAGGCAAGGTGGTGAAGAAGGGAGACCTCCTTTTCGAGATAGAAGACACGCGCTACAAGGCGGCCGTGGAGGAAGCGGTGGCCAAGAAGGCCCAGCTGGAAGCCAAGCTGCTGTACGCCAAGAACAGCTTTGAACGCTATAACAGGCTGCTGGCCTCCAAGTCCGTCTCCATGGATACGGTGGAAAACGCCAAGAGCACCATGCACGCCCTGGAAGCGGAGATCCAGTCCGCAGACGCCGCCATCACGGTAGCGAAGGACGACCTCAATTACACCAAACTGACGGCGCCCATCACGGGACGCACGGGACGCGTCACTTTTTCCACGGGCAATTACATCACGCCCACCTCCGGTTCCCTGGTGACCATCACGGGCATTGACGAGGTGTACGTGAAGTTCCCCATCAGCGAACGCGATTTCCTTTCCCTGTTCGGCACCCAGGAGAAGATGAAGAAGGATGCCCTCGTGTCCGTCAACCTCGCCAACGGCAAGGCATACGACCAGCCGGGCAAAATTTTCATGACGGACAATACCGTCCAGCCGACTACGGACACCCTGAACGTCTGGGCCAGGTTCCCCAATCCGGAAGACGTGCTGACGCCCGGCGGCGTGGTCACGGTGAATCTTTCCAAGAAGAACGTGGACCGCTTCCCGGCTGCCAACATTTCCTCCGTGATGCACGACGCCTACAAGAGCTACGTTTACGTGGTGAATGACCAGGGCGTGGTGGAGCGCCGCGACGTCACGCTGGGCAACACGGTCAATAATGAACAGTGCTTCAGCTCCGGCGTGAAGGAAGGGGAAGTCATCATCATCGACGGCATGCACAAGGTGCGTCCCGGCGCCAAGGTGAATCCGGTGTATTCCGCTCAAAACTGATCATCCCATGATTGCGGACCTGTTTATCAAACGCCCCAAATTCGCCATCGTCATCGCCATCCTGATGATTCTGGCGGGCGGCATCTGCCTGAAGCAGCTGCCCATTGCGGAGTATCCGGAAATCGCCCCCACCAGCATCAACGTGCAGGCCACTTACACGGGCGCGAGCGCCCAGGTGGTGATGGAGACGCTGGCCTCTCCCATTGAGGAGGAATTGAACGGGCTGGAAAACCTGCTTTATTTCTCCTCCAAGTCTGACAACACCGGCGGTTATTCCCTGTCCCTGACGTTCAAGAGCGGCACGGATTCGGACATCAACATGGTGAACGTCCAGAACGCCCTGAAGCGGGTGGAGTACAAGCTGCCCAAGGAAGTGACGGACCAGGGCATCAAGATACGTAAGCGCTCCTCGGACATCCTGGGATTCTTCGCCTTCCGGTCCACCAGCATGAGTTCCCTGGAGCTGAACAACTTCGTCAAGTCCAGGGTGAAGGATGAGATCGCCCGCGTGCCGGGCATCTCCGCCGTCAACCTGATGCCGGAAAAGAATTACAGCATGCGCATTTGGCTGGACGCCCTGCGCATGTCCGCCCTGAACATCACTCCGGATGACGTCTCCAACGCCATCAAGGCGCAGAATGTCCAGGCCGCCGCCGGTTCCATCGGCTCGGAAGGGGAAAACAATTTCATCCAGTACAAGGTGAACGTCACCGGGCGGCTTCAAACCGTGGAGGAGTTCAGCAAGATTATCGTCCGCACCGGACAGGACGGCCACGTCACCCGTCTGGACGACATCGCCCGCATTGAGCTGGGCGCGGAAACCTACACGGGCAGCAGCCGCAACAACGGGGAGGATTCCGTGAACATGGCCGTGTACCGCCTGGACGACGCCAATGCCCTGGAAGCCATGAACGGCGTGAAGGATACGCTGGTCAAATTGCAGGAACGCTTTCCGGACGGCGTAAGCTATGTCGTCAGTTACGACCCCACGCAATATATTTCCGCCACCATGGCGGAAATCGTGGAAACGCTGATTATCGCCCTGATTCTGGTGGTGGGCATCACGTACGTGTTCCTTCAGGACTGGCGCGCCACCCTCATTCCGGCGCTCGCCATTCCCGTTTCCCTGATCGGCACCTTCGCCATCCTGCTGCCGCTGGGCTTTTCCATCAACGTGCTGACCATGTTCGGCCTGATTCTGGTGATCGGCTCCCTGGTGGACGACGGCATCATCGTGGTGGAGAATACCATGCGCATTCTGGAAACGGAAGACCTGACCCCGGAAGAAGCCACCAAGAAGAGCATGCACCAGATTACGGGGGCCATCATCGCCACCACGCTGGTGACGGTGGCCATTTACGTGCCCATCGCCTTTTTCGGCGGCATGGTGGGGAACATTTACATGCAGTTCTCCGTGACCATGTGCGTGGCCCTCTGCCTTTCCGCCATCAATTCCTTGACGCTCAGCCCCGCCCTGTGCGTGCTGCTGCTGAAGAAGAAGAAAAGGAAGCAGAGCAGGTTCAGCCCCTTCCGCCCCTTCAACGCCACGCTGGAATGGGCGCGCAAGAGCTATATCAAGTGCGCCGGCATCATGGTGCGCCGCGCCTGGCTCACGCTGATTCTGCTGGCCGCCGTGCTGCTCGGCAACTGGAAGCTGTTTGAAACCGTTCCCAAGTCCTTCCTTCCCCCGGAAGACAAGGGCACCGTCTTCTGCGACATCCAGCTGGCTCCGGGCGCCACGCTGGGCCGTACGGAACAGGCCATGCGCAGCGCGGAGCAGAAGCTCATGAGCATTCCCGGCGTGCGCCAGGTTTCCTCCACCTCCGGGTTCAGCTTCATGGGCGGCAACGGGGAAAACCTGGGCATGTGCATCGCCCAGCTTGACTCCTGGGACAAGCGCAAGACTCCGGAGCTTTCCCTGGATTCCATCATGCAGAAGGCTTCCATCCTGTGCGACGAGATTCCGGCGGCCAAGGCCACCGTGTTCAGCCCACCCGCCATCATGGGCCTGGGCCTGACGGGCGGCGTCTCCTTCATGCTCCAGGCCAGTGGCGAGGAAACTCCCAAGGACCTGGAACGCGTGACGAACGAACTGCTGGACAAGATCAACAAGCTGCCGGGAGCCATGTACGCCCGCAGCGCGTATGAGGCGAACACGCCCCAGCTTTTCCTGAACATCGACCGTGAAAAGGCGCAGAGCATGCACGTGCCCGTGAACCGCATTTTCACGACGCTCCAGAGCAAGCTGGCCTCCATGTACATCAATGATTTCAACCTGATCGGCTACACGTTCAAGGTGAAGATGCAGTCCGCGGCGGAAGACCGCACCAGCATCAACGACATCATGAACACCTACATCCAGAACGACCAGGGCCAGATGGTGCCGCTCAGCTCCGTAGCCACCCTGTCCTACATGGTCGGACCGCGGCAGATATCCCGCTTCAACCAGCTCATGTCCGCGGAAGTGACCGCCCAGGCCAAGCCAGGCGTCAGCAGCGGAGAGCTGATGAACCAGATTGAGGCCCTTCCGCTGCCGGAGAATTATTCCATCACCTGGACGGACATGAGCTACCAGGAACGGCAGAATGACGGCAAGATCGTGCTGCTGATGGGCATGGCCCTGCTCTTCGGCTACCTGTTCCTGGTGGCGCAGTATGAGAGCTGGACGGTGCCTATTTCCGTCATCGTCTCCGTCTCCGTGGCCCTGCTGGGCGCCCTGCTGGGCCTGATCATCTGCAACACTCCCCTGAGCATTTACGCCCAGCTGGGGCTGGTGATGCTGGTGGGCCTGGCCGGGAAGAACGCCATTCTGATGGTGGAGTTCTCCAAGATGGAGCGGGAACGCGGCGTGCCTATCCAGGAGGCGGCTCTGGAAGGAGCCCGGCAGCGTTTCCGCGCCGTGATGATGACGGCCATTTCCTTCATCATCGGGGTGTTCCCCATGGTCATCGCCTCCGGCGCGGGCGCGGCAAGCCGCAAGGCCATCGGCATCTCCACCTTCTACGGCATGATTCTTGCCACGCTGGTGGGCATCCTGTTCATTCCGGCGCTGTACGCCATGTTCCAGCGCTACCGTGAATGGGTGAAGGCCCTGTTCACCGGAAAGGCGCAATAACGGGAGAAAAAATCCCTATTTGGAAGACGGGGCGGCTTTGCCGCTCCGTCTTTTTTGCGCTTCATCCCATATCCGCGGAGAACGCGGAAAAGAAGACGTCCCTTCCCCTATTCGTACAAATACAGGTCAAAGCCTTCAAACCGTTCTTTCAGGGAGGCATGCTCCAGCTTGTCCTCAAACGGCGGGAGGAAAGTATCCGCCGGATATTCCCCCTTTACTTTGGAGACCCACATGCGGGACATGAACGGCATCATGAGTGAAAAAATTTCCGCCCCGCCGATGACCATGACTTCCGGGTTCATCAGCTCCAGCCGTTCCAGTTCCTCCACGGAATGGATCACCTGCACCCCTTGCGCCGTCCAGGCGGGGTCACGGGTGAGCACAATGTTCTGCCTGTCGGGGAGCGGCTTCCCGATGCTCTCATAAGTCTTGCGGCCCATCAGCACGGGATGTCCCGTCGTGATGCGCTTGAAGGTCTTGAGGTCGTCCGGCAGTCGCCAGGGCAAGGCTCCCCGGTAGCCGATGCCGCGGCCGGAGGCCATGGCGACTACTCCTGTATAAGTAACGGGCTGTGACATGATGGATCAAGGGGTGGAATTCTAGACGGAAACGGGCGCCTTGATGTGCGGCAGGGGATCATACCCCACGAGTTCAAAGTCTTCATACCGGAACCCGTCAATGGTTTTCACCTCCGGGTTGAGCTTCATGACCGGCAGAGGGCGGGGCGTGCGGGAGAGCTGTTCCCGCGCCTGGTCCAGATGGTTCCGGTACAGGTGCAGGTCTCCGAAGGTGTGGATGAATTCCCGCGCCTCATACCCGCATACCTGCGCCACCATGAGCAAAAGCAATGCGTAGGAGGCTATGTTAAAGGGAACTCCCAGAAACAGGTCCGCGCTGCGCTGGTAAAGCTGGAGGGAAAGCCCGTGCTTCCCTTCCCCCGGCTGGGCGGGAATCACGCAGAACTGGAACAGGGAATGACACGGAGGGAGCGCCATGTCATCCACCAGGGCCACGTTCCACGCGCTGACGATGTGCCGGCGAGACCACGGATTGTTCTTAAGGCCGTCAATCAGTCTGGCAATCTGGTCAATGGGCTTCCCGTCGTTCCCCGGCCAGCAGCGCCACTGCGCGCCGTACACGGGTCCCAGCTCCCCGTTCTCGTCAGCCCATTCATCCCAGATGCTGACTCCATTGTCTTTCAGGAACTTGACATTAGTCTCCCCTTTCAGGAACCAGAGCAGTTCGTAAATGATGGAGCGCAGATGGAGCTTTTTGGTGGTCAGGCACGGAAAACCGTCGCGCAGGTCATACCTGCTCTGCCGCCCGAACACGCCGATGGTGCCCGTTCCGGTACGGTCTTCCCGGCCCACTCCATGGGTCAGAACATCCTCCAAAAGTGCCAAATACTGTTTCATTCCCTTAATTTACGCTTTTCTAATCCCTGGACCCGTGATAATACGAGCATGCGCCACTTTAGTACCATCTCCAGCCTCAAAAGCCAGCCTTTTCACCGCTTCCCGCCGTTTTCCCCCCTCCGCATCTTTTCCGGTTTCCGTTCCATGATCATCCCTGAAGAGCCATATTTGGGATTTGCCGCCCTCTGCCACATTGCAGGCGCCTTCTGCCTCATTCCGGCCCTGCTCCACACGCGTACGCCGCAGGGAACCATCGCGTGGCTGATTTCCCTGCTGGCCTTTCCATATATAGCGGTTCCCTTTTACCTGATTCTGGGGCGGCGCAGGTTCAGCGGATATGTGGAAACGCGCCGCCGCCAGACGGATCCGGAATCCTCATGGGGGGAACTGACGGATAAAATCACGAATTGCATGGCCCCGTATGCCGTCCAGTCCTCCGATACGGTGGGAAAGATCATGCACACGCTTTCCAACATCGTGCGCCTGCCCGTCTGCCGCGGCAATTCCTGCCGCCTGCTCATTGACGCGGACCACGCCTTCCCGCGCATTTACGACGCCATCAAGAACGCGGAGCACTATATTCTGATTGAATTCTTCATCATTAAGAACGATTCCGTGGGGCAGAACCTGAAAGACCTGCTGATTGAACGCGCCAGGGCCGGCATCCGCATCTACATGCTGTATGATGAAATCGGCTCCCACAAGCTTCCCCCCGGCTACATCTCCGCCCTGCGGAAGGAGGGCGTGAACATTGAGCCTTTCAACGGAAAACGCCACTTCCTGAGCAACATCCTGCGGCTGAACTTCCGCAACCACCGGAAACTGGTGGTTGTGGACGGGGCCACCGCCTTCATCGGCGGCATGAACATCGGACGGGAGTACCTGGGCAAGGGAGCCCTGGGCTACTGGCGGGACACGTTTGTGCAGCTGGAAGGCCCCTCCGTCCAGCAGACGCAAATCAGCTTCCTGGAAGACTGGAACTGGGCCATGCTGAAATCCGGTCCATCCTCCCTGCCCTGCCTGTGCTGGGAAATTACGCCCCAGCGGGAGGATGAAACCGTGCTGATGCTTCCTTCAGGCCCGGCGGACGTCATCCCCGCCTGGAAAACCGCGATCATCGCCCTGGCGAACAGAGCCCGGGAAAGGCTCTGGATAGCCACCCCCTACTTCGTCCCGGACGAAGGGGTGATGGCCGCCCTCCAGGCCGCGGCCCTGCGGAACGTGGATGTGCGCATCCTGCGTCCGGAACGGGCGGACCACATTCTGGTGAAGCTGTCCTCCTTCACCTTCCTCCGTGACCTGGACACGTACGGCATCCAGGTCTGGGCCTATCAGAAAGGGTTCCTGCACCAGAAGGTGATCCTGATGGACGACGACATCGCCACCGTGGGCACCGCCAACCTGGACAACCGTTCCCTGGCCCTGAATTTTGAAATCACCGCCGTCATCCACTCACCCGCCGTCTGCGCGGAGGTGAAAGCCATGCTGGAGAAGGATTTTGCTTCCTCCAAAAAGGAATCCCTGGAGGATTACAACAACAAATCCCTGGGCTTCAAGATGCTCTGCAACCTGGCGCGGCTGATGGCTCCCGTGCAGTAGTTCTTACGGTGAATCCGTTGTTGTACGCTTGACCTGAAAGAGAGGCTGTGAGAAAATCATCCTCAAGAAGCCACCTCTTCAATTTTTAACAATAGTTAACTAAATAATGAATCCTGTTACATTCAATTGTACCGTTTTGCGCGACGGGCACCAGTCCCTGGCAGCTACCCGCATGAAGACGGAAGACATGCTGCCCATCGCCCCCATTCTGGACTCCATGGGCTTCAGCGCCCTGGAAACCTGGGGCGGCGCCACCATCGACGCCGGACTGCGCTTTTTGAAGGAGTGGCCCTTTGACCGCCTGGACGCCCTGAAGAAGGCCGCCCCCAAGACGCCGCACATGATGCTCCTGCGCGGCCAGAACATCGTGGGCTACACCAACTACGCGGACGACGTGGTGGAAGCCTTCGTGGCCATGAGCGCCAAGCACGGCATGAACATCTTCCGCATTTTCGACTGCGTGAACGATCCGCGCAACATGGAGACCTCCATTCGTGCCGCCAAGAAGGCCGGAGCCCAGGCCCACGGCACCATCTGCTACACCACTTCCCCCGTGCACACCACGCAGAGCTTCGTGGACATGGGCCGAGAGCTGGCGGACATGGGGGCGGACGCCATCGTCATCAAGGACATGGCCGGCCTCATCCCCCCTTATGTGACCCATGAACTGGTCAGCGCCCTGAAGAAGGACCTGAATATCCCCGTCTGGATCCACACGCATGACACCGCGGGCCTCGGCGCCTCCACCTACCTCAGCGCCATTGACGCCGGGGTGGACGCGTGCGACGTCTCCATCTCCCCCTTCGCCAACGGTACGGGCCAGCCGGACTGCCTGCGCATGCTCGCCCTGCTGAACGGCAATCCCCGCAAGCCGGATTACGATGCGGACAAGCTCATTGAGGTGTCCGAAATGCTCAAGCCCCTTTACGACAGCCTGGGCAAGTTCACCTCTCACCGCAACGAAGTGGTGGACTCCGACACGCTCCGCTACCAGGTGCCCGGCGGCATGCTCTCCAACTTCCGCACCCAGCTCAAGGAACAGGGCATGGAAGACAAGTTTGAAGAAGTGTTCGCGGAAATCCCCGTGATCCGCAAGGCCCTGGGCTGGATTCCGCTGGTGACCCCCACCTCCCAGATTGTGGGCGTGCAGTCCATGCTGAACGTGAAGTTCGGCCGCTGGAAGAACATTACTCCCCAGGCGGCGGACATCGCCCTGGGCTACTACGGCCGCACCCCGGCCCCCGTGGACCCGGAAGTGCAGAAGCTCTGCGCGGAAAAGATGGGCAAGGAACCGATCACCTGCCGTCCGGCAGACCTGATCAAGCCCGGCATGGAAGACCTGCGCAAGAAGCTTGCGGAAAAGGGACTCCCCACAGACGACGAACACTGCGTGATTTACGCCATGTTCCCGCAGCAGGTGGAAGACTTCTACAAGAAGCCGGAACCGAAGGAAGAAGCTCCCGTGCAGGTGAACACCGCTCCTGCCGCAGCTCCCGCGGCTGCCGCGCCGTCCATGACCGTCATCGACAACGGCATCACCGCCCAGGTGAGCGGCCCCTCCGGTTCCCGTGACCTGACCATCGTCATCAACGGGCAGTCCCACTCCGTGAAGGTGGAACGCGTCGGCTAAAAATCTCCGGCATACCGGATAAAACCACTTGCGGGCGGTCCCCTCCATGAAAGGGACCGCCCGCTTTGCCATTTACGGATCCCTGAAAATCCATCCGCCGCGGCGCTAACCTACTTGGTAAAAACCAGCATCTTTCCAGCCAATTTCTGGCTGAGGGCAGTTGCCGGAATTTTCTTGACGGAACCGGGCTTGAGCTGATGGGTTGCTCCCAGGGAATCAACCGCCGTCGTGCTCTGTTCCGAGTCACAGGAATAATACTCCAGGGCAGTACTGTCCTTGTCTTTACCCCACCAGGATTCCGGCACGTCCTGAATGGCGTTATTGCTGGTCCGTAAAACATCCAGGTCAAATAGGAATTTTGCGCCCCAATGGTAGGTGTCCGCCAATTTCCTGGACGCATGGGCCACATTCTTCTGCACAACACACCAATGAGCGCGAATTCCTGAATTATCGGGTTTGCCAGAGGCGTCCACGCAGAAAGGAACCATGCAGAGGCCTCCGCCATTCAGCGTTTCAATGATGGCAGTGACGTCACAGGCAACAGACTGACACTTGATTTTGGTGGACTCCAGACCCTTGATATAATCGGCCATGGAGGGAGTAGCGTCATATAATTCTCCAATAACGGTTTTCCCGTTCTTTTTGAATTTGTTCCTCAGGGATTCTTTTGTTTTGTCTCCGTCTGCCGTGGCAGGCATTTTAATATCATAGAGATATTCCAGGACAAAGGACAAGGCGTAGAGACCGCAAGTCGGCCCCCGCTGGTCCTTGAATTCAACTTTCCGGCCTTCCAGGTTGGTAACTGTAGTAGACATAATTCAATAATGATGGCGTGGGGATTCATTTCCCGCACGCCGTCATCACATCACCGGAACACGCCTGATGCACGCTTCGCCATGCCTCCGGGCATGTTCACTTTCCGGAACGCCGTATCAATCCGTGGAAAGGAATTGCTCCGGAAGCTTACCTTTCCCCGGGAGCCACCATCTTGATGTTGGGAATGATCAGCGTAAAGATGACGAAGGCCGCCAGATAGGCGCTTCCGCAGACCATGAAGATGATGTCGTACCCATGGGAGGCATTTCCCTGGGCGGCAAACCAGGACAGCGTCAGGCCCACCGCTGTCTGGAACAGCACGCTGCCGATCTGCCCCGCCATGCCGGAAAGACCGGTGATGGACGCCACATCCGACTTCGGGAACATGTCGGAACCCAGCGTGTACACGCTGGCGGACCACGCCTGGTGCGCGCCTCCCGCCAGCCCAAGGACGGCCACGATGGTCCACATGTCAAAGTACTGGACGAAGATCACCGGAACCACGCAGCACGCAAAGATGAGCATGGAGATTTTCCTCACCTTGTTCAGGCTCCATCCACGGTTTGCCAGGAATTTGGTCAGGGTGCCCCCCAAAATGCTCAGTACGGTCACCAGGGCGTAAATGACGATCAGCGGCAGGGCGGATTCCTTGATGTTATAGCCAAAATGCTTGCTGAAGAAATCCGGCAGCCAGAAGAGGAAGAACCACCAGATGGGGTCCGTCAGGAAGCGCACGAGGATGAGGCTCCAGGACTGCCTGTAAGCCAGCAATTTCCTCCATGGAATGGAAGCGCTGACTTCCTCCTTTTCCGCCTGCGCCAGGGCGGCGGATTCCTCCGCCAGCTTCATGCGCGGGTTCTTCGGCATCCGGAGCCAGAATATCACCCAGATAAAGCCGAGAACGCCCGCGGCAATAAAGGCGGACTGCCAGCCCCACGCGGCGGCAATGAACGGGATGGTGGCCGGAGCCACCAGCGCCCCCACGTTCGCGCCGGAATTGAACAGGGTGGTGGCGAACACGCGTTCCCCGGAGGAGAACCAGTTGGTCACCGTCTTGATGCTCGCCGGGAAGTTGCCGCCTTCCCCCAGGCCCAGGATAACGCGGCTGAGGCCCATGGATTTGACGCCTACGGCAAAAGCATGGGAAAGCGCGCCCACGCTCCACCAGATGATGGAAATGGCAAAGCCCATCCGCGCGCCGTATTTGTCGATAATCCACCCGAACATGGTCAGGCCCACCGCGTAGGAAGCCTGGAAGATGGACATGATCATGCCGTACTGGGCGTCCGTCCAGCCCAGTTCTTGGTCCAGAATGGGTTTCAGAATGGAGAGAATCTGGCGGTCAAGGTAGTTGATCGTCGTCGCCGCAAAGAGCATGAAGAGAATCATCCACCGGAAGGAGTCCTGCCTTGGTTGTTCCTGGAGCATGGGTAAAGCGCAGTTGGTTGTTAAAGGGCGTCTGCCTTCAAGGCTTTCAGGGCTTCCCGCGTGCGCCTGCCTATTTCCTCCCAGTCTCCGGCCTCAATGAGGGGAGATTCGCAAATCCAGGAACCGCCGCAGGCGGCCACTTCCGGGATTTCCAGCCAGGAGCCGATGTTGCCCGCATTGATGCCGCCCGTGGGCATGATGCGCACGCCCGTATGGCGGAACGCGGCCAGCAGGGATTTAAGCATCCTGACGCCGCCCGCGGCCTCCGCCGGGAAAAACTTCTGGAACAGGCAGCCCAGGGAAAGGGCCTGGCTCATTTCCGAGGCGGTGGAGACGCCCGGCACAAACAGGAAATCCATCCCCGCGGCGGCTTTCACCACCTGCGGGTCAAAGCCGGGAGCCACGCCGAAGGAGGCTCCCGCCCGGCAGGCGGCCTGCGCCTGTTCCGGCGTCAGCAGGGTTCCCGCGCCCACCAGCATTCCGGGGACTTCCCGGGAAATGCGGGCAATGGCTTCCGCGGCGGCAGGCGTTCTGAACGTGATTTCCATGCAGGCGCAGCCGTTGTCCAGCAGCGCTTTGGCAAGGGGTACGGCCTTGTCCGCGTCATGGATGACGACGACGGGGACAAGCCTGATGGCGGATAATTTTTCCAGCAGTGTCTTCATGGTTTAAAAGTTGAAATATTGTTTGGCGTTCCTGTAGGAGATGTCCGCCGCCATGGAGCCTACCATCTCCATGTCGTCCGGAACCAGGCCCTGCGCCATGTCACGCCCCAGGACGCGGCACAGGATGCGGCGGAAGTATTCATGCCGCGTGTAGCTCAGCAGGCTGCGGCTGTCCGTCAGCATGCCCACGAAGCGGGATAGCATGCCGAGCTGGCTGAGGGTTTCCAGATGGCGGGTCATGCCGTCCATCTGGTCCAGGAACCACCAGGCGGCCCCGTACTGCATTTTTCCGGCCGTGACGCCGTCCTGGAAACTGCCGCAGAGCACGGCCAGGGCGGCGTTGTCCCGCGGATTGAGGTTGTACAGGATGGTGCGCGGCAAGGTTCCCTGTTGAGCGGAACGGTCCAGCAGGCGGCCCAGGGGGGAGATGTAGGTGAAATCCGCAATGGCGTCAAAACCCGTATCCGGCCCCAGGTCCCGCAGGGCGGCTCCGTTCGGATTCCTGAGCGCGCCCACATGAAGCTGGCGCACCCAGTTTTTCGCGGAATCCAGTTCCGCGAAGTAGCCCATCAGGTAGTTGGAGAAACGGGCCGCATCCCCGGAGGCGATGTCACCGCCCCGGAGAGCGGAGGCGAACAGGGCGGCGGCTTCCTCTCCGGACAGGCTTTCCCCGTCAAACGCTTCAAGTGAGTGGTCCGAGAGCTTGCAGCCGTGACGTGCAAAAAAGTCATGCCGGGAGGCGAGCGCTTCCCTGAAAGCGGCCAAATCACGGATTTCCATGCGGGATGCCTGTTCCAGGCGTGCCACCCACTCCCGCCACGCACTGCCCTGGTGGACGGCGCGCGCCTTGTCCGGGCGGAAGGTGGGGAGCAGTTTGACGGAATCCCCGGAAGAGGCATGTCTCCGGTGGGCGGACAGGTCGTCGCAGGGGTCATCCGTGGTGCAGACGGTCTCCACGTTCATCCTTTTCAGGATATCCAGCGCGCCCATTCCTCCGGACTGAAGCATGGAGGAGGTTTTTTCCCAGACCTCGTCCGCCGTTTCCGGACTGAACAGAATGCCGGAAATGCCGAAGGGGCGGCGCAGTTCCAGATGCGTCCAGTGGTACAAGGGATTGCGCAGCAGGCGCGGCACCGTAGCCGCCCAGGCGTCATATTTCTCCCGGTCCGGAGCGTCTCCGGAACAGAGGCGTTCCGGAATGCCGTTCGTCCTCATGGCGCGCCATTTGTAATGGTCCCCGTCCAGCCAGAGCTGGGCGATGTTGGAGAACTGGCGGTTGTCCGCAATGGCGGCGGGGTCCAGGTGGGAATGGTAGTCGATGATCGGCTGTCCTTCCGCGTACTCATGAAAAAGCGTCCTGGCCTGGGGAGTGTCCAGCAGGAAATCGTCGTTGATAAACATGGCGGCAAACGTTGGCGGTTATACTCCGGAATAGGCCAGAAAGCCCCCGTCCACGGGAATGATGACGCCCGTGACGAAGGAAGCGGAGGGAGAGACCAGGAAGCGGAGCGCCCCGCAGAGGTCCTCCGGTTCACCGAAACGGTGCATGGGCGTCTTGGCAAGCACTTTGCGGCCGCGCGGCGTGGGGGTTGCCCCGTCCTTTTCCATCATCAGGAAGCGGTTCTGCTCCGTGATGAAGAACCCGGGGGCTATCGCGTTCACGCGGACGCCCAGCGGGGCCAGATGCGTGGCGAGCCACTTGGTAAAATTGTCCACCGCGGCCTTGGCGGCTCCGTACGCGCCCACCTTGGTCAGGGGCTGGAAGGCCGCCATGGAGGAGATGTTGACGATGCACCCGCCGGAGGCGGCCAGCAGCTCCCCGAACACCTGGGAAGGCAGGATGGTGCCGATCATGTTGAGGCGGTTCACGTACTCAAAGCCCTCCATGTCCATGCCGAAGAAGCCTTGATCCGCCGGAGTGTCCGGCATGCATTGCTCCGCCGGGCTGGTTCCGCGCGGGTCATTGCCGCCCGCGCCGTTCACCAGGATGTCCAGCCTTCCCCATTCTTCTTTCACGCGGGAACAGGCCTGTTCCAGAGCGGCCTTGTCCAGCACGTCCGCAGCCAGCACCAGCGTCCGGCCCAGACCTTCCTCCGCCAGCTTCCGCTGGAGGTCTTCCAGCTTGGAGCGGGTACGGCCCAGGAGAGCCACACTGGCCCCGGCCTTCAGCAGGTCACGGGCCATCACGGAACAGAGCACGCCCGCGGCCCCGGTCACGACAGCGGTTTTTCCCGCCAGCGGACGGAAGGACTGGAGCCCCATCGCCAGGCCGCGCAGTTCCGCCAGGCCGATCACGCGGCCGCCGTAGGAATACCCGGCATAGCAGTGTTTCTCCAGGTCAATGTCCATCAGCTTCCCGTGGTCCGGGCGCACCGGAATGCGCCAGTCCGGCCATCCCGCGGCCTTGCGGCGGGCTTCCTCGTCCAGCAGGCACTGCATGGCATAGGCCATGTCCGTATGGCCGCAAAGGTGGGAACTGGATTCCCGGAAGCTTTCATGGTCCGCGTCAAACACCGTATTGCGGAAGTGGGCGAAATACACCCTGTCAGCAAACTCCTCCATCAGCAGGTGCGGCGCATTGGAATAAAGGCCGCCCAGGGAGCCGGTGCAGAGCGTGAAGCCGGAATGCATGGAGGGAACCTCCCGCACCAGCCGGCGCATGTCCTCTTCATCACTCATGATGCGGGGAAGGCCGAAGATGGGGCGCGGCGGGTCATCCGGATGAATGGCCATGCGGATGCCCGTTTCCTCGCACACGGGCATGATTTCATTCAGAAAGTCATACAGGTTCCGGCGCAATTGCGCATCGTCAATGCCCTCGTAGCGTTTGAGCATCTCCCTGAACTGCTCCGGCGTCAGGTCATCTACCGTGCCGGGCAGGCCCAGCAGGATGGAATCCGCCAGCGCCTTGCGGGCGTCTCCGTCCATGGACTGGAAAAGTTCACGGGCGCGCGCAACCGTTTCCGGCGCGTAATTGTCCGCAGCCCCCGCCCTCTCCAGAATAAACAGGTCAAACGCGGCCACGCGGACGGCGTCATACTTTAAAACGCTGCTGCCGTCCTCCAGCGGAAAAGCCAGGTCGGAACGCGTCCAGTCCAGCACCGGCATGAAATTGTAGCACACCACTTTCACGCCTCCTGCGGCCAGGTTGCGGAGGCTCTGCTTGTAAACCTCCAGATAATGCTTCCAGTTCCCCGAACGCGTCTTGATGTCTTCATGGACGGCAATGCTTTCCGCCACCACCCATTTCATCCCGGCTTCTTCAACCATCCGCGCGCGTTCGGCCACGGCCTCCCGCGTCCAGAGTTCCCCGCACTTCACTTCATGCAGGGCCGTCACAATGCCAGCGGCTCCGGCCTGGCGGATGTCCCTCAACGTCACAGGATCACTTGGACCGTACCATCTCCAGCTTTCAATCATGTCAGGAAGAATTAAAGGGTTAACGGTCCACGCGGGCGGTTCCGCCTTTCATCACTTTTTCCACTTCCGCCAGCGTGGCCGTGGAGGTATCCCCCGGAGTGGTCATGGCCAGCGCGCCGTGGGCACAGCCGCAGTTCACGGCGTACTGAGGCCCCTTGCCGGACAGCAGGCCGTAAATCAGGCCGGAGGCAAAGGAATCCCCGCCGCCCACGCGGTCCAGGATTTCCAGGTTCGGGAAGGAAATGGAATCATAAAATTCGCCATCGTAATACAGCATGGCCGCCCAGTTGTTCAGCGTGGCCGTTCGGGCCACGCGCAGCGTGGTGGCCGCGGCCTTGAAGCCGAACTCCTTGACAGCACGGCGGATCATCCGGCGGTAGGAGTCATGGTCAATGCGGGAAAAATCTTCCGTGCTCCCTTCAATGGAAAGTCCCAGGGACGCCTGGAAATCCTCTTCATTGCCGATCATCACGTCCACAAAGGGGGCGATAGCCCGGTTCACCTCCTGCGCACGGGCCTGCCCCCCGATGCTCTTCCAGAGGGAGGGGCGGTAATTCAAGTCATAGGAAACGATGCTCCCGTGCCTGCGGGCGGCCTGCACGGCTTCCTGCACCACGGCGCTGGTCGTTTCCGAAAGGCCCGCGTAAATGCCGCCTGTATGGAACCAGCGTACGCCGTCCCTGCCGAACAAGGCATCCCAGTCCACCTCCCCGGGTTTCATCTGGCAGGCGGCGCTCAGGCCGCGGTCTGAGCAGCCCACGGCGGCGCGCACACCATAGCCGCGCTCCGTAAAGTTCAACCCCACGCGGCAATCGCGGCCAATGCCGTCAAACGGCTTCCACGCCACGTAATCCATGTCCAGGCCGCCCTGGAGCATGCAGTCTTCCAGCAAACGCCCTACCGGGTTGTCGCAAATGGCGGTAACGATAACGCCGCGCATCCTGAAGCAGCGCCTTAGCCCGCGGGCTACGTTGTATTCCCCTCCGCCCTCGCACACGCGGAAAGAACGGGTGGTATGGATGCGCCCTTCTCCGGGGTCCAGCCTCAGCATCACTTCACCCAGGGAGGCAATGTCCCAGCGGCATTCCTGTTCTGATTTAATAGTTAACGACATATAAAAGCATCAAATGGTACGGTTCTGCTTAGTATAAAAGAACTGTTTTTCTCCACAAGGGAAAACGGCAGAAAAAGACCAGACATGCGGCAGAATATTGCTATTGAAAATGTTCCACCCTGCGGAAAATGTCTTTGCCGAATACCTTGGAGAATATTCTTCATCCCGTCCAACGCCTGGCAACCTTCTACGATCTCCACGTTTCCAGGCCTTCAACCTTTAAAAAATGGGAATCATTTTTTCTCTTCCATCCTCCGGCAATTCCTTCCACCCATGAATCAATGCCTTAATTAACAGTCCGTTTGACGGTTTATCTTCTTTCCTATACCATCCTGCCGTGAGCCGCCATCCCCGCCCCATCCGTTCCCCGGAAGAAATTCTGTCCGCAAAGCTTCAGGCGGGAGAAGAAATCTTGTGGACGGCACATCCGGAAGAACGCCTCTGGACCTGGACCGTCGTAAAACGGCTGCTGCAAGGGTGCATGCTGTTAGCCGTGCTCATGACGGGAACAAGATGGGTATGGTCACACTCAGGCCTGGCGTTCCTGTTTCTGCTCCTGGCCTCACTTCCCGTTTCCTATATTCTCCTGATTTTCTTAATTAACTTTCTGGCGGCCCCGTGGCTGGAACGCCCGCGCAGACGGAACAGCCTTTATGCCGTGACGAACCGGAGGCTGATCACCATCATCAAGCCCAACACGCTGTTCATCACGGAGACAGTCCGGACCTATCCTATCCGTAAATTGAAATACGTGCACCAGAAATTGCACAAAAACGGCACGGGCCATCTCATTCTGGGATACGGCAGGCGCAGGCAATTCATTATTGAGAACGTACCGCAACCCGGAGAGGTTGCGGACCTGCTGAAAAACAGAATCAGGAAGGGTATTCCCCCCTCCTGATTGAACACTGGTTTTCCTCCCCGGCCTATTCCCCTTCCTACCTCATCAGGGCGAACTCCCGCCTGGTGGTCCGCCTTACCCGCCAGAGCAGAAGCACGGCAGCCACGGACAAGCCGATGATAAACCCTATCCAGATGCCGCGCGCGCCCATGGCCGGAACAATCCAGTTGGTACGGGCCAGGATGTAGCACACCGGAAACCCGACGATCCAGTAGGAAAAGAAGGTGATGACGGTGATGGAAGCCGTGTCCCGGAAGCCTCTCAGCACCCCGACGGAGAGCACCTGGAGGCAGTCCGGAAGCTGGTAGGCCGCCGCCAGAATCAGCAGGACGGAAGCCGTGCTGACAATCATCTCCGAATCATTGTACAAGTGCACGATCTGCTCCCGGAACAGGGTGATGCCGCCAAAGGTGCACAGGCAGATGGTGAGCACCAGCACATAGGAGGACAGGACGGCGGATTTGGTGCCCGCCAGGTCCTTCCTGCCGTGGTGGTACGCCACGCGGATGGAGGCCGCCAGACCTACGGAGAGCGGAAGCATGAAGACCAGGCCGCCCACGTTCCCGGCAATCTGGTGGCTGGCCACCTGCGTTTCTCCCAGCGGGGCCAGCACCAGCGCGGCCGCGCAGAAGAGCATCACCTCGCACAACTGGGAAACGCCGATCGGCACGCCGAGCCGCATGAGGTGAGTGATGACGGAAGGCGTGGGACGCCGCCAGGAAACGATGTGCCTGCGGTACGGCCTGTGCTTGGGATTGAGGTAGACCAGCAGGAACATCAGCAGGAATTCAATGTAGAAGATGACTGCCGTGGCCGCGCCGCACCCCGCTCCGCCCATGCGGGGAAAACCGTACAGGCCGAAGACGAAGATGTAGTTCAGCGGGATATTGAGCAGCAGGCCGCACAGCCCCACGTACATGGCGGGCCGGGTCATGTTGGACCCCTCGTTCAGGCTCTTGAGGGCCACGAATCCCAGGTTGGCGGGCAGTCCCCACATGATGGCGAACATGTAGGCGGAAGCCATCTGGCACATGGCGACGTCATCGGAAATCCAGCCGAACACGTTTCTCAGCACATAAATGACCGGCATGGAAACCAGGCTGAGCATCAGCGCCAGCCACAGGCCGTGGTTGGTCATGTAACCCACGCGGCTTTCATGGCTTTTCCCCCGCATGTTGGCAATCACGGGGCCGATGATCATCAGCACGCCGCAGGCGAACAGCGCTACAGGCAGATACACGGAAGACCCCAGCGCCACGGCGGCCATGTCCGTCACTCCGGCGCGCCCGGCCACAATGGCGTCCACCGCTCCCATGCCCACAATGGAGAGGTTGACCACCAGCACCGGGAGGGCCAGCGGTATCAGTTTTTTCATCTCCTTCAAATTCCACGTCTTATTCATTTCTTTCTTTCCTTCCATGCATTCCTCCTTCAGGGAGCCGGAACATGCCGGCAAACAAGCCGGACCGGAGCGACAGGCTCCAACCCGGCTTCAAGGTTAAGGGTATCAACCGGACCGGGGCCTCCTGCCCCGTCCGGACATTCAGCGGTCAAGCACCACACGGGCGCATTGTTCAGCCACCTGGCGGAACGCGGCGGAAACCGGGTTCTGCTCAGGGTCTTCCAGAGCTACAGGACGGCCTTCGTCCCCGCCGGAGCGGGTGGCGATGTCCAGCGGAATCTTGCCGAGGAGGGGCACGCCCAGCTTGGCAGCTTCCCGCTCGCCGCCGCCTTCGCCAAAGATGTGGTAAATCTTGCCGTCGGAAGGGCATTGGAAATAACTCATGTTTTCAATCACACCCAGAATGGGGGTTTCCACCCGTTCAAAGAGGCCGATGGCCTTGCGGGCGTCAATCAACGCAACCTCCTGCGGGGTTGTGACCACCACTACGCCATCCAGTTCAGCCGTCTGCACAATGGTCAGCTGAATGTCCCCCGTGCCGGGAGGCAGGTCCAGAATCAGGAAATCCACGTCCCCCCACGCCACGTTGCGCAGGAACTGCTGCACGTAGCGGGTAGCCAGGGGGCCGCGCACGGCCACAGGGTCGGCCTCATTGATCAGCAGCCCCATGGAAAGCAGCTTTACGCCATGGGCCGTTACCGGAAGAAATTCGTCATTCTCATTAGCTCCGGGACGTTCCTTGGTGCCGAACATCAGGGACATGGAGGGGCCGTAAATGTCCAGGTCCACCAAGCCCACGGAATAGCCCAGCTTGCTCAGGGCCACCGCCAGGTTGGCGGAAACGGTGGATTTGCCCACCCCTCCCTTGCCGGAGGCCACGGCAATCACATGCTTGGCGCCGGGAACGGAAGATTTCCAGGTGGAGGGGTCATCGTTGATTCCCTTCTTGGCTTCCGGGGCTTTGTGCTCAATGTTGACGTCGCAATGCTTCACGCCGGGCAAATGCTTCATCACGCCGTGGACGCCTTCAAAAATGTAACGGGGAATATCCGCATTCTTGCTCTCAATAACCAAATCAATCGTGACGTTGTTTTCAGCGTCAATGTCGATCTTCTTCACCAGCCCGAAGGATACGATGTCGCGGCTGAAACCCGGGAATTTAACCGTGGTCAGCGCGGCCCGTATCAGCTCCGGAGTCAATTCCTGTTGTGTCGTCATGTGTCTGAAACTAGTGGTTGCCATAAACATTCCGCCCCCGCGCCTCCGGAGCGCAGCATGCGCCGGAATACAGAGATAGGGGACGGCAAAACCGGGAAGCAAAAATACTCCCTTTTTTATTTTTGACAACGCCTAATTCAGACAAAACGACTTTTTGCCTGCCGGATATTCACCTATCCGGATACCTGAAAAATGCGGGACAGCCACAGCCCCGCTATCGTTAAAAAGAAGAAAAAACAGGGGGATTTATTCCCCCTGCTGCTTCAGCGTTTCCCGGATATCCTGGAGAGCGGCGATGAAATCATCCAGAATTTCCGCGGGAACCATGATCCGGTCCCGGTTGGAACTCACCTTTTCCGTAATACGCACCACTTTGCCGCGCGCATTCTGTTTGAGATCAAGAAAGAACGTCTTGCGTTCCGCAATGATTTTTTCTGTACAAATAATATCGTCCTCCACGGCTGTAATCTTCCTCCGGTTGAATGAGGCTTTCAGGATAGAGTTTCCCTCCCGGTGGGTCAATGTTTTATTTGCCATGGAATCCCCGGGTTCTCTCTTTCAACAAATTTTTATATCCCTCTTTCATTCGCCATGTTTCCTCATTTATACCACTTTTCAGATATCCAAATTTCGATCGAAAGTGATTGAAAAGGAGTCAAATTTTCCCTCATAAACTTTAATATTTAGAGGTAACGTTCCCGACGTGTTTACGTTGTTAGTTTTTGATTCATGGTAGTCGCAACCATTGAACAAACATCATTTCATTACCATGA
>ERZ827492.171-NODE-171-length-67845-cov-6.559478_pt1 | contig 67845 bp, 60 predicted proteins | sample MGYA00519704_ERZ827492 | MGnify/ENA primary metagenome ERZ827492 (study PRJEB31778, sample SAMEA3449325) | human gut metagenome | biome: human gut; feature: human-associated habitat; material: faeces | place: United Kingdom | collected 2010/2012 ... | reverse complement strand
GAGGCGGTCTGGCGCACGAGGTGGCTCCACATACCGGTCAGCCGCGGCAGCAGGTTGAAGTTCTGGAACACGAACCCGATCTTCCGGCTGCGCACGCGCGCCAAGCCGTCGCTGCCAAGGCGCGTCACGTCCTCGCCGTCCAGGGCGTAATAGCCGCCGCTGGCCGCGTCCAGGCAGCCGAGGACGTTCATCAGGGTGGACTTCCCGCTGCCGGACGGCCCGACGATGGCGACAAAGTCCCCGTCGGCGACCTCCAGGCTCACCCCGCGCAGGGCCTCCACCGCGCAGCCCCCGCCGCTGTAGACCTTTTGCAGATTCCGCGTCACGATCAAACCGCCGCACCCCCTCTGCCCTTCAGCTTTCCCGCTGGGGGCCGGCCTCATTCCGGGGAATGCGGGGCTGCGGGCGCTTCCTCCCGCTCCAGGTCCGCAAGGTAGGCCTGCAGGATGTCCGAGAGCTCCCCGAGGCTCTGGGCGAGGTTCACGCGCACGCGCACCTGCGCGCTGCCGCGCAGGCCCTTGAGGTACCAGGCCGCGTGCTTGCGCATCTCGCGCAGGCCGATGTACTCGCCCTTGTGCGCGACGAGGGCGCGCGCGTGCGCGTGCGCCGTCTCGATGCGCTCGCGGGGCGAGGGCGCCGCCGGGGGCAGGCCCTGCCGCGCGCGCTGCCAGTCGCGGAAGATCCAGGGATTGCCCATCGCGCCGCGCCCGACCATGACGGCGTAGCAGCCCGTCTGCCGCAGCATCTCCTGCGCGTCCTGCGCGCTCTCGACGTCCCCGTTGCCGATGACGGGGATCGAAAGGCGCGCGCTCAGCTCGGCGATGGCCTCCCAGTGCGCGCGGCCGGAATACATTTCGCTGCGCGTGCGCGCGTGGAGCGTCACGGCCGCGGCGCCGCAGTCCTGCGCCATTTTGCCGGCGTCCAGGTAGTTGACGGACGCTTCGTCCCAGCCCATGCGCATCTTGACCGTCACGGGCAGGGTGGCGTTCCTGACCACGGCGCGCAGCACGCGCTCGGCGTTTGGCAGGTCGCGCAGCATGGCGCTGCCGTCCCCGCCGGAGACGATCTTGGGCGCGGGGCAGCCCATGTTGACGTCCAGCGCAAAAAAGCGGTCCTCACAGAGCCGCTCCGCAGCGCGGCCCATGAAGTCCGCATCCGATCCAAAGATCTGCAGCGCGCACCGCTCGCCGGGGCTGGTCTCCCTTAGCTGCACGACCTCCTCCCGCTCCCGGGGCGTCAGGAGGTACCCCTTTGCCGAGACCATCTCCGTGACCGTGCCGTCCGCGCCAAAGCGCGTGCAGATCTCGCGATAGACCTTGTCCGTCACGCCCGCCATGGGCGCAAGGAGCAGGCTCCCCTTCTCAACCCACATCGGCGGCCTCCCCGGACGGAGCCGGCTCCTCCGACGCGGTCTTGACCACGTCGGTGATGATCCAGCGGTGCTCGGCGTCCTTCTGCAGCGTCAGCTCGTAGGTTCCGCCTTCCCAGGGCGGGGGCGGGATCTTGTTGGGGTCGGCCAGCTGCTCGGGCGTCTGCTTGCTGATGGGGAGCTCGCCGTCGATGGTCACGCTCTCGGTGACCACAACGGTCGCCGTGTTCTCCCAGGGCAGCGTGTGCAGGGATTCGACGTCGACCTGGGCGTCAAAGCTGTTGATCGTGTAGTCCAGGTAGGTCGTGTCCTTGAGCAGCTCGTCCCCGGCGAGGTAGTCCTCCGTAAAGAACTTGGTCAGCTCGTCCGCGTCGTTGTACCCAAGCACCACGCCCGCGCGCATCTTCATGCCGTCCGTGGCCAGGATCGTGACGTTGGCGTAGTCCATGGCAAACAGGAACACGCCCACCGAAAGCGCGAGCACCACCACCACGATGAGCGCCCACCGGAGCACGCAAAGGAGGAAACGCAGAAAATATTCCATAAACACCCTCAATTCAGCGCGAAATCGTTCGTCCCTCTCCATTTTACACCAGGATGGGCGGAAAGTAAATCCAGGGGCGCGCCCAAAAGCGCGCCCACGCCCTTTCCCCTATTTAACGCGCGTCTCTGTGTGCGCGTTCCCCCTTTAGAGCATGGCGCGCAGCGCGTCCAGCGCGTCGCCCAGGCCGCCGATCTGGTCGATCAGGCCGCAGCGGACGGCGGCCTCGCCGTCCAGGATCGTGCCCACGTCGTTGGCCATGTCCTCCCGCGCCTCGAGCATGCGGTAGAAGGCCTCCTTTTGCAGGCCGGAGTGCGCGCACACAAAGCGCACCACGCGCTCCTGCATCTGCTTGAGGTAGTCGACGGACTGCGGCGCGTTGATGACCATGCCCGATACGCGCACCGGGTGCAGCGTCATGGTCGCGGTGGGCACGATGAAGGACCGGCGCGCGCAGACGGCCAGCGGCACGCCGATCGAGTGGCCGCCGCCGATGACCAGGGAGACCGAGGGCTTGCGCATCCCGGCGACCATCTCCGCGATGGCCAGGCCGGCCTCCACGTCCCCGCCGACGGTGTTGAGCACCAGCAGGAAGCCCTTTGTCTTTTCGCTCTGCTCGATGTTGACGAGCAGGGGCAGGATGTGTTCGTACTTGGTGGCCTTGCTCGTCTCCGGCAGGACCATGTGCCCCTCGATCTGCCCGATGATGGATACGCAGGCGATGGGGCTCTCCGGCGTCTCCGCTACGCCCAGCTGCGCGATGGATTCGGCGTTTGCCGCATTCTTGTTTTCCGGCATAAAAAGCACCTCCACAGGCAGTATGCCCGCAAAGGCGCTCGCCTATTTTTTTATGCGTCAAAACGCCGCAAAGGAGAGGGGCTGGCCCGCCCGGCCCACGACCGCCGTGCAGAACGGCGCGGAGAAGATGCGCCGCGCGACGTCGTTGACGTCGTCGCAGGTGGTCTTTTCGAGCCGGTCCAGGATCTCCTCAAAGGAGCGCGTCGTGTTGTAGAGCAGCAGGACGTTGCCGTTGCCGCGCATGCGCGAGGTATTGCTCTCCTGGCCCATGACAAAGGAGATCCGCGCGCTCTGGCGCGCCTTCTCGAACTCGTCCCGGCCGATTCCCTCCCGCAGGAGCTTGCGGACCTCCGCGCCCATCAGGTCCGCGACCTGCTGCGCGGTCTCGGGCGAGGTGCCGGCGTAGAGCTCCATCTCGCCCGCGCCGGAGTAGACGTTGACGTAGCTGTAGACCGAATAGGCCAGGCCGTTGCGCTCGCGGATGCTCTGGAAGAGGCGCGAGGACATGGACCCGCCAAAGAGCGTGGAGAGGATGAGCTGGGCGTAGGACTCCGGCGCGTTCCCCGCAAAGGCGGGATAGCCCACGCAGAGCTGCACCTGCTCGACGTCCTTGACGCGGACGAGGTGGTTCTGCAGAACGGGCGCGGGGGGCATGTTCCGCACGGGGGCGCCGCCCGCGGGCCAGGCGCCGAAGGCCTTTTCCAGCAGGTCCACGGCCTCCTGCCAGTCGTAGGCGCCGGCGATGGAGATCACGGTGTTCTCGGGCGTGTAGTGCGTCTGCAGGAAGCGGAAGAGCTTCTCGCGGGTGATGCCGCGGATGATCTCCTCCGTGCCCAGGATCGGCAGGCCCAGGGGATGGCCCTTGTACTGCGCGTCGGACAGGAGCTCGTGGACCAGGTCCTCCGGGTTGTCCTCGCACATGGCGATCTCCTCGATGACGACGCCCTTCTCCCGCTCCAGGTCCTCCCCGGGGAACTCCGGGTGCAGAATCAGGTCCTGCAAAAGGCGGATGCCGCGGCCGAGGTCCTCCTGGAGGACCTTGGTGTAAAAGCAGGTGCTCTCCTTGGTGGTGAAGGCGTTGGTCGCGCCGCCGAGGCGGTCCATCTCGTCGGCCAGGGCCGCGGCGTCCTTGTCCTTTGTGCCCTTGAAGACCATGTGCTCCACAAAGTGGGAGTAGCCGTTCTCCGCGGGGGCCTCGTTGACCGCGCCGGTGCGCACGAATACGCCCACGGCCACCGTGTGCACGGCCTCCATGCGCTCGCCGATGATCCGCAGGCCGTTGTTCAGTGTAATCCGATCGTAAGCCATTTCGTCTCTCCTTTTTCAGATGCACAAAGGGAACGATGCGCGCATCGTCCCCTGTTGTCGGTTGTTCCTAAGATTATTCCTCGCTGTGCTCGCGGCGGCGGTTGCCGTTGGAGCGGAAGGGGTAGTTGGGCTTGGGGCCCTCGCCGCGGTCTCCGCGGTCGCGGCGCTCCCCGCGGTCGTGGCGCGGCGCGCGGGGCTTCTCCTCGATGACCATGTCCGCGCGGACCAGGTTGACGCGGCCCTGCGAATCGATGCCGGAGACGCGCACCTTGACCTCGTCGCCGATGTTGAGCACGTCCTCGACCTTCTCCACGCGCTCGTTGGAGAGCTTGGAGATGTGGAGCATGCCGTCCTTGCCGGGCAGCAGCTCGATGAAGGCGCCGATGGGGATGATGCGCACCACCTTGCCGGTGTACTCCTGGCCGACCTCCACGCCGTTGGCGATGCCCTCGATGATCTTGCGGGCCTTGGCCGCGGCCTCGGAGTCGGGGGTGGCGATGAAGACGCTGCCGTCGTCCTCGATGTCGATCTTGACGCCCGTGTCGGCGATGATCTTGTTGATGACCTTTCCGCCGGAGCCGATGACCTCGCGGATCTTGTCCGGGTTGATGGAGAAGGTGATGATCTTGGGCGCCCACTTGGAGAGCTCCGGCCGCGGCTCGGAGATGGTCTCCAGCATCTTGCCCATGATGTGCATGCGGCCGTCATAGGCCTGGGCCAGCGCCTGGCGCAGGATCGGCTCGTCGATGCCCTTGATCTTGATGTCCATCTGGATGGCGGTGATGCCGTCCTTGGTGCCGGCGACCTTGAAGTCCATGTCGCCCAGGAAGTCCTCCAGGCCCTGGATGTCGGTCAGCACCGCGACCTTGCCGGTCTCCTGGTCCTTGATCAGGCCCATGGCGCAGCCCGCGACGGGCTTCTTGAGGGGCACGCCCGCGTCCATGAGCGCCATGGTGGAGCCGCAGATGGAGGCCTGGGAGGTCGAGCCGTTGGAGGAGATCGCCTCGGAGACCACGCGGATGGCGTAGGGGAACTCCTCCGGCGAGGGGATCATGGGCTCCAGCGCGCGCTCTGCCAGCGCGCCGTGGCCGATCTCGCGGCGGCCCGGCGAGCGCAGGGGCCGCGCCTCGCCCGTGGAATAGGGCGGCATGTTGTAGTGGTGCATGTAGCGCTTGGAATCCTCGGCGGAGATGCCGTCCAGCGTCTGGACCTCGCTCATGGAGCCCAGGGTGCACACGGACATGACCTGCGTCTGGCCGCGGGTGAAGACCGCGGAGCCGTGGGCGCGCGGAAGCAGCCCGACCTCGCACCAGATGGGGCGCACCTGGGTGAGCTCGCGGCCGTCCGGGCGGATGCCCTTGTCGATGATCTTGCGGCGCATGACCTCTTTGTTCAGCGCGTAGAGCGCGTCGCCGATCTCGCCCTCGCAGTCGGGGAACTGCTCTGCAAAGTGCTCGAGCGTCTCCTGCTTGACCTGGTTTTCGCGCGCGGTGCGCTCGGCGCGGTCAAAGGTGTCAAACGCCCAGACGACCTTGTCGAACGCGAACTCGCGCACGGCCTTGGCCACCTCGTCCGAGACCGTGACCAGCGGGAACTCCCGCTTCTCCTTGCCGATCTCCGCGACGATGCCCTCCTGGAAGGCGACCAGCTTCTTGATCTCCTCGTGCGCGTAGAGGATGGCCTGGAGCATCTTCTCCTCGGGCACCTCGTTTGCGCCGGCCTCGACCATCATGATGGCGTCCTTGGTGCCGGCGACCGTCAGGTGCAGGTCGCTCTTCTCGCGCTCGGCGACCGTGGGGTTGAGCACGAGCTCCCCGTCCACAAGGCCCACGACGACCGAGCCCGTGGGCCCGGCAAAGGGGATCTCCGACACACACAGGGCGATGGAGGAGCCGAGCATCGCGGGGATCTCGGGCGAGCAGTCGTTGTCGTTGGACAGGACCGTGGCCACGACGTTGACGTCGTTGCGCATGCCCTTGGGGAAGAGCGGGCGCAGCGGGCGGTCGATCAAACGGGAGGTCAGGATGGCCTTCTCCGTCGGACGTCCCTCGCGCTTGATGAAGCCGCCGGGGATCTTGCCCACGGAATAGAGCTTTTCCTCAAAGTCCACGCCCAGGGGGAAGAAGTCGATGCCCGGGCGGGGCGTCTCGGCGACGGTGGCGCAGACCAGCACGACCGTGTCGCCGTAGCGGACCAGGACGGAACCGGCCGCCTGCTCGGCGTAGCGCCCAAACTCAAAGGACAGCTTGCGCCCCGCAAGCTCTGTTTCGTAGATCTTGTGTTCCATTGCTTGGGTGACTCCTTTCGTAGCCGCCCGCAAAAGCATTCGCGCCTCGCGCGCGGAGTTTGCCCGGCGCTTCCCCCCGCAGCCTTTGCGCCTCCGGGAAGCGCCCGGCAAACCCCACGCCACACGCAGCGCCGCCTCCACAGCTTTGACGGGCGGGGATTTGCTTTGGGATCATAAATACAGATAGCCGAAAAGCCCCGCGCAAAACGCGCAGGCTTTTCGGCTCATCCTCGCTCTTACTTGCGGACGTTCAGCTCGGCGATCAGGGAGCGGTAGCGGACGATGTCGACCTTCTTGAGGTAGTCCAGAAGGCCGCGGCGCTTACCGACCATGATGAGCAGACCCCGGCGGGAGTGGTGGTCGTTCTTGTTGTTCTTGAGGTGATCCTCGTTGAGGTGGTTGATGCGCTCGGTCAGCAGCGCGACCTGCACCTCGGGGGAGCCGGTGTCGCCCTCGTGGCGGCCGAACTTCTGAATGATCTCCGTCTTTCTTGCCTTGTCCATGTCGATTTCCCTCGCTTTTCAAAATTTCGTCAATCGCCGTCGGTCCGAGCTGAGCGTCGTGCGTGGCGCATCGCCCAGATCGCGGTTCAGGCCACGTTATATTGTACCATGGGGAGACCGCCTTGTAAACGGCTTTTTCCGCTGCCAAAATTTTTAACATTGTCCCCGCAGGAAAAGGGGTCTCTCGACGGACTCTGAAGAGGAGTTCCAATAGAATCCGTCTCCCCAGTCGATCGAAGCGCCAATGCGGTTTCTCTCGCTCTGCCCGCCGCAGCCGCCAAACAGCGCCGCAATGACCAGTATGGCCGCCACGATGGCAATACGCTTTCCCATGTTCCCTCTCCTTTCTTTTGCATGCCCAATTCTCGGCGAATCCGGGAACTTCGAGAGGACCATGATCTCACGCAGCGACAGCTTGCCGCATGCCTTGGCAGCACCCAGCCGCAGTATTTCCGCTATGAACGGGGGGATCGGGACTTGCCGACCGACCTGTTGATTGCCTTGGCGGACATATACAATACGTCTACGGATTATCTTCTCGGCCGCACAGACGATCCCGCGCTGAATCCACAACCTAAAAAAGGTCACCCGCTGCTTAAGCAGCGGGCGATCTTAATGCGTCAGAGCGTAGCCAGCAGGGCCTCCAGCTCATCCAGCACGCGGCAGACGTGGAACCCGTCCATGGCCGCGTGGTGCGCCTGGACGCTTGCGGGCAGGCGGATGCGGCCGCCTTCCCGCTGCGCGCGGCCGAAGGTGAAGATGGGCAGCAGGTACTCCCCCGGCGCAAGGTTCAGCTGGAAGGAGGTGAAGTCCGACCACGGCAGCATGGAGACGTTGACCGCGTTTTCCGGGCAATCGGGCTTGGCTGCAAAGCCGAGGTTCCCGCCGTAGGCCTGGGCATCCGCGCGGTAGCGCGCCGCAAAGCGGTCCGGGTCCTCGTCGTACTCCGTCCAGATCGTGGAAAACGTCTCCGTCTCCTCGTGGAAGACCGTGTAGACCGGCACGACCTGGTCGTATGTGCCGGGCGCGCCGTCGCGCAGGGCCATGCGGCACTCCGCGTGCCGGTTGCAGACCGTCGCAACCGCCCAGAGGATCGCCGGATAAAACCGCCGTCCCCCGGCCTTGGCGCGCTCCATGCGCTCGGTGACGTCCAGGCGCCGGGTCAGGCTGTAGCCGCAGGGCGCCTCGCGCAGGTAGTGCTGGAAGTGCTCGCGCCGGTTCCAGTTCTTCAGGTCCAAGGGGGTAAACTCCATTTCTCTTCTCCTTTACAGGGGCGCGGAGATGGTCTCCAGGTAGCCGTTGTCCGCAAAGGGGACGATCCGGGGATTCTCCTCGCCCGCGCGGGCCATCTCCCGCCGCAGCAGGGCGCGCAGGTGCGCGCGCAGCGGCGCGAGGTCCGGGCGCGCGACGAGGTTGCGCTTTTGCGCCGGATCGTTCTCGTTGTCGTAGAGGAAGACCTCCATGTACTCCTGGGCGGCGGGGTCCTTCCAGCCGTCCTTGCCCACCGCGCCGACCTCGTAGGTCCAGCGGGGCGTGCGGATCGCGCGGCCGACGTGGCTCTCGCTGATCTGCAGAAAGGCCACGTCCTCCCAGGGACCGCCGTCCGCGGCGATGCGCAGGTCGCGCCCCTGCATCCCGGCGATGGGCGCAAGGCCCGCGCAGGCGAGCAGCGTGCGCGGCAGGTCCAGGAGCGAGACGACGCGCTCGCAGGCGCGCCCGCCCGAAAAGCCCGGCCCGGCGATGACCAGCGGGATGCGCGTGCAGCCGTCGTGGCAGGAGCGCTTGTACTCCTTGTTGCGCGTGCAGAAGTGGCTGCCGTGGTCCGAGGCGAAGACCACGACCGTGTTCTCCAGTTCGCCCGTGCGCTCGAGCTCGTCCAGCAGGCGGCCGAGGTTCTCGTCGCAGGCGCTGCACGCGCCCAGGTAGTCCGGGTAGTTTTCGCGCCAGTTTCCGCCCGTGCCCGCAAGGTCCGGCGGCACGTCGTAGACGGCAAAGCGCTCCCGCGAGCCCTCGGGGCCCTCGTAGCGGTGGTGGTTGTTCTGGTGGTGCGGCTCGATGTGCGAGAGGAAGAGGAAGAAGGGCTGCGCCCTGTCGCGGGGGCCGCGCAGGTACTCCAGCGCCGCGTCCGTCACGCCGTCCGCGCGGTATTTGCGGAACTCGTACCGGCTGCCGTCCGCGCGGAACATGTGCCCGCCGTAGCCGTCGGAGGTGAACTCCAACACGTCGCTGGCGACCCAGTAGTCGCGCCAGCCGCCGCGGCGCTCCGGGGGGATGGGCGCGGTCTGGAAGTCGTCCACGCCGTCGGTGGAGGCCAAGTGCCACTTGCCGACATAGGCCGTCGCATAGCCGCCGCGGTGGAAGGCCTCCGCGAGCGTGGGCACGTCCGGGGGCAGCGCGATGCCGTTGACAAAGCACCCCGTCTGCGTGGGATAGAGGCCCGTCTGCAGGGCGGAGCGGGCCGGGCCGCAGACCGGCTGGCAGGTAAAGGCCCGGTCGAACCGCACGCCGCGCGCCGCCAGCTCGTCCAGCCGGGGCGTGACGGGGAGCCTCTGGCCGTAGCAGCCGCAGGTATCCCAGCGCTGCTGGTCCGTGAAGTAGAACAGGATGTTGGGTCTTTGCATTTTCGTCGCTCCCTTCTGCGCATGGTGTGCAGAAGAGCTTCCAGGTCAAAGCGCCAAAATCCTCCCGGCTCCCGGATTTTTTTGGGCAAAGGGGCCCCGGCGGGAGTGGTTCCGGCCGGGGCCCCGCCGCGTCAGAACTGCGCGGCCTTTTCGACGTCGCGGGCGATCTGCTTGGAGAGCGCCTCGATGGAGTCAAACTTCTTTTCGTCGCGGATGCGCGCCACAAAGCAGACGCGCGCCGCCTCGCCGTAGAGGTCGCCGGAGAAATCCAGAAGGTAGGCCTCCAGCGTCGGGCGGTCGCTGCCCACGGTGGGCTTTACGCCCAGGTTGAACATGGCCCGGCAGCGCGCGCCCTCGATGTGGACATAGCCGAAGTACACGCCGTACTTGGGCAGGAGCTTGCCCTTGGGCAGGGCCACGTTGACCGTGGGGAAGCCCATCCGGTGCCCGATGCGCCGGCCGTGGACGATGGGGCCGCCGATGGAGTAGGCCCGCCCCAGCAGCGCCGCCGCGCGGCGGACATCCCCCGCCGCAAGCAGGCTGCGGATCGCCGTGGAGGAGACATCCATGCCCGAAACGCGCACCTTGGGCACGACGTGCAGCACAAAGCCGAGCGCCTTGGAGAGGCGGTCCAGCAGGTCCACATCCCCCGCGCCGCCCGCGCCGAAGGTGTAGTTCTCCCCCACGACGACGTGCCGCGCGCGGTACTTCTCCACGAGCAGGCGCGCAAAGTCCTCGGCAGGCAGGGCCGCAAAGTCCCGCGTAAAGGGGAGCAGCGCCATCTCCTCCAGGCCGCTGCGCGCGGCGAGCAGCGCCTTCTCCGCGGGCAGGGTGAGCAGCGGCGGCGCCCCCGCGCCGACCACCGAGAGCGGGTGCTGCAAAAAGGAGAGGGCGCAGGGCGTCATGCCCTCGCACAGCGCAATGGTCTGCGCCACCTCCAGAACCGTCTGGTGCCCCAGGTGCACGCCGTCGAACGTGCCCAGCGCGACGGCCGCGTCCGTTCCGCCCGCCCTGCGCGTATAGCATTTCATCCCGTATGTTCCGTCCTCTCTTGTCGTCTATTGGGGGGAGCCTCCGCGCAGGAGCATGCAGCGGAAGCGGATGCGTCCCTCCTGCGCCTGGCCGATGCCCGCAAACGCCTGCCCGAGGTAGATCCGCGCCACCGTGCCCTCCTGCAGGGGGCGCTTCCAGTGCTCCATGCGGATGGGGTTGCCGTTGCGCACCGCGCGCTCCAGCGTCTCGCCCAGGCGCACGGCGGGAAGGTGCTGCAGCGGCGCGTCCAGCGGCATCAGGCGCGCCTCCGGCGCGCCCGCGAGGAACTCCTCGGGCGTGACCGCGTCCTCGATGCCGAAGACCCCGCTGCGCACGCGCAGCAGGAAGGCCATGTGCGCGCAGGTGCCCAGCGCCCGGCCGATGTCGTGGCAGAGCGTGCGGATATAGGTGCCGCGGCCGCAGCGCACGTCGAGCAGGAAGCGGTTCTCCCCGCTCTGGCCGGCGAGGTCCAGGCCGTAGATCTGCACCCTGCGGCTGGGGACCTCCAGCGCCTCGCCCGCGCGCGCCGCCTCGTAGAGCTTGCGCCCGCCGACCTTGATGGCGGAATAGGCGGGCGGAACCTGCTCGATCTCCCCGACAAAGCGCGGCAGGACCGCGCGCAGGTCCTCCATCCGGACGCCCGGGCCGCGCGCGACGACGCGCCCGGTGGCGTCCTGCGTATCGGTGGCCTGGCCGATGGCGATCTCCGCGCGGTAGGTCTTTTCCTTCTCGGTCACGTAGTCAAAGAGCCGCGCCGCGCTGCCGACCCCGATGGGGAGCACGCCCGCGGCCTCGGGGTCGAGGGTCCCCATGTGCCCGACCTTCGTGCCGCGCGCAAAGGCGCGGCGCACCAGCACCACGGCGTCGGAGGAGGTCATGCCCGGGGGCTTGAGCAGGTTCAGAAACCCATCCGTCATGAGACGATCTCCTCCAATGCCCTGGCGATGCGCTCGCGGGCCTCCTCCAGCGCCGCGCCTTCAAAGCTGCACCCGGCCGCGCGGATGTGCCCGCCGCCGCCGAACCGCGCCGCCACCGCGGAGACGTCCAGCGGCTCCTTGGCGCGCAGGGAGCACTTGATGAGCCCTTCCCGCTCGGTGAGCAGGGCCGCGGCCTGCACGCCCTCGATCTCCAGGCCCAGGTTGACGATGCCCTCGGCGTCCTCGCGCGTGGCGTTGAGCTCGGCAAAGTCGCTCTGGCGGGCGCACAGGAGCGCGATCTTTCCCCCGCAGCGCATCTCCAAGCCGTTGAGCACGCGGCCCATCATGCGCACGTGGCCCAGGGTGCTCGTGCGGTAGAGGCGCTCGGTGATGGCGCTCACGCGCGCGCCGCGGTCCACGCACGCGCCGGCCGCGCGGAAGGTGTCGCCCGTCACGCTGTCGAAGCTGAAGTTTCCCGTGTCCGTGGACATCCCGGCGCAAAGGCACATGGCGGCCGGCTGCGGGATCTCCCAGCCGAAGCGCGCGCAGAGCTCCGCGACGATCTGCGCCGTGGCCGCGGCCTCCGGGCGCAGGACGTACACGGGCGCAAAGGGCGCGGTGGTGCGGTGGTGGTCGATCATGGCGCGGCTGCGCGCCGCGGCAAAGACCCGGGCCGCCTCGCCCATGCGCGCCTCGTCCGAGACGTCCACGGCAAGGGCCAGGTCATAGACCTCATCGTCCGGCCGGCGCACCGCGTCCAGCCCCTCCAGGAAGAGATAGCGCTCGGGCACCTCGTCCTGGTCGTAGACCACGGCGCGCTTGCCCTGGGCCTCCAAAATGTAGCGCAGGGCCACGGCGGAGCCGAGCGTGTCCATGTCCGGGGACAGGTGGCACACGAGCGCCACGCTCTGCGCGCCCTCCAGCGCCGCTTTGAGTCGTGCGATCATGATTCCTCTTCTCCGCCCTTCTTTTCCTCGGTCGCGATCTCGCGCAGCAGCGACGAGATGTGCACGCTGTAGGCGATGGAGTCGTCGAACACAAACGTCAGCTCCGGAATCGCGCGCAGGATGACCTCCTGCCCGAGCGCGTGCCGGATGAAGCCCGAGGCGCTGCGCAGGGCCTTGAGCATGTCCTTCTTCTCCTGCTCGCTCTGGACCATGGCGCTGATGGAGACCTTGGCGTACTTGAGGTCGCGCGTCAGCTCCACATTCGTGATGGAAAACATCTCGGGAATGCGGGGGTCCTTGACCTGGTTGCGCAGGACGCTGTCCAGCCCGCGCCGGAGCTCCTCGGCCTGCCGATCCACTCTGTCAAATCCTGGCATATCTTTCTCCTTCTTTGGGCCAAGTCCCAAACGGCGGCAGGCGACAGAGGTCGCCTGCCGCCGCGAGACGGTTGTTTTTTTATTCCACTTCCTCCATGACGAAGCACTCGATGACGTCCTGCTCCTTCATGTCGTTGTAGCCCTCCAGGCCGATGCCGCACTCGTAGCCGGCAGCGACCTCGCGCGCGTCGTCCTTGAAGCGCTTGAGGGAGTCGAGGTTGCCCTCGAAGACGACCACGTTGTCGCGCAGCAGGCGGACCTTGCCGTTGCGCCGCATGAGGCCCTCGGTGACCATGCAGCCAGCGATGGTGCCCACGCCCGAGACGCGGAAGGTCTGGCGCACCTCGGCGCGGCCGAGGATGACCTCCTTGAACTTGGGGGCGAGCATGCCCTTCATGGCGGCCTTGACCTCGTCGATGGCGTCGTAGATGATGCGGTAGAGGCGCACGTCCACGCCCTCGCGCTCGGCCAGCGTGCGGGCCTTGGCGTCCGGGCGGACGTTGAAGCCGACGACGATGGCGTTGGAGGAGGCCGCAAGCGAGATGTCGCTCTCGTTGATGGCGCCGACGCCGCCGTGGATGCAGCGCACGCGCACCTCGTCGTTGGAGAGCTTCTCCAGCGAAGAGCGCACCGCCTCGACCGAGCCCTGGACGTCCGCCTTGACGATGAGGTTGAGGTCCTTGATCTCGCCCTCCTGCATCTGGCTGAAGAGGTCGTCCAGCGTGGTCTTCTGCAGGGACTTGAGCTGGGAGTCCTTGATCTTGTCGCGGCGCTCCTCGGCGACCTGGCGAGCGAGCCTCTCGTCCGGGGTCACGTGGAGGATGTCGCCCGCGTCGGGCACGTCGTTAAAGCCGATGATCTCCACGGGCGTGGAGGGGCCGGCGTCCTGGATGCGCTCGCCCTTGTCGTTGACCATGGCGCGCACGCGGCCATAGGCCGTGCCCGCGACGATGTTGTCGCCGACGTGGATGGTGCCGCTCTGCACAAGGAGGGTGGCCACCGGGCCGCGGCCCTTGTCCAGGCGCGCCTCGATGATGGTGCCGCGCGCCGGGCGGTTGGGGTTGGCCTTGAGCTCCTTCATCTCGGCGGTGAGCAGGATCATCTCCAGCAGGTTGTCGATGCCCATCTCCGTCGCCGCGGAAACCGGGACGCAGATCACGTCGCCGCCCCAGTCCTCGGGGACGAGCTCGTGCTCGGTCAGCTCCTGCTTGACGCGGTCGGGGTTGGCGGTGGGCTTATCCATCTTGTTGATGGCCACGATGATGGGCACGCCCGCGGCCTTGGAGTGGTTGATGGCCTCGACCGTCTGGGGCATGATGCCGTCGTCCGCCGCAACGACCAGGACCACGATGTCCGTGCACTGGGCGCCGCGCATGCGCATGGCGGTGAAGGCCTCGTGGCCGGGCGTGTCGAGGAAGGTGATCTTCTGGTCGTGGATCTCCGCGGTATAGGCGCCGATGTGCTGGGTGATGCCGCCGGCCTCGCTGGCGGTGACGTGGGTTCTGCGGATGCAGTCCAGAAGCGAGGTCTTGCCGTGGTCGACGTGGCCCATGATGGTGACGACCGGGGGCCGGGGCACGAGGTCCTCGGGGTTGTCCTCCTGGGACTCTTCCTCCTCCAGCGTCTCCTCGTAGGTCTTCTCCTTCTTCATCTCCAGCTCAATGCCGAATTCGCTGCAGACGAGCTGCGCCGTGTCGTAGTCCAGCTCCTGGTTGATCGTCGCCATGATGCCCAGCAGCAGGAGCTTCTTGATGATCTCGCCCGCGGGCTTGCCGATGCGCTCGGTCAGGTCCTTGACGGTGATCTTTTCGGCCGTCATGTAGGCCTTTTCGATCTTGACGGGCTCGGGGCGCGGCTGGCTGTTCTGCTGCTTCTTGGGCTTCTTGCTGCGGCGCCATTCGTCGTCCAGGCCGCCGGCGGCGCGGACGCTCTCCTTCATGATCTGCTTCTTGGGCTTCTGCGCCTTCTTTTCCGGATCGTGCTGGCGCTGGTAATTGTTCTTGTTCGGGTCGTAGTTGCTTACGCGCTCCTTCTCCATGACGGGCACGAGCTCCGGCCCGCGGGAGCGGGCAAAGCCGCCCGCGCGCTGCTGGGGCGCGCGGCGCTGCTGCTGCGGCGCGTCGGCGTCCTTATCGCGGGGCGCAAAGGGCCGCGCGCCGTCGCGCTGGCCGTAGGGGCGGTTTCCGCCGCCCTGGCCGTAGGGGCGCTGCTGCTGGCCGTCGCGCTGGCCATAGGGGCGCTGCTGCCCGTCGCGCTGGCCGTAGGGACGGCCCTGTCCCTGGGCGCCCTGCTGCTGGCCCGCAAAGCGCGGGTTCTGGCGGTTGACCAGGGCGTTGGGGTCGTTGGGGTTGGGCACAAAGGGCCGCGGCGCATAGGGCTGGCGCGGTCCGCGCTGCTGCCCCTGCTGGGCGCGCGGGCCCGGGGCGCCCTGCTGCGGCCGGGGCTGCCGGGGCGCCTCCGCCGGGCGCTGGGGTTCGCCCCTTTGGGGTTCGCCCCTCTGGGGTTCGGCCTGCTTGGGGGCCTCTGCGGCCGGGGTTTCGGCCGCCGGGCGCTGCGGGGCCTGCTCGCCGGCCTCGCGCTTGGCGCGCTCGTGCTCGGCAAGGACCGCGGCGCGCAGCGCCTCCTCCTGGGCGTTGGCCGCGGCGATGCGGGCCTGCTCCTCCCGGATGCGCTCCTGCTCGGCGCGGACGCGCTCGGCCTCTTCCCGCTCCTTCTGCTCCTTGGCGGTGAGCTGCTCCTCCAGCTTGCGCAGCTTGGCGAGCGCATCCTGCGTGCCCTCGCGCGTGCCGGCGATCTTCTCGATGAGCTCCTTGGCGCCTGCGCCGAGGAGGCGCGCCGCGTCGGTCACTTTCATCTTCGTCATTCTCCTTCTACACCCCCGTGTTCGTCGTTGATCCTGGCAATCGCCTTGGCAAAGCCCTCGTCGCACAGCGCGGCCATGGTCCTTCCGGGCTTGCCGATGCATGCGCCCAAATCCTGCACGTAAAGGAGCGGGAGTGCATACGCCGCGGCCAGTTTGTCCATAGTGCTCTTGGTGTTTGTGCTTGCCGTCTCCTCCGCGAGGAGAAGGGCTGCCTCGCCCTTCCTCGCCGCGGCGCGCACCGCGGTCTCCCCGGAGCGCACCTTGCCGGCCTTAGCCGACAGGGAGATCATGCCGCGCAGTTTCGTTTGCACGCGCATCCAACTCCTTTGCAAGCTGCTCGTAGACGGCAGGTTCGATCTGGGCCTCCAGCGTGCGCTCCAGGGTCTTGGCCTTGCGCGCCTTTTCCAGGCACGCGCTGGAGGGGCAGACGTATGCGCCCCGGCCCGCGGCCTTGCCCGTGCGGTCGAGCATGACGCTGCCCTCGGGCGGGCGCACCACGCGGATGAGCTCCTTTTTGGGCTTCATCTCGCGGCATCCCACGCACATGCGCATGGGGATTTTCTTTTGCTTCAAGTCGCGTTACACCCCCATGCTCTCTTCCATCTGGGACTGGGACTTGATGTCGATCTTCCACCCGGTCAGCTTTGCGGCAAGGCGCGCGTTCTGCCCCTCCTTGCCGATGGCCAGGGAGAGCTGGTTGTCCAGCACGACGACCTTGGCGGCCTTCTCGTGCTCGTTGACGAACACGCCCACGACCTTGGCCGGGGAAAGCGCCTGCGCGATGTACTCCGCCGGGTCGGAGGACCACTTGATGATGTCGATCTTCTCGCCGCGCAGCTCGTTTACGATGCTCTCGACGCGGGTGCCGCGCTGGCCCACGCACGCGCCGACCGGGTCGACCGCCGCGTCCGAGGAATAGACCGCCATCTTCGTGCGGTATCCGGCCTCGCGCGCGATGGACTTGATCTGCACAACGCCCGTCTGGATCTCGGGCACCTCCATCTCAAAGAGGCGCTTGACCAGGCCGGAGTGCGTGCGGGAGACCATGACCTGCGGCCCCTTCTGGGAGCGGCTGACCTCCATGACGTAGACCTTGATGCGGTCGCCGACGTGGAACTCCTCCTCCGGCATCTGCTGGGAGGGCTCGAGCACGCCTTCTGTGCGGTTGAGGTCCACATAGACCGTCTTCCCCTCCACGCGCAGGACGATGGCCGTCAGGATCTCGGCCTCCTTCTCGATGTATTCGTCGTAGATCACGCCGCGCTCCGCCTCGCGGATGCGCTGGACGATGACCTGCTTGGCCGCCTGGGCCGCGATGCGCCCGAAGTTGCGGGGCGTGACCTCCACCTCGACGATGTCGCCCAGCTGGTACTTGTTGTCCACGGCCGGGTTGTCCGCGGCGATCTCCAGCTGCGGGTTCTCCACCTGCTCGACGACCTTCTTCTGAGCGTAGACCGCGACCTCGCCGGTGATGGCGTCCAGGGTCACGCGCGCGTTGGAGGCGGAGTCAAAGTTCTTCTTGTAGGCGGACATCAGCGCCTGCTCGATGGCCTCCAGCAGGACCTCCTTCTTGATTCTGCGGGTCTTGCACAGCTCGTTCAACGCCTCGACAAACTCTACATTCATGGCTTTTCCTCCTCCTCGATGTCCTCGTATTCGATCACGGGCTTGACCAGCGCGCAGGCCTTGCGGGCAAAGCGCTTTTCGCCGGCCTCCGTCTGCAGCACGACCTCGCCGTCCACAAGGCCCACCAGCTCGCCCCGGTGGACCTTGGCGCCGTCCTGCGCCTTGTAGAGCTTGACCTCCACCGTCTCGCCCCTGGCCTTTTCAAAGTCCCGCTCGCGCTTGAGCGGCCGGTCCACGCCGGGGGAGGAGATCTCCAGGTAGTCGTACTCCAGGTCCTCAATCTGCCCGATGATGGCGTGGTGGAACGCGGCGCAGTCGTCCAGCGACATGCCGCCCGCCTTGTCCACATAAATGCGCAAAAAAGCCGCGCCGTGCTCCTTTGCGAGCTCGACGTCGACAAACTCATATCCCATTTTCTGCGCGAGACGCTCCGCTCTCTCTTCAGCTATTGCCGTCACGCTCTTTTTTGCCAATGCTCTTCCTCCGAATCCGCTGCCAGGGATGGACTGCCCCGCGCCGCTTCGCCCGGGACCCTTTCACAATAGTAAAGAGCGGGAAACATACCTCCCACTCTCACCGTCGCTGCAATGCAAGGATAGTATACCACCGTTTTCCCCCGAACACAAGAGAAAAACAGGAATTTTACCCGCAAATTCCACCGCAAAGCCCTGAAAAAATGAGGGGAGGAAGGGAAAACTTCCTCCTCTTGGGCCCCGGAAGCCCCCCTGCCGCGCCCGCCCGCTCAGAAGAGCGTCACCTGCGAGGTCTCCGGCAGGCCGCGCAGCGCGCCGGCCAGGCGCAGCTGCTCGATGGTGCCGGAGCTCGCCGCGGCGCGGGCCTTGAGGTCCTCCACGGAGATGAAGGGCCGGTTCTCCTTCACGGCCTCCTGGCAGGCGGCGTAGAGGGTCTCGGCCGCGGCGCCGCCCACGCCCGGCAGGCGGTTGAACGGCGGGCGGATCTTCCCCTCCTGGATGAGGAACTCGTCCGCGCTGGACTTGTACAGGTCCACCGGCAGGAACTCGATCCCCCGCGCGCGCATCTCGTAGACGAGCTCCAGCAGCGTGTAGGTGTCGTCGTCCTTGGCGGTGCGCTCGTGCTTGCCGAGCTTGTCGATGCGCTTCATTTCGGCGTCCAGCTCCTCGGGGTCGCGCAGCATGAGTATGGCGTCGAAGTTGTCGGCGCGCACGGTGTAGAACGTGGCGTAGTACTCCAGGGGGCGGTAGACCTTGAACCAGGCCACGCGCAGGGCCATCATGACGTAGGCGGCGGCGTGCCCCTTGGGGAACATGTACTTGATCTTCTTGCAGGAATCGATGTAGTAATCGGGCACGTTCTTCTCGCGCATGGCCTGCTCCATTTCCGGCGTCAGGCCCTTGCCCTTGCGCACGGCCTCCATGGTGGTAAAGGCCATCTTGGGCGCCACGCCCATGGAGATGAGGTAGTTCATGATGTCGTCGCGCGTGCAGAAGCAGTCGTTCAGCTTGCAGATGCCCTGCAGGATCAGGTCCTGCGCGTTGTTGAGCCAGACGTCCGTGCCGTGGGAGAGGCCCGAGATGCGGATGAGCTCCGCCATGGTGGAGGGCTTTGTGTCCTCCAGCATCTGGCGGACGAACTTGGTGCCAAACTCCGGGATGCCGAGCGTGCCCGTGTTGACGCCGCGGATCTGGTTGGGCGCAAGGTCCAGCGGCTCCGGCGAGGAGAAGAGGCCCAGGACCTTTTTGTCGTTGAGCGGCAGGTCCACGGCGTGGATGCCGGTGAGCCGCTCGAGCATGTTGATCATGGTCGGGTCGTCGTGGCCGAGGACGTCGAGCTTGACGAGGATGTCGTGCAGGGACCCGAAGTCGAAGTGCGTCGTGATGATGCCGGAGCCCTTGTCGTCCGCGGGGTGCTGGATGGGGGAGAACTGGTAGATGCTGTACTCCTCCGGCACGATGACCATGCCCGCGGGGTGCTGGCCGGTCGTGCGCTTTACGCCGACGCAGCCCTGGACCAGGCGGTCCATCTCCATGGCGGTGGCGCGGTGGCCGGTCTCCTCGCACCACTTCTTGACGTAGCCGTAGGCGGTCTTGTCCGCCAGGGTGCCGATGGTGCCGGCCTTGAAGACCTTGCCGTCGCCGAAGAGCTGGCGCACGTACTCGTGCGCCCGGTGCTGGTAGATGCCCGAGAAGTTGAGGTCGATGTCCGGCACCTTGTCGCCGTTGAAGCCCAGGAAGACCTCAAAGGGGATGTCGTAGCCGTTGTGCTTGAGGTCCGCGCCGCACCGCGGGCACTTGCGCTCCGGAAGATCGATGCCGCAGGGGTATGTGTGCACGTCCACGTCAAAGTCCGAGAACTGGCAGTGCGGGCAGACGTAGTGCGGCGGCAGGGGGTTGACCTCGGTGATGTTGCACATCGTCGCCGCAAACGAGGAGCCGACCGAGCCGCGGCTGCCCACGAGGAAGCCGTCCTCGTTGGACTTTTTGACCAGCAGGTGCGCGGAATAGTACAGCGTGCCAAAGCCGTGGCCGAGGATGGACTTTAGCTCCCTGTCGAGCCGGGCCGAGACGATCTCCGGCAGGGGATCGCCATAGATCTTGCGGGCGTTCTCCCAGGCCATGCGCTCGATCTCCTCCTCCGCGTGGGGGAGCTGGGGCTGGAAGGTCTCCTCGTCCTTCGGGTGCTTGGGGAACATCTTGACCTCGCCCACCATGTCCGCGATCCTGCGGGGGTTGTCGATGACGACCTCCCGCGCGCGGTCGCCCAGGTAGGCGAACTCGTCCAGCATCTCGCGCGTCGTGCGGAAGTAGAGCGGCGCCTGCTGGCTCGCGTCCTCAAAGCCCATGCCGGTCATGAGGATCTCGCGGAAGACCGCGTCCTCCGGGTCCATGAAGTGCACGTCGCAGGTGGCGCACACGGGCTTGCCGAGCTTGTCGCCCAGGCGCAGCACGCGGCGGTTGAGGTCCTGCAGGCCCTTTTCGTCCGCGATCTGGCCGTTGCGGACCATGAAGGCGTTGTTGCCCGTGGGCTGGATTTCGAGGTAGTCGTAGAAGGCGGCGATGCGCTCGATCTCCCGCTCGCTCTTGCCCTCGACCATGGCGCGGATGAGCTCGCCCGCCTCGCACGCGGAACCGACGATGAGCCCCTCGCGCCGCGCCTTGAGCTCGGACTTGAGGATGTGCGGCCGCCGGTCGAAGTGCTTGAGGTGCGCGTCGGACACGAGGCGGTAGAGGTTCTCCAGGCCCGTCCGGTCCTTGGCCAGCAGGATGATGTGGTAGGAGGTGCCCGCGGCCGCGACGCGCTCGCCGAGCTTGTCGTTGAGGTCGCGCAGCGTCTTTACGCCGTGGCGCTCCTTTGCGCGCTGGAGCAGGCGGATGAGCATGTGGGCGGTGGCGCGCGTGTCGTAGAGGGCGCGGTGGTGGTTGTCGAGCTTGACGTCCAGCTTCTTGCAGACCTGGTCGAGCTTGTGCCGCTTGAGCTCCGTCATGACCGCGCGCGCGAGCGGCAGCGTGTCCAGGACGGACGCGGGCAGCTCCACCCCCGCCCGCTCTGCGTCGATGCGCAGAAAGCCGATGTCAAAGGAGGCGTTGTGCGCACAGACCACGTATCCGCGGCAGAAGTCGGCAAGCTGCGGCATGACCTCGGCGATGCGCGGGGCGTCGGCCACCATGTCGTCCGTGATGCCGTGGACCTGGATGGTCGCCGGCGGGATGCGCATCCCCGGGTTGACCATGGTGTGGAACTCGTCCAGGATCTTGTCGTCGGCGCCGATCTTGACCGCGGCGATCTCGATGATGCGGTCCTTGCCCGCGTACAGGCCCGTGGTCTCGATGTCCAGCACGACGTAGTCGCGGTCCACGCCGCCGTCGTCCGGGCTGCTGACGATGACGCCGCTGTCGTCGATGAGGTAGCCCTCCATGCCGGGGATGAGCTTGATGTTCTTGCCTTCCTTTTTGAGCTTTTTGACCGTGTCAAACGCCTCGGGGTAGGCCTGGACCACGCCGTGGTCCGTGATGGCGATGGCCTCGTGCCCCCACTCCGCCGCGCGCTTGATGAGCGCGGCGGCCGAGGTCACGCCGTCCATGTTGCTCATCTGCGTGTGCAGGTGCAGCTCCACGCGCTTGACCTCTTCCTCGTCCCGGCGCGGCGTCCAGGGCATCTGCTGCACGTCGTCCGCCATCAGGGCGATCTCCTTGGAGAAGCTGTCCCACTGGCAGGCGCCGCGCACGCGCACGCGGATGCCGGCCTTGAGGCCCTGGATCTCCTTGCCCTCGCCCTGCTCGGCGTTCAGGAACACCTTGCAGAGGATGGAGCCCGTGTAGTCCGTGACCCCGAAGGTCACAAGCGTCTTGCTGCCGCCGCGCAGCTCCTTGCTCTCGATCTTCTTGAGCACAAAGCCCTCGACGCACACGCGCCCGCTCGTCTCGTTCAGGTCGCCGATGGGGTCGGACGTGCTGCCCGTGATCTTGCGGCCGTAGAGCACGCGCGGGCCCTCGGGCTTTTTCTTCTCCTTGACCTGGTCGCCCATGTGCTTGAGGAGCTCGGCGTCCATGCGCCGCCGCTCCTCGAGGAAGCTCTCCAGCTCCCTCTCCTGCTCGCGGGAGATGATCTGCACCGCGGCGTCCCGGCGGAAGACCTGCGAGAGGATCTTCCCGATGACCTCGTCCGCGCGGCGCAGGAGCAGCAGGTCCGCGGCGATCTTGGCGCGCACGGTGAGGGTCACGGTGTTCTTTTCCACCGTCCACGAAGCGCCGGATAAGTGCGGCCGCGCGGACGGCATCTGCGCGCAGAGCGCGTCCGTCAGCCACGCGGCGTACTTTTCCGGGTCGGCAAGGAAGTCGTCCGCAAGCGTTGGGCAGGCGACAAAGACGTCCACCGCAAGGCCGCTGCGCTTTCCAAACATCTCGGCAAGGCCCAGCTTGACGCTCGCATACTCCTGCTGGGTGAGGATCTGCCCGGCCTGAAAGCGCACGACGATGCGCCCCTCCCGCTTGTGCACGGTGACGCGCTCCAGGGTGAGCCTGTCCACCGGCGCGCCGGGCGCGGCCTGCTTCAGTCTTTCCTTCCACTCCAGGACGGCGGTCATTGGTTTCCTCCCATTCTTTTCGCTACAGGGTCCGGTCCATTTCCTTGGCGATGTCGGCGATCTCCTCCATCAGCGCGTCGAGCAGGTTCTCCTTGGGCACGCGCCGCACGAGGATGCCGTGGCGGAACAGCGCCCCCGCGCTGCCCCCGCCGGCGATGCCCACGTCCGCCTGCTTGGCCTCGCCCGGGCCGTTGACGACGCAGCCCATGATGGCCACGGTGATGGGCAGCTCCACCCCCGCAAGGCGGCGCTCGACCTCCTTGGCCAGGCTCTCCACGTCCAGCATCTTGCGGCCGCAGGTCGGGCAGGAGACGATGTTGACCGCGTCGCGCCGGAGGTTCAGGGCCCGCAGGATGTTCAGCCCGGCCTCCACCTCGGGCACGGGGTCGCCGGACAGGGAGACGCGGATCGTGTCCCCGATGCCGTCCAGCAGGAGCGCGCCGATGCCGATGTCGGACTTGACGTTCCCCATGCCGCGGCGGCCGGCCTCCGTCACCCCCAGGTGCAGGGGATAGTCGCACAGTTCGGCCATCTTCCGGTAGGCGAGCACGTTGGTCCGCACGTCCGAGGCCTTGAGCGAGAGCGCGATGTCGAAAAACCCGCACGCCTCCAGGATGCGGACGTGGCGCAGCGCCGCCTCGACCATGCTGTCGGGCGTGACGCCCATGGAGGCGACCAGGTCCTTGGGCAGGCTGCCGGTGTTGACGCCGATGCGGATGGGCACCTTGTGCGCCTTTGCGCAGTCCACGACGCGGCGCACGTCCTCCTGGCGCTCGATGTTGCCGGGATTGATGCGCAGCTTGTGGATGCCGTTCTCCATCGCGCCGATGGCGAGCCGGTGGTCGAAGTGGATGTCCGCAATCAGCGGCACGGGCGAGTAGTCCACGAGCTTGCGCACGCTGCGGACGCAGGCCTCGTCGTAGACGGAGATGCGCACAAGGTCCGCCCCGGCCTTGTGCAGCTTCTCGATCTGCGCAAGGGTGGCCATGGCGTCGCGCGTATCGGTGTTGGTCATGGACTGCACGGAGATGGGCGCGCTCCCGCCGATCTCCACGTCCCTTACGCGGATGGTTCTGCATGCTCTTCTGTTCATACGCTCACCCCGAATATTCGCAAAATATCCCGGCCCGTCAGCACGACGATGAGCCCCAGCAGCAGCACCAGGCCCACAAAGTGCACGATGGCCTCGTGCTTGCGGGAGAGGTGCCTGCCGGTCGCCGCCTCCACCGCCAGCAGCACGACGCGGCCGCCGTCCAGCGCGGGCAGGGGCAGCAGGTTCATCAGCCCCAGGTTCATCGAGATGATGACGGCCAGGTTCAGCACCATGGTCATGCCGTCCGCAAAGGACTGCGCAAAGGAAACCTGCGTGTATTCCGTCATGAGGGAGACCGTGCCCACGGGCCCGGCCACCTGGTCCAGCACGTCCGCGCTGGTGAACATCTGCGCCAGCGTCTGCACCATGAGCTTGAGCATCTCCCAGCAGTACGCGGCGGAATTGCGGATCGCGCTCCAAAGGCTCGTGCGCACGCGCTCGGTGCCAAAGGTGATGCCCATGAGGTAGCGGCTGCTCGCCTCGTCGTACTCCTTGCCGACGGTGACGTCGAAGGTCTCGCCGCCGCGCTCGATGGTCAGCACGACGTCCGCATCGCCGGTCTGGCTGATGGCGTTGCTCACGTCCTCGGCCGCTGTGAAGGATTGGCCGTTGACGCCCACGATCTTGTCCCCGACCTCGATGCCCGCCTCCTGCGCGGGCGTGCCGTCGGTGACGACGTCGATGCGGTTGACGACCGCGTACTCGCCGATGGCCGCCATGAGGACGACCGCGAGCACGAGCGCCAGGACAAAGTTCATCAGCGGCCCTGCGGCCGTCATGATGAGGCGCTTCCACGCGGGCTGTAAATTGATGTTGTCCGGGTCGTCCGCCTCGTCCTCCGCGCTCTCGCCCGCAAAGGCGCAAAAGCCGCCCACCGGCAGCGCGCGGATGGAATAGTCCGTGCCGCCCCGGCGCCAGCCGAAGATCTTCGGCCCCATGCCGATGGCGAACTCCACGACGTGCAGGCCGCAGGCCCGCGCCGCAAGAAAGTGGCCGAGCTCGTGCACAAAGATGCAGACGCCCAGCACCACCAGGGCCAGAATCACATAGAGAAGGGTGCTCATCGTTCTTTCTGCTCACCTCTTTGCAAGAAAAAATCAGGCGGTCCACCGCTGGGCCAGGGCATGGGCGGTCTCCCGCGCGCGGCGGTCCGCGTCCAGCACGTCCGCCACCTCGCGCACGGGGCGCGCGCCCTCCCGGCTTAGGGTCTCCGCAAGCAGATCCGCGATGCGGAAAAAGGGCAATTCCCCGCGCAGCACCAGGTCCACGGCGACCTCGTTTGCGCCGTTGAGGCGCACGGGCGCGTCCCCGCCCTCGCGCAGGACCTCCCAGGCGAGCTTCAGCGCCGGGAAGCGCGCAAAGTCCGGCGCCTCAAAGGTGAGGGCGCCCGCGCGCGTCAGGTCCAGGCGCTCCCCGACGTTCCCCATGCGGTCCGGGTAGCTCATGGCGTAGGCGATGGGCACGCGCATGTCCGGCAGGCCCATCTGGCAGAGGAGCGCGCCGTCCGAAAACTCCACGCCGGAGTGGACCACGCTCTGGGGGTGGACGACGACCTCGATGTCCTCAGGCGCCATGTCAAAGAGCCAGCGCGCCTCGATGACCTCCAGGGCCTTGTTGACCATGGAGGCGCTGTCGATGGTGATCTTGCGGCCCATGGACCAGTTCGGATGGCGCAGCGCCTGCTCGACCGTGGCCCGCTCGATCTGCTCGCGGCTCCAGGTGCGGAAGGGGCCCCCCGACGCTGTTAAAACGATGCGGCGGGGGTGCGCGTTCGGCCGGCCCTGAATGCACTGGAAGATCGCGCTGTGCTCGCTGTCCACGGGCAGCAGGGAGACGCCCTTCCTGCGCGCGGCCTCCATGACCAGCGCGCCGCCGGTGACCAGGGCCTCCTTGTTGGCCAGCAGCACGGTCTTTCCGCACTCGATGGCGCGCAGCACGGCCGGCAGCCCTGCAATGCCCACAACGGCAACAAGCACCGCATCGACATCCTCGCGCGCGCAGATGTCCAGCAGTGCTTCCTCTCCAAAGCTCCATTCACAATTGTTTTCTCCGGCAAAGCCCTCGGGCGGGCAGACGAGCGCCGCCGCCGCAGGCGAGAACTCCCGCACCTGCGCCGCGAGCGCCGCTGCGCTGGACCGGGCCGCGAGCGCCGCTGCGCAAAACGACTCCGGGTGCCGGCGGATGACGTCCAGGCTCTGCGTCCCGATGGACCCCGTGCTGCCCAGGATTGCGATCCTCCGCATGTCTTCCTCCTTCTCGCGTCAGGCCGTGACGAGCAGCACAAAGATGCACAGCGCCACGGAGTTGTACATGATGCCGTCCATGCGGTCCAGCAGGCCGCCGTGGCCGGGAAAGATCTTGCCAAAGTCCTTGACCCCGCAGATGCGCTTGATATAGGAGGCGACGATATCCCCCACCTGGGTCACGACCGAGCCCGCAAGCCCCAGCCCCAAGAAGAGCCAGATGGGCAGGTTGTCGCCCATGCAGACGCTGAATCCATACATCACCAGCGCCGCGAAAACGCCGCCCACAAGGCCCCCCGCCGCGCCCTCGACGGTCTTGTTGGGGCTGACCTTGGGGATGAGCTTGTGCTTGCCGAAGGCGCGGCCAAAAAAGAGCGCGAAGCCATCGCTGCCCACGGAGACGGCAAAGGCCATCCACACAAAGAGCCGCCAGTGCGCAAGCTCGCTTGTCGCCAGCAGGCACAGCGCCATGATGGGCAGCGCCGGGTAAAACGCCGGCAAAAGCGCGGCGAGCATCTCGCGCGGGTCCGGCTCGTGCTTGATGGCCGCGGCGGCCATGGCCGTCATCGCGCCGATCATGAGCATGAGCAGCAGCCCCCTGTCCCCGCCCCAAAGGTAGGCGGGCACCAGCAGAAGCACATACGGATAATACACCCACTTGACCGGGCGGAACCCGCCCGCGCTCAGGCTCTGCAATATCTCATATGTGCCCACGAGCAGCAACAGTACCACGTTGATCACGAGCGCTGTTTTCCCAAGCAGAATCATGGTGATGACATAGGCGCTTGCCAGCAGCCCCGTGATCACTCTCTTTTGCATGTACGATCCCCAATCCCTTTTTCGTTTCTAGGCCGTCCGGCTTTCAGACCTTGCCAAAGCGCCTGGCGCGGCCGAAATACGTCGCGAGCGCCCGCGCAAAGACCTCCCGCGTGAAGTCCGGCCAGAACTCCGGGACAAATAGGAACTCCGCGTACGCGCACTGATAGAGCAGGAAGTTGGACAGCCGCTCCTCCCCGCTTGTGCGGATGAGCAGGTCCACCGGCGGCAGGCCCCGGGTGTAGAGCGCGTCCTCAAAGGCGTTTTCGTCGATGTCCTCCGGCCGCATCTCCCCCTGGCGGCACTTTTGGGCAAGGAGGCGCGCGGCGCGCACGATCTCCTGCCGGCTGCCGTAGTTGAGGGCGATGTTGAGCTTGAGCCCAGCGTTGTGCGCCGTGCGGGCCATGGCGGCCTCGGCGGTTTTGCGCTGCAGCTCCGGCACCTGGCGCAAATCCCCCAGCATGCGGATGCACACGCCCTTTTTGTCCAGTTCGTCGATCTTCTTGTTGAAGAACTCCACGATCAGCCCCATCAGGGCGGCGATCTCCTCCTTGGGGCGGGCCCAGTTCTCCGTGGAAAACGCAAAGATCGTCAGCGCCTCGATGCCCCACTCCCCGCAGGCCTCGATGATGGGCTCCAGCGCCAGGACGCCCTGGCGGTGTCCATAGGCGCGCGGCATGCCCCGCTGCTTGGCCCAGCGGCCGTTGCCGTCCATGATGATGGCCACATGCCGCGGCATTGCGGCTCCCTTTGGCGGAAATTCCTCGCTCATGCTTCCTCCTCCAGCGCATCTTCAAACGGCGAGACGGTGATCTCGACCGTCCCGCCGTTTTCCCGCACGCGCACCACGCGCGCGCGGCCCGTCTTGTCCGGGCGGCGCGGCGGGCGCGTCCACTCTACGCGGCAGTTTTCTTCTCCCAGCCTCTCCAGCGCGAGGGGCAGGGGCAGGCCCAGTGCGGGGTGGATCATACCCCCATGAGCTCCTTTTCCTTCTCCGCGGTGATGGCGTCGACTTCCTTGATGATCTTGTCGGTCGCCTTCTGGATCTTGTCCTCGGCGGCCTTCTGGTCGTCCTCGGTGATGGTGTTGTCCTTCTTCATCTTCTTGATCTGCTCGTTGGCGTCGCGGCGGATGGCGCGCACGGCGATCTTGCACTCCTCGGCCATCTTGCGCGTCTGCTTGACGAGCTCCTTTCTGCGCTCCTCGGTCAGCTCCGGCAGCAGCAGGCGGATGATCTTTCCGTCGTTGGTGGGGTTGATGCCCAGGTCCGACTTCTGGATCTCCTTTTCGATGACCTTGAGCATGCTCTGCTCCCAGGGCGCGATCTGGATGATGCGCGGCTCGGGAATGGAGATGTTGGCCACCTGGTTGATGGGCGTGGGCGAACCATAGTAGTCCACAAGGATGCGGTCCAGCAGCTGCGGGTTGGCGCGGCCCGCGCGCATGGACGCCAGCTCCTTTCTATAAACCGCCACGGATTTGTTCATCTTCTCCACCATGGTATCGAGAACCTGCTTGGTCATAGGGAAACGCCTCCTCCACTCTCAATGGGATTGCCACCTCTATTGTATATAATTTGGGAAGCAGTGGCAAGCCCTTTCGCGAAAGAGTTGGAAAACATTCTCCGGCCGCGGGGCCTGACGCGGCGCAAAAAAACCGCCCCGCGCGCAGGGCGCAGGACGGTTTCTTTCATTTCTTCCTTACTTCCAGGAGAAATCGCGGTACATGAAGGCAGAGAACTGCGTGTAGAACGGGCCCGGGTTGACGTTTGCGTCAAAGGCGAAGAACGTCGTCGGGTAGTAGATCGGGATGTAGGCGCGGCTCTCGGTGGCGGCCTTCATGGCGGCCTGGGTGGTGGCCTCGTCCGTCATGGCGGCGAAGGCGGCCTGCACGTCCGGGTCGTCGATTCCGGACTGGTTCAGGCCCGTCGAATCGTCGTAGAGCTGCGCGTAGGAGTTGAACTGCGTGGTCAGGCCCACGCTGAGCATGGCAATGTCAAAGTCCTGGATGAAGTAGCGGCTGGTGTCGGCGACCTGCTCGATGGTGACCGAGAAGTAGGACTGCTCGAGCATTTCCTTGACGACCTCGCACGCGGCGACCCAGTCCGGGTACGCGGACAGGACGATCAGGCGGATCTGCAGGGGGGTGCTCTCGGAGTAGCCGGCCTCGGTCATCAGGGCGTTGGCCGCCTCGACGTCCACCGTCACGTGCTCCGCCACGTCCGCGTAGTACTCGACAAGGGGCGTTGCGATGTTGTAGGCCGGGGTGCCGGCGCCGCTGCTGGCGATGGCCGCGATGTCCTCGATGTTCAGGCAGTGGGCGGCCGCGTCGCGCACGCGCTTGTCCGACAGGGGCTGGCCCTCGACGCAGTTGTTGATCAGGTACACGATGCCGTTGAGCACCTGCTCCTGGGTCTGCACGTTGTCAAATCCCTGGATGATCGCGTAGTTGGTCGCGCCGTAGACGGCGTAGTCCAGGTCCCCGGCCTCAAAGGCGGTCTCCTGGCTGCCGGTGAGGTACTTGCAGTAGATGGTCTCGATCGTGGCGGGGGCCCAGGAATCCGCAAAGCGGGTCAGGGTCACGTCGCCGTTTTCCGCGACGGATTCCAGCTTGTAGGAGCCGGTGCCATCCACGTTCAGGCCCATGTCCTCATTGGGGTCGGAGATGATCGTCTCGCAGTAGGACGCATTGACGATGCACATGCCCTGGATGTAGGGCATCAGCTCCTGGAAGCCCGCGCCAGAACCCGCGCCGGGGAAGGAGAGGGTCAGGTGCGTGTCGTCCGTGACGGCAATCTCCATCGCGCCGACCAGCGCAGAGCACAGGGCCGAGTTTGCGCAGCGGGAGAGGGAGTAGGCCACGTCCTGCGCCACGAGCGTGTCGCCGGAGTGGAACTTGACGCCGCTGCGGAGCGTGACGTCCACGCTGCCGTCCTCGTTCTCCACATAGGACTCGGCCAGCGCGCAGACGATGTTGCCGTCGTTGTCCAGGTAGAACAGGGGATCATAGAGGTTGACGATGACGTTGTACTCGACCTGCTTTAGGAGCAGCTGCGGGTCCAGGGTCGCGACCGGCTCGGTCAGGGCCACGGTGAGGGAGTTTTCCGCCTGGCCGTTGGTGGTGGGGCGGGTCTGGCCGGAGCCGCCGGTCGTCTCCTGGCCGGCGCCCGCGTCCGCGCCGGCGCTCTGCGCGGGCGCTGTGGATTCGCTCGTGCCGGGCGCCTGCGCGGAGGAGCAGGCCGTCAGCGTGCAGAGCGCGACGGCCAGCGCCAGGATCAGCGCCAAAATGGATTTGCTCGTATTCATTCGGTTTCTTGTCCTCCCATGCATGGGAATCGGCTTTGCGCGCCCGCGGCGTTTGCGGGCGCGGCCGGAAATTTTCCAAATCAATCGAACAGGCGGCACTTGACGAAGTGGTTGTCCTCCACCGCGTGCCACTGGGGCTCCTCCTCGCAGCGCTTGTCCGCATAGGGGCAGCGGCCGCGGAAGCGGCAACCCTTGGGCGGGTCCACGGGCGAGGGCACGTCGCCCTCCAGGAGGATGCGCTGCTTTTTCTGCTTTTCGGCCGCGGTGAAGGCGGGCGTCGCGGAAAAGAGCGCCTTGGTATAGGGATGCGCGCGGTTGCGGTAGACGGTCTCCATCGTGCCGCGCTCGACGATCTGGCCCAGGTACATGACGATGATCTCGTCGGAGATGAAGTGGACGATGTTCAGATCGTGCGAGATGAAGAGATAGGTCAGCCGCAGCTCGTCCTGCAGGTCCTTGAGGAGGTTGATGATCTGCGCCTGGATGGAGACGTCCAGGGCGGAGACCGCCTCGTCGCAGACGACGAACTCCGGGTCCGTGGCCAGGGCGCGCGCGATGCAGATGCGCTGCCGCTGCCCGCCGGAAAACTGGTGCGGATAGTGCGTGGCCATCTCCGGGTACAGGCCGCACATCTGCATGAGGCGTTCGACCTTCTCCGCGCGCTCGGCGCGGTTTGCGGCCAGGCGGAAGTTGTCGATGGGCTCGGCGATGATGTCGCCCGCGCGCAGGCGCGGGTCCAGCGAGGAATAGGGATCCTGCCAGACGAGCTGCATCTTCTTGACATAGGGGCGGCGCTCCTTGGGGGAGAGGGCGGTGATGTCCTTTCCCTCGTAGAAGATCTTGCCGCCCGTCGGCCGGTAGATGTCCAGAAGCATCTTGCCGACGGTAGACTTGCCGCAGCCGCTCTCGCCCACGACGCCGAGGGTCTTGCCCTTGGGCACGGCGAAGGAGACGTCGTCCGCGGCGTGGATCCAGCTGGTCGGCCGGCCCAGGGCGTCCGATGCGGCGGGGAAGTGCATGGTCAGCCCTTCGGCCTTGAGGAAGTAGTTTTCGTCCGTGTTGGTCTTGAACTGCTCGGTCACCGCGCCGCACCTCCTTTCTGCAGGGCCTGGCGCCAGTTGTGGCAGGCGACGGTGTGTCCGCCCTCCGCCTCCTCAAAGTCGGGGAAGACGTCGCGGCAGGTATCGCTGGCATAAGCGCAGCGGTTGTTGAACGGGCAGCCGGCGGGCATGTCCCGCAGCGTGGGCACGCTGCCGGGGATGACCTTGAGCCGGTCGCCGTCGTATTCGGGGTTGGGGTGGGAGTCGATGAGCCCCACGGTATAGGGATGGCGGGGCTTGGTGAACAGCTCGTCCACGTCCGCCTCCTCGCAGACCCGGCCGCCGTACATGATGAGCACGCGGTCCGCCATCTCGCTGATGACGCCCAGGTCGTGCGTGATGAAGATGATGGAGGTGCCGATCTCGTGCTTGAGCTCGTTCATCAGGTCCAGGACCTGGGCCTGAATGGTGACGTCCAGGGCGGTGGTCGGCTCGTCGCAGATGAGCAGTTTGGGCCGCGTGATCATGGCCATGGCGATCATGGCCCTCTGGCGCATTCCGCCCGAGAGCGCGAAGGGATAGGTCTTGAGGATTCTCTCCGGGTTGGGGATCTTGACGCGGCGCACGGCCTCCAGGCTGCGCTCGTAGGCCTCGCTCTTCTCCATGCGGGGGTTGTGCACGCGCAGGGCCTCCATGAGCTGGTCGCCGATGGGGAACAGCGGGTTCATGGCGGTCATCGGCTCCTGGAAGACCATGGCGATCTCGTTGCCCCGGATGGGCCGGAGCTGCTTGGGCGTCATGTGCAGGAGGTCCTTGCCGTCAAAGAGGATCTGCCCCGAGGGGTAGCGCGTGCGCCTTGCGGGGTTGAGCTGCAAAATGGACATGCAGGTCACGGACTTGCCGCAGCCGCTCTCGCCCACGATCCCCAGCGTTTCGCCCTTGTAGAGGTCGAAGGAGACATGGCGCACGGCGTGCAGAGAGGTCTTCCGGTCCAAACGGAAGTCCACCGAAAGGTCGACGACCTGCAGCAGCGGATTCTTTTCTTCCATATGCTCCCTCCTTCTACTTGTCTGCCTGGGGGTCCAGCGCGTCGCGCAGGCCGTCGCCCACCAGGTTGATGGACAGCGCCGTCAGGGTGATGGCCAGGCCCGGGAAGATCGCCATGTAGGGCGCGGTGCGGAAGTACTGCTGCGCGTAGTTGAGCATGGCGCCCCACTCCGGGTTCGGCGGCGCAACGCCCACGCCGATGAAGGAGAGGCCCGCCGCCGAGAGCATCATGCTGGAGATGGTCATCGTCGCGTCGACAATGATGGGGTCCAGGGCGTTGGGCAGGATGTGCTTGACCACGAGCTTGATGGAGCGGGTTCCGCTCACGCGCGCGGCCTTGACGTAGTCCTGCTCCACGACCCCGAGCACCACCGCGCGGATGCGCAGCACAAAGCCCGGAACCGAGACCAGCGTCAGCGTCAGCACCATGTTGAACACGCTGCCGCCCAGCACCGTCAGCAGCACCAGCGCCAGCAGGATCGTCGGCACGCAGGTGATGACGTCCACAACGCGCATGATGAAGAAGTCCGCCTTCTTGGACATGGCGCAGATCGAAGCGATCGCCGCGCCCAGGACCAGCGACAGGGCCGTCGCGCCGACGCCGATGCCCACGGAGATCCTTGCGCCGTAGAGCACGCGCGCAAACAGGTCGCGCCCCAGGTTGTCCGTGCCAAAGGGGTGCTCGGCGCTCGGCGGCTGCAGCCGCGCCTGCGTATCGTACGCCGTGACCATTTCCTCGGGCACGATCCAGTTCGCCGTAAAGCAGGCCAGCAGGATGATGATCAGGATGACCCCGCCGATGACGGCCGCGGGGTTTCGCATATAGCGCCGGACGACGTCGGAAAACAGGCTGTTCCGCCTGCCGCCCGCCAAGCGCTTGATGGTTTTCTCCGCTCTCATTTCTTGTACCGCGCTCCAATCTTGGGGTCAATCAGGGCATAGCAGATGTCCAGGAGCACCATGGCGCCCATGAAGATCAGCGACAGCAGGAAGGCGCACGTCATGACCACCGGCACGTTCTTCTCGTTTACGGCCGTGAGCATGTACATGCCCACCCCCGGGATGGTGAAGATCTGCTCGACGATGACGGAGCCGCCCAGCGTCGAGGCCAGGCCCGTGATCAGGAGCGTGATGATGGGCAGGCACGCGTTCTTGAGCGCGTGCTTCCAGATGACGCGCCGTTCGCTGCAGCCCTTGGCGCGCGCGGTGCGGATGTAGTCCTGCGTCATGGCGTCCAGCATGGACGAGCGCGTCATGCGGCTCAGGATCGGGATGTTGGCCAGCACCAGGGTCGCCACCGGCATGATGTAGGAGGTGAACCCCTCTATGCCGAACGACGGCAGCCAGCCCTTGTAGACCGCAAAGAACAGGATCATCAGCACCGCCACGAAGAACGACGGCACCGAGGCGAACGTCACCGCGAAGATCGTCACCGTCGTATCCAGGAAGGAATACTGCTTGATCGCGCTCAGGATTCCCAGGGACACGCCGATCACCGCCGAGATGCAGAAGGCCCAAGTGCCCACGCGGATCGTCAGCGGAAAGCGCGTCGCAAGCTCGGTGAAGACGTTCTCCTGCGTTGTGTAGGAGAGGACGTTGCCCGTCAGGAGCCCGTGCATGTAGTTGCCAAAGCGCGTCAGCAGGCTCCCGCTGAAGCCCACCCGCTCGTTGAAGGCGTCCTTGACGTCCTGGGGCGTGGTCAGCGGCAGCACGTTGCTCGCGGGGTCGCCCGGCGTCAGCGACATGATGAGAAAGATCATCAGGATCACGCAGAACAGCATGGGGATCATGTAAAGAAGTCGTTTTACGATATATCGCGACATGGATTCACCGCCCCATTCTTACTTTCTGTCAAACCGGATGAGCTTTCCGCCGGGCTCGGTCACAAGGGGCATGGAGAGCGCCCCGATCCTGCCGCCGGCTTCCTCGGCGTAGAAGTGCACCGGGATGCCGCTGGGCAGTTCGCCCATGACGCCCGAGAGCAGGAAGGTGTCGTAGTGGAAGTGCGCAAGCTCCACCTCCGTGCCGATAAAGGAGAGGCGCAGCGCCCCATTCTCCAGGGTGATTGTCACGTCCGTGTAGCCCGGCCGGCCGTAGACGCCCACGTAGTCCTCCAGCGGATGGGAGGGCTGGGTGCCCTCGACCTTGTCCCCGGTCATGGCGTGGAGGATCTTCTCGTGGCTGCCCAGGCGCTCGGCGACAAAGTCGTGGTAGCGCTTGACCCAGTTGCCGCCCGCGGCGCCCAGGTAGTGGTCGATGATCTCGCGCGCCAGCGCGTAGTGCAGGAAGCTGCTGTTCATGTTCGTATAGGCCACAACGCCCAGGTTCAGGTCCGGCACAAAGCAGGTGAAGCCGGAGAAGCCGTTGATGTTGCCGCCGTGGTGCACGATCTTGTGCCCGCGGAAGGACTCCACGAACCAGCCGAGGCCGTAGCACCAGAACTCCGTCTCCTCCATGGGCATGTCCAGGGGCGCGGTGAGCAGCATCTGGGGCTTGTGCATCTGCTGCATGGCCTCCTTGCTCACGATGCGCTTGCCTTCGAACTCGCCCTCGTTCAGGTGGAGCGTCACCCACTTGAGCATGTCGCCGGCGCAGGAGTTGATGGAGCCGGCCGGGCCGAGCGGCGCGCCGATCCCCTTGGACTTGTCCTCCTTGGGCATGCGGTAGAAGGGGATCTTCTTCATGCCGTGCAGGGCGTCGTCGGGGTTTGTGCGGTCATAGGGCTCGGCGTGGTTTTCATTTCCCTCGATGTCGTCGACGAACGCGCAGGAGCGGTTCATCCCCAGGGGCCCGAAGATGTACTCGTCCAGGCACTCTTCAAAGCTCTTGCCCGTCACGCGCTCCACGACATAGCCCGCCAGGATGAAGCACTGGTTGTTGTACTGGAACTTGGTGCGGATGGGCTGGTTCGGCTCCAGGTAGCGCAGGTTGTGCACGAGCGTCGCCTTGTCAAAGTCCGTGCCGTACCAGGAATACTCGTGGCGCGGCAGGCCCGTGCGGTGGCAGAGCAGGTCGCGCAGCGTCACGGCCTCGGTGGTGAAGTCGTCGTAGAAGCGCACCTCCGGCACATAGGTCGTCACCGGCGCGTCCCAGTCGAGCTTGCCCTGGTCCACCAGGATCGCCACCAGCGCCGCGGTGAACGCCTTGGAGCAGCTCCCGATCTGGTAGAGCGTCTCGCCGTCGGCGGGGAGGTTCTTCTCCACGTCGCGCAGGCCGAAGCCGCCGCAGAACACCGTCTTTCCATCCTTTACAACGCCCACGGAGACCGAGGGGCTCTCCCAGAGCTTGAGCCCTTCCCCGGCCATGTCCCGGAGCGATTCAAAAAACTTCTGATCATCCATTTTACCATTCTCCTTGCCGCAGCGGCGAAACCGCCCGCGCTATTTCGTAAAGACAATGGGCTGCAAGCCCTTCTCGCTGCCGAGCGTCACCGACAGCGTCGAGATCTCGCCCTTGGGGTTGGCCGCAAAGGTGAGGGTCAGGCCCGCGGGCAGTTCGCCGATGGGGCCTTCGGTCGCAAACGTGTCGTAGTGGTGGTGCCTGAGGCCCACGCGGAAGGTGTTGAAGTCCGCGGTGAGCTTGCCGTCCGCCTCCTCGATGCGGAAGCGGCGGTACCCGGGCGCCTCGTACGTGCCCGCATAGGCCGCCATCTCGTGCGAGGGCTTCGTCCCCGCGACGGCCTGGCCGCCAAAGGCGGCAAAGAAGGAGACGACGTTGTCGAACATCGCCTGGTTATACGCCTTCAGCCGCGCGAACCAGTTGCCGTCCGTCTCGCCCAGGGCCATGTCCACGGTCTGCTGCACGAGGGCGTCCGCAAGCAGGGTGACGTTCATGTTCGCGCTGACGAACACGCCCAGGTTCAGGTCCGGCACGAGGGCCGTCGAGGAGGTGAAGCCGTTGATGTTGCCGCCGTGCTCGAGCATCTTGTGCCCGCGGTAGCTGTACAGGCTCCAGCCCAGGCCGTAGGAGGTCATGGCGCGCTGCGGGCCGTAGGCGCCGCCGTCGCCGGTGTCGATGTGGCTCGAGGCGATCAGGTCCATCAGGTCCTCGCGCACGAGCTGCACGTCCCCGACCCGGCCGCGGTTGAGGTTGAAGCGCAGCCACTTCTCCATGTCCGAGGCGCAGGAGCAGATGCAGCCGGCCGCCGCGGTGGGATCGCCGACCATCGCCTCGGCGTCCTCCGCCGGGGAGCGGTAGTAGGGGATCTGCCGGATGCCGGTCATGGTGTATTCCCTGTCGTGGTCAAAGGGCAGGGCGGCGTTGTCCGCCGTGCGCATGGCCTCCAGGTACGTCTCGCTGCGCTCCATGCCCAGGGGCCTGAGCAGCTTCTCCTTCAGGAAGTCCTCGAACTTCTCGCCGCTGACCGCCTCGATGACCGCGCCGGCGATCAGGTAATTGAAGTTGCTGTACTGGAAGCGGTAGCGGATCGGCGCGCTCAGCGGCAGGTCCTTGAGGTTCTTCAGGAGCTGCTCGCGCGAAAAGCCCGTGCCGTACCAGGCGTACTCGTGCCGGGGCAGGCCGCTGCGGTGGCTGAGGAAGTCGCGCAGCGTCAGGTTCTCGGTCGCGTAGCGGTCGTTGAGCCGGAACGCGGGCAGGTACTCGATGACGGGCGTGTCAAAGTCGAGCTTGCCCTCCGTGGCCAGAACCGCGGCGGCCGTGGCCGTAAAGGCCTTGGTGCAGCTGGCGATCTGGTAGAGGGTCTGCGCGTCGGCGGGGCGGGAGGCGTTGTCCCGCATGCCGATTCCGTCGCACAAAAGGGTCTTGCCGTCCTGGACCACGCAGATGGACAGGGACGGCACGTCCCACGCCCGGGCCTGCTCCGCGGCCTGCGCGCGCAGGCTCTCGGCGAAGTTGTTCATGGTTCTCCCACCTTTCTCCTTGCCTTGCGGCGTTTTACCCCTCCACCTTGGTGAAGATCTCGTCCTTGGCCGCGGGGTTCATGACGATGCCGAAGCGGATGGCCTCGACCTTGCCGTTCTTGCCCGTCTCAAAGGAGAAGGTCATGCCGTTGAACAGGGCGTGCACGTCGTCGATGCGGAAGGTGTCGTAGTGGAAGTGCGTAAGCGGGCTCTCCTGCTTGTTGTAGGTGAAGGTGAGCTTGCCGTCCTTCTGCGCGATGACGATGTCGCCGTAGCAGGCGTTGCGGTAGGTGCCGGCATACGCCTCGATGGGGTGCGTGGGCGTGGTGTTCGGGATCTGCTCGCTGTCTGCGCCCTTGTTCTGCTCCAGCATGGCGCGGAAGGTGTCCGCGATGAAGGCACGCATCCGGTTGTGCCAGTCGCCGCCCTCGGCGCCCAGGTAGCTGTCGAGGATGTCATAGGTCGTGGCGTAGGTGTTGAAGGAGTCATTGAAGTTGACCAGGCACACCACGCCGAGCTTCTGATCCGGGATCATGGTCGTCAGCGCCGAGAAGCCGTTGATGTTGCCGCCGTGCTCGACCATCTTGTGGCCGCGGTAGGTCTCCAGGAACCAGCCCAGGCCGTAGGAGTAGAAGTCCATCTCCGGGTAGTCCATCAGCAGCGGGGTGCTCATGAGCATCTGGGGCTTGTGCAGCTCCTTCATGTTCGCCTCGGAGATGATCTGCTTGTCGCCGACCTTGCCGTCGTTCAGGTTGAACTCCACCCACTTGAGCATGTCGCGGACCGTGGACATGATGGAGCCGGCCGGGCCATAGGGCGCGCCGATGCCCTTGGCGCGGTCCTCGCGGTCGCTCTTGAGGAAGGGGATCTTCGTCATGCCGGTCAGGTCCGTGGGGACCACGCGGTCATAGGGCTCGGCGTGGTTGGGATCGCCGGCGATGTCGTCCACAAAGAAGGTGGTGCGCGTCATGCCGATGGGCTCGAGCAGGTTCTCGCGCACAAACTCCTCCCAAGTCTGTCCGGAAAGCGCCTCGATGAGCATGCCCACCGCCACAAAGCAGGTGTTCTGATAGCACCAATTCGAGCGGAAGGACCAGGCGGGCTGCATGTTGCGCAGGTTTTCGACCATGCCGCGGCGGGTGCAGGGGCCGTCGATCCAGTAGGCGTCGTGCCGCGGCAGGCCCGTGCGGTGGCAGAGCAGGTCGCGCGTCGTGGCGTGGTAGGTGGTGAAGGGGTCCATGAACCGAATCCAGGGCAGGTATTCGATCACGGGCTTGTCCCAGTCGAGCTTGCCCTGGTCCACCAGCACCGCGGCCGCCGCCGCGGTAAAGGCCTTGGAGCAGCTGCCGATCTGGTAGAGGGTGTCCGCGTCCGCCTTGCGGCCGGACTCCACGTCCGCATATCCAAAGCCCTCGCACAGCTCCACCTTGCCGTCCTTAATCACGCCCACGGCGATGGAGGGCTGGTCCCACACCTTGAGCTCCGCCTCCACGCTCGCCTTCACACGATCCAATGCGCTCATTTTCATACCCCTTCTTTCGAATAGACGTTTTCTTTTCTATCTCTCGTTTTTTTAGATGTCCATGTCGATGCCCAGGCCCGGCTTGTCCAGGAGGGTGAAGATCCCGCCCTTGCGGTCAAAGCCGCCGGCGATTCCGTCGTCGTCGCCCTTGAAGAACATGAAGCTGTCGCAGTCCGCCTCGACGATGGCCTGCTTTGCCGCGACCAGGCTCACGCCCGCGGTGATGCTGATCTTGTTCTCCTGCATGCAGCCGACCATGCACTTGACGCCCGTCTCCTGCGCGATGTCCGCGATCTGCGCGCCGGTGTAGAGGCCGCCGCACTTCATGAGCTTGATGTTGTAGTAGTCCGCGCAGTGGAGCTTGGAGGCGCGCTGCGCGTCGTAGGGCGTGTGGATGGATTCGTCCAGCATGAGCTTGACGGACGTGGCGTTCTTCTGCATCAGCTCCGCCGCGCCGTCAAAGTCCCACCAGGGCAGGCACTGCTCCACCGCGTCGATGTGCAGCTTCTCAAACGTGGGCAGGACCTCCAGCGCGGTCTCCACGTTGTAGCCCTGGTTGGCGTCCACGCGCAGGCGGATGTCCTCGCCCACGGCCTCGCGGATGAGGGTCAGGGCGCGCAGGTCGTCCTCCGGGTTGATGCCGATCTTGATCTTGAGGATGCGGAAGCCCTTCTCAAAGACAAAGCGCTTGGCCGCGGCCTGCATCTTCTCCGGCGTGTCGATGCCGATGGTGATGTCGTTGTGCACGACCGGGTCCGTGCCGCCCAGGAGCTTGTAGACCGGCAGGTTCTTCTTCTTGCCCATGATGTCGTAGAGCGCGATGTCGAAGGCGCACTTGGCCGAGCCGTTGCTGTAGATGATGCTGTCCATCAGCTTGTGCGCGCCGGCGATGTCCATGGGGTCAAAGCCGATGAACGCCTCGGCAAACATCTTCATGACCAGGTAGCAGGTCTCCATCGTCTCGCCCGTGACAAAGCCGATGGGCGCGGCGGAACCCAGGCCGTAGATGCCCTCGTCCGTCGTGATCTTGACCGTCCAGCTGTCGGAGTCCTCGATCACGCCGAAGGCGACGCGGAAGGGCTCGGACAGCGGTGCGGAAAACTTTTCAATTTTGACGTCCGTAATTTTCATTGCAGGATACCCCCGTAATACATTCCTCTTGCATTCTGCCCCGCAGCAATGCATCTACAATCTTTCTTATAATATAGCAAGTCTGTCTGTTTTGCAAGGTAAAGTTCTAACTCATGCAAGTTTGCGGAAAAAAGGCCACATTCTGGCGTTTTTTGCAGGAATAGCCGCCAGAATGTGGCCTTTCGCTGCAGATCTCTCTGCATTTTTATCCAATTTTGAAGAATGTTATGCAAAGCTGCCGGTTTTGTCCAGGATGCCGCTCTCCCGGATGAAGCGGATCTCCCGCTCGACGTGCGTGGCGCGGGCGCCGTCGTGCTCGTTGAAGGGATAGACGCAGATCTGTTTTTCAGAGCGGATGCGGTTGTAGGTCGCGTAGTAGCACAGCGCCGGGCAGACGGGGTCGGCCAGGCCCACCGAGGCAAAGACCTTGGCCTGGATGCGGTCGGCCAGGTTCATGGTGTCAAAGTAGCTCAGCGTCTCATAGACGCGCTCCAGGTTGTCGGGATAGGCGCGCAGGTAGTCGTTGACCGAGGTGAAGGACCCGTGCCGGTGCTCGATGCGGTACTCGATGTTGCTGTTGCTCGGGACGTTGACGAGCGCGAGCTTCGGTCGCGCGTCCAGGCCGGACACGGCCATGCCCAGCGCGCCGCCCTGGCTCGTTCCGCGCACAAAGAGGCGCTCCGGGTCGATTTTCGGGATCGTCTCCAAGAAGTCCAGGGCCTTGACGCAGTCCATGTACACCGCGCGGTAGTAGTATTCGTCCTTGTTCAGCACGCCCTTGCTGTTCACGTTTGTGAACAGGCCGCTGTCCGAGTAGTGGGCGCAGTTGCCGGTGATCCCGCCCTGCTCGCGGCAGTCGATGGCCAGCACCGCGCAGCCGAGCATCGCAAAGGCCATGTGGTCCGAGGGCACGCCGCGGCTGCCGCCGAAGCCGTGGTACTGCACCATGCAGGCATACCGCTCCTGCCTGCGGAACGCGGGCAGGATCAGCCAGCCGTGGATGCGCGTCTGGTCGAACCCGCAGTAGGAGACGTCGTAGACCTCCACGGCGTCCATGGGATAGTCGACCTTCTCCACGATTGGCGCCAGCGGCACGGCCTCGGCCTGCGCGCGCGTGCGCGCCCAGAAGTCGTCAAAGTCCTCCCTGCGCGTCAGCGGCGGCAGGTAGCGCTCCAGCTCCGCGATCTTGTCCTGCAAAAAGCTGCTCATGTGCTCTTCCTCCTCTTTCTGCGGGGGCCTGCCGCATTCCACAATGCCGGGCAGCCCCCGTTTTTTCTGTCGTGCCCCCAAGCGCCCCGCAGCGCGTCAGCGCTCGTCCGAGTCGTCGAATTTGTCCCCGCACTCGGGGCAGAACTTGGGCGGATGCTCCGGGTCCTCCGGCTCCCACCCGCACTTGTCGCAGCGGTAGAGGCGCGCCTTTTCCGGCTTCTTCGCGCCGCACTCCGTGCAGAAGCGGCCCTTGTTCTGCGCGCCGCACTTCTCGCACGTCCAGGCCCGCGCGGGCTCCGGCTTCTTTTCGCCGCAGGTGGAGCAGAAGTTGCCCGTGTTCTGCGCCCCGCAGCCCGGGCAGGTCCACGCGCCCTCTGCCGGCGCGGCCTGCGGGGCCGGCGCGGCCTGCGCAGCCTGTGCGGCCTGCTGTCTTCCCATGGCAAAGAGCGCGTCCGCGCGCGCGCCGCCCGCGCTGGCGGCCATGTTGACGCCCGCAAGGCCGAACATCGGGCCGGTGGAGGGGTTTGCCGCGGCGGACTTCATGGCCTCGGCCTGCGCCTCGAGGATCGTCGCGCCGGCCATGTTGGGGTCGCGCATGACGGCCCGGCGCTGGAGGTCCTTGATCATCTCCTCGTCCGCGCGCGGGGCGGTGACGGAGTTGATGCCAAAGGAGGCGACCTCGATGCCGCGCAGCTGGGACCACTTCTCGGAGAGGACCTCGTTGAGGGCCTGGGCGATCTCCATGGTGTGGCCGGGCAGGGCGCTGTAGCGCACGCCCTGGGCCGAGATGCGCGCAAAGGCCGGCTGCAGCGCGGTCATCAGCTCGGACTTGAGCTGCCCGTCGATCTGCGCGCGGCGGTAGTCGCTCGCCACGTTTCCGCAGACGTTGGCGTAGAACAGGAGCGGGTCGACGATCTTATAAGAGTATTCGCCGTAGCAGCGGATGGCGATGTCGATGTCCAGGCCGATGTTCTTGTCCACCACGCGGAAGGGCACCGGGTTGGCCGTGCCGTACTTGTTGCCGACGATCTCCTTGAGGTTGAAGTAGTAGACCCGCTGGTCCCGGGCCGCGCCGCCGCCAAAGGAGAAGCGCCGGCCGATCTGGCGGAAGGTCTCCTTGATGGATTCGCCCAGACTTCCGCAGAAGATCGAGGGCTCGGGCGAGCCGTCGTAGGTGAATTCGCCGGGCTCGGCGCAGAACTCCACGACCTTGCCCTGGTCCACGACCGCCATGCACTGGCCCTCGTTGACCGCGATGACGGTTCCGCGCGAGAGGATGTCCGGCTCGCCCTTGGTATTGCTGGAGCGCTGGCTGACGCGCTTGCGTCCCTTGCACACGAGCACGTCCGGCGCCATGGACTCGCAGTAGATGTATTCCTTCCACTGGTCCGCGAGCACGCCGCCGATCGCGCCGCCCGCCGCTTTGATCAGACCCATATCTCTCCCCCGTTTCTTCGGTTTCTCTCTTCATTGTAGCGGAGCCTTCCGCCATTTTCAAGGCAAAGCGCGCTATTGCGCGATGTCGCAGATTTTCGCCTCGACATAGCGCGCAAGGTCCGCGGGGCGCAGTAGCATCTGCACGCCGCGCTGGCCCGCGCTCACCGCGATGCGGTCGCAGAGCTCGCACGTCTCGTCCAGGAACGTGGGGTATTTCTTCTTCATGCCCACGGGCGAGCAGCCGCCGCGGATGTAGCCGGTCAGCGGGAGCAGCTCCTTCATGTGGATCATCTCCACCTTCTTGTCGCCGGCCGCCCTGGCCAGCTTCTTGAGGTCCACCTCCAGCTCCACGGGCAGGACGCAGACGAGGATGCCCTGCTTTTCGCCCCGGAGCACGAGGGTCTTGAAGACCTGCTCCGGCGGCAGGCCGAGGACCTCGGCCGCGTGCACACCGCTCAGGTCGCTCTCGTCCACTTCGTATTCGCGCGTTTCAAAGTCGATGCCCGCGGCCTTGAGCAGCCGCATGGCGTTGGTCACGACGGGTTTTTCCGCCATTTTTTCCTCGCTTTCCGCGCCGCTCCGACGCGAAATCTGGACACCGGAGCGAGCGCATGGTATACTGAAATTACAGAAATTGATGGTTGCTCTCTTCCCCTCTCCCCGCTTCTGCGGAAAGGGGTCTATGTATGTTTCCATTGGACTGCGCAATTTCCCTGCTCCTTCCCGCATGGCGAAAGAAGTTCGGCTCCAGGGCGGGGGGATGCGCGGTCTTCCAGTGATTTGCGCAGGAGGCTGCACATGAAAGAGCGGGATGGATGGGGCATTGCATTGGCGCTGGGCTCGCTGTGCCTGCTGGCCGGGCTGGCCGTGGTTTCCCTCTGCTTCCGGCCGACGGCGCGGACGAGCGCACCGGCCACGGCGGAGGAATGCCGCGCGGCGGCGGAGGCGCTCGGCCTGCCCTATGTCGAAGACTCCGCGCTGACGCCGCTGCTGCCGGAGGGGTTGTCGCTGGAGCGCCGCCAGCTGCGGATGGACGCTCCCCGCGCGGGAAAAACCGTGGGCTACGCGCTGGAGTTCGCCGCCTCGCAGGAGGGGAGCGCGTGCGCCGCGGCGCGCGTGTCGGTCTATGCGCCCGACGCAAAGGGCGGGGTCGCAGCGTTTCAGGGCAGCCATGGAAACGACACAGAGGAGGCGCTGTCCTCGCCCTTTGGAGAGGTCCGCGCCCTGGAGGCCTGCGGCGCGCCGGACGGATTCGGCGGCGCGGCGGGGGCCAGCCTGCTCTACTCGCTGCGGACGGAAGGCGGACTCTTCGAAGTACGTTTTACCATGGACGGGCTCTACACCGCCCAGGTGCGCGCGGACGCGGCGGAAAAAGCGCTGCAAATCCTCGCCGTTTTGGCGGCGCAAAGCCCGGAAAGCGGGGGGCAAAACTTGTCAGCAGCGGAAAAATTGTGTATAATGGGGAGAGGTTTGAACAGGGGATAGGGAGGTGCGCCGGCGGCAGGCCGGCATTTGCGACATGGCAGAAGAAATACTCAGGATCACCGGCGGGCAGCGGCTGGAGGGCACGGTCACCGTCAACGGCGGCAAAAACGCCGCGCTCGCGATCATTCCGGCAGTGCTGCTCTGCAACGAGCCCTGCACCATCGAAAACTTGCCCTTTGTGCGCGATACCGAGGCGCTGGCGGACATCCTCCTTGCGCTGGGCGCGAAGGTGACGCTCGCGGGCTCGACCATGACCATCGACCCGCGCGGCGTCAAGAGCGCCGTCGTGCCGGAGGAATACGCGCGCCGGCTGCGCGCCAGCTATTACTTTGTCGGCGCGATGCTGGGGTGCTTTGGTCAGGCGGACGTCTCCTATCCCGGGGGCTGCGCCATCGGCAACCGCCCCATCGACCAGCACATCAAGGGCTTTGAGGCGCTGGGCGCGTCCGTGTCCACGGACCACGGCGTGATCTCCGCCCGGGCCGAAAACGGCCTGCACGGCGCGGAGATCTACCTGGACATGCCCTCTGTCGGCGCGACGATCAACATCATGCTCGCCGCGACCAAGGCGCAGGGCAACACCGTCATCGTCAACGCCGGCAAGGAGCCGCACATCGTGGACCTGGCCAACTTCATCAACGCCATGGGCGGCTCGGTCAAGGGCGCGGGCACGGACGTCATCCGCATCCGCGGCGGCCGGCCCATGCACGGCTGCACCTATGCCATCATTCCCGACCAGATCGAGGCGGGCACCCTGATGATCGCCGCGGCCGCAACCCACGGGGACGTGCTCATCCGCGGCGCGCTGCCCACGCACATGGAGGCCCTGACCGCCAAGCTCCTGGAGATGGGCGCCCGCGTGGACGAGGGCGTGGGCGAGGACAGCATCCGCGTGCGCTCCGACGGCAACCACCGCCACGTCAACATCAAGACCCTGCCCTATCCCGGCTTCCCCACGGACCTGCAGCAGCCCATGAGCGTGCTGCTCTCCACGGCCCGCGGCACCTCCATCATCAACGAGACCATCTATGAGATGCGCTTTAAGCACCTGGAGGAGATCCGCCACATGGGCGGCATCTCCCAGATCAACGACCGCATCGCCATCATCGAGGGCGTTCCGCGCCTGACCGGGTGCGCGGTGACGGCCTCGGACCTTCGCGCGGGCGCGGCGCTGGTCATCGCGGGCCTCATGGCCGAGGGCGTGACCGACATCTACAACGTGCAGTACATCGACCGGGGCTATGAGCACCTGGAGGACAAGCTTCGCTCCCTGGGCGCCAAGATCGAGCGCCTGACGGTGGACTGAGCCGAAGGGAGGGCATTTCCCATGCAGCTTCGACCCTATCGCTCGCAGGACTGCGCGGCGCTCGCCGCGCTCTTTCACAAGACCATCCACACGGTAAACGCCCGGGACTACGCCCCGGAGCAGCTGGACGCCTGGTCCACGGGCCAGGTAGACCTCGCCGCGTGGGACCGCTCCTTCCTCGCGCACCGCACGCTCGTGGCGGTGGAGGGGGAGCAGATCGTCGGCTTTGCGGACATGGACGAGACCGGCTATCTCGACCGGCTCTACGTCGCGGCGGACCGCCAGGGCCAGGGAATCGCGACGGCGCTCTGCGACGCCCTGGAGGGCGCCTCCTCCGCGCCGCTCTTTACGACCCACGCCTCCCTGACCGCGCGCCCCTTCTTTGAAAAGCGGGGCTATCGCGTGGTCCGGGCGCAGGAGGTGGAGCGCCGGGGCGTTCGCCTCCGCAACTTCGTCATGGAAAAGCCAAACGCCTGATCTTAGGCACAGGGCGCGCAGGGGGCTTTCCCCCTTGCGCGCCCTGTTTTTTCACTCGCGGATCTCCAGCGGCAGGCCGTCCGGGTCGGCGAAAAAGGTCATGCGCTTGCCCGTGAACTCGTCCGTGCGGACCGGCTCGCACGCGATGCCGCGCGCGGCGAGCGCCCGCACCGCCTCGTCCAGGTCCGGCACGCGGAAGGCCAGGTGCCGCAGGCCGCAGGCCTCCGGCTGCGTCACGCGCGCGGGGCTCCCCGGCCGGCCGAAGAGCTCCAGCTCGATGTCCCCGCAGCGCAGGTCCAGCTTCCAGTCCCCGCGGTCGGGCCGGTAGTTCTCGCGCACGACGGAGAAGCCGAGCGCATCGACGTAGAACGCCCGCGAGCGCGCGTAGTCCGAGACGATGATGGCGACGTGGTCCACGGTGGAAAAGGGCAGTGCAGACATGGTTTTTTCCTCCCTGACGGTTTGTTTTTCGATGGTCCCCACGCGGAAGAACCCGGCGGAGAGCGCGGTGAGGGCGGAGTGCAGGTTCCGGCTCTCGCAGAGGTAGAGCAGGGGCGCGCGGCAGTCGCGCCGCAGGGCCAGCAGGCAGGCGCGGGCATAGCCCCGGCCGCGGTAGCCGGGGGCCGTCTCCACCGTCACGGAGCGAACGCCCGCCTCGTCCGCCTCGCGCGCCACGGCCCAGGAGACCACGCGCCCCTCCGCCTCCACCCCGCGGGCCAGGCCCTTTGGCATGCGGACCGCGCCCAGGACGGGCAGCCCCCCGTCCAGGGGGCGCGCCCGCGCCGCGCCGCGGGGCTCTTCCGGCGGCGCGGTTTCCGGGTCCGCGCCAAAGGCGAGCACGGGCCGGGAAAATCGGACGGGCCCCTGCAGCAGGAGCCGGAGCGACTCGCGTTGAATCATCACATCACACCCATTCTACATCGGAAAAAAGGGGGTTGGAGCGTTGGAGAAGGCGGCGGCGCGCGCTTCGGTGCACGCGGTGGTGGAGTATGCGCTGCGGGCGGGCGACCTTGCGCCCGGCGCCTCGGCCGAGCGCCTGCTCGAGGGCGTACGCGGGCACAAGAGCCTGCAGAGCGTCGAGGAGGAGGGCGTGCGCAACGAGGTGCCGCTGCGCTTCTGCGCGGAGGGCGCGGCCGTGCGCCTGACGGTGTTCGGCCGCGCGGACCGCGTGCACGGCCTGCGCCGCGTGGAGGAGATCAAGACCACGCTCGAGGGCGCGCCGGCGGAGGCCGCGCCCGTGCACTGGGCGCAGGCGGAGTGCTACGCGCACATGCTCTGCCAGGCGGAAGACCTGCCCTCGCTCGAGGTCTGCGTGACGTACCTCAGCCTGGCGGACGGCGAAATCACGCGCTTTGTGCGCACGCACACGCGTCAGGCGCTCGCGGAGAAGTTCGAGGGCTATGTGCGGCCGTACCTCGCTTGGCTGGACGGGCTCACGCGCCGCCGGGCGGCGCTGGCCGCGGAGATGCGCGCGCTGACCTTCCCCTTTCCGGCCTACCGCGCGGGCCAGCGGGAGCTGGCGCAGGAGATCTATCTGGCCATCCGGGACAAGCGCATGGTCCTGGCGCAGGCGCCCACGGGCACGGGCAAGACCATGGCCGCGCTCTTTCCGGCGCTCAAGGGCATCGGCGAGGGGCTCGTGGAGCGCATCTTCTACCTCACGGCGCGCACGACGGCGCGCGCGGCCGCGGTGGACGCCCTGCGCCGGCTGCCGCAGGGGAGCCTGCGGACCATCGTCCTCTACGCGCGGGAGGTCCTCTGCCCGCAGGCGGCGGAGTCCGCCCCCCAGGCGGGGTCCGCCCCCCAGGCGGGGTCCGCCCCCCGGGCGGGGTCCGCCAACCAGGCGCCGGACTGCGCGCCGGAGGTCTGCCCGCGCGCCCGCGGCTATTTCGACCGGCTGCCCGCGGCGCTGCGGGCCGCGCGCGGCATCGCCGGGCCGCTGGACCGGGAGGGCCTGCTGCGCCTGGCGGAGGAATTCTGCCTCTGCCCCTTTGAGCTCTCGCTGGACATCGCGTTGGAATGCGACGTCGTCGTCTGCGACTACAACTATCTCTTCGACCCGCGGGTCCGGCTGCAGCGGTTCGCCGCCGGCGGCCGGCGCGGCCAGGTGCTGCTCCTGGACGAGGCGCACAACCTGCCGGACCGCGGCCGGGCCATGTACTCCGCGCGCCTTTCCGCCCGGGAGATCGACGCGGTGCGCGCCTCCATCCCGCGCGCTCAGCGGCGGGGGGCGCTGTATCCGGCGCTCCGGGCGCTGCTGCGCGCGCTGGAGGAGGCCTTTGGCGCGGGCGACGTTCCGCGCGCGGAGCCGGACCTGCGCGAGGAACTCCTCTCCGCGTGCGAGGCGGCGCTCTGCGCGCTGCGGCAGGACCCCGCCGCGCCGGGCGGCGCGCCGCGGCGCCTGGCGCTGGACCTGGCCGCCTTCCTCTACCAGGCGGCGCACTTTGGCCCGGATTATTTCCTGCTCTTTGAGGGGGGAAAGACCTCGCGGGTGCTGACGCTCTTCTGCGCGGACGCGTCGGGCGAGATGGGCAAGGTGCTGCGACGGTCGCGCGCGGCGATCCTGTTCTCGGCGACGCTGACGCCGCTGCCCTTTTACCGCGCGCTCTGCGGCGCGGCGGAGGGGAGCCCGTGCGTGCGGCTGTGCTCGCCCTTTCCGCCGGAGAACCTGCTGGTGCTGCACCTGCCGGTCAACACCCGCTACCGCGCGCGGGAGCGGACGCTGCCGCAGGTGGCCGCGGCCATCGCCGCGCTCGTGCTCTCGCGCGAGAAGGGGAACTTCATCGCCTTCTTCCCCTCCCACGCGTACCTGCGCAGCGCGCTGCCGCTGCTGGCCGAGCGCCTCGGGGAGGAGGCGACGCTCCTGCCCCAGGCCGAGGACATGGACGAGGCCGCGCGGCGGGACTTCCTCGCGCAGTTTTCGCCGGAGCCGCAGGGGCGGCTGCTGGCGCTGTGCGCCATGGGCGGGATCTTCGCCGAGGGCGTGGACCTGCCCGCGGAGCGGCTCTGCGGCGCGGCGGTGGTCGGGGTGGGCCTGCCGCAGGTGGGGCTGGAGCGGGAGACCCTGCGCGCCCGCTACGACGCGGTCTACGGCGACGGCTACGCCTTTGCCTACGTCTACCCAGGCATCGGCCGGGTGCTGCAGGCCGCCGGCCGCGTCATCCGCACGGAGACGGACCGCGGCGCGCTGCTCCTGCTCGACGACCGCTACGGCGGCGCGGGCTACCGCGGCCTCCTGCCGCCGGAGTGGGCGCTGCGCCGCGTTCGCAGCGCCGGGGAGATCCGCGCCCTGTGCGCCGCCTTCTTCGGCGCGTAAGGGGCGCTCACTCCACGAGGATGCCCGCCTCGCGCAGGGCCGAAAGGATGCGCTCCATCGCGCCCTGGCTCGGGGCCTCCACGGTGTGCAGGTGCACGCCGTCGGTCAGGAGCGAGATGGGCGAGGTGCCGCCCGTTTCAAAGTTGGCCATGAACCGGTCCACGCCGGCCTGCGTGCGCAGGTGCAGCGGCGCGGAGATTTCGCCGTAGACCGGGTGCTCGATGGAGACGTCCACGACCGTTCCGCCCAGGCGCACGACGGTCTCCAGCTCCCGGCGCATGCCGGCGTTGTCCCGGTGCCGCGCCGCGACGACCCGCCGCGCGGCGGCCGCCGGCTCCAGCGCCGGCAGGAGGTAGCCCTCGGGCGTGGCGAAGATGGTCTGGCCGCCCGTGCGCAGCAGCGCGATGTCCTGCACGATGACCTGGCGGCTCACGCCCATGCGCGCGGCCAGCTCCGCGCCGGTGACCGGCGCGGTCCGGTTGCGCAGGAGCTGCAAAATCGCGCTGCGCCGTTCCTTTGCGTCCATGGATCTGCCCTCCGTCCTTAGTCGCGCTTCTGCCGGTTGGCGATGGAGAGCAGGCGCAGCAGCTGCGCCACGGCGGCAAAGGCCGCGGCGACGTAAGTGGACGCGGCGGCGGTGAGGACCTTGCGGGCCTTGCCGGCCTCGTCCGGGGCGAGCAGGCCCGTGCTCTGCAGCGCCTGCATGGCCCGGCGGGAGGCGTTGAGCTCCACCGGCAGCGTCACCAGCTGAAACGCCACCGCAAACGCGTAGAAGATCACGCCGATCATGGCCAGCACATAGGAGTTCAGGAACAGGCCGATCAGCAGCAGCGGCATGGACGCGGCCGAGCCGAAGTTGACCAGCGGCACGATGGAGTTGCGGATGGCCAGCGGCGCATAGCCCTGCGCGTGCTGGATGGCGTGGCCGGCCTCGTGCGCGGCGATGCCCAGCGCCGCGATGGAGGTCGATCCGTACACCCCGGAGGAGAGGCGGAGCGTCTTGGCGCGCGGGTCGTAGTGGTCCGAGAGCCCGCCGCGGTTGCTATAGCCGATGGAGACGTCGTATACGCCCGCGTTCTGCAGGATATAGCGCGCGGCCTCGTCCGCGGTCACGCCCGAGCGCGCCGCGACGCCGGCGTACTTGCGGTACGTGCTCTGCACCGCGCCCTGCGCGACCATGCCCAGCACCGCCGCAATCAGGATCAGCCAAAGGTAATCCCAGGAACCATAGTAGAAGAACGGCAATGTCTGCACCTCCCTGTTCGATTCACCTACCATTATAGTAAACCCCAGCTTCGCCGTAAAGACAGTTTGTCCCAAACCCGCGCATTTGATGGCGCAAACGTCGCTCCAGCGCCCCGCCGCGCAACGATCCGGAAAGAGGAGGGCCCCTTCCATGAACAAACCGCTCAAAGTGCGCTTTCTCGAACCCGGCAACCGCCCCTACCGCCCCTCGCCCTGGAACCTCTTCGTCTACGACCGCTACATCCGCACGCCGGGGACGGGACTGATCACCCTGGCCACGATCGCCCGGGACGCGGGCGCGGATGCGCGCGTGTACAGCGAGTCCATCTCCCGCATCGTCTGGGAGGACGTGCTGGACGCGGACATCGTCTGCATCGGGGTCTTCACGTTCAACGCGCCGCGCGGGTACGAGCTTGCGGACTACGTGCACAAGCATTCCCGGGCGCTGGTGGTCCTGGGCGGCCTGCACGCCTCGCTCAGCGCGCAGGAGGCGGCGGACCACGCGGACTTCGTGCTCCTGGGCGAGGGCGACGAGTCGATCCGGGACCTGCTCGCCGCGCTCTCTGCCGGGGAGCGGCCGGGGTTTCCGGGCCTTGCCTGGCGGGACGAATCCGGCGCCTTCCGCACGACCGGTCCGCGCCGCCCGCCCTGCGACATCTCGACGATCCCGGACCGCTCCCTCGTCTACCGCTACCGGGAGATGGCCGGGCACAACACCCTCTGGCCGCAGGTGCACGCCTCGCGCGGCTGCCCGCACAACTGCGATTACTGCGCGGTCGTGCGGCACTTCGGGCACAGGGTCCGCACGCGGCCGCCGGAGAACGTCGTCGAGGAGATCCGCCAGGCGATCGCCTTTCACGACCGCCCGGGCCGGCTGCTGCGCGTCCTCTGGCTGACGGACGACAACTTCTTCGCGGACCGGGACTGGGCGATGTCCGTGCTGCGCGCCATCCTGCGGAGCGGCATCCGCTGCGCCTTCACCGTGCAGGCGCGCTTCGAGGTCGGCTTTGACGACGAAATGTTGGATCTGCTCGCCCAGGCGGGCTTTACGGAGCTGGCGATGGGCGTGGAGTTCCTGGACGACGAATCGTTTGCCCTCTACCACAAGCAGAGCACGCGCGACCAGATCGTCGCCTCCATCCGCAACATCCAGCGCCACGGCCTGCAGGTGCGCGGCCTGTTCATCCTCGGCGCGGACAACCACGAGCCGGGCGTCGGCGACCGGCTGGCGGACTTCGCCATCGAAAACGATCTGTGCGGCGTGCTCATCCAGGCCATGTACTTCGTCCCGGGGACGCCCGTCTACGAGGCCAACCGCGGCCGGCTCCTGCGCGAAGGGGACTGGGGCCGCTGCACGGGCCGCGCCGTGCACTACCCGCGCCGCATGAGCCCGGAGCAGCTCCAGCGCGAGGTCCTGCGCGCCAGCGCGCGCATCTACTCCCTCCCCCGGCTCCTGCACGCGCTCCGGCGCCGGCGCGGGATGTACCGCCTGCTCTTTGCCGGAGAGTGCCTCTGGCAGTGGAGCGTGCGGGCGGATCTAAAGCGCGAACTGCCCTGGCTGCGCGCACTTTCCGCCTCCCCGCGGGCCGAATCGCAGTAGTATTTTGGAAAAAGCCGTGGTATACTAGGGACAGCACGAACTTTTTGTGGAGGAGAGAACCCATGGAAAAGACGACGATTCGCTCGCTCTATCGGCAGACCCCTGCCGACGGGAGCGTCGTGACGGTATACGGCTGGGTGCGCACCGTGCGCGACAGCAAGACCTTTGGCTTTGTCGAGCTCAACGACGGCACGTTCTTTAAGAACCTGCAGGTCGTGCTCGTGGAGGGGCGCCTGCCCAACTTCAAGGACGCGGTCAAGCTCAACGTGGGCTCGGCCGTGCGGGTCACGGGCGTGCTGGAGCTGACGCCCGGCAACAAGCAGCCCTTTGAGATCAAGGCGGACGAGCTGGCCGTGGAGGGCGCCTGCCCGCCGGACTACCCCCTGCAGAAGAAGCGCCACTCGCCGGAGTTCCTGCGCACCATCGCGCACCTGCGCCCGCGCACGAACCTCTACTCCGCGGTGTTCCGCATCCGGTCCCTGGCCGCGCACGCCATCCACTGCTACTTCCAGGACCGCGACTTCGTCTACACGCACACGCCTTTGATCACCGCCAGCGACTGCGAGGGCGCGGGCGAGATGTTCCGCGTCACCACCCTGGACCCCGCCAACCCGCCGCGCCTGCCGGACGGGAGCGTGGACTTCAACCAGGACTTCTTCGGCAAGCCCGCGAACCTGACCGTCTCCGGCCAGCTCAACGGCGAGTGCTTCGCCATGGCCTTCCGCAACATCTACACCTTCGGCCCGACCTTCCGCGCGGAGAACAGCAACACCCCGCGCCACGCCGCCGAGTTCTGGATGGTGGAGCCGGAGATCGCCTTTGCGGACCTTGACGACAACATGGAGCTGGCCGAGGGCATGGTCAAGCACATCATCCGCTACGTCCTGGAGAAGGCGCCCGAGGAGATCGACTTCCTCAACAGCTTCGTGGACAAGGGCCTCCGGGCGCGCCTGGAGCACGTGGCCGGTTCCGACTTTGCCCGCGTCCCCTACACCGAGGCGATCAAGATCCTCGAGAAGAACAACGACGCCTTTGACTACAAGGCCTACTGGGGCTGCGACCTGCAGACCGAGCACGAGCGCTACCTCTCCGAGAAGACCTTCGGCCGCCCGGTCTTTGTCATCGACTACCCCAAGGAGATCAAGGCCTTCTACATGCGCCTCAACGACGACGGAAAGACCGTCGCGGCCATGGACATGCTCGTCCCCGGCATCGGCGAGCTCATCGGCGGCTCCCAGCGCGAGGAGCGGTACGACGTGCTCGTCTCCCGCATGGAGGAGCTGGGCCTCAAGAAGGAGGACTACTGGTGGTATCTCGACCTGCGCCGCTACGGCGGGGTCAAGCACGCGGGCTTTGGCATCGGGTTTGAGCGCCTCATCATGTACCTGACGGGCGTGAGCAACATCCGCGATGTGCTCCCCTTCCCCCGCACGGCCCGCAACGCGGACTTCTGATCCCATTTTTCCGGACCGCCCTGTGCAGCGACGCGCAGGGCGGCCTTTTTTTCTCCCCCGGCGCCCGGAAACATTTTATACAAAAATATAAATATATTTTTCCGGAAAGCGATCCGTCTTTGCAGCTTTTCTTCATATTAACACCCAAAAAATGTTCTTAATGTTATCTTTATACTTATGGCGCAAATATTAACAAACTGTTTATATACATGGTGATATAATGAATATTGGAATGGCCCATAAAAAAAAGAAATGGAGAGAGTGAACGTGGAATTCTTGTTCGGCAACCTACTGGACCTCACCTGGCAGCACGTGGTGATGTGGTGCATCGGCGGCCTGCTGATCTACCTTGCCATCGCCAAGGACATGGAGCCGACGCTGCTCCTTCCCATCGGTTTTGGCACACTGCTGGTCAACATTCCCAACGTCGACCTGATTCAGGAAGGCGGCGCGCTGGTTTCGCTGTTTAACGCGGGCATCGCCAACGAGCTGTTCCCCCTGATCCTGTTCATCGGCATCGGCGCGATGATCGACTTTGGCCCCCTGCTTTCCAACCCGAAGCTGATGATCTTCGGCGCGGCGGCACAGTTCGGCATCTTCTTCACGCTGTGCGCGGCGTCCATGTTCTTTGACATCAACGACGCGGCCTCCATCGCGGTCATCGGCGCGGCGGACGGCCCGACCTCCATCGTCGTTGCGCAGGCGCTGGGTTCGAAGTACCTGGGCGCCATCATGGTGGCGGCCTACTCCTACATGGCGCTGGTCCCGATCATCCAGCCGCCGATCATCCGCATGCTGACCACCCGCAAGGAGCGGCTCATCCGCATGCCCTACGAGCAGAAGAACGTCACGCGCACCACGCGCATCCTCTTCCCGATCTGCATCACGGTCATCGCGGCGCTGGTCGCGCCGTCCGCGGCGAGCCTCATCGGCTTCCTGATGTTCGGCAACCTGATCCGCGAGTGCGGCGTGCTGAACTCGCTGTCCGAGACCGCGCAGAAGGTTCTGGCGAACCTGGTCACGATCTTCCTGGGCCTCACCATCGCCGTGCGCATGCAGGCGGCGGAGTTCCTCGCCCCGGACACCCTGCTGATCCTGGCCCTGGGCCTTGTGGCCTTCATCTTCGACACGGCGGGCGGCGTGCTGTTTGCCAAGCTCCTGAACGTCTTCCTGCCCAAGGACAAGAAGATCAACCCCATGATCGGCGCGGCGGGCATCTCGGCCTTCCCGATGTCGGGCCGCATCGTGCACAAGATGGGCCTGAAGGAAGACCCGCAGAACTTCCTGCTGATGCACTCCATCGGCGTCAACGTCTCCGGACAGATCGCCTCCGTCATCGCGGGCGGCCTGATCCTGACCTTCTTCGGCTAAAGGGAGGGAACGAGCTATGCAGTTTACCCCGAGCAATTTTATCGCCAACCTGAGCTACATGGGCCTGGGCCTGCTGGGCATCTTCGTCGTGATCGGCATCATCATCCTGGTGACCATCGCCCTGGGCAAGGTCACCAACCGCAAGTCCGGAAAAGAAGCCTGAGATCGATTCGTGAGTCTGGGGCGGCGCTCCGCCGTCCCTCTCAATAAAAATCACCACTGGGGGGAGTTTCACAATGACCACGATGTACCTGATCTCGTTTTTTGCCGTGGTCATCGCGGTGGCCTTTGCGGCCTACCTTGCGATGTGGGTAAAGCGGCAAAATCTGGGCAACGCGCGGATTGAGCAGATCGGCAAGCTCATCCGCGACGGCGCGAACACCTTCATGCGCCGGGAGTACAAGCTGCTGGCCTGCTTTGCGGGCGTTGTGGCGGTGCTCATCCTCATCTTCCTGCCCCGTCCCTTCTGGAGCGAGGGCGCCAACTTCCTGGACAACGTCAAGATGGTCATCGCCTACGTGGCGGGCACGGTCATGTCGGCCATCACCGGCAAGCTGGGCGTGTACGTCGCGACCCTGGCCAACACCCGCGCGGCGCGCGCGGCCTCTGAGGGCATCAAGCCCGCGTTCCTGGTCGGCTTCCGCGGCGGCGCGGTCATGGGCCTGGGCGTTGTGAGCATGTGCCTGCTGGGCGTCATGCTCGTGCTGATGCTGGCGGGCGACACCACGGCGCTGCTCGGCTTCTCGTTCGGCGCCAGCTCCCTTGCGCTGTTTGCCAAGGCGGGCGGCGGCATCTTCACCAAGACCGCGGACGTCAGCGCGGACCTGACGGGCAAGGTTGAGCTCGGCATCCCCGAGGACGACCCCCGCAACCCCGCCGTCATCGCGGACAACGTCGGCGATAACGTCGGCGACGTGGCCGGCATGGGCGCGGACCTGTTCGACTCCAACGTGGCGGCCATGGCGGCGGCGCTGGTCCTGGCCTTCTCTCTGGACGGCGGCTTCGGCGTGTGCGCGGAGATGGTGTTCTGCTACGCGGCGCTGGGCCTGCTGGCCTCGGCGCTGGGCATCGCCTTTGCCCGCATCGGCAAGAACGGCAACCCGACCAATGCGCTCAACGCCTCCACCTACGTCACCACCGGCATCTTCCTGGTCCTCACGGCGGTCTCCAACCTGATCTTCTTCTCCGGCGAAGCCATTGCCTGGCGCGTCTGGGGCGCCTCTGCGGTCGGCCTGGTCGTGGGCGTCATCATCGGCCTCACCACGGACTACTTCACGGATGACACCCGCCCCATCGTCAAGCGCGTGGCTGCGGCTTCCAAGTCCGGCCCGGCCTTTACGATCCTCTCCGGCGTGGCCTACGGCTTCATCTCTGCGCTGCCGGCCATGATCGGCATCGCGATTTCTGCCCTGGTCGCCTACAAGCTCCTGGAGCCCATGGGCGGTTCCTACCCGCTGTTCGGCATCGCCATGGCGGCGGTCGGCATGCTGTCCATCGTCGGCATGATCATCTCCAACGACGCCTACGGCCCGATCGTGGATAACGCCCGCGGCCTGGCGGAGATGGGCGACATGGGCGACGAGACGGTCCGCATCTGCGACGAGCTGGACAGCGCGGGCAACACCGTCAAGGCCGTCACCAAGGGCTTCTCCATCGGCGCGGCGGGTCTTACCGTCATCTCCCTGCTTGGCGCCTACATCAGCGAGGTCAACGAGGCGGCCGGCGAGGTCGTCATCGATGTGCTCAACATCATCGACCCGACCGTGTTCTTCGGCATCCTGATCGGCGCGGCGATCCCGGCGGTGTTCTCCGCCATGCTGATCCTGGGCGTTGACCGCAACGCGCAGCGCATGGTCGCCGAGATCCATCGCCAGTTCCGCGAGATCCGCGGCCTGAAGGAAGGCAAGGCGGATGCGGACTACGACAAGTGCATCGACATCGCCACCCAGGGCGCGCTGCGCGAGCTGATCCCCGCGGGCCTGTTCGCGATCATCGCCACGATCCTGGTCGGCTTCATCGGCGGCGTCAGCGCCGTCGGCGGCTTCCTGCTGGGCAACATCGTCTCCGGCCTGCTGCTGGCGCTCTTCATGTCCAACTCCGGCGGCCTGTGGGACAACTCCAAGAAGTACGTCGAGGCGGGCGCCGAGGGCGGCAAGGGCTCCAACGCGCACAAGGCTGCGGTCGTTGGCGACACGGTCGGCGATCCCTTCAAGGACACCGCTGGCCCGTCCATCAACACGCAGATCACCGTCGTCTCCCTGGTCGCGTCCCTGCTGGCGACGCTCTTCCTGAACATCTCCATCTTCTAATCCAACCGGAATTTGCACAAACGCGCGGAATGTGGCATAATTGCTCCTGTAAGCCAGGGGAGGGACTTCCTCCCTTGGCGGAGGGGAGGCAACCATGCAGCATTCCGCGCGCTTTCGTTTGGGCTGGAAGAACGGCCTCATCACCGCGGGCATCCTGGTTCTGGCCACGGCGCTCGGGCTGCTGTTCGACTGGCTGGACCTGCAGGAGGTCAACCTTTATGCGCTGTTTCTGCTGGGCATCCTGCTCACCGCGGCGCTGACGGCCAGCCGGTTCTGCAGCGCGGTCTCGGCGCTGGCGGGCATCCTGCTCTTTGAACTCCTCCGCGCGCAGCCGCGCTTTTCGCTGGCGTTTCTGCGCACGCTCCACCCCATGGATTTCCTCATCCCCCTGGGCGTCGCGCTGCTGATGGGCAGCATCGCGCACAACAGCCGGCGCCTGACGGACCGCACGCGCCTCCTGCTGCGCGCGGACCAGCTCTTCCTCAAGGCGAACGGCCGCGAGGAGATCCTCTCCATCACCGCCCAGCAGCTCGAACAGCTCCTGAACCGGCCCGTCGCGCTCTATGTGGCCAATGGGACGGAGCTGGGTCCCGTCCGCCGCTTCGGGGCCTATGCGGAGGGCACGGCCCTGGACCAGATCGCCGCGCAGTGGACCTTCCGCAACGGCGAAAACTCCGGCGCGCGCACGGCGCGCTTTGCCCGCGCGGACTTCCTCTACATCTGCATCCGCACGGAGACGCACGTCTGGGGCGTGCTCGGGATCTTCGCGGGCGAGCGGCCGCTGACCGCCCTGGAGGATCAGCTCATGCAGTCCGTGCTCAGCGAATGCACCCTGGCGCTGGAGCGCGGCTTCTACAACCAGAAGCGGCAGGAGGCTGCGCTCCAGATCCGCAATGAAAAGCTGCGCGCAGACCTTCTGCGCTCCATCTCCCACGACCTGCGCACGCCGCTGACGAGCATCTCGGGCAGCGCCGGGCTCCTGGCCGACCAGGGCGACAGCCTCTCGCCGGAGCAGCGGCACAAGCTCTATGCGGACATCCACAGCGATTCCCTCTGGCTTTTAAGCACCGTGGAAAACCTGCTCTCCGTCACCCGCATGGAGGAGGGGCGCATGGCCCTGCACCTGAAGCCCGAGCTCCTGAGCGAGGTCGTGGGCGGCGCCATGCAGCGCCTGGAAAAGTACGGCAGCACGCACCACCTGCGCGTGGAGCAGGAGGACGACCTGCTCATGGCGCGCATCGACGCGCGGCTCATCCTGCAGGTCCTGACGAACCTCATCGACAACGCCGTCAAGTACACGCCGCCGGGGTCGGAGATCGCGGTCCGCACCCTGCGCCGGGACGGCATGGTCGTCGTCGAGGTGGCGGACACGGGCCCCGGCATCCCCGACGCGGACAAGGAAAAGGTCTTTGAGATGTTCTATACCTCCGCCGGAAGCGACGCGCGCCGGGGCATGGGGCTGGGCCTTGCGCTGTGCAAGTCCATCGTCAACGCGCACGGCGGGACCATCTCCGTTTCGGACAACGTGCCCCACGGCGCGGTATTCGCCTTCACCCTCCAGGAAGAAAGGATCGATCTGCCATCATGAACAAGCCGCTCATTCTGATCGTTGAGGACGACAACGCGGTCAAGAACCTGATCGCCACCGCGCTGGAGACGCAGAGCTACCGCTACCACACCGCCGCAACCGGCGTGCAGGCGGTGCTCGAGGCCGCCACCAAGCGCCCGGACGTCCTCCTGCTGGACCTGGGCTTGCCGGACATGGACGGCGTGGAGGTCATCCGCAAGATCCGCTCCTGGTCGGAGCTGCCCATCATCGTCATCTCGGCCCGCAGCGAGGACACCGACAAGATCGACGCGCTGGACGCCGGCGCGGACGACTACTTGACCAAGCCCTTTTCCGTGGACGAGCTGCTGGCCCGCCTGCGCGTGACGCTGCGCCGCCTCAAGTACATCCGGGCCTCCTCCGCGCAGGACTCCACCTTTGTCAACGGGGACCTGACGGTGGACTACGCCGCGGGGTTCGCCTATCTGCGCGGGGAGGAGCTGCACCTGACCCCCATCGAATACAAGCTGCTCTGCCTGCTGTGCCGCAACGTGGGCAAGGTGCTCACCCACACCTACCTCACCCGCGAAATCTGGGGCACGGCCTTTGACAGCGACATCGCGAGCCTGCGCGTGTTCATGACCACGCTGCGCAAGAAGATCCAGCCCCGCCCCGAGGACCCGCAGTTCATCCAGACCCACGTGGGCGTCGGCTACCGCATGGTCCGCCTCTAAAAAAGACAGAAGCGCCGGGCTGGAAGGGGAAACTCCCTTCCAGCCCGGCGCATTTTTGCTCAGGCCAGGCCCGCCCAGCGGAACAGGTGCGGGGTGATGTCGGGATAGGTGAGGTCCTCCGGCAGCTCGTCAAAGGCGCGGACCTCCGCCATCTCGCTCTCCGGCAGGGGGCCGAGGCGGTCCACCTGCGCGGCAAAGACCACGCCGCCGGCGCCCGTCGCCTCGTCCCCGACCCAGTAGTCGAACAGCGGCTGCAGGGTGAAGGCCGCAGCGCCGGACTCCTCAAAGAGCTCGCGCCGGGCGGCCTGGCCGGGCGTCTCCCCCGGCTCGATGTGCCCGCCCTGCGTCTCCCAGGTCTGCCGCTGCCTGTGGCGGCTGAGGAGGATCTTCCCCTCCTGGTGGGAGAGCACCACGACAAAGCGGGGGTTCTTCACGGCCCCGAGGGCGAGCTTCTTACAGATCTGCGGCATATTGGATGTATGACTCCTTTCGTTAGAGGAACAGGGAGATCAGCACCGTGATCAGCCCTGCGACGCCGATGGCGATCGAGCTCATCGCGCCCTGCAGCTCGCCCAGCTCCATGGCCTTTGTCGTGCCGATGGCGTGCGAGCAGGTGCCGATGGCCACGCCCTGGGCGATGGGGTCCGTGACGTGGAAGAGGCGGATGAGCAGGGGCGCGGCCATCGCGCCCAGGATTCCGGTCAGGATCACGGCCGCGACCGTCACCGGCACGATGCCGCCCAGCGTCTCGGAAACGGCCATGGCGATCGGCGTGGTCACGGACTTGGGCAGCATGGTCGCCACCAGCGCATCCCCGAGGCCGAACGCCTTGCAGAGCAGATAGGCGCTGCCCATGGAGGCCAGGCTCCCCGCCAGGCACCCCAGCAGCACCGGCACAAAGTACTGCTTGAGCACGCGCCGCTGGTTATAGATGGATACCGCCAGCGCCGCCGTCGCGGGCGCGAGCAGCGCGGAGATGAACTGCCCGCCCTTGCGGTAGTTGTCCAGCGGGATCTGCAGGAGCGTCACCACCAGCGCGATTGCCGTCACCGCGATGAGCAGCGGGTTGAGCAGCGGCAGCTTCGTCTTCCGGTTGAGGAATACGCCCAGGGCATACGCGAGCAGCGACAGCACCAGGCCGAACAGCGTGGAGTCCGTCCAGGCGGTCATGCGCGCGCACCCCCTCCCAGCCTGCGCTGCACCGCAAGGCAAAGGTGCACGGTCCCCGCCGTGACCGCGAAGGTGATGACCGTGGTCAGCACCAGCACCGCCAGCAGGGGCAGGATCTTGTCCGCCACGGGCTTGTAGTTTTCCAGAATCTCCACGCCCGCGGGGATGAAGAAGAACGCCATGTTCTTCGTGAGGAAATCCGCTGCATCCTCGATCTGCCGGAGCTTGAGCGCGCCCGTGAGCAGGAGCAGGAAGAGCAGGATCATGCTGATGACGCTCGAGGGGAAGGCGATGGGCAGCAGGAGCGCGACCCCCTCCCCCACAAAGCAGATCAGCAGCAGAATGGCCAGTTGCGTCAGCACGTTCATGCGCGTCGTTGTCCCTTTCTTGTGGGAAGTTCCCAAGTGTTTCGGCCTACAGCGCCCGCGTGCATTCCGCAAGGAACGCGCGCTCTTCCTCGCTGAGCCGCGGCGCGAGCTCGGCGTACACCCGCGCGTGGTAGGCGTTGAGCCACGCGCGCTCCGCCGCGGTCATCTCCTCCGGCCGGACCGGCGCAAGGTCGATGGGCGCCAGCGTCAGCGTCTCAAAGTGGAGGAACTGGCCGTACTCGTTCTCCGCCCCGGCGCAGCAGAGCAGCTCGTTCTCGGTGCGGATGCCGTGGCTGCCCTCGATGTAGATGCCCGGCTCGTCGCTCGTCACCATGCCCGGCTCCAGCTCGCAGCTGTCCCGCCGCTCCGGCACGAGGCGCCAGCGGAAGCCGTTGGGCGGCTCGTGCACGCCGCCGACGAAGGCCACGCCGTGGCCCGTTCCGCACTTGTAGTCCAGGTCCAGGTCCCAGATGGGCCCGCGGGCCAGGATGTCCAGGTTCAGCCCGCGGCACCCGCGCAGGAAGCGCGCCTGCGCCAGGCGGATCATGCCGCGCAGCACGGCGGTATAGTGGCGCTTCCACTCCTCCGGCACGGGGCCCAGGGCCATGGTGCGCGTGATGTCCGTGGTGCCGCTCTCGTACTGTCCGCCGCTGTCCACCAGCAGGAAGCCCTCCGGCCGCAGGCGCGCGGCGCTGCCGGGCTTGGCGCTGTAGTGCATCATGGCCGCGTTCTCGTTGTACGCGCAGATCGTGGCAAAGGAGGGCTCCAGGAAGTCCCCGCTCTGCGCGCGCAGGCGCGTGAGCTCCTCCGCCGCGTCGCACTCGTCGATCTCGCGCTTGCCCACGTTCTCCTTCAGCCACTTGAGGAAGCGGACAAAGGCCACGCCGTCCTCCCGGTGCGCTTCCTTCAGGTTCTCGATCTCCACCGGGTTCTTGACGGCCTTGCGCAGCTCCAGGGAGAAGGTCTTGTCCAGCACGCGCACCCCCTCGGGAATGCGGGAGACGAGCGCGCAGTTCGCCTTGGCCGCGTCGATCCAGACCGTCGCGCCCGCCTGCAGAGCCGCAGCGTAGCCGTACACGCCCGCGTAGGGCGCGATCTCCACGCCCTGCGCGCCGAGCTGCGCGCGGACCGCCGCCGGGATCGTCCCCTCCTGCGCAAAGAGGATCGCGCGCGTCGGCTCCACCGCCGCAAAGGCCAGCAGATAGGGCGTGCAGGCGATGTCGTGCCCGCGCAGGTTGAACAGCCAGGCGATCTCGTCCAGCGCGGTCAGGATCGCCGCGTCCGCGCCCTGGCCGCGCATGTCCTCCCGGAAGAGCGCGAGCTTCTCGGCCGCGGAGCAGCCCGTGCGCTCCACGGGCAGCAGGAAGGCCTCCGTCGCCGAGCGCGCGGGCCGGCCGGCCCAGATCTCGCCCACCAGGTCGCGGTCCATGCGCAGGCGCACGCGCTTGTGGGCCAGGGCCGCGCGCAGGTCGCGCGCCATGGCCTCGTTGATCACCTCGCCGTCAAAGCCCAGGCAGCCGCCCTCGGGCAGGGCCTGGGTCAGGTATTCCCGCAGGGTCGGGACGCCGGGCTCCCCGCTGCGCAGGAGCCGGAATCCGCTGCCCTCGATCTCCCGCGCCGCCTGGATGAAGTAGCGCCCGTCCGTCCAGAGGACCGCGTCCTCCTGCGTCACCGCGCAGATTCCTGCCGAGCCCGTAAAGCCCGTGCAGAACGCGCGCGCCTTGTAGTGCTCGCCCACGTACTCGGACTCGTGGTCGTCCGCCGTGGGCACGATGTAGGCGTCGATCCCTGCCTCCGCCATGTGCGCGCGCAGGGCCGTCAGCCGTGCATTGTCCATCTCTCTTCCCTCCTGATGCGAAACGCCGCATTTTCCATCGTCCATTATACACCCCCTTTGCCCGCTTTTACAAAAAAACTGCGTAAAGAATGGGCGACGCCCCGCCTGCATATTCCCAGGCCATCGTCCTGCAAATTTGCCTGCATCCGAGTTTACACAGGCGTTCCACTACATTCGGGGCGTCGCCGGACTCCCCCCACTAGATATAGCGGCTCAGAAACTTTGTGCCCACAAGTTTTGCACAGGCTGTGGATAACTTTGTGGAAAAGATTCGGACAACCTTGGGGATAGCGTGTGCACGCCCTGTGTGCGGAAAACGCGCTTGTTAAATTTTTCTCGTCCAAAATCCCCCTCTGCCGCGAAAATGGCGCGCGGGATTCCAAAACGCGACGTTTCGTCGTGCAAAATGACCAAAATCCTGCTTGCGCGCGAGCCCGGACTTTACAGGTCCCGCTTCCGGCGGTATACTGGGGAAAAGCTGTGGGAAAAAAGTCACAGGGAGGGGACAAGACATGCGGATTTCGGTTTTGGGCTGCGGCAGGTGGGGCTCCTTTCTCGCCTGGTATCTGTGCCGGACAGGGCACGAGGTGACGCTCTACGGCCGGGCGGCGTCCTGGCGGATGGAGCGCCTGCTGAAGTGCCGGGAAAACGACCTGCTCCAGATCCCGGAGGGGGTGCAGCTCACGACGGACCTTGCCGCGGCGGTCTCCCGCGCGGAGGCGCTGGTCATCTCCGTGGGCGTGCAGTCGCTGCGGAGCTTCCTCCGGGAGCTCGCCGGGCTGGACCTCTCCGGCCGGGCGCTCGTGCTCTGCATGAAGGGATTGGAGGCGGAGACCGGGCTGCGCATCACGGAGATCGTCGCGCAGGAGCTGGGCCCCATCCCCTGCGCGATCTGGGTCGGGCCCGGCCACGTGCAGGACTTCCTGCGCGGCGTGCCCAACTGCATGGTGATCGACTCCGCGGACGCCGCCCTGCGCGAGGCGCTCGTGCGGGCCTTTTCTTCGGACCTGATCCGCTTCTACTACGGGGACGACCTGATCGGCAACGAGATCGGCGCCGCGGCCAAGAACGTCGTGGGCATCGCGGCGGGGATGCTGGACGGCTACGACCTGACCTCGCTCAAGGGCGCGCTCATGGCGCGCGGCACGCGCGAGGTCGGCCGGCTGATCGGCGCGCTGGGCGGGAGCGAGCGGTCGGCCTACGGCCTTGCGCACCTGGGCGACTACGAGGCGACGGTCTTCTCCCCCTACAGCCACAACCGAGCCTTTGGGGAGAGGTTCGTCCGGGGCGAGCGCTATGCGCAGCTCGCCGAGGGCATGGCGACCGCCAAGGCCCTGCGCGTTCTCTCCACGCGCTGCGGGGTGGGCCTGCCCATCTGCGGCGCGGTCTACGACGTGCTCTACGAGGGCGTGAACCCCCGCGAGGCGCTCTCCAACCTGTTTCTGCGCAGCCTCAAGCGCGAATTCTGAAAACCGAATCTCCCCTTGCTCGGGGCGGCAGCGCAGCCGAGAAAACGCGAGGAAAGAAGCGCCACCTCTCATGGAGCGCGATCGTCGGCGCAAGCGCGGCTCTGCCCGTTTCTACGATCCTGTATCCGGCACACAAAACAGGAGGGTTGTTTATGTGCAAAGAAGAGCCGACTCCGTCCGCTCTGCGGGACTTGCTCGGCGTCTCCCTGTTCGAGGTTTGGCAGGGATTCCGTTCCGCCATTGAAGCGGCGTATGAAATGGAACAAATTGGGGGACCGGGCGGAAAGAATTGGCGGTATGAATACAAATACCGCAGAGGCGGGAAGACGCTCTGTTGCCTGTATGCGCGGGAAAACTGTTTTGGCTTTCTGGTGATCTTCGGTCAGGCGGAGCGTGCGGCGTTTGAGGAAATGCGGGGCGCTCTCCCCGCGCCCCTCTGCCGGCAATACGACGAGGCGACGACCTATCGCGATGGAAAATGGGTCCTGTTTGCGCCGACGGATTTGGGGGATCTGGACGCCTATATGAAAATACTCGCCCTCAAGCGAAAGCCGAATCGGAAGCGCCCGCTTCCCGGCTGAATCGTCCGGAGCGCTGCGCGCCTTGGACGGCAAAAACCCTCCGCATGCGGAATCCATGCGGAGGGTTTGCTGTTCTTATGCAGATTAGATGGTGGAGCGGATGGGCGGGTTGTCCGTGCGGGGGCCCTTGCGGACGATGGACTCCGGATGCTCGCGCATCTGGCGGGAGCGCTCGATGTCCTCTTCCCAGTCGAGGTACTGGAAGGGCGCGGCGATCTCGCTGGTCTTGAACCAGCCCTGGAAGTCCTTCCACATCTCGTCGGACCAGTTGGCGTCGATCTCGGTGGCGGTGTAGACGCCCTGCTTCAGGCGCTCAAAGCCGAAGTCGTCCTTCAGGTGCGACTTCTCCGCGCTGTCGACGGTCTTTTCCGCCAGGTGCGCGGGAACGAAGACCACGCCCTCGTTGCTGCCGAAGACCACGTCGCCGGGCATGCAGATGGCCTCGCCGATGCGGCAGGGCGCGTTGTAGCCGGTCATGACGTAGTCGCGGATGGGGGTGGGATGGGTGCCACGGTAGTAGATCTGGATGCCCTCGATCTTCTTGACCTGGTCCAGGTCGCGGATGCCGCCCCAGACGACCGCGCCGCCGCGCTTGGTCTTGTTCTTGAGCTGGGTGGAGAGGTTGCCGCCGAAGAAGGTGCCGTAGACGACCTTGTCGAACAGGTCCACGACCATGACGTCGTCCTCGACCAGGCGGTCGACGGCGGACTTATTGTAGCCGCCCTTGAAGCCGAACTCGCGGGACTCGGCGGTGGCGACCTCGTGCAGGTCCTGGCGCAGGGGCACACAGACGCAGGTCAGCGCGCGGCCCACCAGGCGGTGATCCTCCGTGGAGTGGGTGGTCATGAAGTGGCCCTCGGATTGGAACTCATAGCCCAGGGAATAGGCGCGGCCCCAGACCTCCTCCAGGGTCAGCTTGCGCATGCGCTCCAGAACGGACGCGGGCACCTTGGGCCGGCCGTCCTCCATGCGCTCGCCCGTCCACTGGGGCGTGAGCTTGATGACGTCTTCCTTTGTGTAAAAGAACATGTGAAACTCCCCCTTGCCGAAAATATATGTATAGAACTGTCTTTATCATATCATACTTCCGCCGGGGGGACAAGCGAATGCGCAAAAAACGCCGAAAAACCTCCCCAGCATTTCGCCATGCGGACCCGGGCCGCGCCGCGTTTTGTTTCTTGACAACGGCTTGCATTTCGGCTATACTAAACCCAAATCAAATGCTTTGACAGGGCAAAAGCGCATGTCCCCCCCCGTCGCAGAGAGCCGCCGCGTGGTGCAAGGCGGCACGGGCCGCACGCGCGAACTCTCCCTTGAGCAGCCTGCTGAACCGCAATGCCAAGAGCGACTAGGTTAGGCCGGAGCCCCGCCGTTACCCAGGGGCGCGCATTCGCACAGCGCTGCCGATGCGCGAAACAAGGAGCCGGGCACGGAATGGACGTGCCAACAAGAGTGGTACCGCGGAGGAATGCCTTCGTCTCTTGCACCCGCAGGAGGCGAGGGCTTTTTTTCTCCCCCGCTTCCCTGGACTGCGCCGGAAAGGAGAACAACATGCAAAACGCGAGCAAGTACGGAATCCAATACTTTGCGCCGGAAAACCCGCCCATGCGTTGGGCGCGGCGCGACCACATCGAGCGCGCGCCCATCTGGTGCTCGGTCGACCTGCGGGACGGCAACCAGGCGCTGATCGTGCCCATGGGCCTGGAGGAGAAGGTCGAGTTCTTTGAGACGCTGGTGCGCGCGGGCTTCAAGGAGATCGAGGTGGGGTTCCCCGCCGCCTCGGACACGGAGTTCGAATTCGTGCGCGCGCTCATCGAGCGCGGCCTCATCCCGGAGGACGTGACCATCCAGGTCCTCACCCAGTCGCGCGAGCACATCGTCCGCCGCACGTACGAGGCGCTGCGCGGCGTCCGGCACGCCATCGTCCACCTCTACAACCCGACGTCCCTGGCCCAGCGCGAGCAGGTCTTCCACAAGACGCGGGAGGAGATCGTGCGCATCGCCACCACCGGCGCCGAGCTCTGCGTGCGCCTGCGCGAGGAGATCCTGCCCGGGGCGGACGTGCGCTTTGAGTATTCGCCCGAGTCCTTCACCGGCACGGAGATGGACTTTGCCGCGGAGATCTGCAACGAGGTGCTCCGCATCTTTGCGCCCACGGCCGAGCGCCCCGTCATCATCAACCTGCCGGCCACGGTCTCGCTGTCCATGCCGCACGTCTACGCCAACCAGATCGAGTACATGTGCGACCACCTCCTCTTCCGGGAGAACGTGATCGTCTCCCTGCACCCGCACAACGACCGCGGCTGCGCCGTGGCCGACACGGAGATGGGCCTGCTCGCCGGCGCGGACCGCGTGGAGGGCACGCTCTTTGGCAACGGCGAGCGCACCGGCAACACGGACCTTGTCACCCTGGCGCTCAACATGTACGCCCAGGGCGTGGACCCGGGGCTGGACCTCTCCAACCTGCCGCTTCTGACCTCGGTCTACGAGCGGGTGACCGGCATGCACGTCTACGAGCGCCAGCCCTACGCCGGCCAGCTCGTCTTCGCGGCCTTCTCCGGCGGCCACCAGGACGCCATCACCAAGGGCATGAAGTGGCGCGCCGAGCACGGCGGCGGCCGCTGGACCGTGCCGTACCTGGCCATCGACCCCGAGGACATCGGCCGCACCTACGAGAGCGACGTCATCCGCATCAACAGCCAGTCCGGCAAGGGCGGCATCGGCCACGTGCTGGAGAGCCACTTCGGCTACGACCTGCCCGCGGCCATGCGCGAGGACTTCAGCTACACCGTCAAGCGCCTCTCCGACCAGGAGCACCGCGAGATGCAGGCCGACGACATCCTGGCCATCTTCATGGAGAACTACGTCAACAACTTCGACCCGCTGGACGTGGTCGAGGCCCACTTCCGCCAGGAAAACGGCATCATCGCCACGATCACGGTCTTCAACGGCGGCCGCGAGGAGCAGGTCTTCACCGCCCAGGGCAACGGCCGCCTGGACGCCGTCTCCAACGCCCTGAAGGAAAACCTCGGCTACCGCTACTCCATCATCAAGTACCAGGAGCACGCCATCGAGCAGGGCTCCAACGCCAAGGCCATCGCCTATGTCGGCATCCGGACGCCCGAGGGCCAGGTCTCCTGGGGCGCGGGCACGCACGACGACATCATGGCCGCCTCCGTCAACGCCCTGGTTTCCGCCATCAACCGCCTCGGCAAGTGAATCCCCCCGGCCCCGGCGCGCCGCCCGCGCGCCGGGGCGGTTTTGCGCCCGGAACGCGCCGCTCCCGCGCCGCATACACTGCCTGTGAAATTCAAGCAGAAAGTTGGCGCATTCATGAAGCAGATCCATCGTCCCTCTCTCCTGCGCGGCTGCTGCCGCTTTTTCCCCGCCAACTTTGTCGCCCCGCCGGCGCCCTTTCCCGCCGCCCCCCTCGTCGGGCCGACGGGGCCGGCCGGCGTCCCCGGGCCGACGGGCCCCATGGGCAGCGCAGGGCAGATCGGTCCCACCGGGCCCATGGGTTCCCCGGGCATCCCCGGCCCCACAGGACCCGCGGGCCCCACCGGACCTGCCGGCGCGGCCGGCGCGGCCGGACCGACCGGACCTGCGGGCAGCGCCGGCCCCACC